>OLFV01001506.1_pt1 | contig 21757 bp, 14 predicted proteins | sample 1605551 | NCBI WGS metagenome assembly OLFV01 (sample SAMEA3888922, study PRJEB22519) | human gut metagenome | biome: human gut; feature: human-associated habitat; material: faeces | place: Denmark | collected 2011
TCTATTGATATTTTACACTTCCCCACGGCAGTGGGGACTGAGGGGCTATTTATTGTTGAGAAAACTAACAAATAACTTGGTGAGAAAAAGAAAAAGACAGCAATCAATGACAAAGAAAGAAGCTCTTCAACTATTTGAAGAAAAGAAAGTGCGTACCGTATGGGATGATAAGGAGGAGAAATGGTATTTCTCCATCGTAGATGTATGCGGTGTGCTGACAGATCAACCAGACACAGAGCGTGCAAGAAACTATTGGAAAGTATTGAAGCACAGACTTGTAAAAGAAGGCAATCAAACGGTTACAAATTGTAACCGTTTGAAGTTGTGCGCCTCGGACGGCAAGCTTCGTTTGACAGATGTCGCTGACACAGAGCAACGTCTTTTACGACTCTCTATGTGTAAAAGAGAGTTATGGCACTTTTGAAATTACATTTACAGAAGTTTCGCTAACTTGCTACCAATCAGTAATAAAATATCAATAGATAAAAATAAACAATTATATTATTCTTCGTTTTTTATATTGATGTTTTATTCAAAGACAACCATAAGCTTTGCCTGGAAGGCAATACCGAGCGAAGCGAGAGTAACCCGGGACGAAGTCTCGGGATTATAACACAGAAGAAAAGGGCTGTCTGGAAGACAGTACCAACCCACCATCTACAATAAAACATCAATAGATAAAAATATACATAAAACAAACAAAAAAATATATCATTATCCATTTTTCCCCATATTTTTATCCATTGATATTTCCTACCCCCACCACCCGACGGGATAAAGCGCAATTCCTTGACTTTTAGCAAAAACACAAACATTATATCTTTGACTTTTAGCAAAAGACAGCGATTTATATATTGTCTTTTTAGCATTTTTAGCATCTAAAGCCTTGATTGTCACGCAAAAAATAATTACCTTTGCAGCGAGATAATTATATACCCAACCAGATTACGAATACTACAAAGATGGAAGAAAAGAAATACTTTGACAGACAGATAGACGAATCGCTGCTGGCATGGAAGAACAGTCCACGTCACAAGCCCCTTTTACTACGTGGAGCCAGACAGGTGGGCAAGTCCTCTTCCGTCCACCACTTGGCAAGACAGTTTGACAATTTTGTAGAGATAAACTTTGAACGCAGGCCTGCATACCTTGAGATATTCCAAGGCGACAAGGATGCAAAGCATATCGTGGAGATAATCAAGTCGATTACAGGCAAGCCGATAGTGCCGGGAAAGACGTTGCTGTTCTTAGATGAGATACAGATGTGCCAGGAAGCCATCTCATCCCTGCGATTTTTCTGGGAAGACATGCCCGAACTGCATGTGATAGCGGCAGGCTCGCTGCTGGAGTTTGCGCTCAACGAGATACCCACCTTCGGGGTAGGCAGAATTCACTCCATGTTCATGTATCCCATGTCATTCGATGAATTTCTCAATGCCTTGGGCATGACATCCCTACAGCATCAGAAACGAGAAGCATCTATGGAGAAGCCACTGCTGTCTGCTTTGCATGAGCAGTTGGTTGCCTTGTTCCGCACCTATCTGATGGTAGGCGGGATGCCGGAGTCTGTCGCTACATGGGTGGATACGCATAGCTATGTGGAATGCCAGGCCGTGCAGAAGGAGATAGCATACACTTACGAGGTGGATTTCGCGAAATATAAGAAACGTGCCAATACCACTCTGCTGCGCCAGACCTTCCACAGTGCCGCGCATCAGATAGGAGGTAAGTTCGTATATAGTCAGGTGTCACGTGATTTCAGGTCATACCAGATAAAGGAAGCATTGAGTCTGCTCACGCTTGCCGGATTGCTCGTCCCGGTATGCAGCACGGCAGCCAACGGTTTCCCTTTAGGAGCGAAAGCTGATGAGAAATGCGTGAAATACCTGTTTATAGACAGTGGACTGCTGCTTGCCGTTCTGGGCATGGATTACGGCAATGTCACCTCCATCTCCGAAGCCATACTGATAGGTAATGCCGCCGACCTCGTCAACAAAGGACACATCACGGAGATGGTGGCAGGACTGGAAATCATCAAGAACCTGCCGCCAGACAGCATTCCTTCCCTATATTTCTGGATGCGTGAGGCCAAGGGCTCCATGGCAGAAGTGGATTACATCCTGTCAAAGGATATGAAAATCCTCCCTGTCGAGGTAAAGGCAGAGGTAAAGGGAGGCATGAAGAGCCTGTATTCATTTGTGGAGGCAAAAGGAATCACCCATGCTGTCCGTACCTCGCTTGAAAATTTCGGGCAGTTTACAAAAGGTGACTGCACGATAGACATCTACCCATTATATGCACTGCAGAACCTTCTTAAATGAAGAATGAAGAATTCGGATTACGTTCTTCGGCTTGTGGTTTCTCATAGTGCCATACTCAAGAGAACAAGACTAACTCCCATTCTTCATTCTTCATTCTTCATTTAATAAATCTGTGCACGCAAACAAAAAAGTACAAGAAAAAGCTAAGATAGTATAAGGAAAATCGCAAAAAAGCAATTTCTTTACGATTTTCCACCTTTTATGGTCAATTTTACACTTATTTTTTACGATTTTACACCTAAGATTTATTTATATTTTATAATTTTGCGCACCGTTAAGACCAAGAATTTTAGGGATAACAAAAACTAAGATCCATCGGTCTGATATAAAAAGAAGAATGAAGAAACAACCAAAAAACTAACGAAATAATAACAACTAAATAATTTGACGAAATGGCAAAGAAAGTTTTTGTCTCAGCAGCAGTATTAGCAGTTTCTTGCATCACAGCATGGGGACAGACAGGTTACAATGTAACTTACACTAATGAGAATGATCAATATTCACATCAGAACATGGCCACCATCACAAAGAGTGAGAACGGCAATAAGACTTTGGTTGAAGCTATCTCTGAAGTCAACAATAAGCAAATCAACAATGCTGCCATTAAGAAGGTGAAGATTGTAGGCGACATCACATCCGATGCCTCCGCTCTCTCTGACATCACCTGCACCACCATTGACCTTTCTGAAGCCACATTCACATCATTCACCAATGATAATGTGAAATACGTCGTGCTCCCTAACGGATGGACCAAGGAGCAGGTCAACACCACTGCAAAGACAATAGGCAACAGCCTTGAATCTGCCGCTTCTGCACTCAACATGATAGTAAATATGCCTGTCAGACACTATTATGAAGGTGAAACCGAATTTACCGACACCAGCAATGTCAAAATCGACAGTGAAGGCAACTATTACTATGTCAAGACCATTTCAAAAGATGCAACTGTCACAGCTGTAGAAGGCTACCCTAAAACAAAATACGCATATACATACGGAAACGTAGAATATGAAATCGATGAGAGTGAAGTCAATATAGCTAATGACGGCACTGCCACCATCAAATCATTCAGCATCCCTTTGACAAAGGAAACCGGATGGTACAAGCAAGATGGTACCACCAAACTTGAATCATTAGCTGTTCAAGATGGTAAATACTGGGAGAATGGTCAGCAGGTTCAAGCCATTCAAAAGCCTGTATATACATACACATTCAACTGGAATTCAAAGATTTACGAAGGAGAGGTAACCAACAATCCTGACGGTACATACTCTGGAACTATCACTCTTGATTCCGAACAGCAAGTAAAGAAAACCACACTCTACCGATACGAGTACGAGGATATTGATGGCAACAAGCAATATTTCGACCAAGAAAATGAATACACTGCATCCACTAAGACCATCAACAAGAATGTAGATACTGAGTTGACATATAAGTATATAAAAGAGAATGTAAACAAAGGTGTCAGCCTTACTGCATATGTACAGAAGCCTGGTACTCTCGTGTATTCCATTCTCAATATGAGCCAGTTGGAATCTGAATATAAAAACTATTTGAACGTCTGGTATGTTGCAGGTGAAGACTATAAATATGATTACACAGCAAAGAATGTCAAGAAGATTACCCTCTCTGGAAACCTTAACGCCATAGATCTCAACAATGGTAATCATATCATCTCTGACGAAGGTCACTTATTAAATTATGGTGAAGGTAAGCAAGATGGTGCATGGAAATTTTGTACTCCTGATACCCTCGACCTCTCTGATGCTATCTTCGGAGAAGGTGCTGACTATCATCCAGAGGACATGACTATTTCGAAATTATTCCCAACTCTCAAAAGCGTACTCCTCCCTACTCACGAGAGCCAGACTGTCATTCCTGCTGACTGCTTCAACAACATGTATCTCACAGAGTTGATGATTCCTTCTCATTATGAGGTAATCTGCGAAAGAGCATTCAGCACATCACATACTCTCAGTCATATCTATGTCAAGGATATCAAGACTGGCACTATCTATGACCACGGCGACTACACCATCACACTCCCTGAATCACTCAAGGAAATCAGAAGTGAAGGTCTGGAATCATTCGACAAAGCCACATTCTCAGGAAATGCCCTTGAGAAAATCACTGACGTATATGTAATGGCTAAAAACGCACCTAAATGTGGAAAATATGCTTTCAATGCAGCCATCACATACGGTAACAATGGTTTCGCAGGAAACTGGGCACACCCTATCAAGCGTGACAACTATATCAACAATGAAAAGGTTATTGCAGTGCTCCATTATCCTTTTACATCAAGATATAATGGTGAGGAAAAAAACTTTACTGACATCACACGTGTATATACTCTCCACGACGAAACCGGTATGGTGGATGGAAACGGTGAACTCAAAGTATGGCCACGCCATTCAGAGTTTGTCCGCTCTTTCAAGCAAGCCATTGCTGGACACATCTGGACTGACTGGCAGCAGTATGCCAATGAGGGAGACACTGAGGTGATAATGGACAACACTGACGGACAATACACCGTAGCAAACCCAACTGGCTACAATCAGGAATATCAAGGATGGCATGAGTTCGTACTCTCAGAGACATTTATCCATAAGTCATATGAACCACAGGTAGAATATAATCAATTCGATCAGTATGACTGGTACACCATCTGTATTCCTTACGACATCACAAAGTCTATGCTCCTCAAAGCATTCGGAGTAAGCACCGACCCTAATTATAATAATAAGGTGAAGCTGTTTGATGGCAACGGTGAGTACATCGATGCAGCTTCTGTAAAAGGAGCAGGCGCAGACAGATGGATTTATCCTGACGTAAGATCCCTCATACAGGTAAAGCGTTCTTACAAAAATCTGAAAGTGACACTCTGCCTCAGTGAAAAGCTCTTCACTCCAGACCATTGTCAGGAAATCACCATCGGTGAGAATGGTCAAGGATATGAATACACCGAATTGACAGGCGACGACCCTATCATCCTCAAGGCTGGTATGCCATACCTCATACGTCCATACGTACATGTAGATACACATATCAAGAACATCGGTGCATACCTCTGTGCATATGTTTCACAGAATAAGGAAGTAAAGCCAGGATTGATCAAAGCCATAGATGACAGTGATAAAAAGTATGCAGTACCACAGGAAAGAGGTGTAGAGACCCACGCACTCAAAGTAGATGAATCTACAGAGAGCAACAGGGTTTATGTAATGAAAGATGACGGTGAACCATGCAAATATAATTTCGTAGGTACATACGTTGACCGCTTCATTCCACAGTATGGATACTACCTCGGTAAGGAAAAGGGAACTGGCAAGCATAAGTTCTTCCGCACCAGCAAGCACACTACAAAGTGGAATCGCTATTCTTCCATCATCACCGGTATGTCAACTCCAAACTATGTCGATAACGGAGCTGAAAACGCAAAGGACATCAAGAATATCGAACTTCAGTTTAATGGTCTCACCGACGACCTCGTAATTCTGAAGGACGAACTGCCTAATAACAGCAGTGCAGCCGCAAAGAAATTAGGTATAGCATTCGACGATAGCGGTAGCGACTTCATCCCTACAAGCATCGACGAAATCGACGTAGAGATAGCACTGCCTGAGGACAACCGCATTTACACCGTCAACGGTACTCGCGTGGCTGCAGACAGACTCCAGAAAGGCATCTATATCAAGGATGGCAAGAAGATAGTGGTAAAATAAGAATTACTTGAACTGTAACAATACAGAGAAAATGAAGAAAGCATATATCATACCGGAAATACAAATATATGATGCTGACGCAGAGGAGATTCTTGCTGGTTCTCCAGAAAAACCACCGTATAATGTAGAAGGTGATGGAACTCCAGAGGCAGGCGGAGGTGATGAAAATTCAGAAGGAGGAGGTTCACTTGCCAAGCCAGGCGACTTCTTCTGCGACAACTTCGAGTACGACTTCGACTTCTAACATTATAGAGACAGCAACAACATCACACGCGTGAGTAATAAAAGCGAGCTACCCTTACTTAGTGGTAGCTCGCTTTTCTTTTTGGGGCTTATAAAATATCAATGTTGATGATGTTGTTTAGTGGTTTTGTTGTTTAGTGATTTTGTTGAATGTATTAACATGACAAACAACTAAACAACTAAACAACCAGACAACAAAACTATTTTTATATATTATGGCTTTATTTCATCCGAGTCAATCCGCTTTAATCCGTGTTCGTTTCACCACTGAGTTTTTTTTCGAACACGGATTTATCAAGCGGATGCTTCGCTCGGTGGGAGGTACTGTCTTCCAGACAGCTCTCCCTTCATTATTGGTAATCCAGAGACTCCGTCCCGGGTTACTCTCGCTTCGCTCGGTATTGGCTTCCAGCCAAATCTACCTTCTATACAACCAAACCACAAAACCACTAAACCACAAAACAACAAGACAACAAAAACATTCATTTTTTTTTCATTTTTTATTACCCTATTTCATTTCTGAGTCGCTATATAAGAAAATAAACTAAAGAAAACATAAAACTAATCAAAACAATGAACAACTTAAAAACATTATTCGCAGCGCTCAGCCTCGGCTTCGCAATGACGGCATCAGCGCAGCAGACAGTCACAATCAAGGGCAAAGTAAAATTCACAGAACCTGATTTCACCGTACAGGTGTACCAGCGCAACGGCACCGACAAGAAGGTACTCGCTGAAGCACCAGTCAATGCCGATCACACTTACACAGTGACAGTTCCTGTAGAAAAAGCAGGAGAAGCCATAGTGGATTGCGGTCATTGGCAATCAGTCAACGTATGGCTGGAAGATGAAAATATGGACATCGACTTCCGCGGACTCGACACTGCAAAGATCAAGATCAAGAATCCACCTTATGTATATATACGCGCAGGAAAGAAAAATGAACTGATGAACCTCATCAACTTCTATGGCTACCGCAATTACCAGTCTATGATAGCCATCTCGCAGAGCGTGTACAGAGCAAAGATAGAAGATCAGAAGAAGAGTCAGGAGCTGGCTTCTTCGCTCTACGACTACAACAGCGCTGATCACAAAGCATGGATGCGCTATCTGGCAGAGCATTATTCCGACCTCACCAGCGTGCTCGTGCCGTTGGGAAGTCTCGATGAAGAGAAGGATGCCGCCATCATCAATGCCACCCTGACAAAGCTGGAGAGCACCTCTGCCTCTGCCCGTCAGATCGTGGCAGACTATCGCAAGGCATGCGCCGAGGCCAAGGAGAAGCGCGAGCGCATGAAGGATGGCAATCCAGCGCCGGAGTTCACATTCCAGAACGCGAAGGGCAAGACCGTCTCCCTGAGCAAGCTCAAGGGCAAGGTGATAGTGCTGGACTTCTGGGCAAGCTGGTGCGGACCATGCCGTCAGGAGATTCCTCACCTGAAGAGATACTATGAAGAATTCAAGGGCAAGGGAGTGGAGTTCCTCAGCGTCTCCATCGATGCCAAGAAGGATGCGTGGACCAAGGCGATGAAGGAAGAAGGCATGGCGTGGATGCAAGGCTGGACACCTGATGCAGGCAAGTCAGTGATGGACACATACCAGTTTGGTGGCATTCCATTCATTATCCTCATCGACAAGGCTGGCAACATCTACAGGAAGCACCTCCGCGGAGAAGAAGTCAAGAACGCTATCGAAGACTGTCTCGCAGGAAAGCCTGTCAAGGCTCCTAAGGTCATCGGTGGAATGGGAATGATGGGCGCTGCAATGTAAATCACAAACACATCATCAATAGTAACACTTAAACAATAAGATCTATGAAGAAAATTTCAACAATGATTATGCTCGCACTCGCTGCCGGAACATTCGTATCCTGCTCGGATAGTGACGACGACAAGGCACCTGTAGTAGGCATCACTTCTCTTAGTGTAACCCCTGCTGGAAGTGCAAAAGCTTACTCTTGCGTAATCGATCAGAACACTCTCAAGATTGAGAATACCAACGACAGCGTGGAATGGGACGTGATGGACGCAGACCTCAAGCAGGCTACCATCCTGGCTACAGGCACTCTCGGAACTGACGTATATATCGGAACTGAGAAGGTAAACACCATGACCAGCATCGATGTGACTTCTGCTGTCAGCCTCACCGTAAAGGATGAAAAGGGCAACAGCAAGGCTTACACTCTCAACGTGGTAAAGGCAAAGACTGCTAATGGTGCAGACATGGTAAACAAGAGTTCTGCTTTCCAGGGTTTCCCAACCGGGCTACTCGACTACGACATGTGCGTATTCAATGGTAAAATCTATGCCATCACCACATCTTTAAGCGGCGAGACAGAGAATTATCAGCTCTTCTCTTCCGAAGATGGCGTAAAGTGGAACGAAATAGATTACAAGACCGATATTACAGGAGTGAAACTTCCTGAAGGTCAGAAAGGCTATGTCATCGGTGGTGAAGGCGCACGTCTCGCTGTATTCAATGGACGCATGTATGTAGTAGGCGGTGCCCGCACATTCGGTGCAGACAAGTATGGCAACGCTGCTGACGTGAGCGAAGGATGGATGGGACCAGCTAAGGACATCCCTACTCTGCAACTCTTCTCTACTGCAGACGGTGAGACCTTCCGCTGTGACTCTGTCGGTGCAACTGTAAAGGATGCAAAGGGCAATACCGTACCTTTCTCATACATGAATGGCACAAACTACAACGTTACAGTAAAAGATGGCAAGATGTATATCAAGGGAGGTTTCTGTTATGGTTTCGGTATGCTTCAGGGCAAGCGCCTCTATGCTGTCACTACAGACGGAAAGAATTGGGAGTATATCACACCTACTTCTGATGACGAAGATTGCGACGTAGCAAGACGTCTGGCAGACCAATTCTTCACATTCAATGGCAAACTGTGGTGCCTTACAGGCTTCCAGTACTTCGTCGGAGCGGAGGATTTCTTGCGCACAGGAGTTTATTCTTCTACCGACGGTACCACATGGAAGAAAGAAGGAGAGCTCACTGGTATGCCTGCATTGTATCACGCAAAAGCTATCGTTTGCGACAATGTAGTATATATGGTAGGTGGTGAGACTGTAGGTGAAGATGGTAAGACACCTATTGTCTCTTCTAAGATTTATCGCTCTACAGACTGCGTCAACTGGACAGAAGTGGAAGTGCCAGGCACATTCCTCGCACGTCGTAACGCAGCAGGTGTAGCTTTCGGCAATGTGGCTTGGATATTTGGAGGTATCAACACTCCGACTACAGGCAACTACGGTGCGCCTCTCGGTGACACAGACACACCTTTGACAGACTCTTGGCTGAAGCTTATCAAGTAATATAAACTTATATTATAAAAGGGGATGCCGTCTATCTTTTTCAGACAGCATCCCCAATATTCATCTACAAACCTAATATTACACCTATGAAGACAAAGAGCCTTATACTTTTCTTCGCCCTATTGCTGCAGACTATATCAGCAATGGCGCAGGAACAGCATATCACCGGACGCGTCATCGACGAATCCGGAGCACCGCTCCACATGGTTACCGTATCAATAAAAGGTACCAACAAGGCGACCCATACTGCAGAAGACGGCACATATGCGATTGACGTCACCCCAAACCAGCAATTGGTATTCTCAATGATAGGTTTCGACCGCCAAAGCTTTACTGTGGGTAAGAAACAGACTATCAATGTCACTATGCGTGAGACAACAGAAACAAAGATGCAGGATCTCGTCGTAGTAGGCTATAGCAGACAGGAACGTCGCGACCTTACAGGCTCTGTCTCCTCTGTAACTCCAAAAGACAACGTCTCTTTCCAATCTGTCGATCAGATGCTTCAAGGCCGCGTACCAGGACTGTACATGACCAATTCTTCTGGTGCATTAGGCTCTGCTAATGTGCTGACCATACGTGGCGTCAGCTCCATTATGGGCGACAACAATCCGCTTTATGTCATTGACGGCGTTCCAATGTTCGGAACCGACCGTGATGCCAACTCAGTTGGTACCACGGGTGGCTCTATCCCTGGCATTGCTATGGGAGGAATGCAGACCGGTGGTGGTTCACTGCAATATAATATAGACCTCAACAATTCATTCGAAAAGAACCCACTCGCAAACATTAACCCTGACGATATCGAATCTATAGAAATCCTCAAGGACGCTTTTGCCACAGCAATCTACGGTTCTCGTGGAGCTGCAGGCGTAATCCTCATTACTACCAAGAAGGGTTCGAAAGGCAGAACAAAAGTAAATGTAGGCTACACATTAGGTATTGATAATCCTATCGGCAAACTGGATTTGCTCAATGGCGACCAGTACAGTCAGGTTTATTCTACATATTATCCAAAGGGTAAATTCCCTATGGGATATAACACTGACTGGATTGACGCAGTGACACGCACTGCTGTCAGCCACGGTGTCAACGCATCCATCTCTGGTGGCGCAAAGGAGACTGACTATTTCCTCAGTGTCTCTTATGACAACAATGAGTCATATATCATCAATAATGATATGCAACGCCTCTCTACACGCTTTAACCTCAATACAAAATTAGCAAAGCAATGGGATGCTGGCGTAAGCGTTTCTATCAACAGACTCAATAATAACGCAATAGCAGCAGGAAGCATATATGCAGCCGCTATCAAAAAGGCTCCTAACCTTCCTATCTACGATGAAGCCACAGGCGACTATTACTACGGATATGCCCTCAACTCTAAGGGTTCTTCTGAAGCATACAACCCTGTAGCAATGGCTTATATCAACGACGAGTCCGTAGAGGACACACGTATCATAGGCAATGGATACTTGGAATATCGTCCATTAAACTGGCTCTCGCTGCGCTCTGAAGTAGGTACTGATATCTACAATTCTTTCTCAAACATCCGTAAAGGAGAACTTCCAGAATACCTCACAGGCGTTATCGGCAATCAGGCTCAGGAAAGCACAAGAAACAGTTATAAGGTGGTGGTAAACAATCTCCTTACTATCAATAAGACATTCAACAACCATTTCCTTCAGGGAATCTTCGGACAGAGCTACGAATACACCAAGGAACGCATCAATTCCGTAGCAGGTTCAAACTTCTTTAGCCCAGATCTGAGTGGTGTCGGTGCTGCACAGACTAAGAGAGTGACAGGCGCATACATGCAACAATACGCTCTTTTCTCTGCTTTCGCACGTCTCAACTATCAGTATCAGCATACATATATGCTCGGTCTGACCTATCGTCTGGATGGCTCTTCACGCTTTAATCGTAACCACCGTTATCTCAGCACACCATCCGTATCACTGGGTTGGAGACTGTCAAACGAAAAATTCATCAAGGAAAACCTGCCTTTCATCAAGGAAATGAAACTGCGTGGCTCTATTGGCATGTCAAGTAAAGACGGCAACAACAGCTATTACGGAGCACAGGCTGTATATACTCTCAATCAGTTGACACAGTATGGTGGCAAGAGCTACCTGCAGATGTCACAGCCAGGCAATGAAAACCTCAAATGGGAAAAGACGATCACATATGATGCTGGTCTTGACCTTGAGATGTTTAATGAACGCATCAAGATTACTCTCGACTATTATTACAAGAAGACCACCAACATGCTTTTCTCCTCAGACCTGCCTTATTATACAGGCTACACTAAGGAAAATCAGAACATTGCCGACATGAGTAATCAGGGTATTGACTTCCAAATCGTATCTACGAATATCTCTACAAAGGACCTCCAGTGGCAGACTATCCTCAATCTCTCTAAAGCAACCAATAAGATTCTCAAGCTCAACTTTGAGGGCAACCAGCTTGACCAGGCTAATAGCTCATTCAAATACTACGAAGAGGGTAAACCTGTAGCACAGTGGTATTTGCACAAGTGGTACGGTGTAGATCCAAATACTGGCGACCCACTATGGGAATACAAGGATGGTTCTGTTTCCACCACACCTCCTGGTGCTGACTATGAGAATTCACAGTCCAACAAGTTCGTATGTGGAGTGGCATTACCAGACTTCTATGGTTCTATGACCAATACATTGTTCTATAAGAACCTTGAACTCGATTTCATGTTCAACTTCTCTGTAGGTAGCAAGATGATTAACAGCACCAAGGCAAACCTCCTCAACTACACTGGAGAAGATGCTAACAATCTGACTGCAGACATCATGAATATGTGGCAGGTTCCAGGGCAGAAGACTGACATCCCACGCCTCAACAACGCATCAGTTATCGGTAATTATGACTATACCACAGCCATTACTACGACCCGATTCCTTGAGAACAACTCATATCTGAGACTGAAGTCGGTGACATTGACGTATCATGTACCTCACTCTATCCTCAAAGCTACCAAGTTCTTCAACCAATTGAAGATTTACGCTACAGTCACAAACCTGTTTACTATTACAAACTATTCAGGTCTTGACCCAGAAGTTAGCGCATTCGGTTCTTCCGCTTTGGCAGCAGGTTATGATAACATGACTATGCCTCAATCTCGCAGTATGCAATTCGGTGTAAGAGCAAGTTTCTAATTTTTACTTTCCTAAGATATGAAAAAGAATACCATATACTCATGTCTTGCCATACTGCTGACTATGGCATTGACAGCCTGCAACCTTGACTATGCACCAGAGAATACACTGGTCGATGAGAAGGTATATAAAAATCAGAAGACTGCGGAAGCTGCTCTCATGGGCGCTTATGTAAGACTCAACGTATTCATTGCAGGCGCACCGCAAGACCAGAACAACTATGCGAACGCTGGATATACCACCCTCATGGGAGATATGACCACCGACAATGTGGCAGTACGCTCATCAGCTACTGGTTTCCTCGCTGTGCAGAAGAGCGAATTCACTTCGTCAGAACATGATGGTTTGCTTTCAAATATGTGGTGCTGGGGATACAATGCCATCGACTACGCTAACAATATCATCAACAAAGTAACAGAGTTTGGAGCTTTCGATGCTAAAATCATGCGACAGTATATCGCTGAAGCAAAATTCATCCGTGCATACGTCAACTTCTATCTGCTTTGCCTCTATGGCGACCAAGCATTGTTAGGAAATGATAATGGCGACGGTATCGTACTGCGTACAGAAGCCTACAACGGCTATAACCCAAGTGACAACGTAGGAAGATCTACCAATGCTGAATGCTGGAATATGATTATCAAGGACTTGAAAGAAGCTCTCGCTGACGTATCTGATGAGGTTCCTGGCATAAACGACCGTATAAGAGCTCATAAGACCGTGGTAAAAGCACTCCTCAGCAGAGTACTGCTCTATAAAGGAACTTACACCAAAAATCAGGCAGAACTACAAGAAGCCCTCGAATTGACACGCGATGTTCTTAATACGAACGGCTATGTATTCTCAAAGTCAAGTTCTGAGTATCAGACAGCACTGTTCCCATCTAATGAATACACGCAAAGCGGTTCATATCCTGACCCTACCACGAGAAGCAACGAACTGATATTCTATCAGCCAAGCCGTATCTACACACTGAAATATCCTAACGGAATGGCATGGTACAGAAAGCAAAGCTACTACGTTCCGGCTAATATGACATTCCTATATGATGCCAATGACGTAAGACGCACTTACCTTCTGTGGAAGGGATCAAAGACTGACAACGTCAATGACTTGACCACAATGAAATATAGCGGTGGTCAGTACGATGATGTATTATACATGAGACTGGCAGAAGTAAAACTGACGTACGCTGAACTTCTCGCTCGCACATCAGGCTCAATCACTTCGGAAGCTCTCCAGCAACTTAATGATGTTCGCCTCAGAGCAATTTCTGAGAATGCACGTCCTGAAGCTTATAAGGCAAATGACTTTGCCAATGTCGATGCCTTCATCAAGGAGGTGCTTCGTGAAAGAAACCGTGAACTCGCTTATGAGGGACATTACCGCTGGGACCTCATGCGCACTGACAACGCTCTCGGAGATGCTACGCTCGGAGCTGTGGCAAAAAACAGATGGAATCTCCCAGTGCCGAATTATGAAATCAGAATTTCCTACGGCGCAATCAAGCAGAACAGCGGATACCAAAACTGATAACTATACAGTTGGTCGAGACAATCATCTGGTTTCGGCCATCTGCTAATAAAAAAACAAGCTGCACAATGAAAAAGAGAAATTTAATTATCGCTCTGGCTGCGTCAATCCTTTGCATCGGAGAAATCCATGCACTGACACCTGTAACCCAGAGCCCTTCTATGCAATCTGACACAAATAAGGGCATAGCATTCGTGGAAGGTAAGACATTCGAGCAAGCTCTCGCAATGGCTAAAGAGGCAAACAAAATGCTATTCGTGGACTGTTACACCAGTTGGTGCGGACCTTGCAAGATGATGGCGACACAAGTATTCACCCAGAAAGCGGCAGGTGACTACTTCAACAAGGAGTTTGTCTCCATCAAGATAGATATGGAAAAGGGCGAAGGACCTGCAGTGAAAAATCGCTTCGGCGTAAGGGCTTTCCCTACGTTCCTCTTCATCGACCAGACAGGTAAGGAAATAAACCGCATAGTAGGAGGCGACAGAGACGTAGAGAAGTTCATTGCAAAAGTGAAGGAAGGACTGGGAGCCAACAGCCTCTCTGCATTGGCTGAACGCTATGAACGCGGTGAACGCGACACCACTTTCCTCTTTTCTTATCTCAGAGCACTGGACACAGCATACGACAACAAGAAAAGTGCAGAAGTGGCAGGCATCCTCCTCGCTGGCAATGAGAAAGACATGCTGACCAATAATAACCTCTATGAAGCCTTCGTCAATTATAATTCATCTCCTTTGACACCTGCTTTCCAGTATATGCTGGAGCACAAGAGCGAATTTGAAGCAAAGTATGGCGTGCAGAATGTCAATATGGTGGCAGACAGAATATGGATGCAATATCCGCTCTCTTTTGTTAAGAAAGACGCTAACGGCACAGCAGACTTCGACAAAGCAGGTATGGATCACTACAAGGCTGAGATGAAGAAATGGGGCGTGGCTAAGTATGACGAGATATGTCTCAATGTGGATATCGCATGGGCAGAGGCTCGTGGTGACTGGAAGCAATTTGGAGCGCTTTGCGACAAGCACATCAAGAAGTTCGATAGTGGGGATATGCACATCTACAACTGGGCTTTGAGACTGCAAAAGAACTGTCAGGACAAGGCAGTAAACAAAGTAGCCATAAAGTGGATGAAGAAACGTATCAAGGAGATAAAGGCAGAAGAAGCCAAACTGCCACCTTTGAAGGAAGGAGAGATACGCGCTGCAGCGATGGTAAACTTTGCTGACGCATACGAGAAACTCATTAAGGAATTGGAATAAAAACACCTAATTCTCATATAAATTTCGATTCTGGAGACCGCATTTCTGTGACTGAATGCGGTCTCATTTATATACATATACATACAAAGTGGGGGCTGGATAGTATCTTCGGGTTAAAAAACAATAAATAAGGTGTCTAAAAATTGCCGTTTCAAGAGAAAAGTTATATCTTTGTAATTTGATAGGTCTTTTTTTCTACAATAATGAAAGAAACAGTAAAAGAAAAACAATTCAAGGCACTTTTCGAAAAATACTATACCAAACTCTACTTTTCGTCTCTGGCAATAGTCAGAGATGAAGACGATGCACACGACATCGTAAATGATGTCTTTGCACATATATGGGAGAAACATGACACTTATGAGGATACCGTAAACAGCATGTATCTCTACACTTCCATACGGCATCGTAGTCTGGATTTATTGAAAAAGAAAAAGGTAAGAGAGAAATATCTACAAGCATGCCTCAATGCTAAAGAAGAATCATTCAGCATCGACGACTTAGATGATGACAGACTAAAGGCGATAAAGACTGTTATAGATACAATGCCACAGAAGACCAAATACGTTCTTGACCAATGCTATATGGAAGAAAAAAAATATATGGAAGTAGCTGATGACTTAGGCATTACACGCGATGGTGTAAGAAAACACATTGTAAAAGCCCTTAAAATACTGAGAAATGCTCTCTTAAAAGATAAATAATCTTAAATATAGTACCCTAAATAACTTTTGAAACTTTTATATCTATACAGAAGTATATAAAACAATAATGTCAACTACTTATTGAATGGAAAAAGATTATAGCAACATAAAAGAAGATATTGACCATCATCATAATTCGCTATTCGATGATGAACTTTTTACAGGCGATGAAGCCACCAACCGCCTGCTGGAGCTTTATGCTCTTACGAGAACGAAAGACAAGGCTAAGACTCCTAACGTGGAGAAAGAATGGAAGAAATTCCGCTCTGAGCGCATGAGCATTCATGACAACGTCTTCACTATCAAGCGCAAATGGATATGGTCAGCCGCAGCAGTCCTATTTGTCGGTTTCCTCTCTGCAGTGACCTTATTTGGCTACATGGAAAATAGGGAAAAAGAAATCTCATTGGCAGAGAATTATCAAGGCGATTATATCATCAAAGATAATGGAAACATATTCGCCTTCCAAGCTAACGATGGACCGAAAGTAGTGATGATTGGTAATTCAAAGCACGAAATGAAGCCTATCGAGAGCAAAATGGAATGCGGAAATGTGAAAGCTGACCCGGAAAAAGCCATCGTCTGCCCATTGTCTAATCTGGAAGCCGCTACCCGAACTATAACGACGCCACGTGGCGCTACGTATGAAATCACTTTGGCTGACGGCACGGTAGTAAAACTAAACGGAGACAGCCGTCTCTCTTTCCCTACTGCATTCACCGGCAAAGAGCGCACCGTCACTCTTGGGGGCGAGGCTTATTTCAAGGTGACAAGTGACAAAGAGCATCCTTTCGTGGTGCATAGCCAGCGACTTACCACTACCGTATTAGGTACCGAGTTTGACATCAAAGATTATGATGATACGCCTGCGGAGGTGACTCTTGTTTCCGGAATGGTCAGAGTAAAGCCGAACACGGAGGATAGCAAGGACATCACTTTAGACCCTGACAGATATGTAAGGTTCATAAAGGGGTATGATCTCTATGCCTTGAAATGCGATGCCAAGCAACGCACGAAATGGACTGAAGACCTCTTCTCTTATCACAATGTGCAATTACTTACTGTCCTGAAGGACATGGGCAGATGGTACAATGTAGATATTGAGGTGCGTGACACCACTATCAGCAACTATCCTGTCAATCTGGAGATTAGTCGCTCATGCAGTCTGAAAGACTTTACTGACAAGCTATCGTCTCTCGGATTCCTATCCATCAGTCAGGAAGGCGAGAAAATCGTCTGCTCTATGAGAGGGAAAAGTGTCCCTGCTGTACAGATTATTCCACAAAGCGGGATTTAAACCCCACCGACAACCGACAACCAACAACCAACAACCAAATATGGGCGCTATAAATTCGCAACGGATTTATAGCGCCCACTTTTTTATCTTCTTTTTATGGTATCAGCATGGGTTATTTCATCATCTCCTCTACGGCACGCTCAAGCTGGGTGTCGTGACCATTGAGGAAGTCTTCTGGAGAGTTATAGACTTCGATGTCAGGATAGAGAGTGGTGTTCTCGCCCCATTTACCGCTCATATCTCTACAGCCTACCTGAGGAATGCCGAATACGAGACTGCCATCGATGAGGGTCTCCCACCATACTGCCGTCATGGTGCCTGCCACTGGCGTGCCGATGAGCTTGCCTATCTTGAGGTCGGAATATACCTTAGGGAAACCATGACCGTTGCTGTAGTCGTCCTCACACATCAGGACGCATGACTTCTTGGTCCACTTATTGAATGGGTCGCGGCCGATATAGTTGCCACGTGGCACAAACTGCTGGTATTCCTTTCCAGAAAGCAGTGTACAGAGGTCATCATGGAGCCATCCTCCGCCATTATGACGGTCATCGACGATTACTGCCTGACGGTTGCGGTTGCGATCGCTGAGCAGTTCGCGATATACGGTGCGGAAGCTTGGTGAGTCCATCGCCTTCACATGCACGTAAGCCACTTTTCCTCCTGAGAGGGAATCCACGAGCTGACGGTTGCGGTCCACCCAACGCTTGTAGAGAAGTTCATTCTGTGCACCGAGAGTGATAGGCTTTATTATTACCTCAAAGCGCTTCTTTGCAGCAGGGTCATAGACGCCGATGCGCACCTTCCTGCCTGCTTTGCCATCGAGCATATAGTTGTAATCCTGTCCGGCAAGTATCGGTTCTCCATCAATCTTCTCGATGATGCAACCAGGCTTGACGCTGGTCTTCTTGACAGCGAAAGGTCCGCGCTTGATTACTTCTTCCACCTTGAGTCCGTCGCCAGTGTATGCGTGGTCAAGGAAGAGTCCAAGGCAGGAGCCTCTGAGATCCACTCCTGATGGAGAGCGATAGCGTGCTCCGGTATGTGAGGCATTGAGCTCTCCGAGCATCTCGCTCAGGAGGTCAGCGAAGTCATAATTGTTTGTGATATAAGGGAGGAACTTAGCGTATGCCTCACGATAGTATTGCCAATCCACTCCGTGGAGATTCTCCAAGTAGAACTTATCCTTCACCTGACGCCAAACGTGGTCGAACATATACTTACGCTCGTCGTAAGGACGATAATTGAAGCGTGCTTCATACTCTACAGACTTCATCTGGCGACTGCCCATCTCGAATTTCCTGATGCCACTGCCAGCGAGGATATAGATGCTCTTGCCATCCTTGGAAGGCTCCATCATTCCGCTTCCTACGCCCTTCATGACAATCTCTGTCTTACCATTGCGCATATCGTGCATCCAGAGGTCAGCATTGCCTTCGAAACGTGACATATAGTATAAGGTATCGCCACCCTGACTCAGCACCATGTCGCCCATGTGGCTTGAGTTGACGGTAAGGCGGACGATGCGGTCCTGACAGTTTTCCAGATCAAGCTCAAGAGGCTTGATTTTAGGTTCATCCTTCTTGGCGTCAGCCTTGCCTTTCTTCTTGCTGCCTTTCTTCTTCTTTGCGTCAGCAGCAGGCTTGGTATCAGTTGCATCCTGCTTCTTGTCATTATCAAGGAGAGCCTGCTTCTCCTCCTTTGTCATATTGAATCGGTCGTAAGCATCTACGTCCAGGAACATGAGGTAGGCATCATCTTCCGCTCCCCATGAGCCGTGGCTACGGTAACCTGCGCGGTCACTCTGGAAGAGCAATGCTTTGCCTCCGAGCACCCACTTGGCGTTACTCTCACTATATCCGCTGTTGGTGAGATTGTGTATCTCGCCATTGCCTGATGATGATACGAGGGCAAGGTCGGTATTGTTCCAACCACCTACACCAATGTATGTGCATACGAACCATCTGCCGTCAGGGCTCCAGTTGTAATCCACGTCACCGTCACTGTAGGAATACATATATTTGCCATCAAGGCAGGTCTTCACCTCCTTGGTCTTGAGGTCGATGGTGCGGATAGTGCCACGGTCTTCAAGGAATGCCACCTTCTTACCGTCAGGGCTATACTTAGGAAGCTGTGAGGTGCGGTCAGACTGCACGAGACGCTCCTCGTCAAGGTCAGTAGCGTATGCAAACTGTCTCTCTGCCTTATTGCGTATCTTGGTCTGGTAGATCTGCCACAGACCTTCTCTTTCTGCCGCATATACGAGGGATTTGCCATCAGGAGAGAACTGCACATTGCGCTCCTGCTCTGGAGTGTCGGTAATCTGCTTAGTGGTCTTGAACTCTACGTTTGTGACATAGATATCGCCACGCAATACGAAGGCTACTTCCTTTCCGTTAGGTGACACGGTCATCTCTGTAGCACCACGTGTGAGTATCTGACGCTGGAGTTTGTCGCCCTCCGTGTCAGCAAAGATGCTGATATTGACCTTGGATGGAGAGGTCTGTCCCTGCTTCATCACATATATCTCGCCATCGTATGTGAAGCAGAGGTCGTCAGACTTGGAGACAGAAAGGAATCTTACAGGGTTACGCTTAAACTCCGTAATGCGCTTCTTTCCGCTGCCGTCAATATTCTTGCGATAGACATTGAATGTGACGTCTTCCTCACTGGTATAGAAGAATGACTTACCATCAGCTGCCCAGCGTGGTGTGCGGTCTTCACCCTTGAAGTCTGTCATCTTAGTGAATTTGCCATTCTGCATCATCCAGATGTCACGGGTAATCGGACTGGTGTGATGCTTGCGGAATGGGTCCTCATAGCCCTTGTGGTCATGATAGAGCATTGCTCCGTCAGCACCTACACTGACGTCATTCATGTCAATGGCAGAGAACAATGCAGGGCGTCCGCCATTCACGCTGACGCTATACACTTCATTATAATCTCCTGGGAAGATAATGCTCTGAGCTGTAGGCATCACGCTTGCAGTGAAGAGGACGTGGTCATTATCGAGGAAAGCCATTGGTTTCTCAGAGCCGCTGCTTGTGGTAAGGCGGGTCGGAGTGCCACCATTGGCATTCATCAGGTAGACGTCGTAACTGCCTTTACGAGTGGATGCAAAGGCAATTTTCTTGCCGTCAGGACTCCATACAGGGTAAGCATCGTAGCCGGTATGACTGGTCAACTGACGTGCTTCGCCTCCATTGGATGACACAGTAAAGATGTTTCCCTGATAAGCGAAGGCGATAGTCTTGCCATCAGGAGAAATAGCTGGATAACGGAGCCATAGTGGTCCATCCTGCGCTTGGACTTCCACTGTCACCATCGACAGGAGAAGGGTCAACAAGAAAAGTAAATTTGTTTTTTTCATATAGGTATTTATTTAATGAAGAATGAAGAATGTAGAATGAAGATTACATTATAGTATTCACACTCAAACGATTCGCTCAAACAAAACAATCATTTTCGCATCTTCTTCATACATTCTGCATCCTGCATTTAGATTACACTTGCATTCTTCATTTATTAGAACTTCCACTTTGCAGAGACATCCAAGTCTGTCTGACAGGAGGAATCTATCTGCCTCAGAGCGGAGGAAATGACGTCGCGGTCGAAGTATTTGGTGAAGCCCAACTTGCCTGAGAGCTGAAGGCGGTCGGACAATCTTGCCTTGCAGAGAACTGAAAAGCGCATTCCTTCGCCAAAGAATGACGGCATGGAGAACGCCCCCGGCAGACTTTTCTCACGTGCATAGAGACGGGAGTCATAGTCTTTGGTGTGGAAATACGCCAGCATAGCCGAGAATTGGCTGCTGTTTGCGAGGTTTATCGTACCCGTCTGGCTTAACATCCAGCCGAAAGAACTATGGTTTTCCAATGCAGTATTACTAAGGTCCAGCTGTGTGCGCAGCGTTTTCACATCGTCAGAACGATCCAAAGCGAGCCTGAAACGGTGCTCATATCTATCATATAGGGCGGTGCCTGCCTCATTGTCCCTTTGCTTTAGCCTCAGTCGGTAGCGAGCAAGGAGAGTCCATTGCTTCATGGTATAGGTGCCGGAAAGGCTGTTGTCCCATGAATATGAAGAAGCACTTGCCTGATATCTTGCCCAAGGATGATAGGCGAGGTCGGAATATGCGTCAATCAC
>OLFV01001507.1_pt1 | contig 21731 bp, 7 predicted proteins | sample 1605551 | NCBI WGS metagenome assembly OLFV01 (sample SAMEA3888922, study PRJEB22519) | human gut metagenome | biome: human gut; feature: human-associated habitat; material: faeces | place: Denmark | collected 2011
GAATCTCGCTCCATCCAGAGAATGTCTTTCCTTCTTTCTGTGGTGCGGCCAAAGGCGTAATGGCTGTACCGAAAGGAATTTCCTCACTATGATAGGTCACTCCGTCAACCTCATATATCAGTTTGTAGCTGTTGACCTTGTACTCTGCGGTATAGACCACATCGTGCGCAGGTACGGTCTTGTCGATGTTCCCCCAGCCAACAAAGGTATGTCCTTCCTTTACGGGAGCCTCTGGAGCGACTATTGGTGCGCCATATTCCATCTCTGTCTCAGAAACGACCTTTCCGTCAGCAACGAATGTTACCTTGTACTTGTTCGCAATGTATGAGCCATTATAGGTAACATCGTGTGCAGGAACAGTTTCGTCCACGTCTCCGAAGCCAGAGAAGGTGTAGCCTTCCTTTTTAGGTACCGAAGGCATTTCTATTTTAGCTTCGTATTCCAATGATTGTTCTGATATGATTGTACCATCAACAACAAATCTCACTATATAATAGTTTCGTGCAAACTCTGCTGTGAGTGTTTTGTCACCGCTGATTGTCAAAGTATAAGTTGACGAAGTTGTCCCATCAGACCATTTTACAAAACGCCATCCTTCCGCAGGTAAGGCTGTAAGGGTAACAGTTTCTCCCTCTTTGTATGTTCCTGCTCCAGTAACAGTTCCATTGCCTGATGTACCAACAGTAACAGTGAATGTCGTAACTATCAGTTTTACACTTCGTGGAGAGCTTGGCATACCAATGACAGACCGGTTCTCAAAAGTAATGGTTTCGTCACATTCCATTTCTTTATCCTTGGACTTTTGGTATACCTTAAGTTTTATCCTTTCCCCTTGCTTTTGATTGCTACGGATTCTCATATAGAGATACGAACTACCATTCTCTGCCTTTATCATTCGTGAAACGCCTCGACACTCGTTGCCAACAAAGGCTGCAACTTCATAATCTGACAAATCACTAACTTGATTGCCATTGTATTCAACAGTCAGATAAGTCGTCATGTCGTATTCAAAAGCATTGGCATCATACGCCCAATGGGAGTCTTGCGCCATCATTGTGCCACCTGCAAAAAGCAGGCAGCACAACCATGTTAGATATTTTATAAATCTCATAATCGTATATTTAGTAAACTTTCAAGATTCTCTTAACTATGGAACCAGAAGATGTCTTCAATACCACGATATAAGAACCTTCCATCAAAGACGAAACATTCAGTCCATTTTCATTATAATTATCCGTTTTTGCAACGATTACACCATTATTAGCAATGACATAAACGGCATTCAAACGTTCCAAATCACCATTTACATACAATGTGCTTCTGACAGGACTCGGATAAACGTTGTATTCGCCCTTGTCTGCCATTCCATTGATTCCCGTTGTGCCACTGATAGTCAACTTATAGGGAGAAGAGACAGAACCGAGCATAGAGTTGGCAAACGTAGCAGTTTCAACAATATCATATTCTTGTTGACTACTATTTTCAATAGCCTTGAATGTCAACTGGCTTGATGTATTGACATCACCATATATGGTCATATATAACTTGTCGCCAACATATTGCCCAATACCTCTACACTCGTCACCTACAAATGCTCCGATAGTGAACAATCCGGCAGGTGCTGTATTGCCATCAGCTTGAACAGTTGCTATCATATTCATGTTGTATGGATACTTGTGGCTATCGAAATGCCAAGGAGAAGCCACCTCTGTCACCGCCATTCTCTGTGCATCAGTTTCCACTTGGAATACTCGCTGTACAGGATAGTGAAACGATTTGTTCTTGCCAGAATAGTACATATAACCTATGCCTGGAGACATCGTTGTCAATGTACCTTCCCACTTGCCGCCAGTATAGGTCGCAAATCGGGTGTAGTCCTTAATGATGTCACCTTCATTTGGTGCCAACAATTCCAACGATTTCTCCAAAGAGTTTTCGTAGATTGGCAGATAGCCAATCCAGTTCCAACCCTTTTTCAGTGTAACGGCTGTTGTTTCTGGTTTGTAGGCATGACCATTCCAAGCGTTGTCCACTGTGCCGTTGGTCTGCATGAGGTAGCTGGCCGATGGAGCAAAAGTGGTCAAGTCGCCTGTAAGCCCCAATTGTGGGTCACGAATCAACTCAGAGTCGAAACCAATGAGACGTTCCACTTTGTCCTCTATCGGCTTGATGAAGTCCTTTATTTTTTGAAAACCTTCATCTGCCAAGTTGGAAGAAACCCAGTTCCAACCTTTCGCCAAGTTCATGTTCAAGGCATATTGATCGGAAACCTGCACACGGTAAGCCTGTGATGGTTCTGACAAACAAGAACCATTGCCGACAGCCACATAATAGATGCCATCCTCGGTCGGTGTGAACTTTTGTTCTGTAGCACCCTCTATTGCTGTGCCGTCTTCCTTGAACCATTGGTTGTTCTTTTCGGCAGAGGATACCAATGTGCATGAGCCCTCAACCGTTACTTTGGGTGCTTCCAATTGAGGAAGAACGGTCAGTTGCAGCATATACACGCTATCACACATGAACTCGTTGCTCTGAGTATAATAATAGGTACCAGCTTTCTCGTATTCCTTGCCATGGAAGTCATAGACATCACCTTTACAGATACTGACCTTCAAAGTGTCCGCTTTCGGTTTTTCCAACACGTTCTTCAAATGAAGGATGAAAGGCTTTTCATACGAAAGACCGCCTTCGTCTGTAGTGCTGATACGCACCTTGTAGATAGTATCAATGGCGCACTTAAACATGTTTTTGGCTTGCAGTTGCGAACCTTTGATTTGAAATAGTTCGTTATGCACAGCTCCTTCACCCTCTGCCAAGGCGTATGTAAAGGTACTGCCGTCCACGTCCTTTGAACTCAATTCGCCGATAAATCCTTCGGGAGAAATGTCATCTTGGAAGATTGAGTCAGACAAGGCAATGTCACTAGGCGCGGCATTGATGTTGATAAAGAGGTCCGGGACTTCCTTCAACGGCTCACGGTTGCCAACATTGTCCTCAGCCAACGAGTAGAACTTGTATTGTCTGCCAGGTTCTGCTTCAAAGTCAATGACGGTGTCTATGGGACACACGGCATACTCTTCGTAGATGCCGAAGTTATTGGCAAGAAACATCGTTACCTTCTTCAGGCCAGAACCACCTTTATCATCGGTTGCAGTCAAGGTGAGGTGATAGAGATTCTTGTTTTTGGAATCCACCTTTCCCTTCACCTTACTGGTTGGCATACCGGCATCTATCACGTTCTTCCATCGATTCGTAGGAATCGTATCATTCTGATCGAACACGATGTTGGCGGCAATGCTGATGGTATCACCGGTCTTCAATCCTTCGTATGGTTTCAGACTGAAGCGCACGTAACCTTCTCCCACATGGGTAGAATCGTTTACCGGCAACATACCTCTATCTACCTGCCAAGGATGCAGACCTGTTTCCGGGTCGATGGATGAGAAAGTCCAAAAGGCTTGTTTCTTCACCACATCGACACCTGCATTGAGGTCAACGTAAATCTTCATGGAGTCACGCAAGTCGAGGCGGTTTTGGTAAGCCGCCGGACTCTTGTCAATGTTCCATGAGTAGTTGGCGAAGCCGTAGCTTCCCAATCCAAAGCCACGCATCCATGCCTTGTCGTCAAAACTAAACCTCACATCCACCTTTTGTGCATTAGCCGAAGCAAACTCTGGGTCATTCTCAAAGAGAATGGTGTAGTTTAACACATCGTTGATGCTGACCCAACGAATGGAATCATAGCCCGCAGGACCGATGATTTCGTTTGGGTCGGCAGACTGACCACCCGATATGATGGTGCTGTCAGCAGGATGTTGTGAATGGTCATTCTGGTCGGGGCTATTTTGATATCCTCCATCACATTCTCTTTGAGCGAAACAAGAATGTCCCCAAAATATAGTATAAAACAAAATTATATATCTAAACATATTCATATTTTAAAAGGTTCCTATTCCATATCCTATTAAGTAGCCAATGCCAGATGATATACCCCCGATAAGAGCACCTGGCGCTGCTCCAACTCCACCTGCCATAGATCCAAAGATTGCACCAGTAGCAGCTCCGCCTACAACAGCTCCAGTGAAACCAGCCAATCCATTATTTCCTTTTTGAGCATCATTATATCCAAAAACACCAGAAAAAAGAGCACCTAAACCAGCCCCAGCCCCTTTTATTGTTCCTCCAAGCATTCTGCCAAATGCAGAATTTCCTGCCCCTTTCCCCGCTGACGCAATTAGATTTTTAGCTGTTGCATTTGTTCCTGATTTTTCAAATATATCAATAGGACATCCCCTTATATTTTTCCCATATTGCATAAAATTACGTCCAGAACTTCTAAATGAGGGGTCAGAATGATACGAACCATTAAATCCATTATTCCAACCTGAACTTCCTGCACCTCCGACTCCTCCAACACCATAAAAACCATATGGATCTGTATTTGAAATAATCTTATTACGAATATATAGATAATCATTCATTCCATCCACATACATTAAAGGATCTTTCTGCATAAATCTACCCATCATTGGATGAATATTTCTTGCTCTAAAGAAATAATCATCTGTCTCTACATCATATTCACGCCCTGTAAACAGAATATTATTCCCTACAGAAGAATTTTCAAGCACATTGCCTTCTGCATCCAAGAACGTAGGCATACCATACACATCATACTCCACTTTTTCAACAATCTTGCCTTCCTTATTCGAAATTCCCATTGTAGAACCTAAATGGTTTGTATGATAATAGTAAGCCTCATTTTTTCTACTCATTTGCAAAGCCTCATCAATATTGTTGCCATACAGATAAGAGGTCACAGCACCATCTGTACTTTCCTCTACCATCTGGTCACCAACATAGTAGAATAAGATGTTGTTCTTGGCAATACGACGACCCAAAGCATCGTATTTATAAGTAACAGACTTATCACCCACAGAAGCCATTTTGCTGTTATAGTCATACACATACTGATGCTTGTCATCGTTCAGCATATTTCCATTTCCATCGTATGATGGAGTGAAAGACATACCGCCAGAAATAGCCGTGTAGGCATTCACGTTATTGGAAGTATAGTTGGTGACAACACCATTTTCCACAGTCTTTACACGATTGCCCAACAAGTCGAATTGATACGTCTTATTAACAGTCTTTCCACGAGTAAAGGAAGTGAGCTGAGATATGACATCATAGCCATAACTCTCGGTGCGGGAAGCATCGAGATTATCGGCACGCTTGGTCATATTACCGATGGCATCATAGCTCATGGCAAGGCTGAGTACCTTATGGTCGTCCTTGATAGCTGACAACCAGCCATTCTCATTATATCCATAATCCGTAGTGATGCCATTGGCGTATGTCTGCTTGGTCTTCTGGCCAGCCACATTATACTCCATGGTCACCACCTCATTGCCATTCTGAAGAATAGACGCAATGAGGTCACGGGCATTCAGATGTTCCTCCACCTTCATACCACTTGGATAAGTCAAGGTACGCTTACCTGCTGCCACATCATAACTGTAACCTGTTGTCTTACCATTCAATGTTTCAGCCAACAATCGGTTCGCCTTGTCATAAGTAAAGGTAACAGTAGCGTCCTTATTGACGGCAGAAAGCATACGGCTCATCTTATCGTATGTGTATTTATCCGTTGTGCCGTCAGGATAGGTCTTAGACAGCAAGTTACCCAATGGGTTATAAACATACTTAAACTCATTGCCTGCACGGTCCTTAGAGGAAATCACATTGCCCAGCTCATCGTAGGTATATTGCAGCGATGCACCATTGGCAAAGGTGATGGCTGTGTTCTGGTTGAGCGCATCGTAAGCATAAGAAGTAGCATTACCCTTGGCATCCGTTGCCTTGGAGAGATTACCATTGGCATCATACTCAAACTTCGTTACGGCATTTAAGGCATCGGTATGGGTCAGCTGCTGATTAAGTGAGCTATAGGTATAACTCGTCACGTGGCCGAGCGCATCAGTCACGGAAGTCAGATTGGAATTGTTATCATACTGATATCTGGTTGTTGCACCCGATGGCAGAGCCTCCGATGTCTTGCGGTTCAAGCCATCATAGGTATAAGTCATCGTACGGTCGAGACCATCTGTCATGGTAAGCTGGTTGCCGTTGCCATCGTAAGTATATTTGGCAATCACGCCCATGTTGTCACTCAACTGCTCAATGCGGTCGAGCTTGTCATAGAAGTAACTGATGGTATTTCCGTTTGGCTGGAATACAGATACCAGATTGCCCTTGGCATCATAGTCATAACTCGTCTTCTCGCCAGCCGCATTGGTCTGCGAGGTCAACTTGTTCTTTTCATTCCAGGCAAAGGTCTGCTCATTAGCCATAGGGTCGGTCACGCTCAGCACGTTTCCCTTACCGTCATACTTGTAAGTATAGACGCCACCCATCGGATCCGTCATCGTCAGCACATTGCCCAAGGCATCGTAACTGTATGCACGAATCTGATTCTTGGCATTCTTGACACGCACGATGTTACCCACCTTGTCATAACTCAAGGTAGAAGTATTACCCAAGGCATCCGTCTGCGAGATGATTTGGTTGTTGTTATCGTAAGCGTATGTGGTAGTATTGTTGCGTCCATCAGTTATGGTGAGGATATTACCACACTCATCATAAGAATATGTGGTGGTATATCCTGCCGCATCCATTACTTTAGCTGTCGTACCGTCAGCATTGTATGTGGTAGCTGTCACGTTACTGTTGCCATCCGTCGTGTTCAGCGGCCATCCCTTATCATTATAAGTAAAGCTGTTGCTGAAGCCTAACGGGCCCGACAATGATTTTAAGTTGCCTTTGTCATCATAGTCGAAACGGTAGCTATTCCCATTCTTGTCTTGGAATGAAGTCACCTGGTTGAACTTGTCATCGTAGGTATATCGCTCTGAGTTGCCTAAGGCATCGGTCAGAGAAAGCATATTACCACGATCGTCATAGGTATAAGACGTAATGTTACCATTGGCATCGATACGCTTCACCACATTGTCGTCATCATCGTATTCGAGTGTTGACTGTATGCCGCAGCACAAGCCTACCTTCTCGATGACACGTCCTTGACTATCCCAACGATAGTAAGAGTACTGGTTCTGTGGAGCGGTATAGTCAATGAATACCGTCTTGTCGCCTTCATAGCGGATGGACTTGTCGGACACGTCAGTCTTCATACGACTCACCATACCACTATTGTTGTAGGCAATAAGCGTCTTATGGCCGTTGGCATCTGTAATCTCACAGAGACGGTTCTGCTTGTCGTAACTGTAAAGCGTGCTGTTGCCTAAAGCATCAGTACGCTTCTTCAATCGGCGAAGACCATCATACTCATAGCTGATGCTTCCTTTGTGGAATGAGGCCGTAGCCTTGCGGAGCAGCCCGTCGGTATAACTGAGGTTGAGCGTATGCCCCACGGCATCTTGCACTCTTACCAACAAACTGTCTTGATAAGTGAAGATGGTCTTGTTACCGTTTCGGTCGGTCATTGCTGTTACCTTGCCATACTTGGCATCGTCAAAGAAATACTGCTCACCCGACTTCTCTGTCAAGCGATATTTTCTACTCTCGTATTCCTCTACCTTACTGAATACACCAGCAGGAGCCTCAAACTCCTTGCCAAACTTCTTGTAGGTGTCTGAACGTCCGTCGCCAGTTTCGATAACGACACCACCAATTTCATTGATACGGTAGCGCATCTCATATCCTAATGAGAAACCGAGACCATACCCATAATTTGTAGACTGTGCCGAACTGTTATAGTAGAAGCGCAACTGCATCGGCATTTGCGAGTTTTGCGTTTCCATATCCGTCTGCCCGAAGAACAACACACCATTGTAGCTGTTCACCCAAAGACCATTTGGCCCAGCTATCTTCGGACGGATGATATTCTGTGCCTCGGAAGGCAAGACTGCCAAAAGCAATCCTGCCCCCAAGAGCATTTGTTTGATATGATTCTTTATGTTCATATTTGAAATGTCTTTTTTATTTCACCACATAAATGGTTATGTTGCTGTTTTGTGCCGTCTGGTACATAAACAGGTTGATGGTCTTCTGCGTGCCAGGCGGTATGGATGTGTAACCACGACTGTCGCTCTCGCTTCCCAAGTCAAGATAGAGAACGGACTGATGGCGATCCAAATCCTTGATGGTCGTACCGAGATAACCATCGTTGATGACCAGCATCAAACGATACACCTCGCAGTCCGTATTTCCACCATTGGCATACGACACAGAAATCGGTGCATAGCTTCCAATACGTACCACATTGGGTGCGTCTATCTTTGCACCCAAGCTGACCGATGCACCAGGGACAACCTTGAATCCCTTTGGTAAGGTTGCCAATGTTCCATCAGGAAGTTCTGACACCACATCGTATGCTCCTATTGCGGCATCGTTGAGATTGAACGTGACACGAGAACTTGTCATGCCATTGAACGTAACAGTCTCTGCAGGTATTTCCTTTTCTGCCAACTTCAAGCGGAAGTCCATGATAGAGTCAAACAAGGCTCCTCTCACATCCGTTGATACCCAACCGCCATTGCCGCCTTCGGTAATACTTAAAGTCGTGGCTCCGAAGTTCACTTCCTGTACATTGAGCGTCATGTTGGTAGTTGTAGCCAAGCCATTATCCGACTCAGAGAACACATTGCCTGTGGCATTCACCAAGGCGGCATTGTCTTGCGCCAAGATATAATAATTACCAGCTTTCACATTTGGTAGCAACAGTTCTTGCTGCGTTCCTTGGTTAGCACTGGCTGCAACATCATATTTGGCAGTGGAAGGCACCTGTTCGTATGCAGCATACAGACCTGCTGAGGCTTCTTCTGGATGATTGAGATAGAAGCCGACCGTCTTCCCGTCATAGCCACTTGGAATCTCCAATTTGTAATAGCCAGAAGTGTTGACGGAAGTACTGCTACCTAAACTGATTGTCGTGAACGACAGTTTGCTTGGTGAAGCTGCTACTATTGTGTTATTATCTTCCTTAGACTCGGCAATGGTCTTGGTCGAGTTTGTCTTGACTATCACATAGTAATCGCCTTCCGGTACATTGGTGATACGTCCAGTCACGGAGCGAGTTACTTGCTCTCCAGGGTTGATATTCACCTTGCCTGACACGACACCTACCATGATGTCATCCTTGTCCCAAGTTCTGTTCTTGGAGAGATAGATAACATCATTCAAAGTTCCATTAGCTGTAAACTCGCCAACATTGCTCAATTGGTAAGAAATGGTGACCTCCGCACCAGCCTTAATGCTTGATGGGGCGTTAATGTTGACTATAGCCAAGTCAGCAGGTGTATCGGCAGTGCCATTCACATAGACAGGAATACTTTTAACGTTGTTGTTCTCGTCCATTTCAGTGATGGCATCTGTAGCGTCAGATACGACAAACAACATGAAGTTACCTTGCATATTGGCAGGAATGTTGAGGCTTACTTCATTAGTATAAGACGCGTCAACATCCAGTTTGCCAACATGGGTCTTGTTGCCAATTTTTGTTGCCGTTTTCGTATTCAAGACAGTGCTTTCAGACAGATAGTAAGTATCTGACCACTTGTCTGTTCGAGTAGCATTTTTGCCAATATTGGCGATAGTAGTCTTGACCTTCATAGGCTGACCGCTGGTAAGAATCTCTTCTATAGAAATATCCTTGATGGTCAAGTCTGGAAGTGGTGACTGCAAGATAGTAAGAGGAATGGCTACAAGATTATTATCCTCGTCCAATTCTCTCACGTTGTTATTTACATCAGTCCTAATCAATACATTCCATTTGCCATATTCCTTGTCAGAAACACTGAATGTAACAGTATTTTCTGTTTTATCGCCCTTGCTGATGGCATTGATAGTAGCGGAAGCTATTTGCTTGGCATTGCCATTCAGATTGTTGGAAGATGACAGATAGACAACCGTCGTAGACTTTGCAGCATTCCGTTCTCCTTGATTGATGGTAGTAAACTTCAACGTCACATCCGTTGATGTCTTGACAGTATCTGCCAAAACATAAGTTGTAACCTTCAAATCAGGCAAATTTCCATTAAGATAGAAAGAAGAACGAGCGTAGTTGTCATTCGTCTCTTTCTCACCCAACTGGTTGGTACGGTCAGCAAACAGATGAATGTATTTGTCGCCACCCATCATCGAATCCGGCATCTTGAATGTCAGAGAAATAGTCGTGGACTTACCAGCTTTCAGATTCTTGACAGAACCTTTTTGAGCAGTTATCTCACATTTCTGTGCCTTAGCTTCGGAGAAGGTATAGTCATTAGAGATAAAAATGTCTTGACCAACATCCAAATCAGCCAAATCTGCGTCGCCTGTATTGCGTGCCGTATAAATAACAGTTACTTCTTCGCCAGGCTTTACAGAACTATTGACAGAAAGATTCTCTACATACAGATTGGCACCTTTCACCTTAGGAGGCGAAGGTACCGCCTCATATTTGCACCAAGATTTTATAACCGCTGAACTATTGTTCGTGGTAGATTCTTCTTGCAAGGCGTTGTTGCTATTCGTCTTAACGTAGATGTATCGCAGACCATCCAAATGAGAGTCGCTTGGAATCTTTATGTTGGCTCTGAGCGTCTTTTCTGCTCCAGCTGCAATCCAAATGGTATTCTCAACCTTTCCTATCAATTCACCACCTGTTCCATCTTGATTGACTGTCGCGTAGAAAGCATCTGTAATCTTTGCGTCCTGAATGTCGCCAGAACCGATGTTCTTCAACTTCCAAGTGAAGGCAATCTCTTTATCGCTTGACAATGTATCTTCCGAAATGGAAAGTAATTCTACAGACAAGTCTGGTTGAACAAACTTGATAGCTCCAGAACAAATGACATTGTTCTTTTCCCCCTCATGTTCGAACAGATCATCATCTGCGTCGATTTTGACATAAGCATAATATGTTCCAGAAGTCAATCCTTGTGCTTTGACAGAAACGGTATTGCTGTAGTTGTCTCCTTCATAATGGAATTCTTCTGGTTTTATAAGTACAGGCCCAGGGGCTGCTTGCGTGGTGGGCCCCTTGAATGTTCCGGCTCTATTGATTGTTAACAACAGAATAGCGGAGTCGTCTAATCCTGTGCTCTTTTTTGAAAGATATACCTTGTCTTTCCATCTTCCAGCAAAGAAAGATCCGTTGTTAGGCAAAGGAATACCTGTTCCTTTATTCACCACCTTATAGGTTACATCAAATGTTGATGATGAAGCAGTACTCTTTGGAACATTCATTTCCGTAGGAACCAAGTCTGCCCCAGGGCATAATAGCACATCCACCTTGTCACTCTTGCCCCAATTATTCACCGTGTTGGCTAATTCATACACAGCATCATCTATATCTGCATAAGCGTGGAAATAAGTTTCTCCATGCCAAGCGTATGGCAGATAGAAGGCAAATGTAAGTGTCGTGTCTTTACCTGCTACGATATTTGTCGGACAAGTAATCGAACCTATGGTGTTCAATGGTGCTGCATCTCGGTCGGGAGACGAGGACATGTAGAGAACCGTTCTGAAGGGCTTTTCAGAATCCTTACCGCCCTTGTTGGCCACGTTCACTCTAACCGCAACTTTCTTTCCCGAATAGTAATTGTTTGAATACCTCAGTCCGGCAGCAGTGATAGGTGACGGAATCCAACACTCTTCCCAAGTAGTCAATAGCTCCTTGGGCTTTCTGTCGTCAGCAATTCCACCTGCCACTTTTGTATTTGCAGCCGACAGAATTGGGTCTTCGTTCGGGATAACAAATGATGTGATGCTTGGTATCTGCAAATCTGTCAAGTTCGGCACAGCAATATTTATCTTCTTGTAGAAGAAATTATCACTGAGCGTAGTTGTTTCGCCTTGTTCATACAGCTTATTATATGAAGCGGAAGTAGACGCATACAAATGTTTGTAAGATGTAGAACCATCTTGCGAAGGATTGTATGGATTCAAGACAGAACCACCTACTGCACTCCACTGTATGTCGGTAACACTGTACATATCGGCAGCTACGATGATGTAGTAGTTGCCGTATACACGCTCGTCCAATGTCACGTCAACGCTGTTGTCATAAGACTCTCCTGTTTCGAGAGCCTTAACATTTTGAACCGTAGCCAACAGTTTTGAATTATTTGTGGAGGTTCCAGATGGAGTTGTTCCACCATATACGTCTGTTACCAACCAAACATAATCGTTCCATCTTGTTTCTCCAGTAGAGCCTACGCCATCATTTTTGACAGTCCATTTTACTGTAAACTTTTTACCACCTACTGCTTCCGAACAATCTAACGCATAGGCGTGCAGGTCTGGCAGACTTCTTACAGCAAATGTCATCGTATCACTTGCTAATTCCTGCCCGTCATTCTTTGCAACAATTTGCCATTTATAGGTATAGCCATTTTGGCAGAAATTCTGTGATGTGTAGCGCAAGCTTGAAATACCAGAAACTATTGGAGTGGTAGGACGTTGGTTCTGGGCATTCCATAGATATACATCATAGACAGCATTCTTGATACTATTCCATGTCAATGTAACTGATGTTGACTCAGAAACTGTTCCATTTGCAGGAGTCAAGTTTGAGAACAATCCCACCAAAGTTGGTGATACCGTAATCTCATGGGTGAACTCACAGAGCGTCTCATTCTTATATTTTCCTCTAATCAAGTATGTTAGCTTTGTATTCCCTTCTCCTTCATTTACGATGGTCATAGAAGGTATCATTCGCTCACCTGTCTCTTGAAAACCAGTTATATCTGCTGGCTTTGACTGTAGTGTCCATGTAAATGTCAAGTCTGTACTGATTGGTGAAAAATCCACTTCCTCAGTTTTCTCCCCAGACCTTATCTTTTGGTTTTGAAGTTTGTGGATGCTTGACGGATTAAAACTGATGTTCCACAATTTCATCTCCACTCCTTCACATTCTAAATATCCATTGTTCGCAACAAGGAGATTTACAAAATCCTTGTTTATGGCATCCTTCCCATTTCCAAAGTTTATGACGGGATTGCGTCCATTGCCCCATTTGTTGAATGTGACTATGTGATTAGAAGCAGCCAAAGTCTTGAATATCTTATTCAGGACTTGTAAATTGGCATTTCCAAGTGGATAAACGAAATCCTTGTCAGCCTTAATGGATACTTTTACGTTTCCAGCAATGGGAGAACTACCAATAAACTGAAAAAGAGACTCTGTTGAAGTGAAATAGCGTACTCCTGTTTCCTCATCGGAGAGATAGAATGTACCATCCACTTTCCAAGTACTTTCATCATGGACAAAGACAGTCATCTCTGCCACGTCGCTATCAACCTCACCTTTTGTCGTTAATTTCACTACATAGGAGCCTGATTTCTGATAGACATGAAGCGGAGATTTCTCAGTACTTGTCGTCCCATCTCCAAATTCCCATAGATAGCTGGTAGCTGTGCTAGAGGAAAGGTTTGTAAACTTGACTCTTCCTTGTAATTTGTCGAAAGAGAATTTGGAATACAGCCCATCCTCAGACACTTTTTCCACATAAATATTACCGTTACGTACAGAAATGGCAGACTGTTTGCCATCAATTGTATGGATAACACCATGGGTAAGTACCACCGGATAGTTCTTCCCCATTTGAGCCTCGGACGGAATCTTTACCAAGACTTCAAACATCTTTCCGTTGTTGCCATCAAAGGCGTCGTCACCCAATAGAGAAAAACGGAATGTGTTATTCTCCAAAGTCTGTACGTTTATCTCATGCCCAGAAGAACGGCCAGACAAACGGACATCTTCCCCATTCACAACAAAGCCTTCTGGAAATTGCAAATCGACAACCATCCCTTTAACCATCATATCGTTTTCCAGATATACAGGATAGGTGATGGTCTGCCCTTGCACTCCATTTTCGGTCATGCCATAGATATTCACTTTCTCCCCAACTGGTTTCGAAGGCTCCTCTGGATTGGAAGGATTATAATTATAAGTATAATTGGCTTCCAATGTAACATTGCTTGTTGGCATTGTATAGTAGAAACTACTGCTCGTGGAAACTACTTCTCCATTCAATGTCCAATTCTTGAAATGATACCATTGATTGGAATAGGCACACAAATACACAGAGGAACCTTCTTGATAGGAGTTTCCACTGGAGACATTGAAATAGCCACCGTTCGCAGGGTTGCTTTTCAAAAACAGTTTGTGATACAACTGTGGCTCAGAAGGTTCTTCTGGACTTGAAGGCGAATATGTGAAATTTGCCACAAGTTTAGGATTACCTGCTTTTACCACATAGTTGAAAGAACTGTTTGTTGATATTACTTCACCATTTTCCGTCCAGTTCTTGAATGTAAAATTTGAATTACGGTATGCTCGTAAATTTACAGAAGATCCTACTTCGTATTTATTCCCACTTGAAATATTGAAATGTCCAGAGTTTGATGGACTTGTGGCCAATGACAAGGTAGAATAAACAGGAAGATCGGGCTCCGTCGGTTCAGCAGGGCTTGATGGATTGTACTTGAAATGGGCAATAAGTTTCACATTCTTTGCCGGCATGGTATAGGTAAAGGATGATGATGTTGAAATAACTTCCCCATCCTTTTCCCATGCGACAAACTGGAAGTTAGAGTTTGCATAAGCCCGTAATGACACATTAGTTCCTTCGGAACAATTTGTAGTCGTGCTTACATTGAAACTACCACTTCCAGACGGTGTGGCCTGCAAAGTCAAGGTGTAATAGGCACCTGGCTCCGCAGGATTCGTCGGATTGTATTGCCCTCGCATACTGACACTGATTAACAATGCCAGTATGACGAGAAAATATCTGTAACCTCTCATATATTGAAAGATTTAGTCATTTTACTAATAAACAACGACCTTTGAAGATGTGTTGCCTACCTTTATAATATATACACCCGAAGGTAATGAAATGGCATTGTTGCCTGTAGCCACCTTGCCATCAAAGATCGTAATGCCATTTAGGGTGTTGATGGTAACATCAGCTTTTGCGCCAATAGTAATATTTACACAACCGTTTCCACCTTCTATTTTTGTTTGAGATGTGGCTGTGTCCTCAATACCTGTTACCTCTCCAGTATTCGCCTTAACCATCAGTATAAAGCGAGTTGCATTTATGCCTTCTGTTGATTTCGTATAGAATGTATAGTCTTGTAAGGACAAATCAATGTACTTATTTTGCTCTTTGTCGAAAAGAATGATTTCACCTTCAGCTTTCACAGCGCTGATAGTGTAGAAACCTTCTTTCGATGCAAGATAACCAACACTGATATTTCCATCTTTTTGTGGACGTTCATTGATGGCATAATTATTCCCTTCCCCATCAATCGTGAATATTTGAGGAACATCTGCGTCTATGCTCATAAATTTAGAAGCATCTTTTTCTATCTCATAACTAATACTGGCATCTTCGTTGATAACTAAACGAGTATCGTCCTTTAGACTATCTTCATTTGAAATTTCCAAATTGAAGAACTTTCGAGATACATTCGCAGCAGTCATAGCTCGGACTTTGGCTGCGGAACCACGCTCTATACCAGATGTCATCTGACGACCTTCTTTGTGGAAGATGATGTTGTCAACAGCATCTGGCTTCTGTACAAAGAATGACTGCATAGGACGAAGTACAAAGTCATCATCTACTATAGAGTAAGCCCTATAGGTGTTGCCAGTCCATACTGTGATTGGGGCTGTGAAGTCCATATAATAAATGTCATAGTATGCAGGATAAGGATTGCCTACATAATTCCAGTTCTTGTTAGCTGAAGCCGTGGATTCATGCGCCTCCAAATTTGTCGTTACATCATTTGTATTCAACACTTGAATGTGTCCTGTCGTTTCTGATGGCATAGTTACGACACCCGATGAATTGCATTGGAATATGTAGCCCTTGCCAGCCAACAACTTACCGTCATCTACATTTCTCCAACTGCTACCTGTTCCATTGGTTGCTCTGCTTGCCCCATCATAGTAGCGGAAAACGAATGAAGCATTGTTGCTGTGTGTTACCTTTGTAAGTTCTACATCATGGAGTGGTGTAAGAAAATACCACTTGTTGGCATCCACAGAGAAATGGGTTGTAACGCTATCTGCTGTCATAGATGTACAATCATTCAGCAAACGGCCAGGATTAGATTCGTTTACAAATATGTCAAAGTTCTTAATTGTCATCGGAGCGTTACCACTAATGGCAAACTGTCCTCCATAGTACAAATCTATATCTGGCTTACCATTCATACGACGGTTGTTAGTCAATGATAAAGCACCGGCAATACGCCAATAATCCAAGTCTACATCCATTTCCTGAATGTTTCCAAACTGATACCAATAGGTATCAAGCTTATAGTTGGCAACAGCAAATGATGGTACAACCAAGGTAACACCAGACTTGGATGGTCCATAAGAGAACGGATCATCTGAAATTGCAGGAGGTGTTGCGGACTTAGACACAATTTTCTGAATGGAATTACATTCATCGAAATTGTTTTTGTAATTACCTATATAAGACGGCAACTCCACATATTTCAGATTTTTGCATTCTTGGAAAGCGTAGGTGCCCAATGTTGATAAAGTTATTGGTAGCTTAACACTATCAAGACCACATTGATAGAATGCTTGGTAGTCTATTGTCTTTAACGATGCAGGCAATTCTATTTTTCTTAAAGATGGTGTTTCGCGGAATGCATTGCTACGTATAGACTGAATATTTTGTGGTAGATGAACATCTTTCAACTTGGTACAATTATTGCAAACACTTTGTCCCAAAGTTAATAAAGCATCTGAGAAATGAAGTTTTTCGAGATTAGCGCAGTTGTAGAAAGTTTCACACGCACCGTTATCATTGCCATTCTTTGTTCCAAGAGACATTACCGTATTGGGCATGATAAATTGCTCCAAAGAGGTGCACCCTCCGAATGCATTATTTCCAATAAACGTAAGTTCGGAACCCTCTTTAAAATTAACTTTCCTTATTCTGGTGCCAGCAAAAGCGAACTGGCCAATGGATGTCACGGTGTTCGGAATGTTAATATTTAGTATTTGTGTCTTGTAGAACGCATATTGTCCAATACTTGTTGGTCCTTCTGGCAAAACTACATATGACAAATTGCTCAACCCGTCAAACGCATAGCCCGGTACAGAATTAAACTTAGCCTCTGACAAATCCAAGCCTAACAGATTCTTCATGTTTTTGATTGCCGTCCAATCGTCACTGTTCAGATTGCCTGAAACCTTCAAAAGTTCTACATCATTCAGCACATCTACCTTATACAACACTTCTACACCAAGAGTTCCTGCCTTGGCAAGCTCTATGTCAATCCAATTAGAAGACAATTCTATGTTTTGAATTTTGGTCTTTACATTTTCTGTGTTGTTATATATGGAATCGCACCATTCTAATGTATAATCACCAGGTTCCAATAAAACAGAAGTCATTCCAGCACCATTTTCTCTACCCATATAGGTTTTACCATTGATTTTAAAGCTGAAATAGTGGTAATTTTTGTAGTCATAAGCCCAATTATTGCTGTCATAGTAATAAGTCGAGCTCCAAAATGAAAATTTCGAAGGTTTGTCAATTTTAATAGTCGTTGAGAACTTTGACGTACTATTCGGATGTCCATAGTTTCCATTTTGAATATACCCATCTTCTGTTGTCCATGGGTATTCTGATTCATTGATGAACGTCAGCGGTTGTGATTTCTCAGTCAGAGCAATTGTCTCTAATGGCAAGATGGATCTCACGCAGATGTTCCGTATCCCACTACGATAATATAGGTCATGTGTATAGCCACCGATGGAATCCTTAAAGCTTATCACATGACTACCTTTGTCTATAAAATATCGTGCAGAAGTGAACGAAGAGTTCGTTGTGGTGTTTGTCAAAACCCCATCAATATACAAGTACAACTTGTGCCAGCTATACTCGTTGCAAGCCCAATCAAAGCTCAGTTCTGTACGTTTGTCACAATTGTATGAAAATGACAGTGTGGAAGCACTGTTTGTGTTTCCAACATTGCCATTTAGCAGATAGTCCTCTCCAATTGTCCAAGGAAATGTCTTATCATTAGTGAATGTTAGTGGTATGGATTTGTCAGATACAAATACTGACAAAGAATCAGCAGAAGATTCTTCTGACTCAACCTACCTGCATTGATGGTGTGCTCTCCGTTTTTGCACTGCCAACAGCCTCTTCTTGAGTTGGCACACTAAAAGGAGAGAGACCTTTCGCAATAACAGCCCCAACTATTGTTGTTGCCATTAAGATTAACGAGCATGTTTTCTTCATTGTTGTAAAATTATTTGTTGTTTTTTCTGTTTATCTATTTTTTCCTTTGAATTGTAACCCCGTGGCTTATAGTTTAAGTACTTCTTGTTTTGTCACAAAGAAGACAATAGCTGTGTTACTCATCATTATAATGGATAGAGACGGTAGAGATGTGATAGGCACACTTACTGTGTCTCCATAAAAGCGTCTCTGGCAAAGTAAATTTGAGACTATTAGAGAGAACAATATATAAAACAATGTGAAGAGGGGCTTTTTCACCTCTTTTTGGGGTGTGCCAATTCTCATAATCTTATTTAATTGTACGAATAAATTGTTTTTTCTGTTGCTCTTCCCATATATATAATAAGGTATAGAGACATTGATAGACCTCTTTTTGTCAGAGTAAACGTGTACAAAATTATACATAATCTATGGAGCCAAACGAAATAGCAATGGTTGTTTTCGTGAATCGTTATGATTTATTCGTGAGTGACAATACACCACAAGGGGTGTCTCACATTTCCCACTATGGGAAATGTCCATTCAATCAGCGGATGGGGAGGTAAACCCACACCCCTTTCCTTCGTCAGGATCGAGGTCTGGGTCGTCGGGCTCATCCGACGGCAGCGTCGCATAAGAGCTACGCGCGTCCTGCATCAAGCTTTTGAGCGCTGGTTTCGATACATTGAGTACGACCACCTGCCCATTGGAGTCGTAGAGCGACACCGTCTGCTTGAGGGCATTCATGTGGAAGACCCGATTCTTATTGATGATGTATTTCTGGCCCATCCTGACCAAATTGTTGTGGTCTGGAAACCTCGTCCGAATCTCCCGTTCTATCTCCCCGAGACAGAAGGGCACCATGATCTTGTTGCCATACAGATTGCGTATTTTCGTGTAGTGGTCGTCAGCCTCAAACAGCAGCGCTTCATCAAGATTGAGCATATAAATCTCACCGCAAAGGGTGAGACACATACTGCTTTTGTGTTTCATATCGTTTACGTTGTTTTGTTTGTTAGTATCTACTAGTTGGTAGCATCTCCTTGTTGTTAATGCTCGTTTTGGTAAGGAAGTAACTCCGTCCCACAGCAAAATAGAGAAGAACTTACTGCCAAATCTATCATCTCATTCTGCTTTTCGTGAGCCACGCACTTACCTTCGTGAATGATTTGAGAGCCGATGCAAGGTAAATAATAATAATCAGAACGAGCAAAAAATCAGGACATTTTGATGGTCCTGTCTGATTTTAGCATTTGAGAATTTTTATTGTCATATATGGCCAGGTAAGACTTTCGAGAGGTAAAAGTAGGTCATATAGGGGCCTTTTTGGGGAAGTTATCTTCAATGCTCGATGAAGTTAACTTCGTTGGCCGATGAAGTTAACTTCGTAGGCTGATGAAGTTAACTTCGTAGGCCGATGCACTTAACTTGCTTTTTAGGCGGTTTTTCCTAAAAATTCTTCTATAATCTGCTGAATAGCTTAAAATGAGCGATTTATAAGTGTTCAACCTCAATAGAGGTAATGATTTGGCAATAGTCACAACTTCTGCAATATGCATATGTTTGCTTTGCCTAACAACTCTTTACAGTTGCAAAAATACAAAATAAAAATGAAACCACACTATGTTGGTGCAAAAAAACAATAGTCATAAAACAAAGATTAACTTCGCCTTATGACTATTGTTGTCCACATTAAACTTATTTATCATTTAATTGGTTCCGCATGCACATAGTATTCACTGTTTATAGGGTCTTCCCCGTCAGTTTTAAGTATCAGTACCATGCGAGAATGTTTTGTACGCCAATATGCTTTAATATCAGCATCTTCGGGTAGTGCCTTAAACGTTTTACACAGCGAAGCCTTTTCTGTTTCTTTTATAGTACTATGTGCTTCATAGTACTGGTCCATAATCTTCAACAGACCTTCTCTTTCACGTTCAAGCACGCCTAACATATATTCCTTGTCGTTTTTGTCTTTTGCTCCTTTCAGTACAATACGTAACTCTGCATACGGTTTTGTAATGTCTTCTTTGTAGGCAGTAGGTGGAGTTAGGATAAACTCACGGCTCTTGTCCAGCAAGCAATATTCTGTTAGTTCGGGGTTCTTGGAATTATACCTTACGTTATCCCAATCGTAACCAAAGAATCCATCATTCACCAAATAGAGCCTCTTTCGGGCTTGATAGACAATACGGCCATCTTTATAGCCATTGGCATAGACAATAGTATTGTCATGAGGCGTGAAGAAGTATGTGCTCCACCAATAGGAAGTATTCAAACAGTTTGTCTTACGTTCCATGATTCCAAAGCTATCTGGCATATCACGACAATCACTCGTCCAAGTAATTGAATCGTAGTAGTTGTAATAGGCATTATCTGAAGAGTTGAAACCATATTCATCGGTAAGCTCAAATGTTACAAGGCAGAAGGTCTGAAACACAGGGTCTGTGTTGTCTTTGTCGTCTTCTGCATAGTATGCCTTAATCTTAAACTTGCAGTTGTCGGGAACAGAACGGTCAATATCCGTATCATACGTGTAACTTTTCTTCATCATTTCCAAATCGGTTTCGGTCATGCGTTTATATACAATCATGCCATATATAGACTTGTAACCATTGCTGCCATCACTCGTCGCTCCCAATTTTTGTATGGTGTACATTAAGGTCTTGCCATTCGACTCGTCAAGCTTAAGAATCTGCATGTATCTGCTGTCTGTTGTCTGCTTGTTGCTGCCAAACAGTATGAAGCCTTTGTCCATGTCATAAGTCCATGATACACGACTGAAACAAAAGGCTGGCAAGGCATCACTATAAAAATAACTAAAAGCTTGCTGTGATGTCTCAAACCAAAAGTGTGTAGGGCTGCCACCAAATCTGTCTTTCCAAAATTCCTCCTTGCTCAACTTTCCGTTTTCCTGTACCTCATAAGTGGCAATACTCTCCCAACCATAGCCCTTGACCTTACTCTGTATTTCTTCTGCTGCTATTGGCTTTCTCCCTTTTAGCACACAGCACCCCTCATCATTAACAGTATAGGTTTGGTTGAATAGATTCATATCCAACTTACATTGCTCAACACTCAATTCCTCAGACTTATCGCAACTGCCAAATACAACAGTGCAAGCTACGATGAGTGCTATTAACCAAAACTTCTTAGTCATAATAATCCAAATTTAAAGATTTTACATATAGACAGATTACGGATTTTCAGTGTTTCAAATTCTGCTGTCCAAGATAACTGAGTGCAAAAATACAAAAGTATCAACGTAATAGTGCATTTTTTTATTTTTTATAACACTCAAAACATACTTTTGTGCAAATAAAGGAAGAATAAACTACACCTGACAAATCTATTTACATATTTCTATGCACTGCCTACAGTTGGTACACTCACTTTCTGCAACCGTTGGGAGCAAAATTTCTTCGCCCTCATGGTGGAGCGAGGCGTTTTGGGGTTCCCAAAACATAACCTCGCTCCC
>OLFV01001508.1_pt1 | contig 21727 bp, 13 predicted proteins | sample 1605551 | NCBI WGS metagenome assembly OLFV01 (sample SAMEA3888922, study PRJEB22519) | human gut metagenome | biome: human gut; feature: human-associated habitat; material: faeces | place: Denmark | collected 2011
ATTTTATGTTTTATCTAAAGAACGATAGACATTTGATTTTATTGCATAGAATTGCTGCATTACCTCAAAATACTGATCTTTCAATGGTTTATACGTATTACGCTATATTTAAATAATCATAGAAAACTTGGCAATATGCATATATTTCAATTAAAATCGAATGATATGTTTTATAAAATAGAGCCAGCTTGGATTCTATTACTGGAACATATTACGGTGTGTTACCACCTAATGTTGAAACAACACTCACGTTAAATGCTGATGGTACCTATTTGTTGATACAGTCATACAATGAAAAGTAGAACAAACAGGAAAGGTTAAGAGGAACTTTCCAAGTGCTTGACTACAACATCCTGATGCTTGTGCATCCTTCATGTGGTGAGCATACCTTCTACAAGGTGAAGGATGCCAACCATATTATTCTGATAGATTCGTTTGGTAATGAACCCAAAAAGAGGATAAGAAGAACTATATTCTAAAAAGGTATTTGGGGTGCTACATAAACCGATTCATAAATAATCCTAAAATGAAAGCAGAAAAGTTTGTTTTTAAGAATTTAGTTTTAACTTTGCACTTGTAAAAGGAGTGTTCTTTGCATATTGCAAAATACAGAAACGAGCAGAAGTCCGCTCGTTTCCATATTGTTACCTATATAATATAGGCAAACGCCCAACTTCTTGATATTCAATTAAAGACAAGTTTAGAGCGAGTTAGATTGTTTAACGATAAAAATCGAAATAGTCGAGTAAAAAATTATATCATCTGATAGTTTGTGGCATGAAATAGTGCCTCGGCAATGTTCTTCACGCCAAGCTTAGCGAAAAGGTTGCGTTTGCAAGCCTTTATAGTATCCACCGATTTGCATAGTCGATCGGCAATATCATTCATCGTGTAACCTTGGGCGGACAATCTCAATACATCTCTCTCTGTCTCGCTCAAGGTTATGCCTTCTTTCTTTTCCCACTTGTGGCGCAATGTGGAGTATTCATAATAGCCGCGCTCACCATTCTTCTGCATGACGATATGTCCCGGCTCATCGGTTGCCGCCAACGATACGGTGCAGAGGGCAAGCCAGATTCTTCCGTCATCGGAAAGGAGAATAGGGGTGAGGTGATGATGAATCAATCGGCTATGCTTGCCATTGATAAGATGAAAATCATACGATATGGTATAGTCCAGACGGTCGCCCACCGGCAATTCGTTGAAAAGGTCGAATCCTTTCTTATTCACTTCGAGCAGCATCTGCAGGTCAGCATCCGGAACATGGTCGATATACATCTGATAACCGGCCTCCATCAGTTGCTCCGGCTCTAATCCGCAGAGATAAGCGAGGTTATCGGATGCATAGATGAAATCCTGGTGGAAATAATCGATGATATAGACGCACTGGTAAGTACTGCGGGCAAAAGCCTTTGCCGCATTCACCAACAGTTCTATCTTGTCGTAATCCTCCTTGCTGATATGGTTCACTTCATTGGAATGGAGGAAAAAGTCATTCTTTTCATTACTCATAATCTGCCTCTATTATTCTTTCAAACTATTGATTTTGGCACGAATACCATGCACATGGTCAAGTCCATATAACATGGCACGAGAGTCTATTCCCAGTCCAAAGAATAAGATCTGGATTTTCTGATGTTCATTGACTATTATTTTGCTTGCAAAAATACATCGTTTTCTTTGATTATGATTATGTCACATTATATATATTACAGAAATTTAACCGTAAAAAGTTAGTGTACGCCCCGTCCTGCAACGTTTTCCTCTTGCAACCTTATAGACCTCTATTGGTTTGGAGTAAACAAAGAATTGTTCCTCTCCGCCATCTATTTCCATTGTAATCCTCTTGCGCAGTTCCTCACACAGACCTGCCGCTTTCTTCCTGCGGTCATTGAACTGTCTCCTTGATATGAGATTGGAAATGCTGTCCTTGTACTCTTGCAATTTATAGTCGAACAACACTTCTCACTATCAATGCTCTCGGTCTCTGCCGTCAAGGATAGCGCCACCACTTCCAAATCCGAAAACTTGGGAACAGGACCACGATGTGGAACATTATCCGAGTCATTGACGAGATTTTCAGAGAATTGCTTGCATATCTCAAGTATTTTGACGAATTTTGTATAAAGGTTGTACATGTGTTTGAACTTGATGTTTTAGATGTTACTAAATTACTAATAATCAGCGATATGCACATTTTTACTCATGTTTGTCAATTTGAATTAATTCCGGCAACGGGTTAGAAATAGACGATAATAGTGAACAATAAAATATGTTTGTCATGGAAAAGAAATCACTTTCAAAGGAAGAACTTATAGAGCAATTGGAAGCTCTCGCGAATCAAGAGGTTGATCGGCCTATACGCATGGGTGCAATGTGCTATTCTCCTGCAATGCCTGAATCATATACAGTTAAATGTGAGTCATGCGGTAAGGAAATCGAGGAGTTTGGTTGGAGGCGAGCATACTTCAATCTCATCAGAAAAATTAACAAAATCAAGTGTCTTGGATATGATGCTAAGGTAGAGCGCATCTGTTCTGAATGTGCTACTAAACTTGGCGTTACAGATGAGAATGGAGAACAACTTAGTGAATACGACCTACATTACGTTTTCTATTTTAGGACTAAGGAGCAAGAGGATTATCATCTTGCGGTATCAGATAATGGGGATGATTACAATGCTGTAATTGCGTTCTTAAAAAATGAGCCGACTTATACAGACAACTATGATGCAACTCATCTTATCAAAGATAAGCTGGATCTGATTAAGTACATGACTGGTATTAGCATTGACTAAGTAATGAGAAGCATTCGTTTGCCTAACTCTGTTGTACTTGAACTTACATACAGATGCAATCATCATTGTAAATTCTGCTCTTGCCCTTGGGAAGCACCCAACTCCGCTTATCCCAAGGGTACAGAGTTGACTGTGTTTGAATGGAAACAGGTAGTGGACTCTTTGTATGATAAGGGAGTCGAATTATTTTCTATATCAGGTGGCGAAGTACTCCTGAAAGAAGGTTTTGAAGAAATTATCCGATACATTAGAAACGAAAGTAATAGGAGAGGGTTCTCTAACCCTATTGTGCTTATTTCCAATGGCCTCAAAATGAATGAGGAATACCTTTACTTCTTCAAGAAAATGAATGTTCATCTGAGTATGAGCCTTCCGGGTTATACGACATTCAAAGAACATACAGGTGTTGATAATGCAGATGGTGTACTTCATTGGTTTCAAGTAGCTAAGCGTATTGGACTTGAAGCAACGCTCAATGTTACTGTAACCAAGAAGAATTATGATGAACTGTTCCAGACAATCTCGCTTGGTTTGATAAATGGAGCCCACGACATTCTGCTTAATCGCTTCTTACCAGGAGGTAGAGGTCTTGGCTTTATGGACGAGCTTCGTCTTACACCAGAGCAGGTAAATGGAATGCTTAATGTAGCAGAAGAAGTTCTTGAATACGCTAACAAGTATGGTAATGTAGGCACAGAAATTCCACTTTGCGCCATCAAGGACATTGACAAATACAAGCGCATTCACATCGGTTATCAATGTGCAGCAGTAAAAGGATTCTTTGTGGTAGATCCATCTGGAAATATCCGTACCTGCAACCATTCACCAAGGATTGTAGGTCACATATTCAGCAGGCCTATGATCGCAGATACCGATTACTGGAATATGTTTGCAATGAGCGACTATTTACCGGAATCATGTTCTGGCTGTAGCTTCAAAATTCAATGTGATTGCGGATGCCGTGAAGTTGCCAACATACTGCATGGCAATCCGAAAGAGAGAGATACAAGTATAATACAATAATTTTCTATGAATACAAATCCGTGCGATGTAGAAATGGCTGATTTAGCCAAAGAGATAGGTAGTAATCTTTCAATATATTGCTAAAACTCAAAAGTCTTTTGAGTTCTACTCTGCTTCGTCTTTGTTTCGAGCAGCTTGCAACGTTCGTGTTGAAGGCACTGAAACAGCAAGGCGAAGGCTCCAAATATCACTATGATGGTGTCCGATATTTTGTCTATGTGTTTAATGAGTTTTTTATTACGAAAATAAAAAGCAGGAACCACATATAAAGATGTGTGGTTCCTGCTTATGTCGGTTATTGTTCTTCTTGTTTGTAGGTCTGACGAACCTTGCTTGTGGCAGAGTTTATCCGAGATATTTCATCAGAATCTTGGCATTACCACTGTCTCTGAGTTTGGCAATACTCTTTTCGCGGATTTGTCTTACACGCTCTCGTGTGAGTCCGAGCTGGTCGCCAATCTCTTCGAGTCCCTTTTCGTGACAACCAATGCCGAAGCATTCGCGGATGATGGTTATCTCGCGATCCTTGAGCACCTTATTGAGCACGGAGTTCAGTTCGAGTGCCATCGACTCGTGATCCACTTGACGGTCGGTACGGCTGTCCTCGCCGCTGGGCATGACATCAAGCATACAGTTCTCCTCTCCGTCCTGGAAGGGGGCGTCGATACTTACATGGTGTCCGTCGGCCATCAGGCTCTGACCTATTTTCTCTTCTTCGATGTTTGTCGCTTCTGCCAGTTCGCCCACAGACGGGTGACGCTGGTTCTCTTGCTCGAACTTGTTTATTTCGTGGTTAATCTTATTGAGCGAACCAACCTGATTGAGTGGGAGTCTTACGATGCGGCTCTGTTCGGCAATAGCCTGAAGAATGCTCTGGCGAATCCACCATACGGCGTATGAAATGAACTTGAAACCACGGGTCTCATCGAACTTCTGGGCTGCCTTTATCAATCCGATGTTGCCTTCGTCGATAAGGTCGGTGAGCGAAAGACCTTGGTGCTGATACTGTTTTGCAACAGATACCACGAAGCGTAGGTTTGCGGTAACCAACTTGTCCTTGGCTCGTTCTCCCTCTGGACCGCCCTTCTTGATTTTTTGTGCCAACTCTATTTCCTCGTCAATGGAAATCAATGGGGCACGACCAATCTCAACAAGGTACTTGTCGAGTGCTTCACTTGCACGGTTTGTAATACTCTTCTGAATCTTTAGCTGTCTCATCTAATATACCTTAAACTTTTCTTCTAACGAATTGATAATCAATATATGTCTTGGAGGACTATCCAAAACCTTGCAAAGATACAAAAAAAATGTCATTGTGTCAAGTGTTTAGTGCTGATTTTATTGTTTTTTAGTTTTTGGGATTTCGTTTCCGCTATTATGAGCCGCTCTGGAAATCGGCAGTTATTGGGCTATGCCATCTGAATATATAAAAACAGACCGCGGTAAAAGAATTATCGCGGTCTGAATTGGTGTTATCGTTTGATGACAATTATTTTACAACAATCTTTTGGGTTATGCCAGAAGCATGAACAACATATATGCCGGCAGGGATTCTGATCATGGTTTCGCCTTCGGCCACATTTTTGCTGCATACCAGTGTGCCATTGGTTGCGAAGATGCTCACTTTGGTGGCAGCCGGACTGTTAAGCACAATGCTTTCTACGCCGGGGGTTATTGTAATGCCGGCAACGGATATGTTTTCTACTCCGGAAGCCTCTTCGTCGTATATCTCGTAGCTGTCGATGATGGTGTATTTCTCTTCGCTTGGATAGAATGTTGATAGGATGCGCACTTCAATCCATTTCTTGTCGCAGAAGTCTTGTGGTATTTCAAAATCGAGATAATGCCATTGTGCGGACATGTTGTTCCAGAATGAAGCTATCTTAGTTTCTTCGACACCTGGGGCAACAACATGGATTTCAGAGTTTGCCAATTGCAGACCTCCCCATACGCGCATTGAAATACGGGGTTTCTTGACACCTATTGTAGAGAACTTGGGCAATGCCATGAGACAGTTGGTTTCGGCGTATTGGTTGGTAGAGTATAAAACCATGGCATACTGTCCGTCTTCCGCATTGATCACTCCATATTTGCTTGCTTCAGCAAGGGCGTGCTTGCCGGAGTAAGATGAGTTTGGCTTGACATCTATTATAGGATTGTAGGTGCATTTGCCGGTTCTGAAATTGTCGGACATCGGCAATGTAAACGGAGTGCCAATGGTGAGAGTGGCATAAGTGACGTATGGACTCTTTCCGCCAATGTTTTCTGCTTTGATACCAGCGTATTTCACTGCCATTGGTGTGCCGTCAGCTACGGACACCTCGCATTGTGTCTCAGAGCCGAGAGCCTTCTTTTCCACCCATTCACCGTTTTCATAGCTGCAAAGGTAATAAGTCAGGCTTTCCTTGTCGTAGTAGCCTTCGGTTGTGGCTGCCCAGGTCGGAGCTGTCCATGACAGGTGAGCCGACATGTTGTCGTCGCTCAATTCCACATTGACTGCGTTCACCGCACCGGGGGCTGAGTAGCCGGTGAACACGCTTGCTGTTGCCGGCAGACTGTTGTCGCTGCCACGGGTTACTGAAACAGAGATTTCGTTCGTGCCTTGTACTGTTGTGATGGCAACCTCGTTGAATTCTTGACCAGAAGTGCCGTTTACGGTTACTTTTTGTTCACCCGTAGTGATTACGGCTGTGAGGGTTTCGTCGGCAGGAATGTCTTCGCCGGCTATGTCCTTTGTAGGCATCTTGAAGCTTACGAGAGCCTTTAGTTGTCCTGACGGAGCTGCTGTAACGCTTAGGTTTGTGACCTTTTCGGGAGATTTTGCCGAGCGTTCCGATGCTTTTATGCTTACTTTGTTTACATACAGGATGTCCTGCTGGGCAGGAGAGGTGCAGTGAATACCCACATAGTAGATGCCTGCGGCAGGAACCTTGAAGTAGGACATGAAGTCCATAGCATCGCTGTTGTTTATTTTGTTGTATTTTGCAACTACGGTCATTGCCGACGGGTCAGGACTTGTACCGAATGCCACCTCGAATGCTTCGTTGTAGTAGGGCAGGCGAGCGAATGCCGATACGGCTACTTCATACAGTGCATCGGGGTCGGTGAAAGCTGTTTGGGGCAAGAAAATCCAGTCGTCGGCAGCATTGGCACCGAAAGAATAGCATATTGCGGATTTCGTTGCGTCGTATTTCCAGAAAAAGTTGTCGGCATTGCTGTTTACTATGGTGCAAAGGTCGAACACTTCTGGGTTGAATGTTATTTCTACCGGCAAAGAATACGGGTCGCCGTAGATAAACTTGGGCGAATGTGCCTTGGTGGAAATCTTGCCGTTGTAGATGGCTTCAACAGCTGCCACATAACCCTTTGCGGCACCTTTGGGGAAGGTATAAGCAAATTTTGTAGAGGTTACGGGCGATACATTGACTCTTGTGTCGTTTACATATACATTGTATGTCACGGCAGCGGCATCAACATAACCGCCATTCACGCCGTTGGTGACGGCTTCATATTTTATGCCGCTTTTGTTGATTACCACATTGCTCGGTGCAAGTGGTTGGTCTTTGCCAATAAAAGCTATTTTAGAAGTTGGTGCACTGGTATTGTTGGATTCGTCGGTGGCGATGAATGTGAAAGTGTGGTTTCCTTCTTTCAGCTTTTTGAAGGTTATATCAATATCGCTGCCTGCTGCTACAGTTTGTGTAGCATGGGCGATGCCGTCAATCTTTGATGTGATGGTTACATTGCCTGTAAGGGCAGAGTTGTCATAATACTTATTTGGGGCAGTCACTGTTACGCTGCCGGAAAGAGCTGCCTTTGGGAAGTTGATGGATTTTATGACAGGAGCTGCCGGGGTTGTGCTGTTAGGAGTCTTGTCGCTTGTTGAAAGCACCTTATACTCTGTGTATGCAGGCAGCGAGCCGGTCTTTTCGCTAACGCCGGTCTTGGGGTCGATGGTTATGGCGCATGCTGAGAAGTCGCTTAGGAGTGCCGCCCAGACGAATTTCTTGTCTATTGGGCTGTAGGTCATGGCCTGCTTGTAAGGTGCGGGTTTGAAACCGGTAGCTTTAACAATGGTTTGAGAACCATCGGTAAGGTTGATTTTTACAAAATCGCCGGCTTTGGTGATTCCGTAAAGGCAGCCTTCGCTGGTGTCGTAGCCAATCATGAAAGGAAGGTTTTCCTTGCTGATGTCGCATATCTTGGTGAAGATGCGGGTGGAAGGCTTGATGGTTTGGAGCATGTAGGCACTACCGTCAGCATTGTATGTGTAGGCGTAAGCTACATCATTTACATCGTCGTAGGCGCACATGAACACATATTGGGTGGCGTCGGTATTTTTTAAATCGCCGGCTTCCAGAATGCTGCCAGTTGCCAAATCGCATACATAATAACGCATGGTGAGGTAGCCGGAAACGTTCTTTGCGTAGTATAGATATAGCTTATCGTCTTTGACGAAGCCGGCATCTGGTGAGAGTTCCTCATTCTGCCATATACTTACTTCTTCGCCAGAGGTTTTCAGCTCTCCCCAAAATGTTGGTTCCGGATAAGTGTGCCATCCAAGAATGGTAGCCCCCGAAAGACTGGTTTTTACAGAATGGGATTTAAGAGGACTTGCTGTACGGGGATTCGTAGCTTTGTGCATGGTTGCCTCTTGTGCTGACAGCGAGGGGAATGGATTGTCAGTAGAACTGATTTTTACTCCTTGTCCACTTGCTGTGTGCGACATAAGCAGTAGGGCAAATGTGGCAATCAAAGTAATGAAAGTGTTTTTTTTCATAAGCTTTTAATTTTTTTGATTAGGCAGGCTTGTAATTTCACTAAAAGCGAGTCATTGGACGGCAATAAGCACATCTAATGCTTGCATTATATTTGGGATTCGTATGTTTCTGATGGGTGTTTAGGTGAAGTCAAAACGTACGAAACTTCAATATTACAGAATTCACTTCTCTTAGTGCTGCTGAAACTCAAACAAGCAAATTCTTGATATATGGCAAAGGTAAACATAAAATCTAAGAAACTAAATCCTTTGGCTGGATTTTTTTTGTAAATGTTTCTGTGTTCTTGATAAATTCATTAAATTTGTAACTGAACTTTCCTTTAAATTCCATATTTCGGGGAAAGCCGGGTTTTAATTTATAGGCGTATTGATGAAAAAAAGTCTGTCAGTAGGGTTTTATGTCGTTGTGCTGATGTTGTGTCTGCACGCGATGGTCTCGTGTCTGCCTTCGAAGGATAATGGCGAGGCCGACCGTTGGAATGAGCGTGCATACAGCTTTCATTTCCGCGACCTTGACAGTGTCGTCGTCAATGCGCAGCGTGCCTTTGATGTCTCGCTTCATTATGGCGACGGAAAGGCGGAGGCTTTGAACAATATGGCTTTTGTGAACATTGCCAAAATGAACTATGCAAAGGCTACAGAGCAGTTGCAGCAGATTGCCAAAATCACTGACAACCAGATAGAACTCATGATTGCCGACATCCAGATGATGCGTATCTGTCAGCGCCAATCGGAAAACAAGAACTTTTATCGCTATCGTGAAAAGGCCGTGTCGCGTCTTAACAGGATAGAGGAAGCCGACAATTCGTTGTCTCCTCACCAGCATAGGCGACTCGTCTATGCGCAAAGCGAATACGCCATAACGTTATCTACATATCTTTATTATGTCGGACAGGAGAGCAAGTCGGCCGAGGCTATTTCGGCAATCGATGCCAACGGTGAGATTGTGAAGGACACGGCACAGCTGCTTAATTACTATTATAATGTGGGAGCCGGAGGCATTCTGCATGATGTCTCGCCGGAAAACGTGGCGCAGACGGAGTTCGATTATCTTATGCGCTGCTATCTTCTGTCACGCCAGTACGGCTATCCTTATTGGGAAGCAAACTCAATGCAGGGCATAAGCGAGCATCTTCAGGACAAGGTCGGTCGTGAACTCATCTTCCGCAACAATCCGCAGGAGATAGAGTTTCTCAATGTCGATGCCATGCCCGACAGCCTGTTGGCGGGAAATCTGGCACAGAGGGCACTCAGACTGTTTGTTAAATATGGCGATGTCTATCAGACGGCAGGTGCCTACCGCACCCTCGCTGAGTGTTATTGGAGCATTGCCGACTATCCTTCGGCACTCATCTGTCTGTCGTCGGCACTCTCGAAGAACAAGGCGGTGGAGAAGGCTCCCGATCTTGTGGCTTCCATACGCGAGCAGCTCTCGCTCGTCTATTCGGCTATGAATGACAAGCGGCAGAGCGACTATAACCGCAACCTCTACCTTGACATACAGGAAAACACCCGTCAGGACAGAATGCTTGAAGCGCGTGCCGAACAGCTCAGCCAGTCGCTCAATGTGCTTAATATAATGATAGGTGGAGTGGGGCTGATGATTGTTGCCGTGGGCACGTTCCTTCTTCGTCTGGGGTTCATGAGACGCCGGCGTATGAAGGCTCTCTCGGGCGAAGAACTTCTTGTGCCGCTTGACGAATGGAAGAAGCGTGAAGCGCAGAAGGAATCGGCGCATGAAGAGGAGGGCGAACAGATAGAAGAACAGACGGCAATAGCACGAGTGCAGCTTGATTGCAACAAGCAGCGCAATACTGAACAGCGTGCAAAGGTGTCGCTCGTGAACAGTGTCATGCCGCTGATAAGTAGGATGGCTCATGAGGTGGACAAGCTGAAAGCCGTGAATGAGTCTGCGGATGTGCGCAATTCACGCTACTCCTACATTTCGGAACTTGCTGCAAAGATAACATCCTGCAATGCAGTGCTCACACGTTGGATTCAGATGCGGCAGGGCGATGTGCGTCTGCATATTGAGAGTTTCCGTCTTCAGGAGATATTCGACTCTCTGACTCAGAGCCGTATGGAATATAGTTTGAAAGGCATCGGGTTGTGTGTCGAACCAAGCAGTGAAGTGGTGAAGGCCGATCGTACGCTTACACTTTTCATGATAAACACCATTGCCGACAACGCCCGTAAGTTCACTCCGAATGGAGGCAGGGTTACTGTCAGCAGCACCGATTTGGGCGATTGTGTCGAAGTGTCGGTTGCCGACACGGGGACAGGAATGTCTGCCGTGCAGCTGAACCGCCTGTTTGAGCATAAGGCGATAGTGGATGTGAAAGGCGACGAGGAACTTACGGACGAAAAGGAGAGAAAGAGTCACGGTTTCGGGCTCATGAACTGTAAGGGAATAATCGACAAGTATCGCAAGATGAGCAGTCTGTTCGATAAGTGCATGATTGGTGCAGAGAGCGAAGAGGGGCGTGGCAGCCGCATTTTCTTCCGTTTGCCGAAGGGTGTCTTGCGTCTGGTTGTTGCCCTGTTTGTTGTTGTAGGGACGGCTTTTGCAGAGCCGGTGCAGGCTGGTGGCAATGCGGCTGCTCGCCGTATCAGGGTTGCCGATGGACATAAGACGGTTGCCACGCCCCTTGCCTCCAAGGCTGGAGTCTATGCTGACAGTGCCTATTTCTGCAACATCGACGGCCGATATATCCAGACATTGGTGTTTGCCGACAGTTGTCTGCAATGCATCAACGCCGACTTCGCAAAGGCACATCCTGCTGACAAACGCCGTCTTGTGCTTGCTGGCGACAACGCTTCTGTGGCAGCGGAATTGGAGTGGTTTCACGACAGTGTCGCCATTGACTACGGAATAGTGCTTGATGTGCGCAATGAAGTGGCGGTTGCGGCTCTTGTTATGCACGATTGGAAACTCTATCAATACAACAACAGGGTCTATACGCAGCTGTTCCGTGAGTGCGGTGCCGACAATACTCTTGCCGACTATGTGCGTGTAATGCAGAAGTCGGAGAGCAACAAGAATGTCGCAATCATCGTGCTTGTGTTCCTTTTTGTGCTTATTTTCCCTGCTTATTACCTCCTGTATTATCGCCACAGAATTTACTATAACCTTTGTGTCGATAAGATTCGGAAAATCAATGCTGTAATTCTTGGCAGTGAGAGCGACGGAGAAAAACTCGCCGAAGTGAATGAAGTGTGGACAGAGCGCGACGACATTATGGTGGCAAGCGAGAAGTTCACACAGTTACGCAGCATCGTTTCCTCGCTGAAGGAAGCTCTTGCCGATGTTGCGACAAAGAGTGAAGAGCGCAAAAGGAAACTCGAAGTGCTCAATGAAGAACTGAAAAAGGTGCGTTTTGAGAACGACCAACTGTATGTCAGCAACAATGTCCTTGACAACTGTCTGTCCACTCTGAAGCACGAGACAATGTATTATCCCACCCGGATAGCGCAACTTGTCGATGGCAAGGACGGTAACATTGAGGCTCTGGACGAGCTCACACACTATTACGCATTGCTTTATTCTGTTTTCAGCGAACAGGCAGTGCGCATCGTGGAGAGGCATTTTTCGTTTGATGAAGGGACGCTTGACTATATGTTCCGGCTGTTGAAGAAGGTCAATTCCGGCATAAAACCTGATGTGGAGACAATGGATGCAGGCGGCACCTACATTGTTCTGCGAGTCAGGATGAAGCATCTGTCGCTTACCGACGAACAGTGCCGCCAACTGTTTACGGAATCCACCGCCGACCTGACATTCCTGCTTTGCAGACAGATAGTGCGCGATTTAGGTGAGTTCACCAATGCCCGCGGCTGTGGAATAAGGGCGGAAAGCGCAGAGGACAATACAACAATCATTGAAATAAAAATAACGAAAACAATATGGAAAAGTTCAAAGTTGTCATCGTAGAGGATGTGCCTCTGGAACTTAAAGGCACGGAAGGCATTCTGCGTAACGACATTCCGGAGGCGGAAGTGATAGGTACTGCGTCTGACGAGAGTGCTTTCTGGGCACTGTTGAAGAAGGGTATGCCCGACCTTGTGCTGCTTGACTTGGGGCTTGGAGGCTCTACCACAGTCGGTGTGGAGATTTGCCGGAGTCTTAAGGAAACTCATCCTGAAGTGAAGGTGCTTATCTTTACCGGGGAGATTCTGAACGAAAAGCTGTGGGTCGATGTGCTCGATGCTGGCTGCGACGGCATAATTCTGAAAAGCGGCGAACTGCTTACGCGTAGTGATGTGCTGTGCGTGATGCAGGGAAAGCGCATGGTCTTCAACCAACCTATACTGGAGAAAATCGTCGAACGCTTCAAGCGCAGCATCAATGTGCAGATTATGCATCAGGATGCGCTCATACGGTTTGAGATAGACGAGTACGACGAACGTTTCCTGCGCCATCTTGCCTTGGGCTATACAAAAGAGCAGATTTCAAACCTCAGGGCTATGCCTTTTGGGGTGAAGAGTCTTGAAAAACGGCAGAACGAACTTGTGCAGAAACTCTTCCCCGACGGAAACGGCGGACTTGGAGTGAATGCTACACGCCTTGTGGTGCGTGCCTTGCAACTCAGAATTCTCGACATCGACAATCTGGCACCCGATGAAGAATGATTCTTCAGAGGCGGAATTTACCCGGAAAAGAATGAAACTGTATTATAAGATATGTACTTTGGCTGCTCTGACGGCATGTGTCCTGCAAGTGCTGCTCATAGTGTTGTCGTGGCTTATGACGGCTGCCGCCCCCGATTTGTATATGCGCTCCATGCTTGGAGGCGAGGGACTACGTTGGATTTTCGGCCATTTCACGGAGAACATGCAGTCGCCTTTGCTTGTGTGGATTCTGCTTTTGGGTGTAGCCTATGGCACGGTGAAGGGCTGTGGCATTGTTGGTGCAATGCGGAAAAAGCAGGACAACGACTACCGCACGCGTATTGCCTTGCAGGTGGTGGCGTGGGAAGCCGTGGCACTGGTTGTTGTCCTTGCCTTGCTGACGCTCATGCCGCACGCCGTTTTGCTTAGTGCTGTGGGCAGACTCTTTCCGAGCAGTTTTACAAACGGGCTTGTGCCGGTATTGGCTTTTGCCGTGGGTGCAATGTCGCTGACCTATGGATTTATGGTGGGGAAACTGAAAACCGTCTATGATGCGTTTCTGCTCATGTCGGGAGGTGTCGCTGCCGTTGCTCCGTTGGTGGTGGTCTATGTCTTTGTTGCGGAACTTTATCATTCCATCCTGTTCGTTTTCGTGATATAAAAAAACGAACAGGATGGATTCCTGTATGGCGTTTGCCCTTCACTTGCAGTAGGGCAAACGATTTGCAATGTATCTGTCTTTGATTATCTCTTGGTGTCTTTCTTCTTTAATTCTCTATCTCAGAAAGTTCGAGCCATCGCATGCTTTTCTCGTCAAGTTCGTCTTTCAGTTGTGGCAGACGCTTGCTCTTTTGCGTGAGGTCTTCCACTGACAGCGTGCCGCTGCACAGTTCTTCCTCAATTTGTTTCTGCTCTTTTTCGAGGGCTTCAATGTCTGCTTCAAGCTGTTGCAGTTCACGTTTTTCCTTGAACGAGAGCTTTCTTTTCTGTTCTCCGTGATAGCTTTTCTTCTCACGCTTCTCTGTGTTATCGCTTTTTTCAGCATCCTTCGGTTGCAAGGCTTGCCACATACGATATTGCGTGTAGTTGCCGGGGAAGTCGTTTATGTCGCCATTGCCGTTGAAGACGAGCAGATGGTCCACAATCTTGTCCATGAAGTAACGGTCGTGGCTGATTATGATGACGCATCCGGGGAAGTCCTGCAGATACTCTTCGAGCACTTCAAGCGTCTGTATGTCAAGGTCGTTGGTCGGCTCGTCGAGTACGAGGAAGTTAGGATTGCGCATCAGTATGGTGCACAGATAGAGTTTGCGTTTCTCTCCTCCGCTCAGTTTATACACATAGTCATGCTGCTGTTCGGGTGGGAAGAGGAAGTTTTGCAGTAGTTGTGAGGCCGTGAGGTGCTTGCCGCCACCAAGGTCTATGTAGTCGGCAATGTCTGTTATTACATCTATCACCTTTTGCTGTTCGTCAAATTTCAGTCCGTCTTGTGAGAAATATCCGAACTTTACGGTTTCGCCAATATCGAATCTGCCATCATCCGGTGCCTCCACTCCGAGCAGGAGTTTAATGAAAGTGGATTTGCCCGTGCCGTTGTTGCCGACAATACCCATCTTCTCGAATCGGCTGAAGTTGTAGTAGAACTTGTCAAGAATAACTTTCTCTCCCCACGCTTTCGACACATACTGACATTCGAAAATCTTAGAACCGATATAAACGTTCTTCGATTTCAGGCGCATCTGCCGTTCTTCAATGCGTTGTTTGGCCTTTGCTTCGAGGTCGTAGAAGGCTTCCTCGCGGTAGCGTGCCTTGTGTCCGCGTGCCTGTGGCATTCTTCTCATCCATTCAAGTTCACGCCGGTACAGGTTGTTTGCACGCTCTATCTCCGCCCGTGTTGTGTCGATGCGTTCCTGACGCTTCTCCATATAGTATTTGAAGTTGCCTCTGTAAGTGTACATCGTCTTGTCGTCGAGTTCAAGGATTATGTTGCACACGCGGTCGAGGAAGTATCTGTCGTGCGTCACCATGAGCAGGGTCTTGTTTCCTCTTGACAGATAACCCTCAAGCCACTCTATCATGTCGAGGTCAAGGTGGTTGGTAGGCTCGTCAAGAATGAGCATGTCGGGTTCGGTGATGAGGATGTTGGCAAGTGCGACGCGCTTCTGCTGTCCGCCGCTCAACTGTCCCATGCGCTGTTCAAGGTCGGATATTTTCAGTTGTGTAAGAATCTGTTTCGCTTTCAACACCATTTCCGGTTCGCCGTTATGGTTGAAGCATGCGTCGAGAACCGATTCGTTGGGGTCGAACTGTGGAGCCTGCTCCAGAAACCCGATACGGAGGTCTTTCCTGTAGATTATGCTTCCGGATTCATAGCTTTCCTTGCCGGCAAGGATGGAAAGCAGGGTGGTCTTTCCCGTACCGTTCTTTGCTATGAGTCCTACATGCTGCCCTTCGGCAATGGAGAATGAGATATTGTTGAAAAGGATGTGTGCTCCAAACGACTTTGTGAGGCTTTGCACATCAACGTATGGTGTCATGATTCTTCTTTTGGGTTTTGCTGTTTGTTGCTGTAATTTGGGGTTACAACTCTTGCTGCGGTTCCGTTTCGGCGGTGAGCGACTTGTTTATGTTCTCTATGTAGTCGAGCACTTCGTCGCGTCCTGTCTTCTTTTCAGAACTCGTTATGAAGTAGGGCGGCAGTTCTTCCCATTGTTCTTTCAGTGCCTTCATCCATGCTGCCGCATTCTGTTTTGCCTTTACCGGTCCCAGTTTGTCGGCTTTTGTGAAGATTATGGCAAAGGGGATGCTGCTTTCGCCGAGCCAGTTGATGAAGTCGGTGTCTATCTTCATGGGGTCGTGCCTTATGTCGATGAGCACGAACGTATTGACAAGCTGCTGGCGTTGCAGTATGTATGATGAAATCATCTGGTCGAGTTTCTTCTGGACCGACTTCGAGCGTTTGGCGAAACCGTATCCCGGAAGGTCCACCAAGTACCATTCGTTGTTTATTATGAAGTGGTTGATGAGCAGGGTCTTGCCCGGTGTCGCCGAGGTCTTGGCCAGTCCTTTGTGGTTGCAGAGCATATTGATGAGGCTCGATTTGCCCACATTCGAGCGTCCGATGAAGGCGTATTCCGCCTTGTTGTCTTTGGGGCACTGGCTTATGTTAGCCGATGATATGGAGAATTCCGATTTCTTTATTATCATGATTCTTGCGCTGTTTTGTTTTGATAAAGTCTTGCAAAGTTACGAATTTAATTTTGAAATCCGCCTCTTGACAGCCTTGTTGCCGCGCTTTTGCCTGTTCGCATCCGTCAGTCACAGGCTGGTATGCTTCCGCTGACTGTGTCTTTACCGGTCAGCGGAAGCCTTGTCAGAACGGGAACAGCATGGGCAATGCCAGCAGCATCACTATGCCGATGATGATTTGCAATGGCAATCCCACCTTCAGATAGTCGGCGAAGGTGTATTGTCCTGCTTTCATCACAAGGGCGTTAGGCGGTGTAGAGAATGGAGAGGCGAAGCACATGCTTGCTCCAAGTGTCACGGCGAAGAGCAGAGGGTAGGGGCTTATGCCCGTTCCGGCGGCGGCAGTGATGGCAATGGGCGACATGAGCACTGCTGTGGCTGTGTTGCTTATGAAGAGCGTGAGCAGCGATGTGGTGAAGTATATGCCGGCAAGGAGGGCATACGGACCGAAGGGTCCGAGGTGCTCGACCATGCTTTGTGATATGAGACTTGACACTCCCGTCTTCTCCAGTGCCACCGACATGGGCAGCATTGCGGCAATGAGCACTATGCTTTCCCAGTTTATTGTTTTGTAGGCAGCTTCCACATTGCGCAGGCATCCGCTTGCCACCATGAGCAGACCGGCTATCATTACAGCCGTTACCGGGGCTACGGGGATGCTGTCTATCATCATCATTGCCACCATGAGCAGCATTATTATGCCCGCAATCGGGGCTTTATAGTCTATTTCCACCTTTGCGGCTTCTTCAAGAGGTTGGCCTATCACCACCCAGTTGTCGGCCTCGTCGCTCAGTCGACCTATGTTTTTCCAAGTGCCCTGCACGAGCAGAATGTCATTGGACATAAGGCGTATGTTGGGTAGGTCGGCTGTTATGTATTCGTCGTTGCGGCGTATTCCCATTACGTTCACGTTGTACAGTCCTCTGAATCCCGACTCTCTCAACTGACGGTTGATGAGGCGTGAGTTTGGCATGAGCAGAATTTCGGCGATGCCAATGTCGTAGAAAGCCAATTGTCCGCCTTTGTCTGCTGTGTCAGTACTGTCTTGTCCGGTCATGCGTACGAGTTTCTGTTCTTCTGCCAACAGCTGTGCTTGTTCTCTGTCGCCGCTGAGGAAGAGTATGTCGCCGGCGTAGAGCACGGTGTCCGGACCGGCAAGTTTCTGTTCTACGTTCTTGAGAAGGCCTCGCTGCGAAGCTTTCTCGCGTCTCACTTCAAGCACGGTCAGACCGTACTTCTTCTGCAGGTCGAGCTGTCCGAGGGTCATGCCGAGCGCACGGGATTGTGGTGAAACTTTGAAAACGCTAAGTTTCTCGTTGATGCGATATTCTTTTACGAGTTCGGCAAGCGACTTTCCACGCTTGCGTTTACCCTTGTGGTCGCTGTCTTTTGTGAGGAACAGTTTGCTTAAAGGCAGCAATACAATGATTCCCACGATTATGCAAATAACGCCTATCGGGGTGAACGAGAAGAACGACAGGGGTTCGTATCCGGCATCGATGAGTGCTTCCTGTATGACGAGGTTGGGCGGCGTACCGATGAGGGTGAGCATTCCGCCCATGCTGCTTGCAAACGCCAACGGCATGAGTAGCCGGCTTGCGCTTGTCTTCGATTTGGCTGCGAGGCTCACGACAATGGGCATCATCAGGGCTACTGTGCCCGTGTTGCTTACAAAAGCGCCGATGGCGGCGGTCACCACCATGAGCAGTATGAACAGGCGCAGTTCGCTTTCGCCTGCCATTGATAGAATCTTTCCACTGATTTTCTTTGCAAGTCCTGTCTGGAAGATTGCTCCTCCTACTACAAACAGACCTACCATCATTATGACGACGGGATTGGAAAATCCCGACAGGGCTTCCTGAGGTGTGAGCACACCGGTGAGTAACAGACATACAAGGGCGCACAGCGCCACTAAATCGGAGCGTACTTTGCCGATTGCGAAGAATACGGCAGAAAGGGCAAGGATGATGAGTGTTGCTATCATTTGGTTACTGAATTTTTCTCTTACAAAGTTAGTTATAAAGGTTCTAATTTTTTGTCGGCACTTTTCTTTTTTACTATCATTTAACTAAAATAGAGGCAGAGCAAGATGAGGACGGGCGTGATTCGTGGGTCAAGGAAAACGGTCTGGTCTGACTAAAAATCCGGTTGGTTTGCAAACAAGGCTTGTTTACAGGCAAAAGAAGCCTTGTTTGCAACGCAAAGAAGCCTTGTTCGTGGTGCAAACAAGGCTTCTTTGGAAATGGATTCGTAAAGTGTTGGATTCAGCGTTGTAACAGCTTGGCATACAATGCTTCGTACGACTTCGCCACCTTTATGTAGTCATGGTGCTTTTTTATGTACTCCATGCTTTGCTGCCTGAGTGTCGCAATGTCTTCAGGATGGGTAACCAACCGTTGCAACGCTTCATACACGCTGTCGTAGGTGGGGCGCACATTGATGATGGGGCGCAATGTCGTTTCGCCTATTATTTCGTAGTTTTCCTCTTCACCGCCACCTATATTGATTATACCGCGACTCATTGCTTGCAGCGAATTCATGGCAGGCGTGTAGCTGTAAAGCTGGTCGAGGATGGCGTCGGAGCCTTCCATCATCTCGCAGTAAGTGCTGAATGGCACCGATTCTGCCACCATGAGTTGCACCCGGTCGCTGTACTTCTTCTCTATATCCTGTGCGGCGCGCAGCATTATGTCGGTGCCTTTGTATTCGCTTCGTTTTCGGTTTATGCCAATGAAAAGTCTTATGCGACTGTCGGTACGCTCGCTCCGTATCGGAGTGTTGCTGCATTTTATTGGGAAGGGGATGAACTGTGTCTTGTCGGGGAAGTGAGGCTCGTAGCACCGCCAGTATTCGTAGAGTCCTGCTACAATGGCGTCGCAGTCGTGGGCGATGTGCTTGTTTATGCGCTCTTTTGTCGTCGAGAGCCAGTCGGCACGCTCTTTCATGGCATCGGCATTGGTGCGGAGACGGCTGCCCATGTTGAAGTCGCTGTAGCGGAATGTCTTTGCGTCGCAGCAGGTGCTCACCCAGTAGTAATCCATGCCGAAGGCACACATCACCATGCACTTGTTGTTGCGTCGCAGATAGTTGTAGATGGGCTTTATCCATCGTGCCTTCAGTTCCACGAACATAGGATTGATTATCTGCACGATGTCGTAGCCCCTCAGGCGGGGCATGATGCGGAGCAGACGGGCAATGTAGGCGAGTCCGCCAAGGCGTGTCGGCTTGCGTGTGAGGTCGATGTCGCGCGGATAGTCTTTCCAGAAATCGCCGTTGGACACGACTGTCACTTCATGACCGAGGGTTCTCAATCCCTCGGCAAGGGTCCAGTGCACGTTGCTGTATTCGCCGAAGAGCAGTATTTTCATCGTTTTATTGCCATGAAAAGAAGCTGACGCGTGTATTTGTTGTTCATCATCTTCCTGAAGTATTTGTATTTCGTCGTGTAGTCTTTGTCGGGTAAAGGGAATAGCCCTTTGCTACTCAGACGGTTGATAGTCTCGTTAAGCGTGCGCTTGCTGCGTGTGAGTTTAATGACATTATACAGATAGTCCATGGTGAGTTGGGCTATGCGGCGGTTGATGGCGGGCAGGTCGCTTTCCGGAACAACGAGGCTTTGCAGGCGATAGAGAATGTGTTCCATGTCGTCAAGGCGTTTCTTTGTGTGCTCGCTGTTGGTAGCATTCATTATGGAACCCTCGCGCTGGCGGTAGAAGTAGGCCTCGGCGTCAGTGGAGTAGAGGCGTTCGGAGCGAAGAAAAAGTTGTGGTGTGAACTCTTCATCCTCGTGCAGCAAGCCCGATGTGAACCTCAGTTGCCCTGCCATTGTCTTCTCGAAGAGATAGCCGCATGCCGAGGCGCGCAGGTTGTTGTCGCGCATATAGCTGCTGCCGGTAATGGGACCGTCGTAGGTGAAAGGTGTCTCTGCCGACAGTGAGGTGGTCTCACGGAAGAGCACAATGTCCGGGTTGTGGTAGCGGGCAATGTCAAGGCAGTGCTCATAAGGGGCACGGATGAGCTTGTCATCGCCATCGACGAACTGTATGTATTTGCCTGAAGCCATCTTCATACCCGTGTTGCGAGCGGCTGACAGACCTTGGTTGCGCTGTCGTATGTAAATGATTTCGTCGGCGAGGTTGCCTATTGTGGCGATTGCCGGCGTCTGCGAACCGTCATCGACGACTATTATCTCACGTTCGTGTGCGCTCAGCGACATGGCGAGAATGCTCTTGATACATTCAATGAGCAGTTCGGCAGGGATGTTGTATGCGGTGATGATGAAGCTTATCAGTGGCTGTTTCTCCATATTCTGTGAAATGTTTTGTTGAGTTTGCAAAGTGTTTTCATGCCGACGATGTGCATGATTATGAGTTTGGTAGTGTTCCAATAGGGCAGGACGGGCAGAAGGATGCTTTCGTTGCCGCATCTTTCGCTTACATCCATCTGTATGTTCACGACATGGGCGTAGTATGTCCCGAAGGCTTTGCGGCTGATGTTTGCAGGGCGTTGCCAGCCGAGTGAGTCGCGCAAGACATGTATGTGGCCTTCAAGAAGGTCGGAAAGCCCTTTGCCGGCAGTGGCGGTGATGCCGTCGCCGTTGTCGTAATAATAGTAAAGTCCCTTGTCGGTGGTGGCAAATTGTGAGCAGACATTAAGGATGTGGGGGAGGGTGTGGAGGTCTTCAAACTTCTTTCCCTCGCGGAAGCGTATGTCGCTGAACACTCTTGCACGGAAAATCTTGTTGCAGGCGTAGGAGTGCTGGTAGGCGTTGGCGTTGAACCAGTAGTCCCATTTGTCGGTGAATGTCTGTGGGGGAAAGGAGAGCAGACTCTGCCGTGGGGCGTTGCCGTAATACTGGAAAATGGGAAATTCCACGAAGTCGTATTCCTCGTGCCGCTCCATGATGTCGGAAAGGTGCATGAATGTGTCGGGATGCAGGGCATCGTCGGAGTCAAGAAACATCAGGCATTCGCCTTTCGTCGCATCTATACCGCTGTTGCGTGCTGCGCCAAGCCCCTTGTTAGGCTGGTGTATGACGCGTATGCGGCAGTCGGTGGAAGCATACGAGTCGCACATCTGAGGGGAGTTGTCGTCGGAACCGTCATCGACAAGAATCATTTCCCAATCGGTAAATGTCTGTCGCAAGACGCTATCGACACACCTTTTAATGGTGCGTTCGACACGAAAGACGGGTATGATGACAGAGATTTTCATGTTACAAAAGTAGTAAAAAGATTTGTGTAAGCGGTGATTTTGACATGAAAAAGCAG
>OLFV01001511.1_pt1 | contig 21677 bp, 15 predicted proteins | sample 1605551 | NCBI WGS metagenome assembly OLFV01 (sample SAMEA3888922, study PRJEB22519) | human gut metagenome | biome: human gut; feature: human-associated habitat; material: faeces | place: Denmark | collected 2011
AGGGCGGTTTAGGGACTTGCACCCTTTAGAGTATGTTCGTGCTGGACGAACTAAAGAGTATCTTTGCCTTCTATAAATGCAAAGCTTCCATAGAGGGAATCTTTTAGAAAAGACCTTCTTAGAAAAACATTAACTATTAAAGCGTTCAACCCATTTATCATAGTTTTTTGACGACCGCCTAGTTCCACCTTTTCAACATCAAACATATTGCTGAGTACAATTGTTGCCATTCTGTCAAGTATCGAGTTGTTGCTACCAAAAACAGGCGGAAATTCAGCTTGAAGGTCGTTGAATGATTGAATAAACTCTGATTTCGGCTCGTCAATAACAATAAACGAAATGTCTAATGTCCTGCTACCATATTGCAATGAAGCATCATCACTTAGATTTTTCATTGGCGATAGAAAAGACGGCACATCAATGGAATACTTACCCTGTACAACGACATTTTTAGTCGTATTATCTTTCTGTGCCTTACTTTGTTTAGCCAACCTATTGGCATCTGAAATGCTACCAACAATAGTACTTAACAAGAATCCCATATCCTATTAAAAAACTAATTAATTCTTCTCGCTTTTGTGTTTCTTTATCGCTATAATATCAGCGAAAAACCAGATAATACCGACAATCAGAGCACCTAACCAATAACCTTGGCCGGTCGAATTACCGACTAAGGTTAGCCCATAAACACCAATGCCAATTATGATTAGGCTTAATACTAAACTTATGAGTCTCATAATAATTCTGTTATTAAATATTATGGCAATACAAAAAGAAAGCGCGAGCCTCTTTTCTTATTCTCAGAGTAGGCTCTCGACTGCCACAGGGTAGAAATAAGTAGGGAAATGCTCACACTTTCTGCTATAGCGTGGGCGAAACCCATTATATAGCCAGTGTAAGCGTTCTTACTTTTCCCCGCACCCTATTGGAATTGTCGAGATTCACTCTGGCGGAATAAGCGAAACGCTTTCAGTATGTCTGTTGCCTAAGCAACGGTACAAATATAGAAAAATTCTTTCGTATTACTGCAAATAGATGGCGAACTTTTTCGTGAATTATTTCAATCAACAGTTGAACTGCTGTGATTTTAACCCACATCGCGAAAATCCCTCCTATAAAAAATTTTTCTAAGCCCTCAAACCCGTTTTCAACGCATTGCAGAGGCGATGTATTCTTCAAAACGAACCTTTCTTGAGCTAAAAAGCCCTTTTGTGTGGCTCCCATCTTGATTTGCGGAAACCGTTGATTGTCACGAACCTTGAGGTATGTTTATCAAACCGTCAAAGAAGTAGCATAATCCAGAGAACGACAGCAGCATAATGGTGCCGTACACCTACTATCGCCTGTGCGAGTCTTATCGCGAAGCGGATGGAAAAGTGAAGCAGCGGACGGTTCTTGGCCTTGGCGAGCTGATGGAGTTCCCGAAAGAGTCTGACCGCCGTGAGCTTGCGGGACTGCTCACCTCGATGATAAACGATGGCGTCTGCCCTCTCTGCGACAAGCCGAAGTTGTACGATGCATCGTTGTCGTTCTGCGGGAAGTGGCTGGAAGAGAAGAAAGAAGCCTGGGTACGTGCCGGGGTGTCCTCAGCAAGAAGAAGCGCGACAAGGTCCAGAACCGTCTCGGCCTCCTCTACGCGAAATTCTCCGGCGTGGGACGCAACTACTCCATAAACTTCGAGTACAATGATGTCGTCACATCTATGGCTTGGTCTCGTAAAGAGGACGCTGACAAATCCTCCGGAGGATGCACGGCAAATACCTGCTGCAGACATCCCTCGACGGGAAGGATGAGCGTAACATCTGGGAGTTCTACAATGTAATCCGGCAGAAGGATATTATTGGTTCAAGATACTGACGGCCTTCTCTACATTTTCATCCGTCAAGCCAACGGCATCACACCAGCGGGAAGCGTGGTATTTCTGCTGAGGGTCAAACACGATCTCTATCCCATCTTTCCAGTAATGATACTCGCGGACCTTACCCTTTAATTCATCCGGAAGAATATTCTTGATGTCGGCATTCTCGTCTTTATGAATAGGGACAATGATTCCCGGATTGATTTGCTGACAGAGTCTGATTAAATCTTGCTTAGATGCGTGTCCGGATGTATGCTCCCTTTCTTCAATGACGCATCCTCTTTCCCGGAACTGCTCTACAAAGCGGAATGTCGATGGGTTGAATGCTGTATTGTCTTCTAGATTATCAATATATCCGTGGAACATGGAATAGACCAGGCAAGTTTCGTCAGGCTTACAGAACTCCAGGATTTTGTCAGGATACCCCTGGAACTTGGGGCTGTTTCGGATAAGCATGATGAAGCCGTATTTCTTCATCATAAAACCCATCTTCCGGTTCTCGTATGTTGATGAACCCCTCGAAAAGAAACAGAAAAGATTCCTGGATGACCAACCACTTGATCTGTATGTACGACTTTGTCCCATTGCCGATATGAGCTCCGCTGCGTAATCCATCATTCAATTAATATCACAAAAGTATGAAAAAGATAATGTCCACATCAATGAGTTCAGCTAAGCGAGTTTACCTTGGCTACCGGATTCCCAAGAATAGCGGCATCCGCCCTTCCGACTTCTACAACGAGTAAGTACGTGCCAGCCATCACTGCGAACTCTTCCATCTGGAAGATGGTTCCTACCTATGTCGTGTTTATTCTTAGAACTGTCATAAAATGAATCCGGAAATAGAAGATGAAGCCGAATTCATCGTGGCAGTCAATAAGCATGGTAGGAAGGACTCTGTTCCGATGCGATTCGACTGGATGTCTTTGGGAAGGTTGACGAAGAAGTCGAAACCGATCCACCGCTCCACCTGATCTGCGCTGACCGTGCAGTTCGTGTAGCTGTCCACCGGGTAGGTCTTGGGACTTTTTGTGTTTTGATTTCTCGCGATGAAAAAAGGAATGCCGGTACCGTAGTTCCCGGGCATTCCTTTTATTGTGATTTTTATCGTAAGCTCTGTTATGCTTGACGGATTTTAGAGATTTGCGTTATCTTTCTTCCAGTCTGCAACAGCCGGGATGATGCCGAGGGCAACAATCTCGTCGCGCATTTTGCAGAGGTGCTCGTAGGAAGCGTCAAGTGCCGCCATTTCCTCAGGAGTACCCTTAGGCATCGTGAAGTGGCATCCTGTGGCGTCAATTGTAGTCAGCATTGCCATCATAACGTTCTTGAACTTATCTGTATTCACATAAGTTCCGGCAGGAAGAGTGAATGGTGTTCCGCCGCGGCTGCCCGCCTGTCTGCGTGAGGCAGGTCAAGTGTGACGCATCGAAGCACACGAGGATTCAGCCTCAAGAGAATTCAGGTCAATGACGAGACAGGAGGCCAAGGCAAAACCCGGACAGGCGCGAAACGCACGCCGCGGAGAAATACTAAGGCACTATATTTTTCAAAAAATTTACCGTGACATGTTGCAGAACAAGAAAAAATACATATCTTAGCGCCCTAACAGTTTTGAACAACTCAAATTTATATATTAAAAGGCGATACTATCAGATAGATGATACCTGAATTACCTTAAACATGAGCGACAAGTTCTATTGTCGGCTACATGAACCTGACTCTCAGGAATACATAACATCACAAATCATAAGTAAATGAAAACAAAACTTTTCTTGGCTTTGGCCGCATTTGCAGCCATCACTATCTCCGGATGTTCTAAATCCGAGACACTCCAGACTCCGGAAATCAAAGTCACCAACTTGTCAACAACAAGTTTCTCATTCACATGGACAGCGATTCCTGACGCTACAGGATACACCTATGAGGTGAAAGCCGCAAACCAGTCGACAGTAACGGACGGCAACAAAGAGAAGCCTGAAAACGTGGAGGTTACAGGACTCAGCACAGCCAGCACATATACAGTTTCAGTCAAGGCTCTCGGAACAGGGTCATTCACGGACTCAGAATACGCTACAATTACCGTGACGACATTGGACAACACTATCCATTTCGCTGACAAGGTGCTCGAAAGAAGACTCCTGGCGATGACAGAGCCTAAGATTGACGCGGACGGTGACGGCAAGATCACATTCGAAGAAGCCGCTGCGGTGAAGGAACTTCAACTCGGATTCGACTTGAAACCGGAGAGCACAGTTGACTGCGTAACGGACATCACAGGACTGGAATACTTCACATCATTGGAAACATTGAGTCTGAAATTCAACAGCGTAAGCGACATCAAGCCTATCGAAGGCATCTCGACATTGAAAGTCCTCATCCTCGGAGAGAATCCGATCTCTTCCATCAATCTCGATAAACTCGGCGAACTCACCGACCTCAGACTCTACGGCACGAACATCTCTGACATTGACCTGACAAAGACTCCGAAACTCGAAAGCCTCTACCTCCAGAGGACAAATGTCAGCAAGGTTGACCTCACTCCGCTCCAGTCACTGGACCAGGCCCTCCTCAACAAATGCTCAAGCCTTACCGAGATCAAGGCCTCGAACCTGCCCAGCATCACCAGAATCGATGCGGTAGAATGCAACCTCAAGAGTTTTGAGATTTCAGACTGCCCTTCATTGAGAGAGCTTCACCTGAACAGCAACAAGCTCACATCCATAAAGATGACAAATCTCGCCATGCTCATGCGACTGAACGTTTATGACAACCAGCTCACCAGCATTGACGTATCGAATCTGCCATTTCTCATGTGGCTGTTCGTGTACGACAATCAGCTTACAAGCATTGATCTGTCAGCAAATGTTCCGCTGAGAGAGTTCAGGGCGTCCAACAACCCGCTCACAGAAGTCAATCTGAGCACAAACGAGAACCTCGTTTCACTCGAACTTGAGAGCATGAGCAAGATGAAGACTCTGAATATCAAGAACGACTTCTATGACGAATACAGCGAGTATCTCATCGTTGACGGAAACACCGCCCTCGAGAAGGTAATCACCGATCCGGGTAAAGAGTTCGAACACGTCAAGAAGTTGTTTGCAAACAATCCTAAAGTTCAGGTTGTAACAGAATAATGATTTCTGTCAATGCCAATGCAAAAAAAGGCCGACCATCGATTTTGATGGCTGGCCTTAATTGTTTATTCAAGTTATGCGAAGGGGGCAAAAATGCCTGCTCTGTACACGTGAAGTTCAATGAGAAGAACGACGGGGGCAAAACCCCACAATCTGCTCACGTGACAATGTCAATCAGGGATGACGGGGGCAAAAAGGCCTGATCTGCACACGTGAATCTCGGGACCTCAGCAGGCACAGGCGCGCTGTAACTTACCTTGTTTTCGTGATGCGTACAGGGCGAACATCGCTATGATGGGGGCAAGTCTGGCAGCTGCTAAAAATAGCGGTGCGTGAAACGAAATCACGCACCGCTTTTCATATGACGGACAGAATCTTATTTCTCACGGAACTCGATGGCGAATCCGCCGCCACGGGCCATGAACACAGGAACTACACTTTCAGATGTGACATCCTGTTCAGTAATCACATAAGCCTGTGGATTCTTCTCGTAGTCAGCATCAGGAGCATCAGCATAAATCTTCGCCACGTATGTCTTGCCCGGGTCGAGGAAATTCATCGGGATATCCAATGTCCTGCTGTTCTCGTCAGTAACGCCGCCGGCAAACCATTGACCTGACTTCTTCGCCTTACGAGCAACAACTATATAATCACCAGGCTCGGCAAGAAGATATTTGCTCTTCTGCCAATCCACTGCGACATCCTTGATGAACTGGAACGCATCAGCGAACTGGTCGTAATGCTCAGGGAAATCCGCTGCCATCTGGAGCGGCGAATACATTGTCAAGTAGAGCGCAAGCTGGTTGGCTATGGTCGCCTTTACCTTGGACGTATTCGAGCAGAACTTGGAGAGATCCATCTCGAAGATACCAGGAGTGAAATCCATCGGACCGCCATTCAGACGGGTAAACGGAAGAACTGTGACATGCATCGGCTCAGTACCGCCAAACGCCTGATACTCAGTTCCTCTCGCACTCTCATTGCCGACAAGGTTAGGATAGGTGCGGCACAATCCCGTAGGACGGACAGCCTCATGGGCATTGACCATGATATGATGCTTCGCAGCCTCCTTAATGGCATGGAGATAGTGGTTGTTCATCCATTGACCGTAATGATACTCGCCGAAAGGCAGGATATCGCCCACATAGCCGCTCTTCACCGCATCGTAGCCATACTTCTCCATAAGATTGTAGGCAGCATCCATGTGACGCTCGTAATTACGTACAGATGAGGAAGTTTCATGATGCATGAGGAGTTTCACACCCTTGGAATGAGCATACTCGTTCAGAGCCTTGATGTCGAAATCAGGATAAGGGGTCACGAAATCGAAGACATAATCCTTGTTGCAGTTCGCCCAATCTTCCCAGCCGACATTCCAGCCCTCGACCAGCACCTCGTCAAAGCCATGCTTGGCAGCGAAGTCGATGTAACGGCGCACATTCGCATTGTTTGCAGAATGCCTGCCGTTAGGCTTGGCCGCTGAATAATCTGAAACGCCGAGATGCACGGATGAGAAGTCATCGGTATATGCCCAAGTACCCTTTCCGGAAATCATCTCCCACCATACACCGACATATTTCACAGGATGAATCCATGAAACGTCATCATAGGCGCAAGGCTCATTGAGATTCAGCACGAGCCTGGACTCCAGCTGTTTACAAGCATTGTCCACCACTTGAATCGTTCTCCACGGGCTCTTGCACGGAGTCTGGAGACGGCCGCGCCAGCCCTGGGCGTCAGGCGTAAGTTCAGAGCGGAAAGTCAATGTCGCAGGGTCCAGATCGAGGTGCATGCACGCATAATCCACCAGAGCAGCCTCATGGATATTCACATAGAGCCCCTCGTCGGTCTTCATCTGGAGAGAAGTCTGTACACCGGTCATCGAGAACGGAGTCTGCGAAGAATTGCCGCACATCGAAGCCTCCATCCTGGACTTGATTTCACTCAGACGGGATACTGTATATTGATATTCCTGCGTATCGTAATCGCCTGGAATCCAGAGCGCTGTGTAATCGCCACCCATAGCGAATTCCGTCAGTTCATCCTTGACCACGAAATAAGTCAGGCCCTTCTGCTCAGGGAACTCATAACGGAAACCGAGACCATCATCGAAAAGACGGAAGCGTATGGTCATCCGTTTATCGGAAGCAGTCTGCACAAGATTGACAGCCAATTCGTTATAATGGTTGCGTATCTCCGACTCCTCGCCCCATACAGGCTGCCATGTCTCATCGAAAGTGCAAGTGTCAATGCTCTCCACCTTGAAGCCATCATGGAAAGACCAGCAAGGTTTCTTGTCCACTTTCTTGATATCCTTGTCCCCGAAAACCAGTTTCTGAGCCTTGAGCACACCACGCATTTCATATCCGAGATGACTTGGCCTGATGACTGCCGTTTCCCCGTAATTCAATGAATACATGGGACTTCCGTCCGGCGCAATGCCGAATTTCATGGAGAGGTTTCCGTCCGGAGACTTCAGGACAGAGACGTCGGAAAGTTCAGCCGCAGCACGGCCAGAGCCGCCACAGGACTGAATCAATGCAGATGCCGCGCAAAGGGCAGCACCTGCAAAAAGAATTCTTCTGAAAAGGTTCATATCAATGTTCATTTACGTTTGTACTCTACTACCAATGCCTGACGTGGCCCCACTACTGTAGCATCATTGACCTCAACTGCTTCGCCGGTCATGACATCATGTCCATCATACAGTCCGTCAGCGATTTCCGCATAATGCGACCACGGAATCGACTTGCGGCCGCGGGAATTGTTGATGAAGACAAACACCGCCTCATCAGCATTGTAACGGAAATAAGCGTAGGTATTGTCCCTGGTCAGGAAATGCAGGGTCTTGCCGTCGTGAATCACGTCCTTGCCCTTTCTCCATTGGAAAAGCTTGCGTGTAAAATCGTGAAGTTCAGCCACTTGACCAGCCGCAACAGGCTTGCCGTCAGTTCCTGTCAATGCTGCCTTGCGTCCTTCTTCAGTGAACCAGTTTTCCTTGTCACCTGCCCAGCCGCCCGGGAAATCCACACGGAGACCGCCATGTCCCTGGCTCCTGTCCCTGGAGACGAACATCATCTCGTCACCGGCGAAAATCTGAGGGAAGCCACGCATAGTAGCCATCATGGTCATCACAAGTTTCAGCCTGTCAGGATTTTGCCTTACCACGTCACCGATACGGTCAGTATCATGGTTTCCAGGGAAAATCATCATCTTGGAAAGGTCGTGATATACGAAATCGTGTGAAAGACAGTCATATACCTTGGTCATGCCCGCACCCCATTGAAGAGAATCAGTCGGAACGCCGGCGCAAATCGCATCATACAGAGGAAAGTCCATGATGGACGGGAGATTCGAATTGAATCCGTCCTTGTTCTCGTTATCAGCCTGCCAGTAAGCAAGTTGCGGAATGGATGATGTCCAGCACTCCCCTACGATATTGAAATTAGGATATTCCGTGCGGACAGCCTTGCACCATCTGCTCATCGGTTCCTTTTCATTGTACGGATAGGTGTCAACCCTGAAGCCGTCCAAACCAGAATATTCAATCCACCAGATGGCCCATTGCTGGAAATACTTGAGAGTGAACGGATTGTCCAGATTCATATCAGGCATGGAAGGAACGAACCAGCCGCTTTCCTGAAGATTCAGGTCATACTTCGAAGCATTCGGGTCCATATTGGTCGAGAAGCAGACATTGGTCCCGGTATATTCAGGGAACTGATGGATCCAGTCAGCAAACGGAAGATCTTTCATCCACCAATGCGCTGTACCGCAATGATTTGTGACGATATCCATCACCACTTTCAGGCCCTTTTCATGAGCCTTTGCCACCATCTCGCGGTAAAGTTCATTGGAACCGAAGCGCGGGTCAATATGATAGTAGTCCGAGCAGGCATAGCCGTGATATGAACCATCCGGCTCATTGTCCTCAAGCAGCGGAGTGCACCAAATCGCCGTCGCTCCGAGATCCTCTATGTAATCCAGATGGTCAATGATTCCCTTTATATCACCGCCATGGCGTCCGAAATACTTGCTGCGGTCAGACTTTTCAGCGGTGCCAGAAGTAGAGTCATTGGACGGATCCCCGTTTGCAAAACGGTCAGGCATAATGAGATATATCATGTCCGCAGCAGTATAACTCTTCCTCTGGACTGAGCCGGATTCACGGGCTGCAATCTCATACGGATACTTGAACGCAGGCTTACCGTCCTTGCTGAATACAAGATAATATGTACCAGGTGCAGCATCCTTGAGGATATTGACATCAATGAACAGATAGTTCGGACTGTCAGCCTTGTGTATTTTATTGACCTTCACCCCGTTGCCGCCCTCGATAGCGACATCGTACTCTGAAATGCCTTCACCTTGTACGAGAAGCTGGAGCGGGGCTTTCATCCCCACCCACCACGAAAGCGGTTCAACTCTACCGACCTGCTCCATATCGGCATCAGCTACCGACCCAGGAACAAAAACTGAATTTCCGACACAAGCCGTAAGCATTACTGCCGTCATAATTCCAATTGTTCTTTTCATATACAAAAGTATCAATTAATATCCAAATTCCAATTCCATGGAGAACAAAGTTGGGCAGTGACAGTCACAACATCATTGCCCAGCACCCTTCTGAAAACAAGCGTGCTGTCCTCCGCTGAAACCACTTCGAAACGTCCTCCCTTGCCACCCGGACGAAGTGCCGGATGCTCATGGCGGAGTTTTATAAGCTCCTGATAGAACTGAGTAAATTCATTCACCTCCCACGCAGGAACCGGGTCTTTTTCGAAGAACTGGAAACGATGGTTCCAGCCTATTTCCTGACCGGTATAGATCAGAGGCTGGCCATTAGGAAGCGTGAAGGTCAATACCGCCATTACTTTCGCAGCATCGCCCATTCTCTCGAATTCAGTTCCGGCCCATGAATTTTCGTCATGATTCGAAGTGAACATCAGACGGAAAGCATCCTGAGGGAAGCGCTCGGCGTCATGCTTTACATATTCCAGAAGTTCAGGAATGCCCTTCTTCCCCTGTGCAATGTCATTCAACAGATGGTGAAGCTCCCATGCATAGGACGCATCGAAACCGGATTCATGAAGCTTAGGGTCTTCGCCCTCTGCAAGCATGTACATCTGCGGCCAATCCTTTCTGAGTGAGGAGATTGTCTTCGTCCAGAACTCGAAAGGCACCTCGCATGCCATATCGCAGCGGAAACCGTCAATGCCCTTGGACATCCAGAAACGCATTGCACTTTCCTGAGCATCCCAGACATCCGCATTGTCATAATTCAATGCGGCAATGTCGGTCCAGTCATATTGAACGACAGTGTTTCCGAGCGAATCCCTTTCATACCAGTCGGACGGTTTCGAGTCAATCCACTCCGCATCAGGTGATGTATGGTTCGCCACCCAGTCGAGTATCACACGGAATCCCTGGGACTTGGCTTCAGTAAGAAAAGCCTCGAAATCCTGCATTGTACCGAACTCCGGATTGACGGCGCAATAGTCCTTTACGGCATAGTAGGAGCCGAGAGTCCCCTTACGCTCCTTTTCTCCGATAGGGTAAATCGGCATAAGCCAGATAACGTCCACGCCGAGTTCCTTCAGGCGCGGAAGCTGGGCCTGGGCGGCAGCAAAAGTACCCTCCGGAGTGTACTGGCGCACGTTCATTTCATAAACGACGGCATCGTAAGTCCAGGCGGCATGAGGGGACTTTTCCGCACATGACGCTAACATCAGGACCGCAAGGGCCGCAATCAATATCTTCTTCATAATCAGTAACATTATCTCTTTGCGAATGGTGAAAGTGCTACGGTCGGCTTGCCATCCTTGAAAGCACCGTTTGCATAGCCGTTGTTACGGCCAGGCTCAGACTCCGGCTCCCAATAGAAGATGCCTTTGAAACGCTTCACGTCCTTCAGACCGTTCCACAATGTCTCAAGTGCCTCCTTGCCCTTCTCCGGTTCAGCAGCCGGCATTCCGAACTCAACCAGCATCACATCCTTGTTGTAGGACTTGATCAGCTGAGGAATATTGGCAACCGCCTGATTCACTTTCTCTTCCCATGGTTCGAATGAGTTCGTTTCCTTATTCCAATCTGAAGGATACAGCGACAGGCCTATCATGTCGTATTTCACGCCGGTATTCGCCATGAGAGAATAGAACCACTGGAGGGTATCCATATTCCAGGCATTGTCAATGTGAAGTATTACGGAAGCATTGGGATAAACCGCCTTTACCTGGTCGGCACCGGCCTTGAACAGTTTTGCAAAGCCGGAAGCGCTTTGGTCCTTGACACGACCCTTTTCCCAGAGCATACCGTTGGTCACCTCGTTTCCTACCTGCACCCATGTAACATCCGCGCCTCTGTCCTTCAATGCATTGAGAACGTCGGAAGTATGGTCAACCACGGCTTTTGCCATAGCAGCCAGGTCATAAGACTTCCATGCCTCAGGGATATCCTGATGAGCCGGATCAGCCCAGGTATCAGAATAATGGAAATCAATCATTATCTTCATGCCCAATTCCTTCGCCCTCAGACATTTCTTGAGGACGTCTTCCTTGCCGTTCCATCTTTCCTCCGGATTCACCCAGACTCTGAATCGCAACGAGTTGAATCCCAGCGACTTCATCAGAGCAGGGCAATCCATCTCCACACCGGATGCGGAATAGAATTTATAGCCTTTGCTTTCCATTTCCGTGTACCAGCCGATGTCGGCTCCCTTCGCGAATGCCGGTTTCGTGGGCTTTCCGCCTGAAGGAGAATCAGACTCCCCACAAGAAGACAGGGACAGAACTGCCAATACACACAATGTCTTGATCAAATATTTCATATCTAATCAGTTTACTCTAATACAAGCAATTTAAAATCACTGGAATCAAGATTCAAGGTAAGGGAATTGTGCCCGTCAGCGTCTGTCATCACATTGTAAGAGCCAGAGCCGAAGCCCGGATAAACTTTCCAAGTCCCCGGTTTCGGAAGCCATGCAGTGATATCTTTCCTTTCCAACGAGAAATTGCCGATGACCGCAAATGCCTTTCCGTCAACGGTACAGTAGATAAACCGGCCGTCATTCCAGTTTCCGCCGGATACATACCAAGAGAAGTCAGCATCTGAAGAGAAGAAACGCGGATTCTCCTTGCGGAATTTCATCAATGAAGCGTATGTGTCATGAAGGGTCTTACGGTCAGCATTTTCCAGATATTCCCAGTGAACAGGCTTCTTGCCGGTCCTGCCGTTCTGTTCTATCGAGATGTCATAGCCGAGTTCTTCGAACTGCCAGAGCATCTTAGGTCCCGGGACTGTGAGGAAAAATGCGGCATTGAGGGCTTCACGTTTCATTCTGGCGGCCAAGTTCGAGTCTCCGCTGATGCCCGACACGCCTTCTTTAAGTGCTTTGTAGGCAGTCCTTTCCTCATCGTGGCTTTCCATAAATCCCACATATGCGCCGAACGGCATTGCAGAACCGGTCCAGAGGCCTTCAAAACCACTTCCGGCAGACTTGCCCATGGCTGACTGACAATATGCATTGTTCAGATTTCTCCAGACCTTAGCCCCGGCTTCGGCAAGAGCCTTTTCCTCACTGGTCTCGCAGAAATGTTCCAGAATCACTACGGCATTCGGGTTATAGCTCTTCACGCTCTTCGTGTAGTCCGTAAGTATGTCCACGCGGCTCTGGTCGTAGTTGGAAGCGGTACTTTCGTCGCTCTTCTTGTTGGTGAAGCCCTTGGTAAGGTCGAAACGGAAACCGTCCACGTGATATTCTTCCATAAGATACTTCAGGCTTTCCTTGACATGCTCACGGAAAGGCATATACTCGTGATTCCAGTCGTGGAATACGCTGTATGGATGCGGGGCATCGACATTGAACCACGGATTGTCGGAAGCTGTCTTGTTGTTGGCGGAATCCCAGTAAAGCTTGGCGTAAGGATGCGCCCCGGTTGCCTGATTATAAACGACATCCACGATTACGGCCATGCCTTTCGCATGACATTCGTCTATAAACTGCTTGTACATTGTTCGTGTTCCGTAAGCCTTGTCAAGAGCGAAATATGAGCAAGGATTATAACCCCAGCTGTCATTTCCGTCAAATTCCTGGATAGGCATCAGCTCTACTGCATTGACACCGAGAGAGGACAGATAGTCGAGCTTTCCGAGGGCTCCGGGGATGTCTCCTGTAGAAGTGAAGTCGCGGAAATGCATTTCGTAGATCATGAGATCGTCCTGGTCGGCAATCTTGAAGCCGGTGCTGGTCCATGTATAGGTATCTTTGTTGACCTTGAAGGCAGATACCAGCCCGCTTGTGCCCTTAGGATAGTCCGGAAGATCAGGATAAGTCGATGACGAGATGTACTTGTCGTTGGAGCCGTCATAGACGATTTCAGTGTAAGGGTCATGGATACGGAAAGATGAGCCGTCCTTGTCCACGACATAGTACTGGAACATATATTCCTTGTCCGGGTCCACGTTTGTCATCGTGTACCACCAGCAGCCTGCTGCATCGTCACGTTTCATGGCGTAATCATTGGAGCGCTGCCACTTGGAGAATTCTCCTGCCAGATAACAGTATTCGTGGCATTTGTTCTGGTTGTCGAGATCGCGCAGAACCAAGGTCACGCTGCCGTCGGAGTTATAATTGATGCCGTAATGGGCGCCCGCAGGCATTGCCTCTTTTACGACCAGCTCTGGCTCGAAAACAAACTTGTCGTCCTTTACATTGACGAACAGATCATCGGTCTGGAGCTTTCTGTCGGCACTACGCACGACTACACCGATCTTGTTTACAGGTGTATCACCGGAATCGAACCATTCCCTGACGGATGGCTGGATCGGAAGTTTCCAGAGATTCTTCTCCTCGCACGGCTGCCATTTGCATTTGTCAATGTTTTCTTCCCATTCAGCCTGGACGAACATCCACTCCGCCTCAACCACACCGATGTGGGCATACAAGTCTCCCTTGTAATCATAGAACGGGGATTTCTGGTCCGCCCTGTAATAAAGCACGCACGAAGCATCAGCCTCAGGCAATTCCGGAATCGCAAAAAGTCCTGTAGCAGAAGGATTTACAAGTTCATCTACAGGATGCTGAGTCACATTTACGACAGCGGTCTTGTATCCGGTCGCGGAAAACGAAATGGTCGCTGTCCTCAGTTCCTTGTTGTTTTCAGAAACTGTGACAACGATATCGCACGAACCGGTTCCAGATGTCTTGTCTATTTCAAGCCAGTCATTCTTGGAGACTGTAGCCGTCCACTGTGACGCATTTGTCTTGAGTTCCAATGTCTGAGATGTTGCCGCTCTGGTAAAGAACAATGCGTCAGGCGTGACTTGCAGTTTCTTCCCCTGCTGGACTTGTTCTTCCTTGCTGCAGGAAACGAGTGCCGACAGACACAGAACGGACAGGACAAAAAATCTTGTAATGTTTTTCATGATAAATTAGAGTTTCACAAGTACTGGCTTGAGAATTTTTCAAAAAGGGCAGGCCTTTTCTTAGCGCAGGGCCTGCCCGGATTATAAATTCAGAAAATCCACACTTTAGTTCAGGAGATCGAACCTGAAATCAGATGTCTCAGTATTGAATACGAGCGAGTATTCTCCGGCTGGTTTAGTGAACTTGATATTGCCTCCGCCGAAAACGACATTATCCAACTCTCCTCCGAAAGAATATGTCCAGTCAGAATTGAAACGGATCTTGATCTCGTCATCCGGTTTCATTTTAAAATCTATTGCCGCAGCCCATTTTGAACCTTTCTTCGACATCGAGAAGAATGTTCCCCAGCCCGAAGCCTCGAAACTGCCGCCGATTTCGAGATTCTTCACCTGAACCATCACGAGTGTTCCGTTCTTCTTGTCAAGCTTGATGTAATACAATCCTGAAGGGACTTTGATGTTGGAACCGCCCAGTGTATTCGATTCCGCATACGCAAATGGGAGGGACTCACTGCCTTTAGTCGTGATTGTCACATCCTCGAAGCCAAAATCAGTTTCTGACCATGAAGGAGTCGCACTGAACTTGAATTCCGCATCAGAATCATCCTCAGTGAAGAGATCCACAAAGCCCTGGTACACGCCCTTCTGCTTTGAGGAAAGAGAGAGTGCAGGAGCATTGGCAATATCCCACTTCTGATAACTTCCAGGAAGCCACATCTTCTTAGGGAATGACAGGCCATAATTAGTAATCTTGACATTCACTGCATTGGAAACGACACCGTCAGGAAGACTCGTACAATATGCATATATCTTGAATGTCAATTCTGATTCCTTGCCTTCAGCTGCGCCAGCTGCAAGTACAGCGTCATTTAGACCGTCAACAGTGGACCTGTATGATGTTCCGTCAAGGTTTTTGGCAAGTTCCGTTTCTTTGCCGTCACCGCACTTCATGGTAACCTTATATGTAACGTCCTCACCATACTCAAGTCTGGCAGCAGCCCAAACAAGGACCTCGATTTCGTCCGCAGCTTTTTCCTTGTCGAGGACGATTGCTGATGCAGGTGCACTCAATACAGGTGCGACAGCATCGTCATAGAAGTAAACCTTCACGGCTAATGCCGGAGAGGAATACACTTTACCAGCATTGTCAGCAACATTCACGGAGAATGAAAGCTGATGGGTCGCATTCTTTTCCAACTCGAAATTAGTCTTGAGGAAGGTTCTGAGTTCCTCCTTGGAGATGGTGCAGAACGCATCTTTGATTCCCTGTTTGAGGACGGCTTCCTTATCTCCGCTCTTCACATTCAAGTTATAGAGATATGCATCAGCATCGACGAAACGCGCAGCTGTCCAGGTAAAAGTCACGGATTCCGCCTTGGTTCCGTTAGTAATGAGGATATCCGAATGTACATCCATCACCGGAGCGACTGGACTCGTCGAGAAGGTGTCCTCACTTTCTATGGTGCAGGCTACTGCCGCAATAGCTACGGCAGAGGCTGCAAATATATTTCTAATCCATTTCATAAGTCAAACCTGTTTATTGTTTTTCATAAGTCACCACAATCGGTGTCCTGTTGGCGTGCAGGCGGACGATATAGCCACCTGTTCCAGGAGCAGGAATGTTCTCACCACCCTTGGTGATTTCAAAGCCGCCGGCAATGTCTGTAGTTGCAACTGCGCTGCCGTACTTGTGTTCCCAACTTCCGTTCAGTCTAAGAAGCCACGCCTTGCCTTCAGTGAAGCTGATAACTGGAGACTCCCAGACATTCTTCGCAACATTGTACGTGAATTCAGGCTCCTCGCTCTCTTTCCATTCGTTAAAATCTCCGATAAGAGCAACTTTGGATACGACCTCCCTTGCAACAGTCTTAGTCTTGGTGTTGATGGTCAGCCACATGATCGGCTCTTCAGCACTCACGGAGAAGTTTCCGTCACTATTTGCAGGATCTGCAACTTCCCAGCCTTCCGGTTTATATCCGTCATTCATTCCGACCCATGACTGATTCTCATCGACAATCTTGAAATAATAAGGAGTCTCAGCCTCGTTGGACACATCCACCAGAATCTTGTAGGTGCTGGTTCCTGCCTCGACTTCTATGATTTCAGTTCCGAACTGACTCCAATCCTGATACTTTCCAGGAAGCCAGATGCTCTTCTTAGGAGGAAGATAGGTATGAACCATGAAAGAAACTTTTTCCGAAGTCAATGCCGGTGAGTTCACCACGTCTTTCAGAGTTGCTTCCACATAGGCACTGATGGTAACATCGGAATTCTTTTCACCATTCAGTGAACTGCATATCATACCTACAAAGTCGCCCTTGTTGATGCTGAGAGAATTCTTGTAGTTCTGTCCTACAAGAACCTTCTCTTTTCCAAGTTCCGCATATACGGAGTAGAGAATTTCAGTCTTTGCTCCAAAATCAGCAGGATCCCATGTGAAGATCACCTGCTCCACCTTGGTGGTGTTCGCATCCGAGAGGACATTGGAAACCGGCCTTAGAACAGGAGCCGTCATATCTGACGAAATCTGTTCCTTCGGCAAATCCAAGGTGCAGGATGCAGCCAGAGCCGCAATAGCGGCAATTGCCATATATTTCAATGATTTCATAATATCGATTTTATAATGTTGTCAATCCGATTAATAACCTTCATTCTGGATGAGGTTGCTGTTGGAGCTGAGGTCGCTCTGGATAATCGGGAATATGGTCCTGTATGAAGGAAGCGCAATCTTGCCATTCAAGATACCGCCCTTGAGTGTCCAAGGATAGTTCACGTCCGTAAACTTGCCGAAACGGATGAGATCGACACGACGGTGACCTTCCCACATGAACTCGCGGGCCCTTTCATCAAGCAGCCATTCGAGCCTGATCGTCGTCGGCATCGGAACGCCTGCACGGTTGCGAAGTTCCTTTACATATTCCAATGCCTTGGAATCCTTGACTGTACCGCCGTTCAGACGGGCATCTGCCTCAGCATAGTTGAGATACATTTCGGCCAGACGGAAAACAGGCATGTCGGCAGAAGAAAGTTTCCAGTTTCCAGGGACACCGTCCTGCTGGGCGAGTTTGTCATTGGAATCAAGTCCGCAGAACTTCCAGCACATCCAGCCTGTTGAAACCTTATTTCCATGAAACTCCTTAGTTGAACCGTAATTCGTAAAGAACGCGCGTTTGTCGCTGGTAGCCCTGTCATATCCGAAGACATTGGTCTTGCTGCCCCAGACTACGCCATTGAGATCGAAACGGGCCACATAGTCATCAGGCACATGGTAACCTGCCCAGTTCTCGCCATTGATTTTAGGCAATCCGAACTCTGCTCCGAGCTTGAGGTTCGCGTCCTCGCTGAGGGATGCTGAAGCGAAGGTGGAAGTACCGCCCCAGCTCTGGGTAGAAACTCTGTCGTAAGCAATTGCGAAGATGAACTCTTTCTCTGCAGAACCGTTCTCGGTATTGTCCTGACGGAACATATCTGAATACTTAGGAGCGAGGGTATAGCCCATTTCTATCACCTTCTGCGCAGCATCCTTTGCATCCTGCCATCTTGCTGTTCCGGTATAGACCTCGGCATTGAGATACATACGGCTGAGGAGAGCCCAGACTGAGCCCTTGGTAGGACGTGGATAAGGAACGGCACCTTTTGCAGGCATTGCGCTATTGTCTGAACCAAGGTCAAGAAGCTCTGTTTCAAGCCATTTGAAGAGGTCCGCCCTGGTAATGCGGGATGGATCGTCACCACCGATGTTCTCAGGCATAGGGAAAGGAGGGTTACCGAATTCGTCCATGAGAACGTAGAAGAACATTGCCCTGTGGAAACGTGCCTCTGCCCTGTAACCTGCAATTTCACCCTTGATTCCTGACTGTCCGCGGGCGTCGAGTTTGCTGTCCGTGGTCTGGAGAAGGAATTCGTTCGCGAGAGCGATGGCCTTCACTGCACGAGTATATACGGCTACCAAAGCGTCGTTTGAGCCAGTTCCCCATGAATCGTGCTGAAGTTCAGTAAGATAAGAGTCACCCCAGACGCACTTGAGGCCGTCACAGGTCATCTCGTTCAGGTTGAACCACTGTCTCAGGAACTCTGACTGTCCTGAATCTGAGAATCCGAGGTCATTTTTGCCAGCATCATCCTGTCCTACAAGCATATAATAGCCGTTGATGTAGGAGAGGGCCTTGAGATAGTTCTCTTCATTGGCATACGCGTTTTCAGACGTGAAGTCAGTCGTGTTCAAAGGGAGGGTGTCCAGATCCTTCAGACATGATGAAAACAGTATTGCCGCAAATGAAAGTATTAATATTTTGTTTATGATTTTCATATTGTTGGTCCTCCTGCTTAGAATGTGATGTTAAGACGAAGAGTGTAGAGACGAGGACGAGGATATACATAATTATCCACACCATCGATATTGTTGATTTCCGGATCAAGTCCTGAATATTTGGTGAATGTGCATACATTCTGGACAGAACCTGCAAGACGGATCTTGAGATTGTTCTTCACGTTGAAGGTATATCCGAGATTGATGTCGTCAATCTTGAAGAATGTAGCATCCTCAATCCAAAGGTCTGAGTATTTCTGGTTCTCGCTGTTAGGAGCATGCCAGCCAGGAAGAAGCCACTTCGCACAAAGGTTGTCAATGTAACCCTTGGTCCAGTTGTCACTGTAAGATGAAGAATATCCGAGAGCGACCTTGTTGACGAGCTCAGCACCGATGGAGCCGTGTCCGTTGATACCGAAATCCCAGTTCTTGTATCTCACCTGAGTGCTGATACCGTAGTATGCCCAAGGTGTAGCGCTGCATCCGGTCATGTAACGGTCATCAGCATTGATCTTGCCGTCGCCGTTGCGGTCCACGAAAGCATTCTGGACAGGCTTGCCTTCTGCATCATAAAGCTGCTGGTACATATAGTATGTATAAGGAGCGAAGCCCTTGCGGTGAAGTGAACTGAAACCGACATTGGCACCCATTGAAGGACCTGTCTCTACTCCGAGGTAGGTTTCATCGCTGTTGGTAAGCTTGGTGATCTTCACATCCTGGAAGGTGATGTTTCCACCGATTTTCCAGTTCCAGTCCTTGGTCTCTACAGGAACGAAATTGGCAGAAAGCTCTATGCCCTTGTTCACCATGGATCCGATATTGGAAATCACCTGCTTGCCGAAGTTGGAACCGAGAGGGATGGAGATATTGTTCAGGAGGTCGAATGTATTTCTGTAGTAAGCCTCGACCGTACCGGTGATCCTGTCATTGAGGAAGCCGAAATCCAATCCTACGTTGTAAGTCTCGGTGGTCTCCCATTTGATGTTAGGGTTGTAGGCCAATGGGGAAAGGAGCGGATAAGCCTTGCCGTCCGGTCCCATAGGATACCGCATTGTCACAGACGCTGATTCATAATATCTTGCGATGTACGGATAGTAGTCATCTCCGATATCCTGCTGTCCTGTGCGGCCCCATCCGAGACGGAACTTGAGAGCTGAAACAGTCCTGTTGTCCTTCAAGAAACTTTCATTGGCAATGTTCCATGCGAATGCTGCTGCCGGGAAGAAACCCCAACGGTTAGATGGAGAGAAACGGCTGGAAGCATCACCACGGGCGGTGAAAGTAAAGAGATATCTCGAATCGTAGTTATAGTTCAGACGTCCGAAGAATGAAATCAGATAATACTCCTTGGCATTGACCGGAGCGATATGGTACTCGGTCGCCCTGTCGTTGTTGTAGTACTGGGAGTTCTCGTACTTGATGTAGTTGTGCTGCCAGGAATAACCTGCCATCGCATTGAAATTGTGCTTTCCCCAAGTCTCGTTGTAGTCGAGGTAGGCCTCCAGAAGCATGTTCTTGTTGAAGTTCTGGTATTTCTCATAGAGGTCCGGAGCACTGGTGAGAGAGCCGCGGGAACCGATTTCATTATACTTGGTACCGTTGGTCTTGGCGATATCCATACCCAAGTTGAGGTTTGCCCTCAACGCCTCAAGTCCATGTACCTTGTAGTCGATCTGCAAGTTGCCTACACCACGATAGGTGTGACCGTAGTTCACATAGTCATAAACGGAAGAAAGAGGGTTGGCGGCAGCCATCGTATTAGGCACGCCTGCACTGATCCAGTTCCAGTAACCGTTGGAGATGACAGATTTGTCAATGTTGCCGTCAGCATCCGTGAAATAGATCGGCTTGGTAGGGTCGAATAACAGAGCGCTCTCCACAGGGTTGTTCGCCCAGTTTGTATGCTGGTAAACGCCCTTCGCATTGAAATTGATTGACAGATGCTCGTCGAAGAATTTAGGAGAAAGGCTTACGTCGATGTTGCCTCTCTGGTTGTCACCGACTTTGATGGTAGCCTGGTCGAGGTTGTAGCCCATGCTGACACGGAACGGAACTACTCCACCTGAATAAAGGCTGATGTTATGGTCGGTATTTATGCCGATACGGTAAATCTGTTTCTGCCAGTCAGTGTCGTACATTGTACCGTCCACGCCGAGGAGGCCGACTGCCTCAGGACGATGTTCCTGTATGTAGTTGAAGAACTGGTCGCCGTTCATCATCTTGATGACATCCTTGTTCTGCTTAGCTGAGACACTGCCGCTGTAGCTTACATGGATTCCTTTGCCTGAGCCTTTCTTGGTAGTGATGATGATCACACCGTTGGAAGCGCGGGAACCGTAGATAGCTGTAGCTGAAGCATCCTTGAGGACAGAGTAAGATTCAATGTCATTAGGATTGACAGTAGCCAGAGGGTCACCCATACCTGCGCCGCCGTCCTTGGTGACAGGCACGCCGTCAATGACGATTAGAGGGTCATTTGACGCGGTAAGTGACGCTGCGCCACGGATTCTGATGGTAGAAGAAGCTCCCGGCTGGCCGTTGGCAGGAGTGATGTTCAATCCGGAAACCTTACCGAGAAGCATTGAGCTCGGAGAAGTCACGGCACCACGGTTCACTTCCTCTGCATTGATGGCAGTAACGGAACCGGTCATATCGCTTTTCTTGACCGAACCGTAACCGATGACCACTACATCGTCGAGATACATCGTATCTTCTTCAATGACGACTTTGGCCGGATTGGTCTTCGCAACGAATGTCACGGTCTTGTATCCGATGCAGCTTACCTCCACGACAGCATCAGCTGATGACACCTTGAGGGTGTAATTGCCGTCGATATCGGTAGATAATCCATTGGTGGTACCTTTCTCGAGAACAGTCGCGCCGATGACTGGCTGACCGGTCTGGTCCGTGACGGTACCCCTTATCTCATATCCGTTCTGAGCGGACATGT
>OLFV01001514.1_pt1 | contig 21650 bp, 28 predicted proteins | sample 1605551 | NCBI WGS metagenome assembly OLFV01 (sample SAMEA3888922, study PRJEB22519) | human gut metagenome | biome: human gut; feature: human-associated habitat; material: faeces | place: Denmark | collected 2011
TATTGTTGGAAATATTTTACGTTTTTGCTGAAATCCGCCAAAGTATAAAAAATATGAACATAATGTTAATAAATCAATTAATGAAATTGCAGAAGAAAGAGAATCTACACTATCTATAGATTTCTTGAAAAATATGGGTGATAGTGCAAAATTCCTTCGGCATGTATTATTGGGCAACAAAAAAGGAAGAAGCTTGGAAATGAATGAAAGATTTATGAAATGTTGATAAGTTAACAATAATGAGAAAAATAGGTATTTCAGATGATGGTGAAACACCAACTTTTAGCACAGATATGGCATCTGGTTATTTAGGTGGATTAACAGAAAGAATATTAAATACAGGATTGTCTAAAGAAGAAAAAATAGAATTAACAAAAATATGAGATAATATTACGTTTAATAAATTGCCTATTACTATTCCTCATCCAGTTCATGGAAAGAGATTTGATAGAGGTGTTTTATTTGAACCATGAAAATTTTGGTGTTGTGATCCAATAATTTTGGGTTTATGTTGACTATATTTAGGATGATTAATTACAAATAAGAAAAAGTATTTATTTTTGTATTGATTTTTGGCTATTACACATATTTTTGAACTTATTCTTTCTCCAGGCGATATATCAATTTTTATAAAAAATGTATATGGATTTAAATCACATGTTACACATTCACATATGTTAAGATGTACAACAGGATATAGATTAACAAAACATTTTTGATATAAATTGCATATGAAGCACATGTTAAATATGTTTAATGAAACAAATTTAGATGTATTAGCATTATGAAAAGCATATTTTGGCGACTTAAATGATAATCAAATTAAATTTATAGATTCTCTTTCAAAATCAATATATGTTAAAGGATCAATGAATCTAAAGAATATAGAAATGAAAAAATATATATCATTATTTTGGCCACCATCAATTAAATATAAATCTAGTGAATTGTTGACTCCAGAATATCGTGGTGACGACTATAGTTCTGAAAGATCTCTATTAAACTTAAATTCACTTACCGAAGAAGACAGAAAAAAATGATCATTAGATCTGATTTTTCCTATCTTTATTATCAAAAATTAATTTAAATTTTGTTTATTCATTTTGAGATTTGATTAAAAAGAAAATATAATAAATTTTTAATTAAATCTCAAAATGAGGCATTTAATGAATTTAAATTTTTATGATATCCAATTTCAAGATCTATGTTATATATTTTCAAAAATTGAAATAGATTTTTTATCAATATTTAAAAATTCTTATGATTTTTCAGAAAAATGCAAAGATATAGATAAAGGACTCTTTGATAAGATTGAAAATATTTTCAATTCTTCAATAATAAATTTTGAGACAAAATTAGAATATTCAAAAAATGAAATATTTAACTATATGTTTACATTAAAAATTTTAAATTGTAATATTAATAATATTGATTTTAGTGTGACTATAATTTTTAGTAAAGTTTTATATTCATTTTCTATATTTTTTAATTTTGAAAATGATGAAAATTTTTCAATAATTAAAGATAAGTTTAAAAATTCTAAAAAATTACAAATTGTATGGGGTGAATAAATAATATGAAAATTTTGAATATTTCTGAAAATAGAGTAGAAATTATAGCAAAAGATTTTAATGACGTTATAAAAATATTTAATTATTTTAATATAAATTTATTGAAAATATTTAAAAATAAGTCTACATTTAAAAGTAAAATAAAAAGTTCAAGTTGTTGTACTAATTTTTATATTAATTATATGAAGACTATTTTTGATTTTAATATTATTGAAACAAAAATTTCTAATAAAATTAGTTTTGATTTTGAAGTTTTTGAGCAGCTTTACTTTAAAGCAATAAATGTAAATACAAATATAGCTTGTAATTTTGATATTGAAATTAGGTACGCTAAATTAACAAATTGTTCTGATAAATTCGTAGTTTCTGTTGATTTTAAATCAGATGATGATAAAATGAATTTATTAAAATTTATTGATGAGATATAAGATGAATGAAAGATGTTTTGATTGTAAATGATGAAAGCTTTTACCTAAAACTAATTGAAAAGAGGTTGGGAAACAAATGGGAGAATGCAGAAGAAATTCTCCATTACCATTATATATAAGGTGAAAAAATGAAATAAATTTGAAAGAGTGTTATCCTATTTGACCATGAACGATAGCAGATGATTTTTGTGGAGATTTTTATTTGAAAAATAAAGAATCTTTTTTAAAAAAATTATTGAAAAATAAAGGAAAGTAAAATGTCAGAAAGAGTTTTTAAGAAATTAGATGATAAAGAACATGTTTTGCGCAGAAGTGCAATGTATTTAGGTTCAAGAGAAAAGGTTTTATCTTCTGATTATTTTTTAGATGGTGATAAGGTTATATATAAGGAAATTGAATATGTTCCTGGATTTATAAAAATTATTAATGAAATTATTGATAATTCACTTGATGAAGCATTGAGAACACATTTTGAATTTGGGAATAAAATTAAAGTATCATTTGATGATGATAATGAAATGATTATTGTTGAAGATAATGGTCGTGGTATACCTGTTGAGATGAATAGTGATAATGAGTGGATTCCTATTTTATGTTGGGGGCAAGCAAAGGCGGGAGAAAATTTTGGTGATGATTCAGAAAGAGAAACAATTGGATTAAATGGGGTACGGAAGCTTTTTAACAAATGTTTATTCAAAAATCTTTATTGGTGAAACATCAGATGGTAACAATAAAATGATTGTTACATTTAAAGATAATATGAGTACATTTGATTTTACAAAAAGAAAAAGTTCCCAAAAATATACAATAGTTTCATTTAAGCCTGATTTAGATAAATTTACATTAACACATAACGATGTTTTCTCTGAAAATTCTTTATATAAGCAAATTATTAAACAAAGACTTATTAATTTAAGTATTTGTTTCCCAGAAATTACATTTTATTTTGATGGGAAATCAATTAAATCACAAAATTCTAAACAAATATTAACAAAATTTGGTGATAATTTTGAATTTCAATCAACAGATAATTGTATAGTTGCTGTATATCCAAATTCAGATGATACATTTAGATTTTACTCGTATTTAAATGGCCTTCGATTAATTAATGGCGGCAATCATATTGATTTGATTTCAAATGAAATAACAAACATTATTAGAGAAAAATTATCCAAAAAATATAAATTAATTAAACCAGGTGAAATTAAAAACAAATTATTTATTGTGTTTTATGGCAAAGGATTTAAAAATCCAAAATTCGATTCTCAAACAAAAGAAAAATTAACAAATTCTACTAAAGAAATAAGAGATTTTATTGAAGGGATAGATTTAGAAAAACTGTCTCAAAAAATATTAAAAAATGATAATATCATTGACCCCATTGTTGAAATTTATAAAATCAAAGAAGAATTTAAAAAACGCCAAGAAATAGATTCTCTTCAAAAAACAACAAAAAAAATAATTAAAAATAAAAAATATCTGCCAGCAACAGAAAATAATACATTTTTACTTCTAGCTGAGGGTGATTCTGCCTCGGGATCTATTTCTGCTGTATTGGGAAGAGAAAATATGGGATACATTGCATTAAGAGGTATTCCATTGTCATGCTACGCTAAAACACAATTAGATGTTTTAAAAAATAACGAAATGAAACTTATTACAGATGTTTTAAATATAGATTTGAATCCAAAAGAATTACCAGAAAGCGAAAATTGGTTCAATATTGAAATTAATTCAAAGAAAGTTCCAGTTAATGAAAATGATGATATTTTAATTAATAACTTCTACTACTCAGTAAAAGATATAAAAAATAAAGAAAAATTGGATTCAAAGCCAAAAAGTTATACAAAAAATAATAAATTAATCAGAAGAAATAAAGAAGAACAAATATTAGGATATGATTCAGTAGTTATTGCATCAGATCAAGATCTCGATGGATTTAGAATCAGAGGAATTATTTTATCATATTTTGTAAAGTACGCTCCAGATGTTATAAGAAATGGTAAGTTATATCAATTAAGAACACCTATTGTTGTATTAAAGAAAAATAAAAAAATAACTCATTATTTTATGACATTTGATGAATTTAATGAATGGTGCTCAAATAATGATGTTAAACAATTTACTATTAGTTATAAAAAAGGCTTAGGTGCATGGAAAAAAGAAGAATTAATTGAGATTTTTGAAAATGAAGATAAAAGTAAATTTTTTGACAAATTTGAATGGAATAAAGATTTATATAAAGAAATTGATGAATGGTTCGCAGATGATAAAGCAGATATAAGAAAAGAAAAATTACAAGAAAATTTCTTTAGTATCTTAAATATATAGGGAGAAAATATAATGAAAAAAATTTTTTTTGATTCAGAATTTACAGGATTGCACCAAAACACAACATTAATCAGTATAGGACTTATTTCAGATGATAATAATTGTTTCTACGCAGAATTTACTGATTATGATAAAAATCAATTAGATCAATGAGTAATTGAAAACGTAATTTCAAAATTATATTTAAAAAATGAATTTGAAATTAGTGAAAATATAGTTAATGTTAAAGGAAATAAAATCTTTATAAGAAATAAGCTAATTGAGTGAATTCTAAAACAATCAAAAAATTCAAAATTAGAATTTTGATCAGACTGTTTATCATATGATTGGGTTTTATTCAACCAATTATTCGAAAATAAATTGCTAGATTGTATATATTACATACCTTTTGATATTTGTACTTTATTTAAAATTAAAAATATTGATCCGGATATATCAAGAGAAAAATTTTCAGATTATAAAAATATTGATAGAAAGCATAATGCATTAATTGATGCAAAAATTATTAAAATGTGTTATGAAAAGCTTAATCTTTTATAAAATATTAAAGAGGTTAAAAAATGGATAGTGTATATTTTTTAAAAAATGATTATTGTGACGCTGCGAGCTATGACAATTATCGCAAAATTTCTAGTTTTATTGATGGCTTAAAACCAAGTGCCAGAAAATGCGTCTATACAATGCTATCAAAAAATATAACAGATGAAAAAAAATTAGAACAATTAAAAAGTACAATTGCTGAACATACATGTTATATCCATGGTGCAGATAGTTTAGTTGGCGTATTTGTAAATTTAGCAAGAAATTATGTTGGAACAAATAACATCCCATTATTTACAAGAGATGGCCATTTTGGTAATAGAATGAATAATGAACATGCTGCAGCTAGATATATTTCATCAAAAAAAGAAAAATATTTAGATTACCTTTTTTTGAAAGATGATATAAATGTATTAATTGAACAACTTTTTGAGGGCGAAAAAATAGAGCCTAAATATTTTGTTCCTATTTTACCATTAATTTTAGTTAATGGATCAAAAAACAGCGTATCATATGGTTTTGCCCAACATATCTTACCAAGAAATCCAGAAAAAATTAAAGACGCAATATTTAATTTATTGGATAATAAAGAACCTGATAGAATAATGCCTTGGCATTCTGGTTTTCAAGGAAGAATTAATAAAAGAAAAGATACGAATAATTCTTATGAATTTTTAGGAGTTATAAGTCGCAATGGATTAGAAATAACAATAACAGAATTGCCAATAGGATATGATTGGTCTTCATATATTGAAGTTTTAAATAAACTAGAAGAAAGAAAGGTTATAACATCGTACAAAGATTTATGTGACACAAAAAAAGATTTATTTAAATTCATTGTTAAAATTAAAAATCAAGATAGAAATTTATCAGATGAAGAATTAATGGATAAATTAAAGTTAATTACAAGAGATACTGAAAATTTCACAACAATGAATGAAGATAATAGAATTCAAGTTTTTGATAATGAAATTGGTTTACTAAAAAAATATTTAGATATAAGATTATATTATTATCAAAAAAGAAAAGACTTTAAAATTAAAGAATTAAAAGATATTTTAAATCTTCTTTCAAATAAATTAAAATTCTTAAAAGGCGTTATCAATAATGAAATAATTCTTGTTAAGAAAACTGAACAAGAAATAATTGAACAACTAGAAAATAACAACATTAATAAAATTAATGACAGTTTTGACTATATTCTTTCAATGCAATTTTATTCATTAACAAAAGAAAAAATGAATAAATTAATTGAAGAATATAGAACTAAAAAAGAAGAATTAAAAAATATTGAAAATAAAGACATAAAAGAATGGTATAAAGAAGATATAAATGAATTCTTTAAAATTTTTAATAAAAAGGAAAAATAAAAATGATTAAAAATAAGGAAACAACTGAAGCATATAAACAGATATTAGATCATAAAAAGGAAGTTTCAAACATTTTATTAAAATGATCTGATGAACTTAAAAAACGAGCAGAAATTCATGATAATTCAAAATTAGAAGAACCTGAATTTTCAACATTTTTTGAATATACACCAAAATTAAAAGAAATTGAATTTAATAGCCCTGAATATAAAGATTGTTTAAAAAAGATGAATACAGCACTAGAACACCATTATAGAAATAATAGACATCATCCAGAATACTTTGATTTATTAGAAAATGGTAAAGAACTAGACGATATAAGAAAAAATGATGACATCCATTCAATGCCATTATTGGATTTATTAAAAATGCTTAATAAATCTAGCAATGGTATTCATTCAATGACATTAATAGATTTATTAGAAATGCTTGCTGATTGATATTCATCAGCAAAAAGAAATAAAAATGGAAATGTTTTTAAATCAATTGAGGAATTAAAATATAGATTTAATTATAGTGAAGAATTAGCTGAAATATTAACAAATACAGCAAGAGATATATAAAGGAAATAATAAAAAATGAAATTAATTGTTCAATTTGAATTAGATAATGAAATAATTGAAGAAGAACTTGAATTATCTAATGACATATATGATAAAATTATTAAATTTGCAAAAATGAATAATGTATCTATTGAGGAATGCATTAAAGTATATCTTCAATCAATAGCTGAAGGAATTACGGATGTTTAAAAATAGAAAAATAGCATTATTTGATTGGTCCAATTTAACTACAAGATGTTTATTTACACCTCATGTTCTATCTGATAATTATATAGATTATGAAATGTTAAATTGAACTATTTGAAATAGTTTATTTTGCACTTGTGTGAAACTGAAAGTAAATGCATGTATTTTAGCTACAGATTGTCATTCATGAAGAAAAATTATCTATCCAGCGTATAAATTAAATAGAACTATAAAAAAACAAAAAGAAAAAGATTCCTCTGAACCAAGCATAGATTGACAGGAATTTTATGAAAAAACTCAGAAATTTGGACTTTTATTAAAAGATAATTTACCATTCATGTTTTTAAGTGAAAATAGTTGTGAGGCAGATGATATAATTGCAACACTAGCAATAAATGATAAATTAAATGAATATATAATTGTATCTGCAGATTCTGATTATAAGCAAATAAATGAAAATAACGTAAAATTATATGATCCATTAAAATCAAAATTCGTAGAACCTGTTGACCATGATAAATGGATAAATGAATATGCATTAAAAGGACAAGGAAAAGATAATATTTATAATATATTTACACCTGTAAATTTTGATTTAGAATCTAAACAAAGAAAACCTTCATTTTCTTCAAAACTTTATGATAAAATAATGGAAATTGGTATAGATGAATGATTAGATAATGTAGGACCAACAGAAATAAAGAAAAAAAATGAAAAAATAAAAGAAGAAAATGAAATTAGAAAATTAGAAAATAAACCATTAAAAACTCTTTTAGAAGTAAATTTAAGAGAAAGATATAAAGTAAATAAAAAAATTTTAGATTTATACCAAATTCCGCAACCTTTAGTAAATAGAATTTTAAGTAAATATAACAATTCATCAATAGTGAAATCAGATAATTTCTATCCATTTTTCAAAACAATGAATTGAAGAAGTGTGTTAGAAGATTATACTAGGGTAGAGGATTTTCTTTTTAGATTTTTTTAACATTTTAACAAAGAGAGAATATTTTATGTTTTACGAAATTGAAAACAATTCAAAACAAGAAAAATTTTCAACATTTATGAATGCATTTAAATGCCAACAAAAATTTTATAAAAAATCAAAAATTTATTGTATTGATTCAGAAAAAAAGATAAAAGTATGAGATCCAATTTGAGAAATAATAAATTTTTATAATGACGAACAAACACCTAGAATTAAAAGAAAATAATTAAAAAATAAGGCGATTAAAAATATCGCCTTTATTTTTTAGATTTTTATAAACCCAACATTCGCTTTAAATACATATCCATTTTGTTCTAATCATTCTGTATATTTTTGCTTTTTAAATTTTTCATCTGTTCATATGTTTTTAATTACACAATTAATTGATCCTGTGTCAACAATAACTTCATTTTGATTTCAAAAACGAAATTCTTTCTTTAAAAGCTCCTTAGGCAACAAATTAAAATCAATAACAATATTTTTAGCAGGTATTGTAGCTTCTACTAATACATTAATATTCTTTTCAGCTAAACCTTTTGCAAAATTTATTGCAATTACTGGTGATGTACTTCAAGAAGATTCCTTTCCCCTCTTCAATTCAATACGAGCCCCAAGCTTTAAATCTTCTAATTTTCTAACACCAAAATACCTATAAATCGTTTTTTCAACATTTTTTAATTTTACTTCATCAAAATCTCCTCAATCATCAAATTGATATCCAACAGCCCTATATAATTTAATAGAATTGTAAGGCTTAGAAAAATTATTTAAAAGCCATTCTTTAACATACGAATTCATCTTCTTTGAAGCATCATTAGTATACCTAATTAACTCACTTATAATATAATCTGGCAATTCAATATTATTCTCACGACTACCAGTATCAAATCTCAAACCATTACCATCAACCAATTTCATCTTTTTAAGCGGACTTATATGACTTCCATCTTCAAATATAGCTATTTCAATTTCATTAGCTGAACTCTTAATACCTTCATATTCATTAAAAAAATTAACAGTTAAATATTCTTTAATATATCTAGATTTATCATCTGAACTCTTAAATTCATCCATAGAAAAATATTCTATAAAATAACCTTTATTAAATGCTCTCAAAACTTCAGCTTCATTTTTAACATCAAGACAATTTACTCCTTTAATAGAATAAATAAAATTATATTTAGGATCCATCGAAGTATTTGTACCTAACTTCCTTTTATAAAACATCAATAAATTTCTATAAAAACTAATAAATGCAGTATATTTTCCATTACCTCTATCATCATACACAAGCGTATAATACTTAATATTTTTCACATTAAAATGAACAGGAGAACTCATATAATATTCTCCCAAATATAAAGTCTCATTTAAATATTCTAAAAATCTCATTCTTTCACTTTTATTTATTATTTATAACTCATAATTAAAATCATTTATAATTTTATAAAACATAAATTTACTATAAAAATTTTTTCTACATTATTTTTTATAATTTTATAAAATATGTAATATTTTCAATATGTTATAAAACTATATTATTTGATGGAGTATTGATATTTTCAATAAATAGAATTATGCTTTTAGTTTATAATAAGATGTTTTTGTGTTATAAAAAATATATAAAGAATATTTTATTTTTAAATTTAAGGAGAAACACTAAATGTATTATCTAAAAACAAGTTTTGATCCAGATTTTTCAGATTTAATTATGCATTTAAAAGCTAAATATCCTAAACGCTTAGCTAACATTGACGGTATAGGTGATGAACAAACAGACTTCTCTCAATTTTCTAAAGACTTCTTTTCAACAAGAACAACCACATCAGATATATCAGTAGACTCAAATGCAAATATCGATGACATGTCAGTAGCAATATATAACTCAGAAATTTCTAAAGCCCTCTTGAGATTAAATAGCTACTTCGTAATCTGAAAAAAAATGAAACAACTATACGGCCTCACAAAAGCAAACCAAATAATCGAAGATCAATTTAACGGATCAATCTATATAAACGATATGCACGGAATCGGCGCACGGTATGCCATATTGCTTCAACTTCTCAACATATGACGTAGCACTCCAAGGCCTTCCAATGATCAAAAAAATCAAATCCATTCCACCAAAATATCTATATTCTTTTAAATCACAACTAGAACAATTCGTCGTCATAGCAGCAAATTCAATAATGGGCGCATGCGGCCTAGCAGATTTCGTTATCGTAGCTTCTTTATATATCGATAATATACTTAGAACAGGTAATGACGCTGGATTCTTCTTCGATGGATGATTCAGCGACAAAGAGAAAGAAAAAATAACAGATCTCTTAGAAAAAATGCCGGAATATAAAATAAACGAAGAATTAAAAATCATAGAACATATAAACAAAATAAACAAATCACTAAACAAAACTTCCCCAGCAAACGAAAAAATCTTCAATATGAACGTCTGAAAATATGTAAAAGAAAATATAATATCATTAATTTACACAATAAATCAACCCCGGAAGACGGCCGGAGCGCAGAGCCCGTTCACAAATATTTCGTTGTACGACAAATATTTTTTGAAAGAGATGGCTTCCTCATATATTTTGTTTGATCATAATGTTAATATAGATACTGTTAATAAATTGCAATTGTTATATGTTGATATAATGAATGATGAGCTTAAGAGAACGCCAATAACATTTCCTGTGACAACTGGGTGTTTTGTTGTTGATGACAATAATGAAATTCAAGATAAGATATTTTTGCATGAATTGGCTAAGAGAAATCTTAAAAAAGGGTTTATTAATTTTTATTGTGGGAAGAGTTCAACACTTTCAAGTTGTTGTTTTAGAGGAGACGAGATTATAGATATATATGATAAAGAATCTCAAGAGAACAGAAAAATAACAATTAAAGAATTTGTAGAAAATTATTCTGAAAAATATATTAACAAAAGAATAGAAAAGAATTATAAAATTAATTCTTATAATATAAACGGTGATGATATTAAAAAAGAAGAGTGTTATATTACTGGAGTTTTGAAAAAAGAGAATAAATCTAAAAAGTTGATTAAAATTCAAATTGGAGATAAATTTATTCATGTAACGCCAGATCATGAATTTAAATGTATTGATACAGATTTGAAAAGAATTATTAAGATTGATGCTATGGAATTATATAATCATTGAGAAAAGTATTTAATTCCAATTGAGGACTAACAATTAAAAATAAGAGAAATTGAAATGAATTTGAAAGAAACAGGTGAATGCTTAAGTAAGTTGTATGAAAGATATTATTCAAAATGAAGCAAGCATGTTTCTGAGGAATTGCTTGCTTCAATTCTTGAAAATACGCATTTTATTGATTATAAGAATCCTACATTAAAAGAAAGAGCATTTTATTGTATTGCGGGTGAAGATCATGAGCGTGTATGTAAGAATTGCAAAAAGCCATTAAGTTTTCATGGAAAGATGGTAGAGTCGAAAAAGATTAACTATTTTTGTTCTAAAAGATGTGCTAATATATACAATAGTGATCAAATACAGGAGACAGCAAGAAAAAGTGGAGGGCTTAAAAGAGGCATAGAAAAGCGTAGAGTAACTAATTTAAAAAAATATGGGTATGCTAATATATGGCAAGATAGGAAGAGATTTGATGAAATTTTTCCGCCAGAAGAAAGAAGAAAGAAAGATAAAAAAGTTTCTAATTCTTTGCATTCAACAGAAGAATATAAAAATGCTTCAACTTATGAAAAGTATAAAATGACATTAAAACAGCATTATGGTGTTGAAAATGTCTTTCAAAGAGAAGATGTTAAAGAAAAAATAAACAGAAAGAGATTGCAAACACAAAAAAGAAGAACATTAGAAAAAATAAAAAGAAATCTTTTGTTAAAAAATATAGAAATAATAGATTCTAATGAAGAATTTATTAATAAAGAAAATAATTTTCATTTTAAATGTAAACTTTGTGGAACAGAATTTTATTGTAACAATTGACATTATTTCAATTTTCCATGCAATTGTAGAAAAGATATGTTTGTTAGTTCTTATGAAGTTGATTTAAATTTATTTTTAGAAAGTAAAAATATTAAAAGTATTAAAAATTCAAAAAATATAATTTTTCCATTGGAGTTGGATATATATTTACCCGATTATAATTTAGCAATTGAATTTGATGGAATTTATTGACACTCAGATTTATACAAAGATAAAAATTATCATTTAGATAAAACAAAGTTATGTAAGGAAAAAGGAATTCAATTAATCCATATATTTGAAAATGAATGAGTTAACAAACAGGATATTGTCAAGTCAATTATATTAGCAAAATTGGGTATATTTGAAAGAAGAATAATGGCACGTAAATGTGAGATGAGGGAATTGACGAATGAAGAATATAAAAATTTTGTTGAATTAAACCATATACAAGGATTCACTCCAGCTAAATATAGGGTGGGGTTATTTTATAATGATGAGTTAGTTCAGATTTGTTCGTTTGGAAAATCTAGATTTAAAGATAATGAAGTCGAATTGATAAGGCATTGTTCAAAATTGAACACTCAAGTCATTGGTGGCTTATCAAAACTTTTATCATTTTATGATTTTGATAATTTAATAACGTATGTTGATTTGAGGTATGGGAGTGGAAATGGGTATAAGGGTTGGGAGTTGATTGAGCAAACAAAGCCCAATTATTGATATATAAAAAATGGGTATTTGCAATTATTTTCTAGAGTGAGATTTCAGAAGCATAAGTTGAAGGATTTATTGGAGGATTTTGATCCAAATTTATCTGAGTGGGAAAATATGAAAAATAACAAATTTACTAGAATTTGAGATTGTGGTAATTTAAAATTAAGATATAAAGGAGAGTACAATGCAATTTAAGAAGATTGATAAAATAGAGATTATTGAGGATGATGGAGACGTATATGATATTGAGTTAGAGAAAAATCATTATTTTTCTGCTAATGGGATAATATCGCATAATTGTCGTCTTCGTTCAGATAATGATAATAAGATGTTTAAGGAAGATTTGTTTTATGAGATTGAAGACGAGGATGGAAATATTAGGAGAATATCGAATAAAGAAACTGTAAAGGTTAAGAATATAGAGACTGGTGAAGTACAGAATTTGTATGTAAGTGAATTTATTAATAATTGCCAGCAATACGAATTATTATAGCGTTTTTAGTAAAATAGTTTTATAAAAATCTAATTAAATCAATATGATATATTTCATTGATTTAATTAGATTTTAAATTATTAAATAAATACATAAAAAGTATTTTATTTGGAGAAAAGATGCGTTTGCTTAATTTTTTAAATGAAGAAAATGTAGGCATTGATGATATAATAAAAAATTGTTGGGAATATATTCAGTTTAGGAAAAAATATAATTGTAGATTTGTTAGAGGGTTATTAGGTTATACTAATAAAGATAAGATATATAGAAATGTGTTATCTGATAGAAAGCCTAAGGGAACAAATAAAGAGTTATTTATTTTTATAAATTCTTGGTTAAAAAAGAATAATATGGTTGAGAGGAATAAATCGATTCCTATTACAACAAATGTTGAGATTGCGAAAAAGTTTGGGCTTGTTTATGAGTGTTTTCCGGTTGGAAAATTTGATTATACTTTTTGTAAGTCTATTGATTTTAATCAAAATAATGAGAATGATCCATTTCAGATAGCATATTTTGCATGACTCTATTTAAAAGAAAATAATAAATCACATATTTGGCATGAATATGTTTCAAATATAGATGAGTTAATATATTATAGTAATTTTTTAAATTCTATTAAAAAAGACGAAAAAAAGTATATTAAATATAAAGAATTAGTTGATTTTTATTCAGAAAAGCCAAGAACGCTTGAAGAACTTGATAAGACAAATTTTTCTATTGACAATAATTATTTAGAAGATTTTTATTATGGATATGAATTTAATAATTTGGATCCTATGTTTAGAATAAATGAATTTCCTTCAGATTTAATTATTAATTTTGAATTTCCAGTATTTTTTGATTCATATGCATTGCCTGGTGAAAATATAAAAAGTAATAATATAATTTTAAGTAAGAAATTAAAGTTTACAATAAAAGAATTAGAAACAGGTTCTAAAAACTTAAAATCTTTAATTAAAACAAATAATGGCATAAAGGAAGTTATAAGTAATAATTATGAAATATGGATAAATCCAAAAGAATTTTATTTAGTGCCAGAACATAAAATAAAAGAAGTGTTAACTTTTTAGATGTTATAATTTATACTATATTAAAAAATAAAGTAAGGTGTAATTTATGAGCAAGCCTATTTTCAATTGTTTTTCATTTAATTTAGTTGGGGATGTTTCTATTGATGAAATTAATAAGTTAACTGAGTTTTTTGCACTTAATAAATTTCAGAAAATCGCAGATTATTTTTATGTATCTGAATTTAAGACAGTTGTTGACCTTGTTGTTATTGTTCAAGACGCAGCAAGAAAATTTCCATGGTTTAAAAATAAAATTGAAGATCTTAAATATTTACGTTGCACAGATATTGAAGATTTAAGTTCAATCTTTTAAAACATTTAATTTTACTATAGAAAAAAAGTTCATATTATTTCAATATATCTTTTTATAAGTTATTGAAATAATATGAACTTTTTGTATATTTGTTTAGATTGTATAAGATAAATAGTTTAAAATATATTATAAGATGGGATAATTGATATGAGATGTGAAATTTGTCGGAGGAGATTATATTGCTTTTGAATTTACGAAGCATTTAAAGAAGGTGCATAATTTTACAGCTCAGCAATATTATGATATGTTTTTGCTTGAATCAGAAGGATTAAAATATTGTAGGGAATGTGGAAAAGAGTTAACATTTAGGGGTTATAAAAAGGGTTATCGGTTTATTTTGTTCTAATAAATGTTCAAATGGTAATAAAGATAAAATAGATAAGCAAAAAAAGACATGTTTAGAAAATTTGGGATGTGAATTTCCTGCTCAATCTGATAAAGTTTGAGAAAAATATAAAAAGACGTGTTTAAAAAAATATGGTACTGAATATGCTAGAAATAGTTTAGAAGTTAAGTTAAAAATAAAAGAAAAATGTTTGAAAAAGTATGGTGTTGAGCATCATTGAAAAAATAAAGAAATATTAGAAAAAAGAAATAAAACAAATTTAGAGAGATATAATTGTTTATATCCAATAAACTCAGATGAAATTAAAACAAAAATTTTAAAAAAGCATAAAGGAGAATTTTATAATCATTTTAAAGAAACTTTATTGCTAAAAAAAATAAAGCTTTTATCGACACTTTCTGAGTATATAAATAATGACATTTTTGAATTTGAGTGTTTAAAATGTGGTAAAAAATTTAAATCTTCTGGAACAAATAGTAAATTAGTTATTTGTCCAGAATGTAAATTAATTTTTAATTCTAAAAGTCAAATAGAAATATATAATTGATTAGAACAAGCAAATATTAAAGTAATAAAAAATGATAGAACGCAAATAAATCCATTAGAACTTGATATATATTTGCCAGATTATAATATAGCAATTGAGTTTAATGGGATATATTGACATTCTGAACTATTTAAAGATAAAAATTATCATTTAAATAAGACTAATTTATGTAAAGAAAAAAACATTCAGTTAATTCATATTTTTGAAAATGAATGAGATAATAAGCAAAATGTTGTTAAATCAATTATTTTAGCTAAATTAGGAATATTTAATCAACGAATAATGGCAAGAAAATGTCAAATGAGGGAATTATCGAATATTGAATATAAAGAATTTGTAGAAACTAATCATATTCAAGGTTTTATACCAGCTAAATATAAAATTGGATTATTTTATAATGGTGAATTGGTTCAAATTTGTTCATTTGGCAAATCTAGATTCAAAAAAGATGAAATCGAATTATTAAGACATTGCTCTAAGTTGAACACCCAAGTTGTTGGTGGTTTATCAAGACTTTTGTCATATTATAAATTTGATGATTTAATAACATATGTTGATTTAAGATATGGAAATGGAAATGGATATAAGAATTGAGAGTTGATTGAACAAACTAAACCAAATTATTGATATGTTAAAAATAATATTTTGGAAAGTAGAATGAAATATCAAAAATATAAATTAAATAAATTGTTGGAAAACTTTGATTCTAGTTTATCAGAAGTTGAAAATATGGTTAATAATGGATTTACTAGAATATGAGATTGTGGTAATTTAAAATTAAGATATATTAAATAATTAAGGAGAATTTTATGAAAATTAAGGCAATCCGCGAAGTAATTGAGAAAAATTTAAATAATGAAAGAGCATATAGTAACTCATTTGGCTCTGGTTCAACAAAAATTGGTTCTTTAGGTGTTGTTACAATAAACTTACCAAGAATTGCATATAAAAATCAAGGTAATGAAGATTTATTTCTTGAAGAATTAAGAAACTTTGTTTGCGATGCAGCAAAAATAAATCATGCAAAAAGAAACGTTGTTAGAAAAAGAATTGATAATGGAAACTTACCATTATATACTTTAGGCTTTATTGATCTAAAAAAACAATATTCAACATGTGGAATAATCGGATTAAATGAAGCAATCGAAATAATGGGATATAACTTATTAGAAAAAGATGGCCAAGAATTCGCTTTAAAAATTTTAAATGTTATAAACGAAACAAATAGCAAATTCGAACAACAATTTGGATTTCCACACAACTGTGAGCAGATTCCTGGTGAATCAAGTGCTGTGAAGTTGGCGCAAAAAGATAAATTATTAAAATATCAAACAGATGATTATGAATATGAACTATATAGCAACCAATTTGTTCCATTAATTACAAATGCAGATTTACTTGATAGAATTAAAATACAAGGTTTATTTGATAAACATTTCAGTGGTGGTTCAATTGCTCATTTAAATGTAGATACAGAAATAACAGATGTAAGAAAAATGGAAAAACTAATTTCATTAGCTGCAAAAAAAGGCGTTATATATTTTGCTGTTAACTATAACTTACAATTATGCGCAAATGGCCATATGTCTGTAGGAAAAAACAGCAAATGCTCTTGTGGCGCAGATATTACAGAAGAATTTACAAGAATAGTAGGATACCTTGTAAGAGTTAAAGCATTTAATAAAACACGTAGAGAAATAGATTACCCAAATAGAAAATTCTATAGCGATATAGATATTAAAGAAGAAAATAATATAGAAGAATATTTCCAAAAGGTTGCATAAACTATAATATTTTCAATTGTTTATTAAATAAGGGGATTCATTTCCCTTATTTTTTTTATTTAAAATTTATTAAAATGTAGAAATAATTTAAAATTTATCAAAAAGTAATAGTTATGAATAAAGATGACTTAAAAAAATGACTTATTAAAAATGTTATAAGAAGTGATAAAACATTAAAGCAAAATTGAAAAAGAATTATAAATTGTAGAAAACCAGAAATTTTTAACGATTTAGACGAATTTAATTTTGGCAAAACATATAATGAAAAAATTTATCTTATAATTAATGATATAATTACCATTTTCATTGAAAACAATGAAATTAGTTTTTTGGACCAGAGGATTTATATATTCCTCTCTTTAGAATGTTAATAGCTGCATTATAATCAGCATCTATTTCTATTCCGCACTGTAAACATTTAAATCTTTCACCAGAACGATTTAATTTATCTACATATCCACATTCAGAACAAGTTTGACTTGTATAAGCTGGATTAACTTTTATTAACTGAATACCATTCAGTTCACAAAAACTTTCCAACTTGTCAATAACTGTTCCGATAAATCCATCTCTGTACTTTATTCATGGTCTTATGATACATAGAAGAATGTTTTCTGACTTCTTTTAAATCTTCTATATAAAGTATTGAAATATCTTTATTTTTTTCGAAGAACTCATTAATAACTTTTTTTGCTTCATTAGTTCTTCAAATTAATTTTTTCTTAAATTTTTTAGAACCTTGTGTTTTTCTAGAAATTATTTTATAAATTTCTTCTAAATGTGTTCCATAAAGTTTGCCATTAGAATCAACAATTAATTTTTTAAAACCTTGGTCAATTCCAAGTGCTTTATTTGATTCTCTTTTTTGAGGTGTTTCTTTTTCTCAAAAAAGAATCATCATAAAATCTTTATTAAATTGCTTAATTGCAATTGATTTTTTTCTTTCTCAGTCAAAAAATTTTCTTGAATGAGAATGATGTTTAAATGGAATTCTTATTTTAATTGAACGTTTTTTTCCTTCTTGAAAATAAGGAGAAAAAATTTCTACAAATTCATCAAAATAGTTTCCATTTTGAAAATTAACCATTCTTTCATCAATTGTAATAGTTAAATTTTTAATATCAGGTTTTGTAAAATATTTTGATTTTAAAATATTTTTTAATTTTAAAATATTATCATAATCTTTATCATCATCACCTATTATAAGAAATTTATTTAACTTTTTATCCCCAAAAAATTCAAATATATTCATAAATATACTCTCAAAAATCAATCTTTCAAATTACCCTATAACCCTTTCCTAGAACATAACTAAATTAACTTTCTTTATATACAGTGATTACAATATTTTCCTTATTATTAATAATCAACTTATACCCTCTATAATAATAAATTACTCTATTTCCAAATATTTTTCTTTTTCCATGCTCCATTATAATATTAATTTTTTCTTTCGAAATCCCTCTTTCATTTAATCTCTTTTTTGCGTGATTTGTGTAATCAATATCGTCGTCACTATATTTCCTATTTCTCCTTTTAATCTTCTCAACCATAGCTATCTCCTTTTTACAAAATTATAATTATTTTTGTTTAAATTGTTAACTGAAATAAAAAAAGAGGTGAATAAAATCACCTCTTTTTTATAATTGATATTATCCTTGTTTTTTATAAATCCATAATTTATTTTATATCTTTTTGGATTAAATATTAATTTTATCCAAACTTTTATAAATAGATTTTGAATAAATCAACCCAGAATGAAGGTCTATTGGGTAGATTTAAGAGTTTTATTAAATACAAAGCAGAATTGAATGGAATTAATTGTGTTTTGATTAATGAATCGTATACAAGTCAACAAAATTGTTTGACTGGTGTTAAGGATTTATTTGTTGATAGGGACCTAAATTCATCAGTTAATATTGCGAAAAAATATGGGCTACTATGATCTAGCCACTCATTCAATAAGTACTCCCTGTTGAATGTTAATGAAATATGCATCTAGCGGTGCATGATAAAGTCTTATAAATTTTTATAAGAATTTAAGATCATGATGTAATCAAATTGACAAATTGAAGGATTAGTCCCAGAAGAAGGGGCTGGAGAAGCGTTTGGGGATGGTGAAATCGATATCAGGAAAGCTGAGGGAGTTGAAGATAAGTTGCTTTTCGGCACTGCGGCGCAGGGAGTTGGCATGGGATTTGAGATTTTTATTGAAGGGTGTGCTGTTAATGTTATCGGTTTTGAGGCAGAAAGTGGCGTCCTTGCCTGTGCGGTAATTAATCCAGGGGCCTTCACTGATGATATGATGGTAGAGTTTGGCGCAATTTTTCTTATCAAAGGAACGACGATAGGTACGACTCATAGTTATTCTCCTTGATTGATTCGTTATGATTAATTATAACCAACTTTTTGAAAATTGTTAACAGGAAACTTTCAAAAAATTATTTTTTCTGCAATTAAATATTTTTTTATATGATCTCACCAAATGTATCATATCAAAAAATGGACAAATATTATTTTTTAATATTTGTCCATTTAAATTTGGTACCCCTAATGAGATTCGAACTCATACTTTATAGATTCTAAGTCTATTACCTCTACCTATTGGATTATAGGGGTGTAATTCTTTTAAGACTTTAATTCTTTAGCATTTTCTCTATATCTTTTAAATGCATCATCAAAGGGATTTGAACTCTTTTTACTCAGAAGAAGTAACATCGCTTCTTCTCTAGTAAAACCATTATCAAGATACTTACCAAAATTTTTAATTGTTAGATCTGTACCTAAATCATTTATTGATACAAGAAGACGTTCAATTAAAGGAAATAATTCATCATCATATATTTCTTTAATTGCTTTTACTGCATCCTCACCAAAACCTGTTTGCTTATATTTTTTATAAGCAATAAGATATTCTTTTAAAATATTAGTAAATTCTTCAATTTCTGAATTAACACTTTTTGTATTGTTAAAGAACATAACTAATTACTCCTCTTTTAAAAATTAATTTTCAATATGACTTAATGAATCAAAAGCTAACAAATTATAACTGTTAATTTCACTTCCTAAACACACAGAAATAAAGTCAGAACTATTAAACTTATCTTTTAGCGTGATAATATTCACTAAATCATCAGTATAAAACACATTGCCAACATTATTGAGACATTGAAATCCAATTTTGTTCATTTCATTTTTAAGTGTAGTTGAATCCATTAAAAATGTTGACTTTAAATTAAATTCAAAAATCAGCATATATTTCATATTAATGCTCCATAATTTAAAATTATTGGCGGCGGAAGAGAGACTTGAACTCCCATAACGTTTTACCGTATACACCTGTTTTCAAGACAGGCTTCTTACCAATTAGAATATTCCGCCTATAAAGATTTTTAATTTATAATACAAATTTCCTATAATTTACCATATTTACATAGTTTATCATATGTAGAAATAAAGCCATATTTATATACATTCTTAATAATTGGATCTAAATAAAATGGTTCTTCTAAAGAAAGTGCTTTTCGAGCAAGTTCATCTTTTGGAGATGAACATATTCTATATGAAATTTCGGTAGTTACATGAAGATGATAAGTTCTATCTATTTCATCTACTGTTTTTTGAGGTATATGAAAATGTTTCATAGCTGGCTTTACCAGTTCTTTATATTTTTCATACATTTCCATAGGAGAAAGGATATCAATAATTTCTATATCCGGATAACAATAGACTTTATCAGAATTATAATTGAAAAGTTTTAATCTAAAACAATTTATTTCTCTAACATAGCGAATAAATTTTGAAAAAATAAATTGCTTATAAAAATTTTTATATCTAAAAATAAACCAACTCCATTCTCCATTTTTGTATAATTCTAAAATTTTATTGCGTTCTACATAATGCTTTTCTTCATGTTTAAAACATTCTTCGGCTTTTTTAAACACTTCTCCACAAAAATCACACTCATAAACCTCTTGAGAAAATTCACTTTCTTTCATTTTAAAATCCCATTATGTTAAAATTTTATGTTTTGTGGCAGGCCAGCTAGGACTCGAACCCAGAGTCGCGGTTTTGAAGACCACTGGTTTAACCATTAACCGACTGACCCAATATAAAAACGAAGTTATTAACTTATTTTTTGTGTGACTTTCACATAAGCAAGCAAATAATTAAAAAGGACCCCCTATTCTGACATAGCTGCAGTATCAAGAATAGACTATGTTAATTCATACGTACTGGTTCACTTTATTAAGAGTGCGCGGGGTAATTATACATTAAAATAAAATTGGCAGGGGATGAGGGACTCGAACCCCCAACCTTCGCATTCGTAGTGCGCGACTCTATCCAATTGAGCTAATAGCGCTTATTCAGTTTACAACATTAATAATTATACACTAGACACATGGAGAATGTCAAAGAAAATTTTGTGCTGCAG
>OLFV01001516.1_pt1 | contig 21622 bp, 20 predicted proteins | sample 1605551 | NCBI WGS metagenome assembly OLFV01 (sample SAMEA3888922, study PRJEB22519) | human gut metagenome | biome: human gut; feature: human-associated habitat; material: faeces | place: Denmark | collected 2011
ACCGTCAGACCATCCAGAAGGAACTGGATCAGTCCATCGACCAGATTAACGATAACGCAAATGTAACCTTCAATGGAAAGTATCTGGTTGACGGTTCCAAGAACAGCAAGGGTAATGCTACCTATACTGTACTGACTAACCAGAATCTTTCCGAGAATACTAATGCTACTACTAAGCTGACTGATTTGTGCTCTCGCAGCGGTGATAGCTTGGAGATTCATGATACTGATAAGGTTACTGTTTCCTATGTACAGGCTGGCAAGACCTACAGCACTACCTTCGCTGTGAAGGACAAGGATGGCAATATTGCTACTTTGCAGGATATCTTCAATAATGCAGAGGATATTGACAAGGACAGCGAGATTTTTGCCAATGATTCTAACTCAAATGTTATGAAGTCTGATGGCAAGACAGAGGCTGATATTACAAATGCTCAGAAAACAAATAAAGACAACAAGGCTGATCTTGACACCAAGAAAGCTGCTTTGGATGCTACTGGAACTACCACTGCTGATGCTAAGGCAGAATTGGATACTGCAGTAAAGGCATTGAAGTCTGCTGTTGAAGCTTACAAAGCTGACACTAATAATACAGCAAAACAACTTAATGCTGATGTTAGTGGTTTGGCTAACGATGATTATTTTGGCGCTTTGGAAGATCTTGCTAAAGATGCAAATTTTGCAACATTTATTGGTCAGGATGCTGCTACCAATCATGGAGGCAAAGAGGCATATACAGCAGTAAAGGATGCATTCGAAAAATGGAATGGTGCTACTTATCAAGCTAGTTCTACTGCAGCTGATTTGAAAAAGACTGGTACTGATGCTGATGGTGGTGTAGAGAAGGCTCAGGCTGAATATGATGATGCTAAAAAGACCTACAACGATAATGGTGGTCAGGCACATCTGCTGACTGGCAGCCAGGTGGGTTATGCAGCTTCTGATGATGCTGTTAACACTGCTTCTGGTCAGAAGGGTATCAGTATTACTGCTTCTGTAAGTGGTATTGGCGGTCAGATTTCTGGCCTGAACATCAGCATCAGCGATTCCAAGGGTAATGTAAAGAAGTCTGCTAATGCAGCTTTGGATGCCTTTGAGGAGACTATCCGTGCTCAGAACAAGTCTGAGGACAATGCTATCAGCCTGCAGGTTGGTGCCAAGGCTAACCAGTCCATCAAGGTTGGTCTTACCGATATGCGTGCTGAGGCTCTTGGTCTGCAGGGTGCAGATGGCACTAAGCTGAACATCTCCACTCAGACCAAGGCAAATGCTGCTATCAATGTTCTGGATAACGCAATTCAGAAGGCTCTTGACCAGCAGACCACCATTGGTTCCGTTGAGTCTCGTTTGGAGTACACCTCCAGCAACCTGACCACTGCATCTGAGAATGTACAGGCTTCCGAGTCCACTATTCGTGATGCTGATATGGCTAAGGAAATGACCAACTATACCAAGAACAATGTTCTGCTGCAGGCAGCACAGTCCATGTTGGCACAGGCTAACCAGTCCAGCTCCAATGTACTGTCCCTGCTCCAGTAAGAGCATAGCTAGGATAGCTGGTTGACGGCAAATCTATTTAGATGAGCTGTCAAATGACTATGATATATTCAGTGGCAAGCTTCGGTCTGCCACTGAAATATATAAATTAAATATGCTAATTCCGCACCCCTTCTTGTTGCTAGCCTGAAGGACCAAGGTGTGTTATTAGAACTACCATTGCATATGGGGCGGGAGAGTTGTCACTCCCGCTCCATTATTTTTGTGAAATAATATATGGAGAAAGGTAGACATTTTCTAATGAGTAATCAGAGCATAATATTGCAACCTAAATATGTAGGTAATTTTCAATGTGATGGTTCCAAATGCAATGCTAAATGTTGTGGCAAGTGGCGCATAGATATTGATATGGAGACTTATAAGAAATATCAGCGCATTAAGAATCCTGCTATGCGAAAAAAGATATTATCTAGTATACAGCCTTCAACTATTCAGACTGGTTTTCAAATTAAGCTAAATAATAAGGGCGTATGTCCATTACTGTGTGAGGATAATTTATGTTTCATACAGCGTAATATGGGAGAGGATGCATTATCCCAAACCTGTAAGGTGTATCCAAGAATGGTACAGCAAATTGGTAATTATCAATTTAGAATGTTGGCGATGACTTGTCCGGTAGCTGCTGAATATGCCTTGCTTTCGCCTAATGCTATGGAACTGCAGCAAATTAGCTGTGAAGAGGATACATCTGCCTGGAAACTGATTGCAAAGAATTGTAACATGAAGAATGTACCTAATGATTTGGCTGCTGTTCATATTACGATGGGAGGATTAGCAATTTTGCAAAATACTTCCTATACTTTTGAGCAGAGATTAGTGATTTTAGGTTTGTTTCTTGATAAAGTAGAGGATTGCCAAAAGGATGTAGAAGCTGTGGCAGGTTTGATAGACTATTATAATAGTGATGCCTTCCAGCAGGAAATTTCAAACCTGTGGGAGAATTGGCAATATTATCCAGTTGCTCATCACCAATTTATGAATGGCATTATTACAGTGCTAAAGCAGGAAAAAGAATTACTAATATCAAGCAAGCATTGGCAGGTAATGAATGATTATTATAACAATGCATATGATGAAAGGCATCATTTGGTGCAAGAGCGTTTAGGAAGTGTTCTAGAACGATATTGGCAGCATGAATGGCTTTTTCATGCTTATCCATATTCCTTTAGCGGTGGTTTTTTGCATAATTATTTTTCATATTTGATAGCTTATGAACTGTGCCAATTGGTGATTCATAGCACCTATGCCTTAGACAATGCATGGGCTGAAAGAAATATATTGGATGTGCTGGGAGAGTTCTCAAAATCATTTGATCATAAGCGGGATTTTTCCAAAGCCTTAGTTAAGGAAACAGAGATATTTGAAAAAGAGCCGTTAAAGCTGATGCAGGTGTTGTTGAGATTGAAGTAGTATGACCGCAGGCTATATTTTGATAAAAGGCCAGGTATAAATTTTGATTAATATGTAAATTAGTATTTACATACCTGAATAGAAATGCTATAATAATCACAGCAATTAATTTAAGTCTTAGCAGAGTGGGTGTTTCACCCACTCTTTTCTTTGAAATAAGATAGGAATTTTCGTTAAGGAGGGAGATTTGCGTGGCTGGCAGAATTGAAGCAGAGGTAGAAAAGATTGTCGAGGAGCTGCTGGAAAATACAGCCTTGGAGCTGGTGGCAGTGGACTACGTAAAGGAGCGTGATTGGTACCTTCGTGTCTTTATTGACAAGGAGGGCGGCGTAGATCTGGATGATTGTCAGGATCTTAGCAGAAAGCTGGAGGAGCTTCTGGATGCCCAGGATCTTATCAAGACCAGTTATATTTTGGAGGTATCCTCTCCCGGCCTTGATAGAGAGCTGAAAAAGCCTAGAGATTTTCAGCGGGAAATGGGTAAGGATATTGATGTAAGCCTTTTTGCTCCACTAGATGGCAAAAAGGTGGTAACAGGTCCACTAAGTGCCTATGATGGAGAAACCATCAATGTAGGCGATATGGCTATTCCAATGGACAAGGTAGCCAAGGTGAACCTGCATATAGATTTTTAAGAAACCAAATGATTGGTAACCAGTCATGAAATTTAGGAGGTTAATAAATAGTGGCTACCAGAACAAAAAAAGTAAAGGCTGCAGAAGATAAAGATTGCGGATTTATGACAGCATTCAAGGAGTTGGGCTTGGAAAAGGGTATCAACCCTGAGATTATCTTTGATGCTATTGAGGATGCCCTGGTGGCAGCCTACAAGAGAAATTTTAATTCCGCACAAAATGTACGAGTTAATTTGGATCGCATTACCGGCAGCTATCATGTATATGCCATTAAAACCGTAGTTGATGAGGTTGAGGACGCCGTACAGGAAATTTCCTTGGCTATGGCCCGCAAGATTTCTCCAAATTATCAGGTAGGGGATACTCTGGAGGTAGAGGTTACTCCTGCTAACTTTGGCCGTATTGCAGCCCAGAATGCCAAGCAGGTAGTTGTACAGCGTATTCGCGAAGCTGAGCGGGGCATGATTTACAGCGAGTTCTCTGAGAGAGAGAATGAGGTTGTAACCGGCATTATTCAGCGAGTAGAAAACAGAAATGTTTTTGTAGATCTGGGCAAGACTGAGGCTATTATGCCTCCAGCAGAGCAGATTCCTACTGAGGAATATGTGGTAAACAATCGTATCAAGGCCATTGTTATTGAAGTAAAGAACAGCACCAAGGGCCCACAGGTTACTCTGTCCCGTACTCATCCAGACCTTTTGAAGCGTCTCTTTGAGCTGGAGGTGCCTGAGATTCATGATGGCATTGTGGAGATTAAATCCGTAGCCCGTGAGGCTGGTATGCGCTCCAAGATTGCTGTTTGCGCTAGAGAAGAAGGCGTAGATCCTATTGGTTCCTGTGTAGGCCATAGAGGATTCCGGGTACAGACCATTGTGGATGAGCTGCACAACGAGAAGATTGACATTGTAGAGTGGGATGAAAATCCTGCTGTTTACATTGCTCATGCTCTTAGCCCAGCCAAGGTTATCAGCGTAGATGTAGATGAAAATGAGAAGATGTCCAGAGTAGTGGTTCCAGACAATCAGCTTTCCCTTGCTATTGGCAAGGAAGGTCAGAATGCTCGTTTGGCAGCCAAGCTTACCGGCTGGAAGATTGATATCAAGAGCGAATCCCAGGCTCAGGAGGAGGAAGTTGCTGCTCCTGTAGAGGATGATTTGGCTGATGATATTCTGGCTGAACTGAGCCAGGAAGATGATTTCCAGCAGGAAAATGCTGCTCCAGAGGAAGCTTCTCAGCCAGCAGATGTAGAGCCAGACGAGGAAGCATAATATGGCAGTAACAAAGAAGATTCCTGCCAGATTATGTCTGGGCTGTCAGCAGCAGCACCCCAAGAAGGAGCTGGTACGGATAGTACGCAGTCCTGAGGGGGAGTTTTCTGTAGATATGACAGGCAAGAAAGCTGGTCGGGGAGCATATATATGCAACAACAAGGAATGTCTGGAAAAGGCCTTTAAGAGTCATGGTCTGGATCGTTCCTTTAAGAGCAAGATTGACAAGGCTGTATATGATGAGCTGTTACAGCAGCTCCTTTCAGAATGATGAACGAACAGAAGATAATGAACCTGCTAAGTATGGCACAGCGGGCTGGTCGAGTGGCCTCCGGTGATTTTGCTGTAACCAAGGCAGTACAAGGAAATAAAGTCCATTTGCTCTTGGTGGCAGGGGATGCTTCGGCAGAAACCCGTCAGCGATATGAGCAGATGGCGGCACAAGGAAAAATAAAAATAGTCTATCTTTGGGATAGAGAGCAGCTAGGTCATTGTATTGGCAAGGACTTTAGAGCAGTGGCGGCCGTAATGGATGCAGGGTTTGCCAATGCAATTGCCCGCTTTTGTCCCACTGATGGAGAAACGGGGGTGGATTAATGTCAAAATACAGAATATATGACATCGCCAAGGAACTAAATACTGACAACAAAACTATCTTGGGCATTCTGCACAAGAATAATATTGAGGCTAAATCCCATTCCAGCACAGTGGATGACAATGCCCGCCAGGTGGTAATCAAGGCGCTGCAGTCCCAGCAGAAGCCACAGCAGACTAAGGCTAATGCAAAGCAGACAGCTCCAAAGCCACAGAATGATGGTAAGCCACAGATTCCTGCCAAGGCTCAGAAGCCACAGCAGAGTCATACTCATCAGCCACAGGCTGGCAAGCAGGAGAAAAATCATCGTGAGGCTGGTGGCAATGGTCACAATATTCGGGAGCGTAACGATAACAAAAATCGTCAGGGCCGGAATAATGGTGAACAGCATAATGCTGGTGACAACCAGAAGAAGCATAATGGCAGTCAGCAGGAGCGTCGTAACGACAGGCATCAGCATAACAATGGTGGCAATGGCCATCAGAATGATCGCCAGAAGCCTGTAGGAGATAGACCAAAGAATAACAGCAATCGTCCTGAGCGTAATGACCGTAACGACCGTAATGGCGGCGGCTATAATGATAACAGAAACGAGAAGAAGAATAACCGCGATAACCGGATGGAGCGTACTGACCGAATGGATAGAAATGATCGTAACCGCCAGAATGGTGGTCGCAATGACCGTAATGGCAAAAATGGCCGCAACAATTTCAACAACAATGGTTTTGGCGGCAAGAACAATCGCAATAAGAATAACCGCAACAAGAACAATCAGCAGCAGGCTCCAAAGATGGAAATAGCCCGCCCTAAGAACATTAAAGTAGGGGAGACTATTATCGTCAAGGATTTGGCCAGCAAGATGAGCTGTACCGCAGCTGAGATTATCAAGAAGCTGATGCTGATGGGGGTTCTGGCCAGCATAAATCAGGAAATTGATTTTGATACAGCTGCACTGGTAGCCAGCGAATTTGGAGTTAATGTAGAGGAGCTGCCACCAGAGGTAGATCCTACTCTGATTCCAGAGATTGTGGATGATCCAAAGACCTTGGTTCTGCGTCCACCTGTTGTTACCGTAATGGGCCATGTTGACCACGGTAAAACCTCTCTGCTGGATGTTATCAGAAAGACCTCTGTATCCACCCATGAGGCTGGCGGTATTACCCAGCACATCGGTGCATATCAGGTAAAGTGTCAGGGCAAGAAGATTGTCTTCCTGGATACCCCAGGTCATGAAGCATTTACTGCTATGCGTGCCCGTGGTGCTCAGGTAACAGATATTGCCATTCTGGTAGTTGCTGCTGATGATGGTGTTATGCCACAGACTGTAGAGGCTATCCACCATGCCAAGGATGCTGGTGTACCTATTATTGTTGCTGTCAACAAGATTGATAAGCCAGGTGCTAATCCAGCCAATGTTAAGAATGAGCTGATGGAGCATGGTCTGGTACCAGAGGAATACGGCGGAGATACCATTATGGTAGAGGTTTCTGCCAAGAAGAATATTGGTATCAGCGATCTGCTGGAAATGGTACTGCTGGTTGCCGAGGTGAAGGAGCTGAAGGCTAATCCAAAGCGTGAAGCTCGTGGTGTTATTATCGAGGCACAGCTGGACAAGGGCCGTGGTCCTGTAGCTACTGTACTGGTTCAGTCTGGTACTCTCCGCATTGGTGATTCCATTGTGGCCGGTACTACCTACGGTAAGGTTCGTGCTATGCTGAACGATCGTGGTGAGAATGTGAAGAAGGCAGGTCCTTCTGTTCCTGTAGAGGTGCTGGGCCTTAATGATGTTCCAGCAGCTGGTGATGAGCTGGCAGCTCTGGAGGAGAAGCAGGCTCGTACCATTGCTGAGAAGCGTATGGAGAAGCAGCGCAACGATATGATTCACGCTAAGAAGGTTTCCTTGGATGATCTCTTTAACCAGATTCAGGAGGGCCATCTAAAGGATCTGAATATCGTTGTTAAGGCTGATGTTCAGGGCTCTGTAGAGGCATTGAACAGCTCTCTCATGGGCCTTAATAAGAATGATGAGGTTCGTGTCCGCATTGTACACTCCGGTGTAGGTGCTGTTACTGAGTCTGATGTTATGCTGGCTTCTGCTTCCAATGCTCTGGTTATTGCCTTTAACGTGCGCCCAGATGCCAATGCCCGCCGTGTAGCAGATACCGAGGGTATTGATATCCGCACCTATCGGGTTATCTATGATGCACTGAACGATGTTAAGGAAGCAATGAGCGGTATGCTGGCTCCTAAGTACAAGGAAGTTATTCAGGGTAAGGTGGAGATTCGTCAGGTTATGAAATTCTCCAAGGCTTTGGTAGCTGGTTCCCATGTACTGGAGGGCAAGATTACCAACCAGTCCAAGATTCGTATTGTCCGTGACAATATTGAGGTATTTGATGGAGAGCTGGATGGCCTCCGTCGCTTCAAGGATGATGTGAAGGAAGTTGCTGCAGGCTACGACTGCGGTATTACCATCAAGGATTACAAGGATTTCCGTGAAGGAGATATTATAGAGGCTTATACCATGGAAGAGGTAAAGACCTCTATCAATGATATAAACAAGGATTGATTATAGAAACGGAGGGTAGAGATATGAGCCAGCTTCGTATAGAAAAAATTCAGGAGCTCATGAAGCAGGAAATCAGCCAGATTATTCTGCAGGAGCTGAAGGACCCAAGAATCGGCTTTGTGACTGTTACTCAGGTAGAGATTACCAGAGATTTGAGCAGCGCCAAGGTATTTGTCAGCATCATGGGCAATGATGAGCAGATAGCCAAAAGCTGGGCTGGTCTGAATAGCTCTCTGGGCTTTATCCGCCGTGAGGTGGGACATCGTATCCGCCTGAGAGTTACCCCTGAGTTAAAATTTGTTCTGGATAAATCTCTGGACTACAGTGATCATATTCAGAAGCTGCTGCTGCAGATTGAAAAGCAGGAGCACAGCAAGGATGCTGAGTAAATAAAAATATAAAAGCTGTCGTATTTTGTGGTAATAATCCATAACGCGGCAGCTTTTTTGTTGTATAATAAGAAATAGTTAATTGAATTTAAGAAAGGAAGTGGTTCCTGTGCATATAACATTAAAGGAAGCAGCAGCCAAAATGCTGGAGGCAGAAAATTTGGTGATTACAACCCATGTAAATCCTGATGGTGATGCCTTAGGCTCCTCTCTGGCTCTGTATCAGATGCTGGTACGTCTAGGGAAGAATGTGGAGGTGCTGGTAGACGACGATATTCCGGAGAGTTTTGGCTTTTTGCCAGATATAGAGGCCATACAGAAGCCGGAAAAGGAAAGCTATCCTGCAGATTATCTGATCATGCTGGATGTGTCCAAGGATAGAATCGGACAGGTGCTGAACAAATGTCAGGCTCCTATTATCAATATTGACCATCACCGCACCAATGATGGGGAGGCAGATTTCCTCTATCTGGATGCAGAAAAGGCTGCTACAGCAGAAATTATTTATCAGCTGGCTCAGGAGCTGGCGGTGACACCAGATGCTGCTGTGGCCATGTGTATTTTCACAGGGCTTTCCACAGATACAGGTAATTTCCGTTTTTCCAATACCAGTGCCTTTACCCTGCGGGCAGCTGCAGATATGGTGGAGGCAGGAGCTCAGCCCCATGTGGTTTCGGAGGCTTTGGAGAAGCGCAGCTTCAAGGAAGTGCTGGATAGAGCCAAGGCTATGGAAACCATTGAAATGGCTATGGAGGGGAGAGTAGCAGGCATTTTTATTGACAATGCTCTTTACGAAACCCTTGACACCACAGAGGGCTTTATTGATGGAGTAAGAATCATTGATGGAGTGGATGTGGCTGTGCTTATGAAGGAAGTGGAGCCAGGGAAATGCCGGGTTAGTATGCGCTCCAAGGGTGTGGATGTTAGTGTAATTGGCACAGAATTTGGCGGTGGCGGTCATGTGCGGGCAGCAGGCTGTACTATTGAAGAGCCTTTAGCCGAAGCCAAGACCAAGCTGCTGGAGGCAATCAGTAGACATGTTTGAGAACTAATTGGAACAATTGGGCATTGTTCCTATCATAATAATCAAGTAAATTTTGAAACAGGAGGAAAAACTAATGAGTGATGTTTTGCAGAAAATGGAAACCAGAAGAAGTATTCGCAAATTCAAAGGGGATATGGTGCCACAGGATATTATGGATAAGATTATTGAAGCAGGTCTTTATGCTGCCAGTGGTCATGGTGAGCAGAATACCATTATGATTCAGGTGACCAATAAGGAACTGCGGGACAAAATTTCCCAGATGAATTGCCAGATTGGTGGCTGGAAGGAGGGCTTTGATCCATTCTACGGTGCACCAGCTATGATTATTGTTTTGGCTAAAAAGAGCTGGCCTAACCGGGTTTATGATGGCAGTCTGGTTATGGGAAATCTTATGCTGGCCGCCCATGAGCTGGGTATTGGCAGCTGCTGGATTCACAGAGCCAAGGAAGAATTTGAAATGGATTGGGGCAAGGATTTACTAAAATCTCTGGGGATTGAGGAAGAATACGAAGGTATTGGTCACTGCGCCATGGGTTATGTGGAAGGAGAATATCCTAAAACTCCAGCTCGTAAGCCTAATAGAGTATTCTATGTAAAATAAGGCACTATGCCCATCTTTTATGGGTAGCTGCAAGACAATAAAAAATCCCCCAAGGGAGCTGGTGGCAGATTAGATTCATTTTGATATCTATCTGCTAGGACAGTCCCTTGGGGGATTTTTATATAGGGTAGGAATTTATAGGATGTATCTATACACTATGGGGTTACTTAATAGCAATCTTAGTGTTGCGCTGTACTTCTGGGGCCTTTGGCAAGGTAACCTTCAGTACACCGCCTTCAAACTGGGCATCAATCTTGCTTTCGTCAATGCTGTCAATATAGAAGGAACGGCTAATGGTACCGGTGTGACGCTCACGGCGGATATAATTGCCCTTATCGTCCTTCTGGTCATTGCTTTCATCCTTTTTGGCCTCAATGGTCAGATAATTGTTGTCGTAGTTCAAGGCAATATCCTTTTTGTCCACGCCAGGCAAATCAGCAATCAACTCATAGGAATCACCATTATCCTTTACATCAACCTTCATATTGGCAGTCATAGGCATATCGCCAAAGCCGGCAAAAGGATTAGCGAAGAAGGAGTCATTGAATACATCAAACAGGCTGTTGAAGCCATCCTCTTTCTTGGCAACTTCGTTATTTTTCTTGGAACCAAATGGAACTAAACCGAACATAATTAGGACTCCTTTCAAAGAATCTACACAAAATATTTTATCTCCCCTTTTCAGGGGATGTATCTGGCAGCTATGAATATAACTGCCTGGAGCTTTTTATCTGTCTTGGGATTTCTCTCTTTGACTTTTTGCTCTTTCTGATTATTATTATAGCAATATTGGTCAAAAAGTCAAGAATAAATTTTGATTTTTTGACTTTTTGTTTAGAGCAACATGGATGATATGCTTTTTCTACAGGCGGGGCAGGTTGCATCATATATGGTACAACCTGGTTTAAAGTGTATGCTCAGCATTTACTTTGGATAATGTAGGGGGTATAATATAGAGGTTAAAAACGAGGTGTTTCATGGTTCTGGCTCTATATATGATGGAGTCTTAGTATCTGTTAGGCTGGGATAAAAATGGAAGTGTGTGTAATGGAATTTAATTTAGATAAAGATGCTCCTATTGGGGTTATGGATAGTGGCATGGGTGGAATTAGCGTTTTGCGGGAGTTGGTAAAGCTGCTGCCTCATGAGAACTTTATTTTTTATGGGGATTCGGCCAATGCCCCCTATGGCAGCCGCAGTACAGAAAATATCTATGAATTAACGGAAAATGTGGTTCAGAAGCTGATAGCCAAAGGGGTAAAGGGGGTAGTTATTGCCTGCAATACTGCCAGCAGTGCCGCAGGCCGTCGTTTGCGGGAGGAATATCCTCAGCTGCCTATTGTGGCCATTGAGCCAGCTCTAAAGCCAGCTGTAATTGGCTGTCCCAATGGCAGGGTAGTGGTGTTGGCTACGGAAGCCACTTTGCGGGAGAAAAAATTTGCCAATCTGCTGGAACAGTGGCAGGGCAAGGCAGAAATCATCAAGCTGCCTTTGCCAGGTCTGCCAGAGTTTGTGGAGCGGGGAGAACTGGATTCTCCTGCTTTGCGGGAATTTTTGCAGGGCTATTTCAAGACCTTGGGGGACAAACCAGTAGACGGTGTGGTGCTGGGGTGTACCCATTATCCTTTTGTCCGTAAGGTTATAGGTGAGCTGTTGGGGCCACAGGTGAAAATCTACGATGGAGCCGCTGGTACAGCCAGACAGCTGAGAAGAAGGCTGTTTCGCCGTCAGCTTTTGTCCGATAGACAGACAAAGGGACAGGTGCAGTGGTTGAACAGCAGTCCTAACCCAGAGATGATAGATTTATCGCAAAAATTATTTAATATTCAGATTGATTGATTTTTTTCTACAAGAAAAGCCATTGACAGAAATGTTACAGTCCAGCTATTCCCAATAATAGTCCCAGTATCCCGCTAAGGGCCAGGAGATTTATGACGCCCATTTTACGGCGAACTGCCATAAGAGCCAGGACAAGGATAATTATTCCCTTAGTGTCGAATTGGCTAAAATCCGTAGGCATAGTTTCTGTGTTCCAGACAGAGAGATAGAGAAAGCTAAGGCCGGCAGCGAAAATCAAGGCGATTACAGCTGGTCTTAGACCATTCAGAATGCCCTTAATGGCGCTGATATCGCCGTATTTTTTCAACAGCCAGGTAACCCCCAGACAGAGAATCAGGGAAGGGGTAACAAAGCCTACTGTGGCGGCAATGGAGCCCCAGAAGCCAGCAATCTTGGTGCCAGCAAAGGTGGCCGCGTTAATGCCAATAGGCCCCGGAGTCATCTGGGATATAGTGAAGATGTCAATAAATTCATTCAAGGTCAGCCATTGGTAATTATCCACCACAGCAGCCTGAATCCAAGGCATGGAGGCATAACCGCCGCCTACGCAGAAAAGACCGATTTTGAAAAACTCCCAATAGAGGAGCAAATAGATATCCATAGTGATGCCTCCTTAATTATATTTGGGATTACGTAGCAGGGCCAGACCGATTAGGCCATCCACAATAACGCAATACATGAGATTTACATCAAAGGCTAGCACCGCCACCATTGTGCCTAGAAAAATCAGGCAGGGCAGCAGCAGTTTTTTCTTAAAGAGCTTTTGTACCAGATTGATAACCACATTGATGATAATGGCAGTGGCACCGCATTGCATTCCCTTTAGCACTAGCTGAATATATTGATTGTGGGCAAACAAATCATAGCACAGAGCAATGAGGGACATGGTAATCAAGGGTGGAAGTATGGTAGCCATAAGGGTTACCATAGTGCCCATTAGGCCGGACATACGATAGCCCAGCATAATGGAAGCATTAATGGCCATAACTCCCGGCATAGACTGGGCAATAGCCACAATATCCAAGGTTTCCTTGTCGTCAATCCAACCGTATTCATCTACGAATTTGGATTTCAGCAGGGGGATGATAACCATGCCCCCACCTACGGTAAAGGCGCTAATGAGAAAGGTGGATTTGAATAGCACCCAATAAAAACGCCGAGTGCCCGGCTGTAGTTCCATTTTGTTTTCTGGCATAAAATAGCCTCCTTTAGATTGTTTCTTTTTTGATTATAACACCTATATTAGGCAAATAAAATATTTTTGCTTTTTTCAGGTGTTTTTTCTCTAAAAAAACAGGGTTTTCAGCGAAAATTTTTGTAGTATTTCCCCGAAAAAAGTGGTATTATACACTAGAATAATGTTGTATCAGAATGCTACGTCTGATAGGGTGCAGTAGTTGACATCTTAAGGTAGATGCCTACAAGGAAAGGTTGTGTTACAAGGACAATGAACGAGCCAAAAATGAACAGAGGGTTGAAAAATCGCCATTTACAGCTAATATCCCTGGGAGGAATTATTGGCAGCGGCTATTTTTTAGGAACCGGATATGTATTGGAAAAGGCAGGCCCTGCAGCCATTTTGTCATATCTCTTAGGCGGGGCAATCGTATTATGTGTTATGCTTTGCCTAGCGGAGCTGGCCGTGGCTGAGCCTATAGCAGGTTCCTTTGTTACCTATGCCCGAAAATATATCGGCCCTACCTGGGCCTGTGGTGTAGGCTGGACCTATTGGATGACATGGGTTTCCTATGTCCCCTCGGAAATGATTGCCGCAGGCATCATTATGAATAATTTTCTACCTCAGATAAGCCAATTGTGGTGGGCTGTTCTTTTTGGTTTGCTTGTAACCATTGTGAATTTGTTTCATGTGGACAAATTTGGGGAAAGCGAGTTTTGGCTGGCTATTATCAAGATAATAGCATTGATAGCCTTTAGTATAGTGGGTTTTTTGATTATTATGGGCCTTATCGGCCAGCAGGGATATATTGGCAGCAGTATTTTCCTAGGCAGCGGTGGCTTTGCCCCTAACGGTTATTGGTCAATTATCTTGACCATGACCATTATTCTGGTAAATTTTCAGGGTACGGAGATTATCGGTTTGGCAGCAGGGGAGTGCAAGAATCCTGAGAAAAGCATTCCCATGGCGGTGCGGAACGTAACCTGGCGGATTATTGCCCTGTATATCATTCCTATTTCCATTTTGATTTCCATTCTGCCTTGGGATAAGGCAGGTCTTGAGGACAGTGTTTTTGCTGTGGCTATGGCTAATTATGGTTTGGACAGGTTTGCGGCTCTCTTTGCCTTTGTGGTGCTGACAGCAGCCTTGTCCTGCTCCAATTCCGGCCTTTATGGTACCAGCCGGGCTATGTATTCTCTGGCTACCTTGGGCATGGCTCCCAAGAAGCTGGCTGAGCTGAACAAGAACGGTATGCCAAAGAATGCGGTGCTGGTTTCTATTGTTTCCTGCTGGTTTATTATCCTGCTGTACAGCTTTGATGCCAGTGAAGCGGTATATACCTATCTGCTGGCTCTTTCCGGCTTTACGGGAGCCATTGCCTGGATTTCTATTTGCTGGAGTCAGTATAGATTCCGCAAGCAGTCCGTGGCTGATGGCAGTTTTGCCAGTCTGAAGTACAGGACACCATTTTTTCCTTATGTAACCTTATTTGGTATTTGGGCTCAGGTTTTCTGCTTGGTGGTGCTGGCCTTTGAGCCGGATTTGCGGGAAAGCCTGCTGGTGGGAGTGCCTTTCCTGATTGTGCCAATGGTGATTTATCGGGTGCGCCAGTGGCGGCTGCGGCGGGCAGCTCTTTCCCATTAAGTCCTTGGTAATTGAGTGTTATTACATGATGATAGTATCTATGTAGGTACTGTCATCATGTTTTTGTTTATTTATGCAGGAGGTTTATTTTGGACAAGAAGAAATTTTTTATTCTGGATGGCAGCAGCTTGCTGTATCGTGCCTTTTATGCCCTGCCCTTGTTAGAAACAGAAAGTGGCGTTTATACCAATGCCATTGTAGGCTTTTCCAATATGTTGTTCAAGCTGTTGACAGATTGGCAGCCAGCAGCCCTGGTCATTGCCTTTGACAAGGGAAAGCATACCTTCCGCACAGATATGTTTGCGGATTACAAGGGAACAAGAAAGCCTATGCCAGAGGAATTGAGAAGCCAGGTGCCTCTTTTGCATGAAATGGCGGAGGCTTGGAATATTCCTTTGGTGGAAATGGCTGGCTATGAGGCCGATGATATTATTGGCACTCTGGCTAACAAGGCTGTGGAAGCTGGTATGTCGGCCTATGTGGTTACAGGGGATAGGGATGCTCTGCAGCTGGTAAAGCCTGATTTGACAGTGCTTTTTACCAAGAAGGGTATTTCAGATATTGTTCTATATGATGAGGCCAAATTCCAGGAGGAATATCAGGGACTTTCCCCTGTTCAGCTTATTGATTTGAAGGGGCTGATGGGGGATAATTCCGATAATATTCCTGGTGTGCCCAAGGTAGGGCCCAAAACTGCTATGAAGCTGATTGCTGCCTATGGCTCTGTGGAGCAGGTACTACTTCATATTGAGGAGATTTCCGGCAAGGCTTTGCAGGAGCGGTTGCGGGATAATCAGCAGCAGGCAGTGTTATCTAAAAAGCTGGCTACCATTAAGCTGGATGTGCCTGTGGCATATCAGGAGGCAGAATTTGCCTTGGATGCCAAGGCGGGTGCCTTGACGGCTTTTTATCAGAAATATCAGATGCGGAGTCTGGCTCGCCAGGTAGGCAAGCTGGCAGATATTATAGGCGGTGAAGCAGGGGAGGAGCAGGAAGCTGAGGCTCAGCCTTTGTTAGCCATGCCTCAGATGAAGGAAGCTACAGCTTTGGAAGCTGGTCGGGAGATGTACCAGCAGGCTGTTAAGGCAGGCAAGGCCTTTGTTATGGGAGATTTTCAGGGGGCAGTGCCTCACAAAAAGCTGGTGGCAGCAGCGGTAGTTCTTGGCAGTCAGCTCTATTATTGTCCTATGAGCAAAGAGGAGATCCACGGCATGGATACCCTCTTTGGGGATTTGGAGCCGGAAGTCAATCCGGGCTGGGAGTATGTGTTGAAACTTTTGGCTGATAAGGACGTTGCTAAATATATTTGTGATGCCAAGGGATTTTATCATAGCGGCATTCAGCTGGTCGGTAATATTTGGGATGCATCCTTGATGGGGTATCTTTTGAATCCTGCCAGCAACAAATATACTATGCCGGAGCTGATGCATAGCTATGATGCTGGGTTGCAGGAGCCAGAGGAGGCATGGACTGACTCCATGAAGCTGGGCTGGCAGTGCTATGGACTGGCTCAGATAGGGGAAAGACTACAGAAGAAGCTGATGCTTTTTGATTTGCTGCCCCTTTATCAGGAGATTGAATTTCCTCTGGTACAGGTGCTGGCCGCAATGGAGCAGGCAGGAATCTATTTGAATAGGGAAAGTCTGGCTTGCCAAACCAGAGAGGCTGGCAGTATTATTGCTGATTTGGAGCAGGAAATCTACGATTTGGCAGGGAGACAGTTTAATATTGCTTCACCGAAGCAGCTAGGGGTAATTCTCTTTGAGGAACTGGGACTGCCTGTTATTAAGAAAACCAAAACCGGCTATTCCACCAATGTGGAGGTTTTGAATGAGCTGTATAATCTCCATCCTATTATCGAGAAGATTTTGGCTTATCGCCAGTGGACCAAGTTGAAATCCACCTATATGGATGGTATTGCTCCTTTGATAGATAGAGAGGATGGCCGAGTACATACCAGCTTTAATCAGACCGCTACGGCCACAGGCAGATTAAGCAGTTCAGATCCAAACTTACAGAATATTCCTGTCCGTCGGCAGGAAGGGCGCCATATTCGTGAAATGTTTGAGCCAGGTCAGGGCTATGATTTGCTGGTATCTGCTGATTACAGCCAGATTGAGCTTAGGGTGCTGGCGGATATGTCTCAGGATGAAAATTTCTTGCGAGCTTTCCGTCACAATGAGGATGTTCATGCCCGCACTGCTGCTGAGGTTTTCGGAGTGGCTGTAGAGGATGTGGACAGCGAATTGCGACGCAAGGCCAAGGCGGTAAATTTTGGCATTATTTATGGTATGAGTGATTTTGGCTTGGCTCAGGATTTGCATATTTCCCGCAAGGAGGCCAAGGAATACATTAACAAGTATTTTGCCAAATGTCAGGGGGTAAAAGCCTTTATTGACAAGGTGGTAACTGAGGCTCACGATAATGGCTATGTGGTGACCAAATTCGGCCGTCGTCGTGATTTGCCAGAAATCCGCAGTACCAATTTCCAGCGTCGTTCCCTGGCCGAGCGGATGGCTATGAATACCCCTATTCAGGGAACAGCTGCGGATATTATTAAGCTGGCTATGATTCGCACCTATAAGGCTTTGCAGGAGGCAGGGCTAAAGAGTCGTATGCTGCTGCAGGTACACGATGAGCTGGTGCTGGAGGTGCCTCAGGAGGAACTTCCTCAGGTTAAGGATTTGCTAAAGAAGTCTATGGAGCAGGCGGCGGAGCTGCAGGTGCCATTAACCATTGATATTAATGCAGGAAAGAACTGGGCGGAGGCGAAATAATGAGACGCCCAAGGTGAAAATAGAGTCGGCTATGATTTGGCGTAGCTATTGATTACAGAGAATGAAAATTGACAGGAGTGGTGAATGATGCCGGAAATGCCGGAAATTGAAACAATCAGACGGTCTCTGGAGCCACATATTCAGGGCCGTAAAATAGCATCTGTGGAGGTATTGCTGCCTAGGCAGATTAAATGGCCTGAGCCAGAGGGCTTTGTGGCTAGAATCCTGCAAACTACCATTGCAGGTCTGGATAGACGAGGTAAATATCTGCTTTTGCAGCTGGACAATCAGGTTTCCCTGATATTTCATCTGCGCATGACAGGCCAGCTGGTATATGTTCCCTCTATGGGACAGGATAATAGCCATCACAATAGATTGATTATTCATTTAGATGATGGCTCCAAATTGATTTTTAGTGATACCAGAACCTTTGGCACTCTATATGCTATGCATCAGGATGAGCTGTGGCGGATTCAGGGCATGGCAGAGCTGGGGCCGGAGCCTTTGTCCCCAGAGTTTACGGTGGCATATCTGTCAAAGGCTGCCGAGGGGCGCAAAACCAAAATAAAAAGCTTTCTGCTTGACCAGAGGAAGGTAGGGGGACTGGGGAATATATATGTGGATGAGGCCCTGTTTTTGGCAGGGATTCATCCTCTGCGTCAGGCAGGCAGCCTGACCTTGCCCGAGTTGACCAAATTGCAGTACACAGTAAATCAGGTTATTGCCGAGGGGATTGCTGATGGAGGCACTACCTTTAGAGATTATCGCAATGGCAATGGTGAAAAGGGCAGCCATCAGGAGCATCTGTATGTTTATGGACGGGATGGCCAGGACTGCCGTATCTGTGGTACTCCTTTGGAAAAAATCAAGGTAGGAGGCAGGGGCACTCGTTTTTGCCCACATTGTCAGCCCTTGGAGGTAGAGTCGTGAAGATTATAGGTTTGACTGGGGGGATTGCCAGTGGCAAATCCACAGTAACCAGCCTGTTAAGACAGCACAATTTGCCTGTACTAGATGCAGATGCCATTGCCTGGGAGCTGGCTCAGCCTGATAGGCCCTTGTGGCAGGCCTATGTAAATCGCTATGGGGAAAAGGTGCTTTTGCCTAACCATCAGTTGAATCGTCAGGCTGTGGCAGATATTGTCTTTAGTCAGCCAGAGGAAAAAAAGTGGATGGACAGCATGGCGCATCCCATTATCAAGGCAGAAATCCAAAGCCAGTTGGCAGTTCTGCGCCATCAGGGAGCTAAGGCAGCAGTGTTGGATGTACCCCTGCTTTATGAGGCAGGCTGGAATATTATGGCAGATGAGGTTTGGCTGGTTTATGTCAACAAAGAGAACCAGCTGGCTAGACTTATGAGTCGAAATGGCTATAGCCAGCAGGAGGCATTGAGGCGTATTCAGGTACAAATGCCTTTAGAGGAAAAGAAAAAAATAGCTCAGGTCATTATAGATAATAATGGCACCAGTCAGGAGCTGGAAGTCAAGGTCAAGGAATTGCTGAATAAACAGAAGGAATGGTAATGCGATATATGACAGAGGAAAGAAACAGGCGTAAAGAGCAGCTGTTGCAGCGTATGGAAGCCAAAAGGCGGGTTATGGGCTTTGCTGTAGGTATGTGTATTCTGCTGGCAGTAATGATTTCCTATGCTCTGCTGCAGCAGAATGATATTCAGCGACAGTATATTTATCCCTATCATTATAGAGGGGTAATTGAAAAATACAGCCAACAGTATAAGGTGGACGAATATCTGGTAATTGCTATGGTGAAAACGGAAAGCAAATTCCAGCCAGAGGCGGTGTCTGGCTTTGGAGCTATGGGATTGATGCAGCTTATGCCGGAAACCGCCATCTGGATTTCGGGACAGCTGGATGACACAGCGTTTAATTTGGATCAGCTTAAGGAGCCTCAATGCAATATTCGTTATGGTTCTTGGTATCTGGCCTCTTTGCAGGAGGAATTTCAAGGCAATGAGGTGCTGATGCTGGCGGCCTATAATGCAGGCCGGGGCAATGTGTTGTCCTGGATGAAGCAATATGGCTGGGATTATAGCTTTAACAATCCGGAGGAAATACCATATAGGGAAACCCAGGAATATGTAAAAAGTGTTTTGGGTAATCGCAATAAATATCAAAAGCTTTACGAAGTACAGGAATAGAATTTGTTAAAGGGGAAGGGGCTTGGTTATGCTGGGGAATATTCCGGGGAAGGAAAGAAGAAAATATACGCCGGATTATGTGGTTTATGATTTGGAGACTACAGGTATATCCTGTCAGCGGGATGAGGTTATTGAAATCTCTGCCATTAGAGTAAGAGGGGGGCATCCAGTGTCTACCTTTACTCAATTGGTAAATCCAGGTCGGCCGATACCTTATGGAGCCAGCAGCGTCAATCATATTTATGATAATATGGTGGCGGACAAGCCAGGTTTTTCTCAGGTGCTGGGGGAATTTTTGGATTTTATAGGCGATGATGTGCTAGTAGGCCACAATATCAAGCGGTTTGATATGAATTTTATCTATCGGGATTGTCAGCGGTATTTTGGGCAGACTATTGATAATGACTATATTGATACACTTCATATGGCCAAGCAATGTTTTCCAGCTTGGAAGCATCGGCGGTTGGAGAATCTGGCAGAGCATTATGGCATTTCCACTCAGGGAGCACATCGAGCCTTGCAGGATTGCCATATGAACCAGCAGGTTTTTGAGCTAATGGCTCAGGATATAGCTAAGGCTGCCAACAGCGGGGGCGGGGTGCATCAGCTGGGAAATTTGAATTTTGGCCAGACGAGAGCAATGCAGGGAAATTCCTCTCCCCAGGGAGAGAATCGCTATTGTCCCCGCTGTCATAGCACACTCAAAAAACGAAAAGGCAGATTCGGATATTTTTGGGGCTGCAGTGGGTTTCCAAATTGCCGATATACAGAGAATGTGTAGAAGTGAGAGCTGGTGATAAATAATGGCTGACAAAAAAATGCAAAGTTACAGATTCGAAACAGCACGGTGGATTTTCTTGTATTTACAAAGGATGCTTGCGAGGATGGTATCGAAGTTCGTGTGCAAGATCATGATATATGGTTGACACAAAAAGCGATTGGACAACTTTTCGATGTAGACAGAAGCGTTGTTACAAAACATTTGAAAAAAATATATGAAAGCGGCGAATTATCTGATAAATCAACTTGTGCAAATTTTGCACAAGTTGCGGATAATGGAAAAAACTATCAATATAAATTTTATTCTCTATCTGCCATAATTGCCGTTGGGTATCGTGTTAACTCTGGCAGGGCAACACAATTCCGGCAATGGGCAACGAAAGTGTTAGATACCTTTGCGAAGCAAGGATATGTTTTGGATAAAAGCAGATTGATTAACGGTCAAATCTTTGACAAGGATTATTTTGAGCACCTAATTTCTGAGATACAGGAGATACGAGCTAGTGAGCGACGTTTTTATCAAAAGCTTACAGACATCTATGCTACTGCTGTTGATTATTCCCTTGATAGTCAAATAACAAAAGATTTCTTTGCGACGGTACAGAATAAGATGCGCTATGCCATTCACGGAAATACAGCAGCAGAAGTTATTGTAGCAAGAGCAGATCACACAAAAGAATATATGGGATTAACCTCATGGCGCAATGCTCCAAATGGAAAAATAGTAAAAGCAGATGTAACGATGGCAAAAAATTATTTATCTAAGGATGAAATACAGGAGCTTAATGAGATTGTTACTATGTATTTGGATTATGCTACAAGACAGGCACGCCGGCATATTCCCATGACGATGGTGGATTGGGCATCCAAATTGGATGCATTTTTGCAATTCAACGACGCGGAAGTTCTGCAGAACAAGGGTAAAGTAACAGCCGCAGTTGCAAAAGCCTTTGCGAAAAGTGAATTTGAGCAGTACCGTGTCATTCAAGATCGTCAGTATCAAAGTGATTTTGATCGTCTTGTTGCTAGTACAGAAAATGAATGAACAATGTAGTAAATTGAAACAATAATAAACAAAACGAAAAATGAATCTTTGCAAATTTTGTGAAAAAAGGGGCGTATTCGGCTTGTAAGGCGGATATGCCCTTATTTTTGTGTCAAGAATAAGGCTGTTGTAGG
>OLFV01001519.1_pt1 | contig 21601 bp, 20 predicted proteins | sample 1605551 | NCBI WGS metagenome assembly OLFV01 (sample SAMEA3888922, study PRJEB22519) | human gut metagenome | biome: human gut; feature: human-associated habitat; material: faeces | place: Denmark | collected 2011
GCACACGCCCCAGGGCGGCTTCTCTTGCCGCTTTGCGGCAATTCACCTTCTGTCGTTGGAATTTACGATTGAAATTTATTTGCCGCCGTGCGCGGCGCGGGGAGCTTGTTTTCTGCCCGTAGGGCAGAAAATGCGGCGGGTGCGAGACGGAAGTTGGTGCGTCGATTTTTAGTGCGGAGGGCCTGTTCACTGCCGGAGGCAGCGAATGCGGCACGGGAGGGATTTTGCCTGTTTGCCGCCGGAGGCGGCAAATGCGGCGGGAACAATTACAGTTAGTTGCCGTTCATTGCTTCTGTGGGGACAAAGTAGTTTTCTGAGGCGATGATCGTGCCGTCGTTCAGGGTGACCATCATGCGGTCCATGTCTTTGTCAATGTCGATGCTTTTCACATCGAGCTGCGAAAAGTCGCCGGCGTAGAAAAATGTGAGGATCGGATACTCGTTGTCCCCCCAGTTGATCTTGGCTTTGACGCCGTCTCTGCACGAGGGCTCGTAGCCGTCCATGGCAAAGGTCCCGACAAAGCTGGTGGAGGACCACGTCTTTTTGAGCGTGCCGGAAATGGTGATGGAGGAGGGCGCGTAAGTCGTACCGTTGTCCTCGTAAACCCTTGCGGGGACGGTCTTGTCGATGGTTTTTCGTGTCCCGCGGATGCCGAGCAGGACGATCACGCAGAGGATGGCGGGCAGAAGAATGAGGGCCGTTTTTCTCTTTTTGCGGTTCATCGTGCGCATCTCCTTGTCCTGTTAAGTTTTGATGTGAAATTGTCCCTCAGAAAAGCGTGCAAACCCACGCGAGGGCGGCGGAGAGGGGGATGTAGAGCAGGAAGTGCGTAAGATGCGCTTTTTTGTTGTACCCGAACAGCTGCGGGGCAGCGATGCCCTTGACCTCGGGGTAAAAACGGGGAAAGAAGTTCGAATGGCACAGCAGCACCCAGTCGAAAAAAGAGAATGTCGTAGACCTCCATGACATAGAGGATCACGAGATACCGCGCGAAAAACGCGCCGAAGGGGAAACCGTTCCGAACGCCGTCCCACGCGGCGAGGACTGCCGCACCGAGAAACAGCAGCATCGCCAAGATGCCGAGGCACCAGCCGAGGATATGCGCGCCGCGGAAGCGCTCGGCTTTTCTCTCAGGAACGGCGGCGAAGACCTCACGCGGCGCGTAGGAGAAGAATTTCTTCTCCTGAATGAGCCCGACGCCGGCGTACAGTAGGAGAAAATACGCCGCCATGACGAGAAACGATGCAAGCAGGGTGATCTTCATTTCTGTTGATGCCTCTTTTGCTGTCGTTTTTTGCCGCTTTACAGGCGGTAGAGCTCCGGCCGCCGGTCGTGGAAAACGGGGACGGCTTTGCGGAGGGGTGCGATGGAGGAAAGGTCCAAGTCGGCGGTGACGATCTCCTCTTCCCCGCCGCCCTGGGCTAAGACCGCGCCCAGCGGGTCGAGGATGCGCGAAAAACCGCCATACAGCGTGCCGTCGCGCTCGCCGCAGGCGTTGCACGAGACGACAAAGAGCTGGTTTTCGATCGCGCGGGCGGCGGTGAGCGTTTCCCAGTGGTACTGCCGCGCCGCCGTCCACTGGGCGGGCAGGAACATGACCTGCGCTCCGCGCAGCGCCAGCGTGCGCCACAGCTCGGGAAAGCGCACCTCGTAGCAGATGAGAAGGCCGCAGCGCACGCTATCCAGCGTGAAGGTGACGAGGTGATCGCCGGGGGTGTAGACCTCGTGCTCGCCCATCGGAGTGAAGGGATGGGTCTTGTCGTATTCGGAGATGCACGCGCCCGCGCGGTCAAAGACGCAGGCGGTGTTGTAGATCTTGCCATTGCGGAGATTCGACACGCTCCCCGCCACGATGTTGACGTTCAGCTCGCGCGCGAGCGGGGAAAAGCGCGCGCGCACGGCCTTTGCGTCCTCATCGCTCGCCGCGGCAAGGTCGCCTGCGGGCATGAAGCCCGTGTTCCACGTCTCGGGCAGGACGACAACGTCGGGGCCGTTTTCCCCGACAGCGCGGCGCACGAGCGCCTCCGCGCGGTCAAAGTTCGCTTTGCTCTCCAGCGAGCGCATATTCATCTGGATCACGCTGACCTTCATGGTGGTGTCCTCCAAAATCGTTTTGATACGGTCATTATACGAAAAGAAAGCATGCATTGCAATGTACAACAAAAAGAGGACGGCAAATGCCGTCCTCTCGTTTGTAAAAGCGTCGCAGACTTTGCCGCCCGCAAAATAAGCGTCGCAGACTTTGCGCCGCGCACGGCGCAAATAAATTGAAATCGTTTTTTGGAACGACATGTGCGTGCCAAAAAACACTTTGCACGGAGCGAACGTGCGCGCCTTTGGCGCGTGCGCTGAGCGCAATGAAATTCTGCTCAAAAAACTGACTTTGTCAGTTTTTTGAAGTGCGCAGCGCTCTGATTGCATTGAGAACCGCTAAGACCATCACGCCGACGTCGGCGAAGATGCCCATCCACATGTTGGCGATACCGATGGCGACGAGCAGCAGGCACGTCAGCTTCACGCCGAGCGAGAAGACGATGTTCTCGTACACGATGCGGATGCACTTGCGCGAGATCTGGATGCCCTTGGCGATCTTCATCGGATCGTCGTCCATCAGCACGACGTCCGCGGCCTCAATGGCGGCGTCGGAGCCCATCGCGCCCATCGCGATGCCGATATCCGCGCGGGAGAGCACGGGCGCGTCGTTGATGCCGTCGCCGACGAAGGCGAGGCAGTCATCCTTGCCCTTTTCACCGAGCAAACGCTCGACCTGCGTGACCTTGTCGCCCGGGAGCAGCTCTGCGTGCACTTCGTCGACGCCGAGCTCCTGCGCCACATGATCGGCGACCTTCTTGATGTCGCCCGTGAGCATGACGGTCTTCTGCACGCCCGCGCGCTTGAGGGCCGCGATGGCATCGCGCGCGTCGTTCTTGACGACATCGGAGATCACGATATGGCCGGCGTACTCGCCGTCGACCGCCATGTGGACGATCGTGCCGACGCTGCGGCACTCCTGCCACTTGACGCCGAGCTCATCCATGAGCTTGCCGTTGCCCGCGGCCACACTGTGGCCGTCCACGGTCGCGACCACGCCGCGGCCGCCGCGCTCTTCGATGTCCGTCACGCGGGAGCGGTCGAGCTCCACGCCGCAGGCCTTCTGTAAGCTCCTGCTGATGGGGTGCGAGGATGCGCACTCGGCGAGTGCCGCGTATTCAAGCAGCTTGCGGTCCTCCATCGGGCTGTGGTGCACGCCCGTGACCTCGAACACGCCCTGCGTGAGCGTGCCGGTCTTGTCGAAGACGACGATCTTGGTCTTGGACAGCGCCTCCAAGTAATTCGAGCCCTTGATGAGAATGCCCTCGTGTCCTGCGCCGCCGAGGCCCGCGAAGAAGCTGAGCGGGATGCTGATGACCAGCGCGCAGGGACACGAGATGACAAGGAACGTGAGCGCGCGGTAGATCCACACGCCCCACGAAGCGGCGTTGCCCATCAAAAGATTGATGACCGGGGGCAAAATGGCCAGCGCCAGCGCGCTGTAGCACACGGCGGGAGTATAGACGCGGGCAAACCGGGAGATGAACGCTTCGGAGCGGGATTTGTGCGAGCTGGAGTTTTCCATCAGCTCCAAAATCTTGGACACCGTAGACTCGCCGAAGGCCTTCGTGGTCTTGACCTTCAAAACGCCCGTCATGTTGATGCAGCCGCTGATGACCTCGTCGCCAGTCATCACGTCGCGCGGGAGGCTCTCGCCCGTCAGCGCCGCAGTGTTGAGCGTGGACGAGCCCTCGACGATCTCGCCGTCGATAGGAATTTTCTCGCCCGGCTGGACGGTGATGACCGTGCCGACGGCCACGTCGTCGGGGTCGACCTGCTCGAGCTTGCCGTCGCGCTCAATGTTCGCGTAGTCGGGACGGATGTCCATGAGCGCCGTGATGTTGCGGCGGGACTTGCCGACGGCGTAGCTCTGGAACAGCTCACCGATCTGGTAGAAGAGCATGACCGCCACGGCCTCGGCATAGTCGCCGCTCTTTTCATAGATGGCGAGCGCGATGGCGCCGATCGTGGCGACCGCCATCAGGAAGTTTTCGTCGAACACCTGATGGTTGCGAATGCCCTTCCATGCCTTGCGCAGAATGTCGTAGCCGATGGTGACATAGGCGGCGAAGTAGAGCGCGGTGGAGACGAGCATCGGCATGGGAATGAATTTCGCGGCGAGGAACAGCACCGCCGCGATCAGGATGCGGTAAAGCATCTTTTTTTGCTTTTTCGTCATAAAGATGACCTCCTTGAAGGGGGAGAATTTGAATTTTGCCTAAGAAAGCGCCCCGGTGCGTTCGTCCGGGGCGTGAGAGGGAGAAGATCTCTTACAGATAGATCTCGCAGTCGTCCTCGACCTTCTTGCAATTCTTGAGGACGGCCTTCATCACGGCCTTGGGGTCCTGACCCTCGGCGAACTCGACGGTCATCTTCTGGGTCATGAAGTTCACGACGGCGTCGGCGACGCCCTCGGTCTTCTTGGTGGCTTCTTCCATGAGGTTGGCGCAGTTGGCGCAGTCGACTTCGATCTGATAGGTCTTTTTCATGGTATGTTTCTCCTTTTCGGCACAAAATATTTAACGATTAAGTGCTTGTTTAATCTTGATGACCGTACTATAATGTCCGCAAAGGCAAAAGTCAAGGGCTGCTCGCATGTCTCTTCCGTTCGGGCGAAACAAACTTCCAAACGGGATACGGACGCGCCCGCAGGCCCCAAAAAGAAAGGCGGAACAACGATGAGCGAAGTGCATTTACCCCACCAGCACAGCGACGAGGGCACGATGCGGGAGCTGCAGGAATCGGTGGAGACGATCGGCAGCTTCCAGACCGTGGCAGACGTGTTCAAGCAGCTCTCCGACAGCAGCCGCGTGCGCATTTTCTGGCTGCTGTGCCACTGCGAAGAGTGCGTCATCGACCTCTCCGCGATGGTCGGCATGAGCTCGCCCGCGGTGTCGCACCATTTGAGGCAGCTGCGTGAGAGCGGACTTCTCGTCTCGCGCCGCGTGGGGAAGGAGGTCTACTACCGCGCTGCGGAAAACGAGCAGGCGCAGCTATTGCACCGCATGATCGAGCGCACGATGGAGATTTCCTGTCCCGAGGAGGAGAGCAAGGCCGCCACCGGCGCGCCGCACCTGCCCCCGCTCGACGCCGAGGTGTACGAGGGCGGCGGCACGAGTGAGCAGATCGAGACCATCCGCGCCGTGCACGACTACCTGACGCAGCACTTAGACAGCCGCACGACGATCGACGAGCTGTCGCGCCGCTTTTTGATGAACCCCTCGACGATGAAGGCGCTCTTCAAGTCCGTCTACGGCAGCTCGCTCGCCTCGCACATTCGCGAGCACCGCATGCAGCACGCGGCAAAGCTGCTGCTCGAGGGCGACGAGAACGTCGCGCAGGTCGCGCGCGCCGTCGGCTACGAGAGCCAGAGCAAGTTTTCCACCGAATTCCACAAGGCCTTCGGCGTCCTGCCGACGGAGTACCGGAAATCACAGAAAAAGTGAGTTAGAGGAGGTCGAACGTCCCTGCTTCCCACGGTGTTTCGCGGAAGCCGACGCACCAGTCGACGTGGTCGACCGCCGCAAAGTGCAGCGACGAGCACGCGGTGTGAAGCTTCCCCTGCGCCGCTTCGCCCACGACGATGGCGACCGGCCCGTCCGCGCCGCCGATGATGCCGAAGCAGAAGTCGTTCTGCGCCTCAGGCGCAAAGGAAGCGGTCTCACGTCTGACCTGACGCGGGCGGTCGTTTTCGACGCAGTCCTCGACGAAGATCGAGTGTTCCGGCGGCTCGGGCGTGAGCGTGTAGCTCATGGCTGTGAAATGCGTCGGATAGTCGAACCGCGGGTCGAGATTTATCCGCTCGCGCGGCAGTTCCTGCGGCTCGACCTCCTGTACGGCGAGCGTATACTCTGTGCCGCGGTAGGAGAAGGCAAACGTATCGCCCGCCTTGTCCGCGCGGAAGCGCGGGCCGGGGACGCGCACCTCGTCCGCCGTCATCGTGACGGCGAGTGATTTGAGCTTCGGCGCGCGCTTCGTGACGAACGGGAATGCCGCGCGGCGGAGGCTCCAGCCATACGCGCGGTCAAGGCCGTAGTGCGCCATGGCGGGCTCTGCGTCGGCGCAGAAGCCGGGCTGCTCCGGCAGGAAAATGACGCCGCAGCCGTGGCTCGTGCGGAGCTTCGCACCGTTCAAGGTGAGGCTGGGGGTAAAACCGAGGCTGAGCGGGTGCTCGCGCTCCATCTGTTCGCGTTCGTCGCGCGAGAAGTCGATGGACTCGTCGCTTTCGGGATCGATCCCCCACTTTTTCATAAAGCCGCGCAGCGCGGAAGCCTCCGTGCGCATACAAAAATCAACGACAATGCCCTTTGAACAAACGTAAACCGACGGCACGAACCAGTCGCGCCCCGCCCACGAAAACCACTTTTGTACAGGCACTTCCCTGCCCGCGCGCTCGCGCCCGTGGTGGCCCCAAAAGCTGCCGTCAAAGTAGACCTTCCAGTCCGTTTTCTGTTCGGGCGCGTCGGGATTCATTTCGGGGTCGTAGAAGTCCTCGGTGAATTTGAGCTTGCTGAGATCGAACTCCGCTTGCAGCTTGCGCAGGTATTGCCACGGCCGCTCCATCGGCGTGAGGGAAAAGACTGTGGAGATCTGCGAGAGCACCGCCTTCTGCTCGTCCGTCGGCGGATTCTCGGCAAGGAAGGCGTCGAATTGCGCCTCGTCCCACTGCCACGCCTGCTCGAGCGCCGCACTGTCGCCGGTCGCGAGCAGCAGGCGCAGAAAATCGCTGAAATCGCGCGCGATGACGTGCACGCAGTCCTTGCCGCCGTTCATCGGGCTCACGGCGAAGACCGTTTCGCCAAAACCGCGGACAAAGCAGAAGTGGATGCCGTCCACGCCCGCCCAGCCGAAGATAGAAGCGCCCTTGGGCGTGCAGAAATAGGGATCGTTGTCCTCCCGCCGCATCACGCTGAGAGACGATAAGTCAAGATGCCTGCGCAGAAATTTTTGATAAAACGCCGCCATGGAAAGCCCTCCTTTGGAGTTCAGGTTTTCCATAGCATACCATATGGGTGCGGAAAAGTCACCGGAATTGTGAAAGCTGTGGATTTTTCGCGCCGGAAGCCGCGCTGCGGCCTTGCCACGCTCTCGCGAACATGATATACTATATTGCTAAACTATCGAGATTCGGGAGGAAACATCCCTTGGAACGCAAAGAAGTCATCGTCAGCGAGCAGGAGCTCGCGCGTCAGAAGGAATTTACGCGCAGGATGCGCGAGATGAACGACCGCCGCACCCGCACGCCGCTCGCGCTGGTCGACACGTTCGGCTGCCAGCAGAACGTGGCCGACGGCGAGGTGCTCATGGGCATGCTGCGCGAGATGGGCTACGAGCTCACGCGCGACGAAAATCAGGCCGACGTCATCCTGCTCAACACCTGCGCCATCCGCGAGCACGCGGAAAAGCGCGTTTACGGCCACTTGGGCCGCCTCAGCCACACGAAGGCCGCAAAGCCCGACCAGATCATCTGCCTCTGCGGCTGCATGGCGCAGCAGAAGGTCGTGGCCGACAAGGTAAAAAATTCCTACCATCACGTCGACCTTGTGCTCGGCCCCCAGGCCGAATGGCGGCTCCCCGAGCTGCTGCACGAGGTGTACACGAAGAATAAGCGCGTTTTCTCCATCGAGAACGAGCATGGCCGCATCGCCGAGGACCTTCCCATCGTGCGCGAGGGCGGCGTGCGCGCGTGGGTGAGCATCATGTACGGGTGCAACAACTTCTGCTCGTACTGCATCGTGCCCTACGTCCGCGGCCGCGAGCGCAGCCGCGAGCCGGAGAAGATCATCGAGGAATGCCGCGGCCTCATCGCCGAGGGCTACAAGGAGATCACCCTCCTCGGCCAGAACGTGAACAGCTACGGCAAGGACTTGGGCACCGATTACGACTTTGCGGACCTGCTCGCCGCCATCAACGCCATTCCCGGCGACTATTGGCTCCGCTTTATGTCGAGCCAGCCGAAGGACGCGACCAACAAACTTTTCGACACGATGGCACGCTGCGAGCACGTTGCAAAGCAGCTCCACCTCCCCGTCCAGTCCGGGTGCGACCGCGTTCTGAAAGCGATGAACCGCCCCTATACGCGCGCAAAGTACGAGGAAATGATCGCCTACGCGCGAAGCGTCATGCCAAGCATGGTGCTCACGAGCGACGTCATCATCGGCTTCCCGGGAGAGACCGAGGACGAAGCGATGCAGACGGTCGATCTTGTAGAAAAGACGCAGTTCGACGCGCTCTTCACCTTTATTTTCTCCCCGCGTCCCGGCACGCCGGCGGCGAAGATGGACGACCCCGTCTCGCGCGAGGAAAAGCAGGTCTGGTTTGAAAAGCTCGTCGACGCGCAGAACGCCATCAGCGCGAAAAAGCACGCAGCCTACATCGGCAGGACGGTCAAGGTGCTGGTCGACGGCGAGAGCGACGACGAGGCCTTCCCCCTTGCCGCGCGCACGGAGGGCAACCGCCTCGTGCGCATGAAGGGCGACAAGGCCCTGATCGGCACATTTGCCAAAGCGAAGATCACCGACAGCAACACCTGGGCGCTCTACGGCGAAGCGGTAGAGGAATAAAGAAAAGGGGGCTTTTTGATGAAAGTCGTCATTTTGATGGAAAACAGCACGTGCAGAGACACCGTCGCCTGCGCGCACGGCCTGTCGATGTATATTGAGACCGACAAGCACAAAATTCTTTTCGACATGGGCCCCGACGCGCAGTTCATCGACAATGCCAAGGCGCTCAGCGTCGATTTGACGCAGGTCGACATCGCCTTTTTGTCCCACGCGCACAACGACCACTGCGGCGGCCTCGAAGCGTTCTTGAAGCTCAACGACCGCGCCAAGGTCTATATGCAGAAGGCCGTCTGGGGCCAGTACTACGTCGTCACGCCCAGCAAGTGCGCCTACATCGGCATGGACGCGGTGCTCAAGAATTACGAGGACCGCTTCGTTCTCTGCGATGGCGTGCAGAAGCTTGACGAAGAACTGACGGTTTTCTCCGCCATTCCGGGCCGCGAGCTGTGGAGCGGCGCGAACGACACGCTGCGCGAGAAGATCGGTGAGGACTATCCGCGCGACACGTTCCGCCACGAGCAGGATCTATTGGTCACGGAAAACGGCAAGACCGCGCTGTTCGCGGGCTGCGCGCACTGCGGCATCGTGAATATCCTGAAAAGCGCCGAGGACGTGCTCGGCAGAGCACCCGACGCGGTGTTTGCGGGCTTCCACCTCTATAACCCCTCGCTCGGCAAAAGCGAGCCGGACGAGCTGGTCGACGCCGTGGGCGAAAAGCTGCGCGGCGACAAGGTCGCGCACTACTTCACGGGCCACTGCACGGGCAAGGAAGCCTATGAAAGATTGAAACGTAAGCTCGGCGACCGCCTCGGCGAAATGCCCGCGGGCTCCGACTTTACCGTGTAAATTTTAGATTTTAGAGAGAAAGAAAGCGAGGACGGATCATGGCCGAGATCACGCCGATGATGAAGCAGTATTTGGAGATCAAGGAACAGAATAAGGATTCGATCCTCTTTTTCCGCTTGGGCGACTTCTACGAGATGTTCAACGAGGATGCTCAGCTCGCCTCGCGCGAGCTCGATTTGACGCTGACGACCCGCGACCGCGGCAAGGCGGCGGAGGATCAGACGCCGATGTGCGGCATTCCCTATCATTCGAGCGACGCCTACATCGCGCGCCTGATCGCCAAGGGCTACAAGGTCGCCATCTGCGAGCAGACCGAGGACCCTGCGCTCGCCAAGGGCCTTGTCAAGCGCGATATCATCCGCGTCATCACGCCCGGCACGGTCATCGACAGCGCATGCCTCGACGACCGGCGCGGCAACTTCCTCTGTGGCATCTTTTTGGACGGGCAGAACGCCGGCGCGGCCTTCTGCGACATGACGACCGGCCACACGCACGTGACCGCCTTTTCGGGCGACGACCGCGCAGAGCACCTGTATAACGAGTTATCCCGTTTCTCCCCCGCCGAGGCGGTGCTGAGCGCGGGTGCTTACGACAACGGTGAGCTGGTCGAATACCTTCGCGATAAGCTGTCCTGCGCGGTCGAGCGCGGCGAGAACCGCTTTGAGCTCAAAGCGTGCGAAAAAGCCATCCACGCGCAGTTTGGCGAGGAGCGCTTTGCAAGCCTTCCGCGCAACAACCCCGCCGCGGCGCTGGCGCTGGGCGCGCTGCTCTCGTATCTGCACGAGACGCAGAAGACCGATCTTTCCTACATCAAGGATTTAGAATACTACGAGCAGGGGCGCTTCATGGAGCTTGACCTCTCCGCGCGGCGCAATCTGGAGCTGACCGAGACCATCCGCGCCAAGGAAAAGCGCGGCAGCCTCCTCTGGGTGCTCGACAAGACGAAGACCGCCATGGGCGCGCGCAATCTGCGCGCGTGGCTGACGCGCCCGCTGCGCGATGTTGCGGCCATCGAGCGCCGCCTCGGCGCGGTCGAGGCGCTGACGAAGAACACCGTCGCGCGCGAAGAGCTGATTCTATCGCTCTCCGGCATCAGCGACATGGAGCGCCTCATCGGCCGCATCGCCTACGGCACGGCGGGCGGGCGCGACTTTGCGTCGCTGCGCAACTCCATCGAGCGCATCACGGAGGTCAAAGCCCAGCTTACGGCGTTCACGACGGGCAGGCTGCATGAGTTAGACAACGAGCTCGACACGCTCGCCGACGTGGCGCAGAGCATCCGCGACACGCTCATCGACGAGCCGCCGTTTTCCGTGCGTGAGGGCGGCTTCATCCGCAAGGGCTACAATGCCGAAGTCGACCGCCTGCACAAGATTTTGTCGGGCGGCAAGGGGCTTCTCGCCGACATCGAGACGCGCGAGAAGGAGAAGACCGGCATCCGCACGCTGAAGATCGGCTACAACAAGGTCTTCGGCTACTATATCGAGGTCTCGAATTCGTTCAAGGACCTCGTCCCCGACACTTACATCCGCAAGCAGACGCTCGTGAACGGCGAGCGCTACATCACCGAGGAACTTAAAAACCTTGAGCAGGAGATTCTGACCGCGGGCGACCGCGACAAGGCGCTCGAATTTGAAATTTTCACCGCCCTGCGTGAGTCCGTCACCGCCGAGAGCGTGCGCATCCAGCGCGCGGCGGGGCTCATCGCCGAGCTCGACACGCTCTGCTCGCTCGCGTCCGTCGCGGTGAACAACAACTATTGCCGTCCGAGCGTGGACGACAGCGGCGTCATCGAAATTCACGACGGCCGCCACCCCGTCGTCGAGCGCGTGCTCAAGGACGCGCTCTTCGTCCCGAACGACACCTATATGGGCGAGCGCGAGGACCGCGCCGCCATCATCACCGGCCCCAACATGGCCGGTAAGTCGACCTACATGCGTCAGGTCGCGCTCATCACGCTCATGGCGCAGATCGGCTCGTTCGTGCCCGCCAAGAGCGCGCGCATCGGCGTGGTCGACCGCATCTTCACGCGCATCGGCGCGAGTGACGACTTAGCCGGCGGCCAGTCGACCTTCATGGTCGAGATGACCGAGGTGAGCGAGATTTTGCATCAGGCGACGCCACGCTCGCTGCTCATTCTCGACGAGATCGGCCGCGGCACGTCGACCTTCGACGGCATGAGCATCGCCCGCGCGGTGCTCGAATTCTGCGCCGACCCGAAACGCTTAGGTGCCAAGACGCTGTTCGCCACGCACTATCACGAGCTCACGGAGCTTGAGGGCATTCTTCCCGGCGTAAAGAATTACAGCATTTCCATTAAAAAGCGCGGCGACGAGCTCATCTTCCTGCGCAAGATCGTCCCCGGCGGCGCCGACCGCAGCTACGGCATCGAGGTCGCAAAGTTAGCGGGCCTTCCGAACGAGGTCGTGAGGCGCGCGAACGTCATCCTAAAAGAGCTTGAGCAGGGCGGCGCGTATCAGGCAAAGCCCCGCGAGGAGACCGAGCAGGTCAGTCTCGACGCGATCGGCGAGGCTGAGGTGCTCGCGGCCATCCGCCGCGCCCAGCCGGACACGATGTCCCCCATCGAGGCGATGCAGCTCCTCTACGAGCTCAAGCAGAAGCTTTCGTAATTTCCCCGGAAAAGAGGTCTCCCCATGGCAAAAAAGAAAACCGCCTCCGGCGGCATGAACCGCACCGAGCGCGTCGCCGGAACGATCTTCTTCCTCGTCTATCTTCTGGTGATGCCGCTTTTGGCAACAAGAATATTCGACCTTCTGGAGGTCGTGCTCGACACCACCATCAACGATTCCCTGCGCAATGTGCTCTATTACTACACGCTCTTCGCCGTCACGGTGCTGCTGTTCCACTCCTACCTTGCGCACACGTCCTCGCGCTTTCTCGACAATTTGAACCGCGCGCTTTCAACGCTTTTATTGGGACTTCTCGTCTTCTACGGCGCGAACGAGCTCATATTCCGCGTGTGCAACGTGCTTTTTAACAGCCGCACGAACTTAAACGACATGACCATCGCCGTGCAGGTGGCCTCCGCCCCGCGCATGACGGCGCTGATCGTCGTGCTGCTCGCGCCGTTTGTGGAGGAGGTGCTCTTCCGCGGCCTCGTGTTCGGGTGTCTCAAAGAAAAGAGCAGAATATTCGCCTATATCCTCTCCTGCGCGCTGTTCGCGTTTTTACACGTGTGGACGGCGGCGGTGTCCAACTGGGACTTAGGCTATCTCATTTTGATGCTGCAATACCTTGTGCCCGGCCTTGTGTTTGCCTGGGCGTATGAGCATTCGGGCACGCTGTGGACGTCGATCCTGCTCCACATGCTCGTCAATGCCCTTTCCCTTTTCACCATCGCTTCCTAAAAGGAGGAAATCAATGCCCCATATTCAGCAATTATCGCCGCATGTCGCCGACCTCATCGCCGCGGGCGAGGTGGTCGAGCGCCCTGCGAGCGTTGTCAAGGAGCTGCTGGAAAACGCCATCGACGCCGGCGCGCAGAGCGTGACGGTGGAGATGAAAAACGGCGGCATGACCTATCTTCGCGTCAGCGACGACGGCTGCGGCATCGCGCCAAGCGAGCTGCCGACGGCCTTCCTGCGCCACGCGACGAGCAAGCTGCGCACGGCGGAGGATTTGGCCGCCATCGGCACGCTGGGCTTTCGCGGCGAGGCGCTCACGGCGATCTCTTCCGTTTCTCGGCTCGACATTTTCTCGCGCGAGCGCGGCGCGCTCAGCGGCGCGAAGCTCCACTTAGAGGGCGGCGTCCCCGGCACGGTCGAGGACGCGGGCTGCCCCGAAGGCACGAGCATCATCGTGCGCGACCTCTTCTACAACACGCCTGCACGCTTAAAGTTTATGAAGCGCGACAGCGCGGAGGCCACGGCCATCGCGGGCCTTGTCGGGCACCTTGCGCTCTCGCATCCCGAGGTGTCGTTCAAGCTCATCAAGGACGGCACGCAGATGCTTTTGACCCCCGGCGACGGCGCGCTGCGCTCCGCCATTTACGCCTCTCTCGGGCGTGAGTTCACGCTCTCGCTCCTTGAGGTCAAGGGCGCGGACGGCGACATGGGCGTCACGGGCTTTGTGACCTCGCCCATCGCCTCGCGCGGCACGCGCGGCATGCAGACATTTTTTGTCAACGGGCGTCTCGTCAAATCCCAGCTTCTCACCGCCGCGCTCGAAGAAGCGTACTCCAACCGCATGATGAAGGGCAAGTTCCCCGGCTGCGTGCTGCTCGTCGAGCTGCCGCGCGACATGGTGGATGTGAACGTCCACCCTGCCAAGACCATCGTGAAGTTCGTGGGCGAAAAGCGCGTGTTTGATCTCGTTTACCACGCGGTCATGGCCGCGCTCGACAAGCGCGAGGAGGCCGAGCGCCCCCAGCCGAAGCCCGCGTCTCAAGTACAGAATCCGCGCGGCGATTTCTTCGCCAACATGACCTCGCAGCAGTACCGCGAGAGCCGGAAGACGGCGGAAAAGCCCGCCTATACACCTGCCGGTGCGCGTCCCGTGTCCGCGCCGCAGAGCGCGCCGGTGAAGCCCGCGCCCGCCCCGCAGTGGCAGACGAGAGTGCCCGCCATCGACACGCAGAGCGGCGGCAAAGCGGCGCTTTCCGACTATGTGCGCCATGAAACGCCCGCGTCCGCGCCGGTACTGTCAGCACAGCAGTCACAGCCTGTGGAAAAGTCTGTCCATTCTGTGGAAAACCATGACGACGAGGTCGTCACGCTGCCGATGCCCGAGGAAAACGCCCGCCCCGTCGTGACCGGCCCGATCATCGGACCGGCGGCGGAGACTGCGGCAGAGCCCGAGCCGGAAGCGCCCGCCGTCCCCGTGTTTGCCCCTGCGAAGCAGGAAGAGCCCGAGGTCGAGCAGACGACGTTCGTTCCCCCGTCCGCCGCGCCGTGGCGCATCGCGGGTGAGGTGCTCGACACCTACATCGTCTGCGAGGACGAGGATAAAAACGTCTGGCTCATCGACAAGCACGCCGCGCACGAGCGCGTGAATTTCGACCGCATGAAGGCCAACCAGGAGCCACTGATGTGCCAGGCCCTGCTCGCTCCCCTCGTGGCGGAGTTCGCCGCCGAGGAATACAGCGCGCTTGCGGCGAATTTGGAGCTTCTGCGCGAGTTCGGCTTTGAGTGCGAGGAGTTCGGCGGCGGGAGCCTGATCCTGCGCGCCATCCCCGCCGATATCGACAGCGGCGACGCCATCCCCGCGCTCGAAGAGCTTGCCGACAAGCTCGTCACCGCCCACACCGTCGACCCCGCCGCCGCGCGCGACGCACTGCTGCACACGATGGCCTGCAAGGCGGCCATCAAGGGGGGATGGAAGAGCGACCTAAGCGAGCTGCGCGTGCTCGTCGACAAGGTGCAGAGCGGCGAGGTGCAGTTCTGCCCGCACGGACGGCCCGTGAAAGCCAAGCTCACGAAGTACGAGCTCGAAAAAATGTTCAAGCGCGCGTGAGCGCAGGAGGGAGAAGATGAAACTCGTATGCGTCGTCGGCCCGACGGGCTGCGGCAAAACGTGGCTCGGCGTCGAGCTTGCGAAAATGCTCGGCGGCGAGGTCGTCTCCTGCGACTCGATGCAGATCTACCGCGGCATGGCCATCGGTACCGCCGCGCCAACGGCGGAGGAGATGCAGGGCATTCCGCATCACATGGTCGGCGTCGCCGACCCGCGGGAAAACTATTCCGTTGCCCGCTATGCGGACGACGCGGCGAAGTGCGTCGACGATATCCTCTCGCGCGGGAAGCAGCCCGTCATCGTCGGCGGCACGGGGCTTTACCTCAATGCCCTGCTCGCCGGTCACGGCTTCGCCGGCGGTGACAAGGACGGCAGATACCGCGCGGAGTTGGAATCCCGCTGGGACAAGGAGGGCGGCGAGGCGATGTTCGCCGAGCTCCGACGCATCGACCCCGAGACCGCCGGAAATCTCCATTTGAACGACAAAAAGCGCATCCTCCGCGCGCTCGAAGTCTACTACGAGACCGGCAAGACCATGGCACAGCACAACGCGGAGACGAAACGCATCCCCCCGCGCTACGATTCCGTGCGCATCGGCCTTGCCTATGAGGATCGGGACGACATGAAGCGCGCCATCGACCTCCGCGTCGACAAAATGGTCGAGGCGGGGCTTTTCGACGAGGTCAGAGCGCTGCTCGATTCCGGACTTCCCCGCGACGTGACGGCCATGCAGGCCATCGGGTATAAGGAGACGCTTGCCTACTTGGACGGCGAGGCCGCGCGCGAGGAGGCCATCGACGAGATCAAGCTCCGCTCCCGCCAGTATGCCAAGCGCCAGCTCACGTGGCTGCGGCGCGACCCCAGCATCCACTGGTTTTATTGGAAAAAAACGAGGATTCTCCCCGATTGCCTCGCTTTTTCGACAGAAATTCTCCATACCTATGGCGTATCCTGACTTTAACGCGGACAAGCCGTCCGCAAAAAAGAAAGGAAAGAAAAGCCATGAAAAAAATCGCAAACCTTCAGGACCTATTTCTCCTCTCTGCGCGCCGCAATCGCACGAGCGTGACGGTATTTCTCGTCAACGGCTTCCAGATGCGCGGCGTCGTCACGGGCTTTGACAGCTTTGTCGTCATCTTGGAGAGCGACGGCAAGCAGCAGATGCTCTACAAGCACGCGATCTCGACGATCGTGCCCATCGCGGCCATCGACCTCAAAGGCGCGGAGGAAAGCGAGGAGTAAGCACGCCTGATCCGGGAGTGTGCCATGAAATCTACATCCGTTTCCACAAAGATCATCACGATCCTGCTCCTTTTGGCGGTCATCTGGTATTTCGCCGTGCAGGGCTACAACTACTTTGTCAGCCCCGAGACGACGACGCTCGTCTACCGCTATCACAGCGAGCGGTCCATTGCCCTGCGGGGCTACGTGGTGCGCGACGAGCAGGTCGTGGACTGCAATGAAACGCTCATCGAGCTCAAGCACGCCGAGGGCGAGCGCGTGGGCCAGGGCGACACCATCGCCTCCGTCTACCGCTCGGCCGACGCGCTGAACGCCACGCAGCAGCTTGAGACACTGCGCGCGCAGAAAGAGCAGCTTGAGTACGCCAAGAGCGCCTCGAGCGACGCGGCCACCGCGCTGCGTCTGGATACCGACATCCGCGAGCAGATCATCTCCGTGCGCGCGGCCTACGAGTCGGGCGCGTACAGCTCGCTCGACACGCTGATCCCCCAGCTCAAAACGACGGTCTTGAAGCGCGAATACGCCTACAACGGCAGCGATGACTTAACGGCGAAGCTCGACGAGCTGAACGCGCAGATCACCGCGCTCTCGGGCGCGGCGAGCGGCGGCACGACGCGCATCACAGCGCCCGTGTCGGGGACTTACAGCGCCGTGGCCGACGGGTACGAGAGCGTGCTGACGCCGGAGGTCCTTGAGACGATGACGCCCTCGCAGCTTTCGTCCGCCGCGCCGCAGAGCGTTTCGACCACGGTGGGCAAGCTCATTCAGGGCAGCGCGTGGTACTTCGCCGCGAACGTGAACGAGGAGGACGCCGCGTCCCTGAAGGAGAACAGCAGGCTGACGCTCCGCATGGCGTCGGGCGTCGGCTTTGACCTGCCCGTCACGCTCACACGCATCAGCGCCGCGGAGAACGGCAAATGCCTGATCGTGCTCAAGAGCACGCGGTACTTATCCTACATGACGCTGCTGCGCGAGCAGAACGCCGAGCTCATCATCAGCGCGTACGACGGCCTGCGCGTGCCGAAAAACGCGCTGCGCGTGGATGAAAACGGCGTGTCAGGCGTTTACTGCCTCGTCGGGCGCGTGGCGTACTTCAAGCCTGTGAGCATCGTCTATCAGGGCAGCGACTACTGTCTGGTGGAGCCCGGCACGATCGAAGCCGCCACGGAGAGCCAAAAGTCCCTTTACACCCTGCGCCCGAACGATGAGGTCATCGTTTCGGCAGGGGAGCTATATAACGGAAAGGTCGTAGATTAGAAATGAGCATTGCTGAAAACATCGCGCGCGTGCGCGCAAACATTGCCGCGGCCGCCAAAGAGGCGGGTCGCGACCCCAGCGAGATCACCCTCGTTGGCGCGAGCAAGATGAACGACGCGGACGCCTGCCGTCAGGCCATCGCCGCGGGCATCGACGTGCTGGGCGAGAACCGCGAGCAGGAGATGACGAAAAAGCTCGCCGAGCATGCCTATGACGGCGCGCCCCTGCACTTTATCGGCCACCTCCAGCGCAACAAGGTGAAAAATGTCGTTGGCAAGGTCGCGATGATCGAATCGGTCGGCTCGCTCGAGCTGCTCTCTGCCATCGACAAGCAGGCCGAGAAGCTGGGCATCGTGCAGGATATCCTGCTTGAGGTGAATATCGGCGGCGAGGAGGCCAAGAGCGGCTTTGCGCCCGAGAGCCTGGAGCAGGCGGCGGAAGAGGCCAAAAAGTGCGCAAATGTCCGCGTGCGCGGCCTCATGTGTATCCCGCCGGTCGCCGAGGGCGAGCACGGCAGCCTGCCCTACTTTGAAAAAGTTCATGCACTTTTTGTTGACATCAATGCCAAGTTGTATGATAATACACTTGATATACTGTCAATGGGCATGAGCGGAGACTACGAGGACGCGGTGCGCGCAGGCGCGACGATGGTGCGCGTCGGCACGGCGATCTTCGGCGCCCGCAATTATACGATTTGATCGAGGAGGTCTTGATACCATGGGTATTTTGGATGATCTGAAAAAGTGGGCTCACCCCTATGAGGATGAGGACGAGGAATATGAAGATGATTTCCCCGATCTGAGAGACCGCGGCGACACGGGCGCCTTTGCCGACCGCCGCAGCGCCGAGCGCAAGGCGGAGGACCGCCGCAACAAGGTCGTGAACATCAACGCGACCACGCAGCTCAAGGTCGTGCTCGTCAAGCCCGAGCGCTTTGAAAACGCGAGCGAGATCGCCGACCATCTGAAGGAAAAGCGCACGGTGGTCATCAACCTTGAGTCCACGAACAAGGACATTGCAAGAAGACTGATCGACTTCCTCTCCGGCGTGGCCTACGCGGGCGAGGGCAAGATCAAAAAGGTCGCGGCCAACACGTACATCATCACGCCCTATCATGTGGATATCATGGGCGATCTGATCGACGAGCTGGAAAATAACGGCCTCTACCTGTAAAGAAACGGAGAGTGGGATAGCATGCTGACACCGCAGGAAGTTTCCGGCCGCGCTTTCAGCAAAGCGGCCTTCGGTGGATATAATATGGCGATGGTCGACGAGTTTCTCGACGAGCTGACCGACGATTATACCTCGCTCTATAAAGAAAACGCCGCCCTCAAGGCCAAGCTCAAGGTGCTGGTCGACAAGGTGGAGGAGTACCGCGCGACGGAGGATTCCATGCGCGCCGCCCTCCTGACCGCCCAGCGCATGGCCAACACCATGGTCGAAGAGGCCGAGGAGAAGAAAAAGGCCATGCTCGCCGGCGCGGAGGACGAAGCCCGCGCCAAGATCGGCGCGCTGCAGAGCGATGTCGAGCTCGAGCAGCGCCGATTGAACGCGGCCAAGGCCGCGACGGCGGAATTTTTGCAGAAGACGCGCGAGCTTGCGCAGGCGCAGCTTGCGCTCATCGAGCGCGCGCCCGACCTGACGCCCGAGGAGATCGTGGGCGGCGAAAAGACCGAGCAGAAGACCGAGGCCGACGTGAACGCCATCGAGGAAAATATCCTCGCGTCCTTCCGCCCCGCGGCGGAGGAGGCCGCGCCCGAAAAGGCGCAGGAGACCGCTCCGGCAGAGGAGCAGAGCGCGCCGAAGGCTGAGGAGCCCAAGGCAGAGAAGCTCGAGCCGGACGACAGCCCGTTTGTGGAAACGGCCAGCCATGCCATCCGTCTGGATGATCTCAAGTTCGGCCGCAACTATCACGGAGAAGAGTAACAGCAAAAGGGCGGTTTTGGCCGCCCTTTTATTTTTTCTTTGGCCGCAGCGCGGCGAAAAGGAGACGACATGAACAAAAAACCCATCATCGCCTTTCTCTACGACTTTGACAAGACCCTCTGCACGACCGACATGCAGGACTATACGTTCATCCCCTCGCTCGGCTACACGCCCGGCGAGTTCTGGAGCATCGCGAATTCCTTCGGCTTTGAGAACCGCATGGACGGCCTGCTCGCCTACATGTACACGATGATCGAGGAGTGCCGCAAAAAGGGCATCCGCCTGGACCGCGACTACCTCGTCTCCTGCGGGCATGCGATCGAGCTGTTCCCCGGCGTGCAGGACTGGTTCTCGCGCATCAACGCCTTCGGCGAAACGCTGGGCGTGGAGATCGAGCACTACGTGCTCTCCTCCGGCCTGCGCGAGATCATCGAGGGCAGCGGCGTGAGCCACGAATTTAAGGAAATTTACGCCTGTGAGTTTTTCTACAACGAAGAGGGCCTCGCCTCGTGGCCGAAGCTCGACGTCAACTTCACAAACAAGACCCAGTTTGTCTACCGCATCAACAAGGGAATACTCGACGTCGCGAAGGACAAGGAGCTCAACGCTTCGATGCCCGACGACTCCAAGCGCATCCCGTTCACGAACATGATCTACATCGGCGACGGCCTTTCCGACGTGCCGTGCATGAAGATGATGCGCGCCTACGGCGGGCAGGCGGTGGCCGTGTATCAGGACAGCAACCGCGCGGGCGTGGAGGACCTGCTCGCCAAGGGGCGCGTGGACTTCATCTTCCCCGCGGACTACCGCGACGGGACGCTCTTTGACGAGACGATGAAAAATATCGTCCGCAAGATCGCCATCGCCGACGCGCTGACCGAGGAAAACCAGCAGCAGCTCCGCTCGCTCGGCCGGAGCGAGGTGCCGCAGCAGGTGGGGCTGTTCTGATGGTCAATTTGCGCTGCCCCGTCTGCGCTGGGGCGCTTGAAAAACGCGCGGGGGCCTATCTCTGCCCGAAAAACCACAGCTTTGACATCGCCAAGAGCGGATACGTCAACCTCCTGCTCAACTCCTCGCAGGGCCACCACGGGGATGACAAGCTCATGGTACGCGCCCGCCGCGACTTTTTGGACAAGGGCTATTACGACCGCTTCATCGCCGCCGTTGCGGACGCCGCGGCGGAGTTCACGCCGCCGGAGGCGACGGTCCTCGACGCAGGCTGCGGCGAGGGGATTTATTCTCTTGCCGCTCTGCGCGCCATCGAAAAAGCGGGCAAGCACGGCGAGCTTTTAGGCGTCGACATTTCGAAGACCGCGCTCCAGTACGCATCGAAGCGCTCGCCGGACTTCACGCTCTGTGTCGCCTCGTGCGCGCACCTGCCGGTCGAAGACGGCAGTGTCGACGAGGTGCTCAATATCTTCTCCCCTTTCGTGCCGGAGGAATTTGCGCGCGTGCTGAAGCCGGGCGGCTATCTTCTGCGCGCCTATCCCCTGCGCGAGCATCTGTGGGAACTCAAAGCGCTCATCTACGACACGCCGCGCGACAACCCGCCCACGCCGCTTACGACTGAGGGCTTCACGCTCGTCGAAACGCGCGAAGTGCGCGATATCATTCATTTATCCTGTAATGAGGATATTCTATCTTTGTTCCGCATGACACCATACTATTATAAAACTGGCGCTAAAGACCAGCAAAAGGCTGAGCGGGCTCAGGAGCTTAGTGTCAAACTGGCGTTTGGGCTGGCGATTTATCAAAAGGATTGATGATACTCCCGCACTATGCGGGAGGGGAAAGCGGCGTGCGCGCCGCGGCACAAAAGGGGGCCATTCTCTTTCACAAAAGAGAATGGCCCCCTTTAGATCCCCCAAGAGAAAGGTTTAGATTGGCAGTTTGGAGCTTGAACAATCTTTGAGCCTCCGGAATGCAGCTGCCTGCGCGCGGCTTTGCCGCGTTAGCATTGCGATACGATTTGACTTGCTCCTACTATCCGCTGCCGCTCTGCTCATCTTGTAGAAGTGCAGCCTAATCACCGTCTAACGGTGCACCCATCAATGCGGCGAGCGCAGCAATGCCGCATTCCGCAGGCAGTCTGCCGCCGAGGTAACGTCACTCGCGCCTCACGATAGTAAGGCGCGGTTGCTGGATGTGTCGAAACGTAGGGATTCATGGCGAAGCCATGTACACCGCACTTACATTGCGCAGCG
>OLFV01001522.1_pt1 | contig 21553 bp, 24 predicted proteins | sample 1605551 | NCBI WGS metagenome assembly OLFV01 (sample SAMEA3888922, study PRJEB22519) | human gut metagenome | biome: human gut; feature: human-associated habitat; material: faeces | place: Denmark | collected 2011
CCTAATTAGTTAATCGCATCCAATTCTGTCAACTAATTTTAGGAATAGTCAATGTATGACCACGACCCGCCGCGAAATATGGGAAAATGTGAAAATCGAGCCTATTTCGGTACGGATTACGTGAAAAATCGCGCCAAAAACGATGTGATTATGTGAAAATATGGCTATTTTCGGGGCGGATTATGTGAAAAATAGTGCCATTTATGATGCGGATAACGTGAAAATCACTATCTTTGCACCTATAATCAATGTTTCGCGATATGGAAAGACTACTCAGAAGAAAGGTGGACAGCTACTTGACGGCCTGGAAGAACAACCCAGACAGAAAGCCGCTTATCATCAAAGGCGCCCGGCAGATTGGCAAGACCCGTTCCATCGAATGGTTTGCCTCGCAGAACTACCAGAGCGTCATTGAAATCAACTTTGTAGAGCAAACGAGGTACAAGGCCATCTTTGACGATGGCTTCGAGGTAGACACCATCCTCAAGAACATCTCTCTGCTCAATCCCGAGCTGAGGTTCATCCCCGGCGCTACCCTGTTCTTCTTTGACGAACTGCAGGCATGCCCCAACTGTGCCACCGCGTTGAAGTTCTTCAAACTCGACGGCCGCTTCGACGTCATCTGCTCTGGCTCGCTGATGGGTATCAACTACCGTGAGATAGAGTCCAACAGCGTGGGCTACAAGGAAGATTACGAGATGCACTCCATGGATTTCGAGGAATTTCTGTGGGCCAAGGGCTATACCGAGGAATTCATAGACGACCTGTACCGGCACATGCTTGAGGTCAAGCCCATCAGCAATCTGCAGATGGATATCCTCTTCGGTCTTTTCCGCGACTATGTCACGATAGGCGGCATGCCCGAGGTGGTCAACACCTACATCCAGAACAAGAATTTCAGTGGCACCCTGGGCATACAGAGGCAGTTGCTGAAAGACTATGAGGAAGATATCACCAAGTATGTCGACGGGCTGGACAAGGCAAAGGTCAAGGCCGTCTACAACCATATCTCCACATTCCTGGCCAAGGAGAACAAGCGTTTCCAGATAACCAAGATTGCACGCAATGCACGCAACAGAGACTATGTGGGATGCGTAGAATGGCTTGCTGATGCGGGTGTCATCAACATCTGTTACTGTCTGAACCAGCCGGAACTGCCGCTGAAGGGCAACTATGACCCCAAACTCTACAAGATATACTACAAGGACACCGGGCTGCTTATCGCGTCGCTCGACGAAGAGGCACAGGAGGACTTGAGAGCCAACAAGAACCTCGGCACCTACAAGGGGGCTATCTATGAGAACGCCGTGGGAGACATGCTCGTGAAGCAAGGCTACCGTCTCTATTACTACAGCAACGACAGGCCCGCCCTGGAGATGGACTTCTTTATCAGAGACGCCGACTCGTTGATTCCGGTCGAGGTGAAGGCCAACGACAACGCGACCGCCTCGCTCAACAATCTGCTCAAGGCCGACAAGTACCCCGACGTAAGGTACGGCATCAAGTTGGGGTACAAGAACATAGGATTCAATGGCAGGTTCTACACCTTCCCCTATTTCCTCACGTTTCTGCTCAAGCGGTTTGTGGCAGAGCGAGGCCGCCACATCGCGACGGAATAGCCTCCACGCCCATGCACCATGACCGCCAACCCGCCCGAGGTCGCCTTCATCCTCATTTCAAGTCACGAAATGGAGGATGCGTGGCGTGATTTACTCCTTTCCAGCCTTGCAATGGTCATTTCATGGTTTGAAACCAACTTTCTGATAGTCTATGCCCGCTTTCGCTGCATCGGCGGGGGCGGCGCCGTGGTCACAGGGCTGTTGTCGGCATGCGCCTTGCCTGGCAGAGGAGGCTTGGCAGCAGCCGAATTTACTCTGGTGGCAGCAGAGGTCACTCTGGTGGCTGCCGAGGTTACCTTGGTGACTGCCGAGGTTACCTTGGTGACTGCCGAGGTTACCTTGACAACGACAGGGCGTCGCTCCGTCCTTCGGCTACGGGCAGATGATGGTGGCAGAGAGCGTCATTTTTGCCCCATATCTTATAATAAGGTAAAAAAAATGGGCAAATTGTAAAGTTAATTTCGATAATTATGTTTACCTTTGCTATTGCTACCACTCCTGCGCACAGCCAGAGTGTTACGGCATGACTGATTAACTCCAAGGAAAGATGAAACAGATAGTCTTCAACCGCCGCAACGAACTGCTTCGGGTCCCCATCACCCGTGCCATGTTCTACGAAGCCTTCGGCAATTACTGCTATGGCGTGTTCCCTAACAAGCAGAAAATCATGCTGCCCGTGAGCCTCGGTGAGGTCGAACAGCTGATACGCGTAAAGCCCGAACCCGACCAGCCGGTATTCATCCGCATCGGCAAGCGGTACATCGTCAACACCGAGATGATAGTCCAGGTCAACCTTAGCACCCAGCGACTCATCCTCTCTGACTTCGACCACCCCGACCACTTCGCCCTGCCCATCTCCAAGGAGGCCCTCAAGGAAATCAAGAAACTCTACGAACAGCAAAAGATATGGAAATAGGACAAACCATCACCATAGGCCGCATGGGCCAGCAGCCCATGCACATCGCCGACACCAGCGTGGACCCCCAGCACGCCAAACTGACCCGCACGGGTACCGACACCTACCAGATAGAAGACCTCGACTCTACCCGAGGCACTTTCGTCTTCGGCATGCGCATCAAGCGCAAGACCGTCAAGACCGACACGCCCTTCTTCCTGGGTCAGCACAAGACCTCGGTAAGACAGTTGCTCACCGACCTGTCCACTATTGACCTCGGACAGATATGGGCCAACTACGAGAACGAAAAGAAGAAGTGGGACCGATATTCCACGATGGTCAACTCCATACGTATGCTCACTCCCATCATCACCATGCTGCTCGCGCAGACCGTGGGCCAGGACTGGATGATATCCATCATCGTACTGGCGGTGGTCATTGCGATAGCCGTCGTGGCTGGCGAGAAGGTGCTCGAAAAGAAGACTCTCGCCATATCGGCGCTCAATGCCTCTATGCAGACCACCTACGTCTGCCCCCACTGCCACAAGTTTCTGGGACTTACCCCCTATGAGGTGCTCAAGGCCAACCGCTACTGTCCCGGTTGTGGCGTGCCCCTCAAGTAACATCGCCCGCCCGGGCATCACCCAAACCATTACCACCATGCGCATCACATCTCTACTCATCGCCATCATGCTCACAGCCCTGGCCACCGAAGCCGGAGCGCAGGGCATCATACGCCCCAAGACATCCACTACCACCAAGCCCGCCACCAAGCCGCAGCCCCGTGCGCAGGCGAAGAGACGACCTGCAGCGGTGGCCAACCCGCTGCAGAAACTGGCTGCCGACATGGTCTATGTCGAGGGCGGCACCTTCACCATGGGAGCCAAGGCCGATGAGAACTATTGGGACGTAGAGCTTGCCTGGCCAGCCCACCAGGTCACGGTGAGCGGTTTCTACCTATGCAGGTACGAGACCACACAGGCTCTCTGGCAGAAGGTGATGGGCAAGAACCCCTCGGAATACCGTGGCGCCAACCACCCGGTCGAGAGTGTCTCGTGGAACGACATACAGAAGTTTATCCGCAAGCTCAACGCGCTTACAGGCAAGCACTACCGTCTGCCCACAGAGGCCGAATGGGAGTGGGCCGCCCGCGGGGGCAAGCGCAGCCAGGGCTACCGATACAGCGGCAGCAACAACATAGACGAGGTGGCATGGTACAAGAGGAATACCCATGACCGTCACATGCCTGTGGGCACCAAGCGGCCTAACGAGTTGGGCCTATACGACATGTCGGGCAATGTTTATGAGTTTTGTGGCGATGGCTACGCGCCCTATACGTCCGATGTCCAGAACAACCCATGCCCCGCAGCCGCTGATGGCGACCACCCCATGCGCGGTGGCAGCTTTGTGGCCGACGAAGGCGACTGCCGGTGCAGCTACCGCCACGGTCAGTCGCCTACTTACAGTCACAACCACTTCGGTTTCCGTCTCGCCATGTCAGAATGATACGCACCCTCACGCTAACCTCCATCCTCAAGCCTATGAAGAAGATACACCTGCTGCTCCTCGTGATGGCCCTTGCCATCAGCACCGCCACCTACGCCCGCGACATCTACGTGGTGTCGGTAGGCATAGCCAAATACAAGCATATCAAACCCCTCCGCAAGACCGAGAACGATGCCGCCACGATGGCAAAGCTCTACAAGACCCACACGCGCCATGTCACCACGCTCACCGGCAGCGACGCCACCCACGACCGGGTGCTCGCCACGCTGAAAGAGGTCTTCGGCAAGGCGGGCAAGGACGATATCGTGGTCTTCTTCTTCAGCGGTCATGGCTGCAAGGGCGGACTCTGCGCCTACGATACCCACAACGAGCAGACACTCATCAGCTATGGTGAAATCAAGGCCGTGCTCCGTCAGTGTGACGCCAACAACAAGCAGCTCTTCATCGACGCCTGCTTCTCGGGCGGTCTGCGCGGTGGCGGCAAGAGCTCGAGCGCCAGCCAGACTTTCGGCAACAGCCAGGGCGTGATGCTCTTCCTCTCGTCGCGCAGCAGCGAGACATCGCGAGAGAACCCCTACGGCCCCAACGGATACTTCACCCAGTATCTGGAGAAGGGCATGAAGGGCGCCGCCGACACCGACCGCAACCGCATCGTCGAAGCCAAGGAGATATTCACCTATGTCGCGCAGAAGGTGGCCCAAGCCACGCACGACAAGCAGCACCCCGTGATGTGGGGCAAGTTCAGCGACACGATGCACATACTCAACTGGAATCCCAAGCGCAAATAGGCCGTCCCTCCGTGCATCGCGCCAGCAGCCGGGCAGTCCTCCAGCTCGACCACAGCCCTCTCGGCGCTTCCCAGGCTAATCCCCACAGCCGCATCGGGACACAATTCTGCCGCTTTCTGCCATTTCGTCACGCCAGATGGGCATTTCATCCACTAAGGGGGAAATCGTTTGGAGGCCATGGATTATCTCCTTATCTTTGCAGCAGAAATCAATAATAACCCTATAAAACATTACCACTATGTTTGACAACAATGACACCATCCGCAACAAGCAGAAGACTGGCAACAATGCCAAGGAAGAGAAGCGTAATAACGACAAGACTACTGCCAAGGCAGCAGCCGCAGCCATATTGGGTGCAGCGCTGGGTGTAGGCGGTGCCAACGCCGTGCAGGCTGCCACCACCGAAGAGCCCGAGGCTCAGCCCGCCCCCCAGCAGACCCAGCCTCAGCCTGAAGCCAAGCCCGAACCCAAGCCAGAGCCCAAGCCAGTGGAGGAAGAGCAGCACGAGGGAAAGGAGCACGTAGAGCCTGTAAAGGTGGAAGAACCCGAGCATCATGAGCCGAAGCCCACTCCCGCCGCCGACAACGACGAGAGCATCATCATCCACTCGGTAGAGACCGGTCAGGACGAAGACGGAAACCAGTATATGTTGGCACACGCCACAGTCAACGGCAACAACGCCGTGCTGCTCGCCGACGAGAACGGACACATACAGACAGCAGCCATCGACATCAATGGCAACGGCGAGGTGGAAGAGGGAGAGATAGGCAACGTGAGCGAAGCCAACCTCTACATCAACGGCAACTCCGTAGAGGTGCACCAGCCCGAGGTACAGGTAAGCGCCGCCGAGAACGAGCCCGAAGTGCGCGTCATCTCGGTAGAAAACGATGTCGACCTCAACGGCCAGACCGTAGACGTGGCTGCCGTAACCATCAACGACCAGAACGTCATCTTCGTAGACAGCGACCAGAACGGCGAGGTCAACGTGATGGTTACTGATGCCAACGGCAACGGCGAGATAGAGAATGACGAAATGGCAGACGTGACCGAACACCACATCGCCATGCCTACCGCCGACGACGTGATGCAGCCCGGTGTGACAGAGGTAAGCGACCCCATGGGCGGCGACGACCTGCCCGACTACTCCAACAATGCCGACATCACCATGTACGACGTATAATAAGCAGAGACAATGAATATAGCACTCAAATGCCCACACTGCAAGGGCGTAATCAATGTAGTTGCCGCTGCCGGTCTGGAGGCGAAGAACGCAGAGTGTCCCCACTGCCACAAGAAGATGAAGATAGGCGACTTTCTGCCCTGTCTCTCTCTCCAGGTCGACGACAAGCGCTACCAGTTGCGCTTTGGCAGACAGTGGGTGGGACGCCAGACCAGCAACAATACCGCCGAGATACAGATACCCGACCCCAGCAACTACATGAGCCGGCGCCACGCCGTCATCGAGCTCACCTGCCAGCCCACGGGCATACGCTGCACCTTCGAGGAGCATGGCACCAACCCCACCTCACTGCAGGGCGTGGAGCTCATCGAAGACGACATCGTCTACCTCAATGTCAACGACTGTATGATGCTCGGCGACAGGAGGATGTTCCTCGCCAACCAGTTTGAATAAAACCACTACGCTTATGGACAAGCAGACCAACCCTACCGCATCTATCCGCCTGGGCGAGATAGCATGCTACAGTGAAATAGGACAGAAGGCCAACCAGGAAGACTCCATCTTCCCGGCCATAGGTGAAGCCACTGCCAACCAGCGCGTGTTCTTGGTGTGCGACGGCATGGGCGGCCACGAGCACGGCGAGGTGGCAAGCGCCTGCGTAGCCAAGACGGTGGGCGAGAAGACGGCAGTCTTGCCGCTCTGCACCACCGCCGAGATGCGCACCGTGTTTGAGACGGCGCTCGAAGCAGCCTACAACGAGCTCGACGCGATAGATACTCCTCCATCCACGGGCCGCACCATGGGCACCACCCTCACCTTTGCAGCCTGCTGCAGCGACGGCGTGCTGGTGGCTCACATCGGCGACAGCCGAGTCTATCAGCTGCGTCCGGGAGCAGGCGTTGTCTTCCGCACCCGCGACCACTCGCTGGTGTTCGACCTCATCGCCGCCGGCGAACTCACCGAGGAAGAGGCGCGCGACTTCCCGCAGAAGAATGTCATCACGCGCGCCGTGCAGCCTCATCAGGAGCGGCGCGACCGGGCCTCCTTCAACGTCATCACCGACATACGTCCCGGCGACGTGTTTGTGCTCTGCAGCGACGGCGTGGTCGAACAGCTCACCGACGATGACCTCTGCCGCCTCATGCTCGACCACGACACGCTCGACAACCGCATACGCTCGGTGGCAGAAGCCTGCCGGCTGCAGCAGACGCGCGATAACAACACCGCCTATGCCTTCAGCATCGAGGGCGGAAGCGTGACCGCGCAGCCCGAGGTCAAGGTAGAGGCGGTCAAGCCTAAGGGCAAGAAGAAGGGGCATACCTGGGTGTGGCTGCTGTTGCTCGCCATCATCGCAGCTCTGGCGCTGTTTGTCATCAAGACCCAAGGCGGCGACGCCAAGGGCGACAAGCAACCAGCCAAGACCGAACAGCACGACAACAACGCACCCCTGCGCACCATCAAGCACAAGTGACGCTGGTGCAGAGCGCCATGCGGCGGCGGGGGCGACACCCACTGGCGGCGCATGGAAGGAAAAAAAATCAAGGAAATAACCAATAACAAAACTACAAATGGCAGTTAACAACAACGAACGCGAAGGGCTGCTCGCCATCGGTACCTTGCTCTCCAACGGCAAGTACCGCATCGAGCAGTATCTGTCGTCGGGCGGATTTGGCAACACCTATGTAGCCACCGACCTTGCCTTCGACGAGAAGGTGGCTATCAAGGAGCTGTATATCAAGGGCGTCTGCGGACGCAACGAGGCCACCAACGAGGTGGCTATCACCCTGACAGAAAACCAACGCACCTTTGAGGCTCAGCGGGAGAAGTTCCGCAAGGAGGCGCGACGGTTGCGCCGACTGAGCAATGCACACATCGTGAAAGTACACGACCTCTTCGACGAGAACGGCACATCCTACTATGTCATGGACTTCATCGAAGGCGAAAGCCTCGGAGCCCGCATCAAGCGGATGGGGCACCCCATGTCGCCCGCCGACGTCATGCTGACCCTCCCCCAGATACTCGACGCGCTCGAGACGGTACACAACGACGGCATCTGGCATCTCGACATGAAGCCGGGCAACATCATGATAGACCGCAAGGGCAACATACAACTCATAGACTTCGGTGCGAGCAAGCAGTTGCGCAACTCCGACGGCCAGTCGTTGGCTACATCGTCGGCGATGGCATACACGCCGGGCTACGCACCGTCTGAACAGATGGAGCAGAACATCGAGAAGTTTGGCCCATGGACCGACCTCTACGCGCTGGGCGCCACGCTGTTCAATCTGCTTACCGAGCAGACTCCGCCGTCGCCCTCCGACATCGACGACGATGTCAACGAGGCCATCATCCAGTATCTCCCCAACACGGTGAGTACCAAACTGAGAGACCTCATCGTATGGCTGATGAAGCCCAACCGCAAGATGCGTCCGCAGAGTGTAGCCGACGTGCGCCAGTATCTCGCCGAGACCATCACGCAGAATCCCCAGGCCAAGCCGAAGCCCACGCCCAAACCCGCTCCGGCTCCTACGCCCGAGCCCACACCAGCTCCCGAGCCCGCACCGGAGCCCAGCACCAGGTTGCGGCGCAAGAAGGGCGAGCCCGAGACGCCAACGCCAGCCCCCGAGCCGACTGACTACGACGACACCGACAATAGCAGCTTCCGCCGAAAGGTCATCATGATAGCGGTAGGCGTGGCTGTCCTGCTTTTGGGTTACTGGATGCTGTCCAAGGGTAACGGCGGCACGACTGCCGGAGCACCCGGGGGCATGGTGACCGACGCGACCATCAGGATAAGCAACGGCCCTGAGAACCTGAGAACCTTCACCTATACAGGAGAGGCATCGATAACCATCGATGACCAAGGCGACACGCTGTCGGTCATCCCACAAGGTTCTGGCCATGCCACCTATATGGGCACCACAGACATTCCCTCGTCTGAATATACCGGCCAGTTCAAAGATGGCCTCCCCGACGACGTTTCCGATGATGCCAAGATGGTATTCAGCAACAACGACACGTATGTAGGTTCCTTCAGCAAGGGCAACTATTATCGCGGTACTTACACCATAGGCGAAACGGGCGCCGTCTATCGTGGCACCTTCAGCCAGGGAGCTCCCCACGACGGCTACTGGTATGACAAGAACCACAACCCCACAAGCCGCGTCAACGGCGGCCAAGAGGTGGCTGACACAGCAGGCATACCGCCATACGACAAGGCACTGCAGTAACTGCAGCGCTACCGGATAGCATAATCCCCACCCTCATGACAACCATGAGAGTGGGGATTTCTGTTTTCTATACATCCTCCAGCAGAGCCTGGTCAGCCCTTGCTGATTTTGAAGCCGAGCTTGAGGATGAGCTTGATGGTTTCGAGCGACGTATTACGGTCGAACTCACGCTCCTCGTCGGTCAGGTCGTCGTAGGGTACAAGGCAGGGATGGTGCTTGGCGGCATCGTCGCGGCGGGTGCCATAGGTCCAGCCTTGGGCGATACGGGTGGCAGCCCACACTTCATGCACGTTGCGACACATGTCGTCGATGAGCGGAGTGAGTTCGGCGGGCAGACTGATGTCCGATGTGTCTACGGGATGGGGTTCATACTTGGTTTTGGTCATGACTATGGAAATAATTGTTGATGGTAGTGGTGACTACGACGAAATCGTAGAGCTTGTAGTCGGGATAAGCGCGGCCGTCGGGCTTGGTAGCGTCGTCCCATCCCGCAAGCAGACTCTCGGCGTCGAGAGCCTCCCAGGGCATGAGGCAGTTGTGCAGCCGGTAACGCTCATTGCAACTGTGCCAAGTGCCGAAGGGCAACTGCTGCGAGAGCGTGGGATGGTCGCCGTAGTATCTATATCCCAGCGCCTCGTGGGAACCATTCCAGCGCAGATGCTCCAGACGGGCAAGATTGCGGAACAGCAGCTGGTCGGCAGCGTTATAGCCGATTGCGGCGGAGGGGTGGTCTCCGCTGTCGGAGAGATGGCCGCCGCTGTCGGGGGCTGAGTAATCGCCCTGCGCCTCGACTATGCCCTCGAGCAGATGCTCATGGGCAGAAATGCGACCGAACTTAGGCACACGCCAATCGGCAAACCACGACGAGAGAGCGCCGTTGTCGGCGCAGACACGCTCGATGATGTAGAGCTTGGTGAAGGCGTGATAGGCGTTTTCGACATCCTGCATCTCCTTACGCCTCAGCTCGCCATAGGCTTCGAGAGTGTGGCGCCCGAGCAGTATCTCGCGGCGGAGCGCCCACTCGTCCTTGGTGCCGAGCCGGTTGTTGACGGTGCAGTAGGCGCGGTTGTAGAGACGGCCCTCGGCCTCGAAACGGCTCTCCACGATATTGCCGAAGGTATAGATGCTGGCAGCCGAACCGAAGATGACGATATGCTCGGCGAAGGCTGGGGTGCCCACCTGGTTGTAGTGGTCGGCGATGTCGCGCATGTGGGGCTCATAGTAGCTGGAATAAGAGCGCACGAATATCTTGAAGCGGGAGATGTCGACGCGGTTGCGGCGCACGTAGTTGAAGATGTTGACAGCGGCAGAGATAGACTGCTCGCTGTCGCCGAGAGCCACCACGACATAGTTGACCGTAGCAGCCACCTGGTCGAGCAGACTGTAGAAGTCGGGCGAAGAGATGTCGCAGTCGTGGAAAGAGTAGAGGTCGCGGCTGCCCTCGCCGTCGAGAGCGGGAGCCGAGGAGAGGAAACGGCCCTTGAGCTGGTCCATGCCGGCATCGACGACATGGCAATGATACTCCGACCGCATGACCTGGCGGTTGGCGTTGTCACTGCCGGGCTGGTCGTCATCGACCGAAGAGAGGCTGGAGACAAAGGCGCCAAACTCGTGGAGATAGCGCACGGCATCCTGACCGCTCTCGCCAAAGCCTACGACCAGCGAGGTAAAAGGCGAGGTGACGGTACCCACATTACGGGTGGTGTCGAGCTCGACAAAGCGTATGGGGTGATAGTCGGGCGTGCTCTTGAGCTGGTCGATGCTGGCATGCGACGAGTCGACTATCTTGACATCGAGGTTGCTGGACGAATAGGCGTCTTCGACCACGCGGCTGGCACTGTCGTAACGGGCGTGGCTGTAGATGGTGACCTTGTGGCCCTCGGTCTCGGCAAAGCGGCGTATGTCGCTGTCGGCACAGATGTTGGCGGTGGCGCGGAGGTTGCTCTCCTGGTCGTCGCCGAGCATGAAGAAGTGGAGCTCGCCACGGGTCTTGCCGATGAGGCGTGCCACCTGGCCCAGCGCCAGTTTGCGGGCAAGCACCTGTGTGCCGTCCTTGCGCTCGGCAGCGGTGAGCTCGCAGCGGCTCAGACGGGCAAAGGCGGTGGCGGTAAGGCAGTTGAGTTCCTTGAGATGGTCGAGCTCGCGGTTCTTGAGCGACAGAAAGTCGAAGAGACGGTCGAGTCCGGTGGGGGCACTGGTCTCGTCGCCGTCGTCGGCAGTCTTGACAAAGACCAGACGGTAGGTGCCGGCCTTGAGGGTACGGCGTATGTCGGCGGCGAGCAGATAGGAGGGCTCGTTGATACCCCAGAAGATGAACAGGCGCTCGCGCATGGCACCGCTACAACCTGTGGCCCAGAGCTGCACACGCGCCATGAGGTTATAGCCGAAGTGCTTGATGACAAAGAGCATGCTGACGGCTGCCGCCATGAAGTGGGCGAGCGAGAAGAGCGTCATGAAGAGCAGATTGGAGTGGAACTCCTCGTGCACGGCACTGATGTCGCTGTCCATTACAAACATGCCGAACGCGTGGACAACGCCCATCGGCGTCTGTCGCAGCAGACGCAGGAAGGAGTCGACAGTGAAACCGGCGGCATCGTCGGTGACGATAAACATGCCGACGGTATAGATACAGAAACCGAAAGTCCACGTAAGGAGGAAAAGCAGGGTGAGATGGCGTTCTACAAAGCGCCAGAAGCGGCTCCATCGCCCGTTCTCCATGCGGTAGAAGACGGCTGCCACCACAAAGGCTACAAGGATAATGCCCACAGCCATCAGTGCCGAGAGCGACATGAGGCTGCCCACATCGGCATTGCCTGCGGCGCCATCGCCATTGGCCGAACTACACGAACTCATCACTGCGCCAAGCGCCAAAAGGGGTAAGGATAACAGCTTCTTCATTGACTATGATTGTTATAACGGTGAGAGACGCCGGCGTTACGGCCGACAACATCGATGTGCAAATATACATATTATTATTGATAACAGACGCCATAGGTAGCAAAAAAATGGCGGTCAGCCCCACCAAAAAGGCCCAAAGCCCCATCCCGCTTTAGGGATTGGGCTTTGGGCCTCTATGGTTTGGGGGTATAAAGCCGTCAGGCCTTGACGGGCATATAGCGGGGCACAAGCAGTTTCATGACGAGCCAACCGGCGATGTAGGCCACAGAGCAGTAGCAGAAGATGAGGAAGTAGCCAGCCTCCTTGCCCTGGAAACCGCAGAAGACGGTCTGTGCAGCCTCGACATGGTCGAGCAGACGGCCAGAGACGAAGTTGATGAGGAACGAGCTGAGTCCGCCTGCCATACCGTTGATGCCGGTGATGGTGGCCACAGCCTTCTTGGGGAAGAGGTCGCTGCCCACAGAGAAGAGGTTGGCCGACCATGACTGGTGGGCGGCGCCCACGATACCGATGATGCAGATGGTGAGCCAGCACGAGATGGCGCCCAGCGTCTGGGCCACAAGTCCCAGCAGGGGGAAGAGGGCAAAGATGAACATGGCCTTCATGCGGCAGTTGTAGGCGTTGCCTCCGGTGCGGTTGATGAATATGGTGGGCAGCTTGCCGCCGTAGAGCGACAGCATCGTGATGGCATAGAGGGTGAACATGAGCATCTGGGCCATGGTGCTGTCTGACGTATAGCCATAGACATCACTGATATAGGCGGGCGTCCAGAAGAGGAAGAACCACCACACACCATCGGTGAGGAACTTGCCCATAAGGATGGCCCAGGTCTGGCGCAGGCGCAGACACTCGAGGATAGAGAGCTTGCGGCCGCTGTCGGCGTCGGCGGCAGCGTCGTCATGACTGTCCTGGAGTATGTACTCGCGCTCGGCGGCGTTGACGCGCTTGTTGGTCTGCATGGGCTGATAGATGAAAATCCAGATGCCCATCCACACGAAGCCCAGCATACCGATGACCACAAAGGCCATCTCCCATCCGTTGCCCACGCCCATATCCTTGAAGTAGCGTGCCAGGGTGGGGATGCACAGTGGCGCGACGAGGGCGCCGATAGTGGCTCCGGCATTGAAGATGGCGGTGGCGAAGGCGCGGTCTTTCTTGGGGAAATATTCGGCGGTGACCTTGACGGCGGCGGGGAAGTTGCCGCTCTCACCAGCAGCCAGCACCACGCGGGCAGCCAGGAAGAACCACACGCTGACCATAGACACCGTGGCTGCCACGTCGCCGGCAGCGCCCACGAGCTGGGCTGCATCGTCGAGACCTACCCACTGCTCGGTGGCCCAGCCACACAGGGCATGGAGACAGGCACCGGCAGACCACACGCCGATAGCCCAGAGGTAGCCGCGACGGGTGCCCAGCCAGTCGATGATGCGACCGGAGAAGAAATTGGCGATGGCATACATGATGGAGAAGGCGGCGGCTATGTTGCCATAGTCGGTATTGGTCCAATGAAACTCGGGAGCGATGAAGTCTTTCCACGTGAGCGAGAGGGCCTGGCGGTCCAGATAATTGACAGTGGTGGCGAAGAAGAGCATCGCGCAAATTACCCAACGGAAGTTGGTCTTTCTGGTAGTCTGAATATTATTCATGTTTTAAGGTAATTATACTTGTAGGGGCAAAGGTAATCAAAAAAGTTGATACCATGACGGCTATGGCGTTTTTTCTTGCAAAAATCGACCGATGCCACCGTCCCGGGGTTGCAGCCATGCCGTTTTGCGCCCGCCGTGGAGGGCTTCGGCCATAGCCCAGCCGCATCGACGGGCGTGGGCACGAGGGCCACGGCCCTTGCCATCATCGGCAGCGGCGAGGCCATGACCCCTGCCGGCTCGTAACGGAAGGTACGTAGGCTCGTATCAAATGTCACGAGGGCACGTATCAACAGGCACGAAGGCTCGTAACATACGATACGAGCCAGCCAAGCGGCTCCCGGCGCTGCCGAAGCGGCTCACACAGAGCCCCTACCCCATCGCCAAGGCGCAAAAAAGCTCCGCCTGCAAGGGGAAGACCATTGCAGGCGGAGCCATGTATAGGGTAACGGGTGAGGAGGCGTCAATCCTGATAGTAGACGCGCTTCACACGGTTGGAGATGCCGGTGAGTATCTCGTAGGGGATGGTGTCGATGGCGTCGCTGAGCACGGTAACGGGCAGATGCTCGCCGAAAATCTCGACGCTGTCGCCCTCGGCACAGTCGATGTCGGTGACGTCAATCATGCAGACATCCATACAGATATTGCCCACATACTCGGCGCGCTTGCCGTTGACGAGGCAGTAGCAGTGGCGGTTGCCGAGATGGCGGTTCAGACCGTCGGCATAGCCTATGGGGATGGCGGCTATCACGCTGTCGCGGGTGAGCACTCCCTTGCGGCTGTAGCCCACCGTATCGCCAGCCGGCACGTGGCGCAACTGCAGGATGGTGGTCTTGAGCGTAGACACGGTGTTGATGATGGCATTGTTGCGCGAGTTGATGCCATAGAGTCCCAGACCTAAACGGCACATATCGAGCTGGTGTTCGGGGAAGTGCTCGATGCCGGCAGAGTTGTCTATGTGGCGGAGGATATGGTGGGAGAAGGCAGACTGGAGCCGGCGGCTGCCCTCGTCGAAGAGAGCAAACTGGCGGGCACTGAAATCGTCGAAGCTGTCGCTGTCGGAACCCACAAAGTGGGAGAAGACCGAGCGGGGGATGACAGCGTTCTGATGCTGCAGGCGGTCGATGAGCCTGTCCATGTCCTCGCGGGGATTGAAGCCCAATCGGTGCATGCCGGTGTCGAGCTTGATGTGTACGGGATAGTCGGTGATGCCCTCCTTCTCGGCTGCCTTGATGAGGGCCTCGAGCAGACGGAACGAATAGACCTCGGGCTCGAGGTCGTAGTCGAACATGGTCTTGAAGGCGGTCATCTCGGGGTTCATCACCATGATGTTGGCGGTGATGCCGTTCTTGCGCAGGGTGACACCCTCGTCGGCCACAGCCACAGCCAGATAGTCTACGCGGTGATCTTGCAGGGTCTTGGCTATCTCGACAGACCCGGCGCCATAGGCGTCGGCCTTAATCATGCAGACGAGCTTGGTTTCGGGCTTCATGAAGGACCGGTACCAGTTGAGGTTCTCGACCACGGCAGAGAGGTTGACCTCGAGGATGGTCTCGTGGACCTTGCGTACGAGGAGCTCGGTGAGGCGGTCGAAGCCGAACTTGCGGGCGCCCTTGAGCAGGATGACCTCGTCGCGGAGGGTGTGGAAGACGGGGCTGGCGACAAAGGCGTCGACGCTCTCGAAGAACGACTTGTCGGCGATGGTTATCTCGTCGGCAGCGGCACAGAGCTGGGGGCCGATGCCGATAAACCGCTCTACACCACGCTGCTGGCAGAGCTGCGCCACCTCGCCATAGAGCGACTGCGGGGTGAGTCCGCTCTGCTCGATGTCGCTGAGGATGAGCGTGCGGCGGCGTCCCTGATGGTCGGGGCGACGGCGCATGAAGTCGAGGGCTATGTCGAGCGAGTTGACGTCGGAGTTGTAAGAGTCATTGATAAGCGTACAGCCGTGCTGTCCCTCCTTGACCTCGAGGCGCATGGCTATGGGCTCGAGCTGCTGCATGCGCTGGGCAAGGTCGGCGGCAGAGACGCCCAGGTGGAGGGCTACGGTGGCGCAGACAATGGAGTTGGAGATAGAGGCGTCGTCGATAAACGGCAGCTGGTAGTGCTGCTCGGCGCCACCCTGGTAACTGTAGGTCACGACGGTATGGGCGTCGCCCTTGTCGATACGGCTGATGTACATGGGGGCATGGGCGTCGGTAAGAGACCAGCAGAGGCGCTCGCCGGGATAACCGGAGGCTTCGACCTCGGCGGCTATCACGCTGTCGTCGGCATCGTAGACCACGGTCTGGGCGTCGTGGAAGAGCTGAATCTTCTCCTTACACTTGGCCTGCATGGACTCGAAGTTCTCCTGATGGGCTGCACCGAGATTGGTGAGCACGGCGATGGTGGGCTGGATGATGCCACGCAGGGCGCGCATCTCTCCGGGCTGGCTGATGCCTGCCTCGAAGATGCCCAGCTGGGTGTGCTCGTTGAGCAACCACACCGAGAGGGGCACACCTATCTGTGAGTTGTAGCTGCGGGGACTGCGGGTGACGCAGACGTCGGGCGACATGATCTGGTAGAGCCACTCCTTGACCATGGTCTTGCCATTGCTGCCGGTGATGCCCACCACGGGAATGTCGAACTCATCGCGATGGCGCTCGGCAAGCCGCTGCAGCGCCTCCAACGAGTCGGTGACTTTCAGGAAGTTGGCATGGGGATAAAGGGCGGCATAGTCCGTGGGGACGTGCTCGACCACAAAGTTGTTGACTCCACGGCGATACAGGTCGGAGATGTATCGCGTACCGTCATTGCGCTGAGTTTTCAGGGCAAAGAAAAGCGTTTCCTCTGGGAAACATAACGAACGGCTGTCAGTGAGGATGAAACCTACGCGGGCTTCACCGTTGCCGTATCTACGCGCACCGATGAGTGTGGTAACCTTCTCAATAGTATAGGTCATTTCTCTCTATCTTAAAATTTAATGCAAAGTTATTATATTTTTTTGAAAGTGCGTCGACTCTCGCCATGGTTTTATTCATAAAGTCTTTATATCCGGCATTCTCGGGGTCGAAGGGGCGGTGGTTGAGGGCGGCCTTGACGGGCAGCCACTCGGCGAGGAACCGGGTCATGGCGCTGCCGAAGTAGACGCGACCCATGCACTCGTGGATGTAGGCCACGGCCTGGGTGCTGGGGTGTATCATGTCTTCGGCATAGAAACGGTAGTCGCGCAGCTCGTCGTTCATAATCTCGTAGGAGGGGAAATAGCTGACATGCGGATGGCGACGTTCTATCTCGGCAGTGGCAAGCAGGAGCACCGACTTGGACAACTGGCTGCCGTGGAGCCCATATTTGCGATAGCGGATGGGGCTCACGGTGAGTATCACGTGGGCATCGGGCCAGCGGCGGGTTATCAGGGCGATGGTCTGCTCAAGGCTCTCAACCGTATCGTCGACCGTCATCTCGCGCTCCTCAAAGAGCTGCTGCGGCCGCTTCTGACAATTGTCGACCACTTCGCCCGTGGCGCGGAGTATATAGATGTGGTTGGTGCCGAGGGTAATCACGACGGTATCGACCCTATCGTCGGGAGGCAGCTCGTCGGAGAGTCGGGCGATGGTGTGGCCCACGCTGATGGGGTTGTACATCACGCCGTAGGGGTTGACCGTCACGCGGAAGCAGTCGTCGGCAAAGAGTCGGCCCATATTGTCGGCAAAGCAGCTGCCCACAAAGAGCATGCGCGAGCAGGGCTCTATCTCGAAGTCAGCACGCGGCAGGTCGACTGGTGTCTGTAGTTGCAGTGGCATAGGCGTGTTCCTGTTATTCATGCATTACCAATCGAAGCCCCGTAGCCTCGTCATTATAGTCGGGGGATTGACCATAACGAATAGAGATGTGGCATGCCTCAACAGTATGGCCTATTCCGCCATCACGATACACGCGTAGCTCACCGCTATCTGGGCCGGTGGGGTCAGACTGGGCCTGGGCTGAGTATGGGGCGAGCCAGTCGCTGCACCATTCGCTGACGTTGCCTGTCATATCATAAAGTCCGAGTTCGTTCGGGGCCTTCCGGCCCACTGGCTGGACAGTAGATGTATTATAACAATGCCAAGCCACTTTCCCTATAGTATTACTACCGCTATATTGATAGCCCTTGCTCATATTGCCACCACGGGCGGCAAACTCCCATTGTGCCTCTGTGGGCAAGCAAAAACTTATCCCAGAGTAGCCCGACTTAGCCTGGGCAAGCGCGGTAAGGCGTGAAAGGAATGTCTGGCAGTCTGTCCAAGAGACATTGGTCACAGGAAGATTTCGGCCCTTCACCTTAGAGGGGTTGGAGCCCATCACAGCCTCCCACAGGGCCTGGGTAACCTCGTACTTGGAAATAAAAAAGCCATCGACGGTAACAGTATGCACCGGGAGCTCATCTGGATAGGGATTTTTCATCTGCGGGGTGGCTCCCATCTGGAACGTACCGCCCCGAACGTAGACAAAACTATAATAGAGGCTCTTCCATTCGGAGGCGAAAGTGGGCTTGGCACTGGTCTGCTTATTCCGCGCCGTAGCAGGTTTGGTCTTGGACCTGGCGGCTTCGGTTTTACCTGTCCTCGCATTACGATTAATGGTCGGATTGTGCTTAATGATGCCCTGCCCATCGGCCTCGGCCGCAAGCGCGAGGCACAAGAGAAACAGGAAAGCTCTACATAAATGCTTCATATATGAACGTTATAAGAAATAATCAATAAGCAAAAGTAAGAAAAATATATATTTTGCAGGCTACAAGTGCCGATTTTTTTCGGTAGAGGGTAAAAAAAACAGATACGAGTGGGTGGCTGGCCAAGCATAGATAAATGCCAAAACTGTTGGACGATGTCGCATAAAAGGCAATGCCATCGACCAGAGTATCGGGGGTATCAGGGGCTCTGTGGAGGTCATGACAGGCGGCCATCTCGCACACATTAAAGCTGTCCACAGTGTCGGCAAACATGACACATACAAGAGTAACAATTGATAACTTTGGGGCAAAAGTACGCAAGATATAAATAACAACAACAGCTACAGGCTGTTTTTGGGGGTGGCGGCAGTGAAGTTGACACAAAACAAGGGACAATATGGCTGTAGCCCCCCAAAGAAGTGATAGGAAGAAATCAGAAATGGCTGCCATTGTGATGGCACTTGGTATATATATAAATAATGTGAGCACAAGCCTCCTCTACGAAACTATAGATTGACGGAAACAAGAGAAAGAAGGCTACGCGCTCGCGGCAGGAAGGCTTCCTGACCTTGCAAATATGGCGAAAAATCTCGCGAATTGGGTGACTGGTTGTCTCATTTCGGATGGGAAATGTTAAAAAAGCCATCTCTATGCAAAGAAATTTGCACAATAATTTGGTTTATATCATAAACCTTATTATCTTTGCCATGCAATCCGGAACTGCGATGCCTTTGTCAGACCTTTCTGCAGGAGGAACGACGGGCATGAGTGAACAAAACAAGTCGTTTAACATCCAAGAAAACTCAAGAAATCATGGAAGAAACAACAAACATGACTGCCGAGCGCAGTCTGGAAATCATCCGAGAATCGATAGAACGCAGCCAGCGCACAATCAACAAGAATTCTGCACTGCCATTAATCTGGTGGGGCGCTTGTGTAGTAGCCTTTTCATTGCTCATTGCCTATTTGTGGAATAATCACGGTGGGCCTGTGTGGAATTTCTTATGGGCAGCGATGTCGCTGGTAGGTTACGCAGGCAATAGGTTGATTGACAAAAAGCGGGAAACCATCCCAACAACATTCGTAGGCAAAGCCATCGGATATGTATGGGCTACATTTGGTGTATTCTGCTGTAGCATGGGCATGATTCTCGGCTTGGTCGGAAGCGGAGTCCTGCCGATAGAACTGGTTTTACCTAAGGTGTATGCTTTCGGATGCCTTTCAAGTATCATCTCCTTGTGCTTCGGAATGGGTACAACCATCATGGGACTGATACTGAGAAACCGCATCATCCAGGCTTGTGGCCTGATTGCAGGCATCGGAGGCTTTTTCGGCGCATTGCATTATCCAGACCACATGCAGCTCTATGTGATGGCAGTTGTAGCAACGGTCGGGCTGATTGTTCCTGGCGTAATTATTCATTTGCATAATAAGAGATAAGGAGGAGATACATGTTCCAACCATTAGACCCGCTGTTGCACGCAGAGTTGCGATTGGCTGTCATGTCGCTGCTCATCAGCGCCGACGAGGCCGAGTTCCCATACATCAAGGAACAGACGGGAGCCACGGCGGGCAATCTGAGCGTACAGATTGACAAACTCTCAACGGCAGGCTATATTGAGATAGAGAAAACCTACAAGGGCAAAAGGCCTTGCACCATCTGCCGGATTACCCCAAAAGGAAGACAGGCTTTCGAACAATATGTAGAAGCCTTGAGGGACTATCTTGAAGTGGCAAACAAAGGCTGAAAGGACAGCTCTGCCAGCCACTCTCGTACCGACATTGTACCACGGCCGTGACAAATGGCTATGGCACAATGTCGGTTATCAATTATATCGACCCATTCATGGGTAATTCATCGACATTCGCGCCCAAAGAAAACCATAACCGCATCACCCCATGGGAACATATATTGCAGAAAGTAAACAGTAAAAACGAAATGGAAAAGGCGGCTTATTCGGATGGTTACGCAGAAAGAGAGGTTATCTGCCTGCATCGTCATTTTACAGCAAATGGTATCGCCCTGCGGACTTATTGCCGTGTTACCCCCAATATTTCGGATGGTTACCTTGTTTCGGATGGTTGCGTTCATACCAGCGCATAGACCTGAAGCCCTTGCCCTGACGAAGAAATATGCGAGGATGGAAACGGCCTTGCTAGAACGTTTGTAGTTCATCACATAACCTCCACGTTCCCAATGGAGCAACTTCATGGTCGTGCGAGACTTGCCTACAAATATATACACGTCACCATTACTCGGTTCCTGACCCACTTTACGGATCTGTCCACACATACCATTCACTCCCATGCGCATATCAGTAGGATGCTGCGCCATAACTATACGTTTGTCCTCATTCAAATTGAACATAACTTTTTTTAAGGACAAAGGTAATCAGTCTCGACGAAATGGAAAAGGCGGCTTGTTTCGGATGGTTACGTTACGATGGTTACTCAGCGTTTCTCCACCTTATTATATATGTACCAACGAAAAGAGCCTCAGTCACTGTCGTGACCAAGGCTCTTCGTGAAAAAGGGCGGCTACCTACTCTCCCGCATTGCATTGCAGTACCATCGGCGCAAGTGGGCTTAACTTCTCTGTTCGGAATGGGAAGAGGTGGGACCCCACCGCAATAACCGCCTGATTGATATCGTTCCTGACTCTACTGCCATCATACGCGGCGCGCATGCCGCTGGCAGGAAGCCGGTATTGGGTTGACTTACCGCACAAGCAAAACCTCGAACTCTTTGTCCAATTTCCTCGCAACCGTCCCATCGCTGGGACCGAAAACTCAAAGTATCAGCCCGTGGAAAGTTTCGGGCAATTAGTAGCGCTCGGCTTTGACGTCACCGTCTTTACACCTGCGCCCTATCGACGTCCTCGTCTCGGACGACCCTGTAAGGAGTTCTAATCTCGCGGCTGGCTTCGCACTTAGATGCTTTCAGCGCTTATCCGTTCCAGACTCAGCTACCCGGCGGTGCACCTGGCGGCACAACCGGCAAACCGGAGGTCTGTCCATCACGGTCCTCTCGTACTAGTGACGGCACCGCTCAAAACTCCAACGCCCACGATAGATAGAGACCGAACTGTCTCACGACGTTCTGAA
>OLFV01001533.1_pt1 | contig 21349 bp, 22 predicted proteins | sample 1605551 | NCBI WGS metagenome assembly OLFV01 (sample SAMEA3888922, study PRJEB22519) | human gut metagenome | biome: human gut; feature: human-associated habitat; material: faeces | place: Denmark | collected 2011
GCATCACCTTTTCAAAATATTCTTTGCTTTCCATTTTACGTGAATTTTAAAACGGTAGCAAAGATAATATTTTCCATTCAACCCACCTTACGCTGTATTGGTGGTTTACTGCTACAAATATAGGATTTTGTGCGTGACGTGAAGTTAAGGAAGCCTCTTGGACTCCGACAGCCATTTGTTATCGACACCCTCATCACTACAATACTTGCGCAGGCTACGACGTTTACGGTTCTGGTTAAAATCCTGCGTAACTTATGTAGCTAATTATCAACAGTATTTATATGGATGAAGCAAAAATCAAGACAACTTCCAAGTAAGGCATGCACCAAAAACCTTGAAATCAACATCCCGTATCTTTCGCTTTTGTTCCTCCCATAATCCTTCTGTTATATCATTTGTCAAAGGCTGCTCTTTTTTATAGCCGTTAAACACAGCTTCCGAAAGAAGAATAGATGGATAGGTGTATTTGTTTTCTACACGCTGAATTGATTGAACATTTATAAACTTAGACGAAGCCAAGGTTGTACCCACCCCATTCTGCTGAACCCCAAGCGATTCAGCCAATTCCTCTGTCGTAAGTTCTTTTGTTTCTCTGTACCAACCAGATGCGCGTTTCCAATAAGGACTACCTTCAAAATAGTTTTTATAATAAAAGCAGGCATCAACCTTGTACGCAATATCTACAAATTCTTTATTGGCACAATCCGTAAGACGAGATGCAAAGTTTGCTGGATATCCTATCCAAACAAGGCCTTTGTTATCATCATTCTCATCTCCTTTTTTAACAATACCGACTTTCATCACCCTCATTCTGCCATAATCAATACCTATTCCACACTTAAACTCTAGATTATCTATCTTTTTATCAATAAGCATGGCTATATGATTGATAGTGATAGCACAATGCACTGCTTTCGTATAGCATTTATCGGGAGGGAAGACAATCATCACACGATCGCCTATTATATTTCTTACAAACCCTCCTTCTTCTTGCGCTGCCAAGAGCACACAATGAGCGAACACGGAGTAAAGCCGCCCCATAGTACGGTCTTGTTTATCTTTCGTTAATTGTACCGAATTACGAATATCAACAAACAACACACAAGTATTAATTTCTATGCCTTTCTTTTCTTGACCATTACCATAGGTAAGATTGGAGTCGTCCAAACCTGGTACATATTGTTGGGCGAAGAAATTAAAACTCGTGGATTTCCAATCATTGATAACACTCTCTATGGAGGTCATAAAATCTTTTCTACTCATTATATTTGTGGAAAAATAAGATAAACTACAATCTCAGCAAACGTAAAGCACAACATTCTTATAAAGTTATTCAGCCCCTTTTTGTAACTATCAAATTTGTCATCGCAAATTTTGGAATTACAATATATTTGAGTACACAAATCATCCAAATACGCAGCTTCCGTCTGCCCTTTACTATCTGCTTGAAAATCTCTATAGCTTTTCTTTGCGATTGACTGGAAGTGCAATTTAGAGTTTCGTGTTATAGGAGAAGTATAGTCGGCAAAGTCTTCTATTTGAGTTTTAGGCTTTAATACCATTAAAAGGTTATACACCATGTGTCCCCCACTAAATAGTATCGGCAGCAGTCCACACAGTAGCAATGTCTTCTTATATGAGAACGTCGCATATACTCCGTACAACCAATAGTCATAAAACGGCTCGACGAGATATCTATACCCTTTCCCTATAACGTCCGAAGTCAGCAAGACCGCAATAAATGCACCACAAAAAGCTAAAAGTATTCCAGCCTTTTGGTCACAATTATTGATCCATGCATTAACCCTATCTAATCGTTGATTTAATTCTTGTGCAGAATATGGATTTTGAGACATTGTCATCTATTCGCTATCGTTACATTCTGCCTAATGGCAGCATTACTGCCTGTTCGTGTAACAGTGTTCTTGCCTATAACAAAGGCCATTACATCTACTCCTTATCAGAATGCAAATCGGTCGTACCAAACTCACGCGTCTTCTTCTCATTTTGTTTCTTCCACCATTCTTCTCCCTTGGCGGCACTCTCCTGGTCAAGCGGTTTACAAACAACATCCATTCCCTCTCCTATCAGTACATGATTGACAACCATTTTCAATTCGTCATCACAATAATTCTGGATAGTAAACTCAATTCCAGGATAGCATGTCTTAACAAAACTATCCAAGACTTTAGGCATTTCGGAGAAGTTAACATCACGCTCAGAGCAATAAGGAACGGCATATACATATAGGTTGCTCATAAAGCGCAATTCTCCAACACAATACGGCATATCTTTACCATCTTCCTTTCTGATATACACGCAAAGAACTGGGCTATCAACGCTTGGCAACACCTCGTTACGATATACTGGAGGCAAAAGAAATCTGCTCGGCTTTACTTCCTCATTTATCCACTTGACAGTTTTAGAAAAAGCAGGAAGCAGATAGTTTGGAAGACATGCTATCACAAATTTTACAAGTAGCCTATAGATGCTGTGCAAGCAAACCGGATCCTCTTGCTCAAGACCTAGTCTGAGGCCCTCCTTGGGAAAAGGCATGCCTGGCTTTGGCAAAACGTTTATGAACTTGTCAAAATAGAAATCCATCCGTCCACTCTCATACTCAAAATTGAATCCTTTAGCAGTTAATGGATTATTGTTTCTACTTTTTCTTCCCTCTGAGGCCCTGTAATAAGAATAGTAGTTCGACAAGTCCTTCTCTATTGTTCCTCCAAAGCGCTCATTGCAATCCTTACACTCTTCTAAGCAAAACAGGTGATCATTGCCCAAAAAATATGAAATAGCATGTGAGTTCTTAGGCTGGCCAAAGATAGACTTACTACTACCCACCTCATCTCTTTTTCCACAGAAACGACAAACCCGTTGACTCTTGTCCCAAACCCCGAAGTATTGCTCATAACCCAAATCTGCAAAATACAACATATCGTATCTTGGGTAACGAGAGGCACAATCCCAATACTTTATGTATTCATACACCTCACACAAGTTATACCCTTCGGCATATTTCGCCAAAGCAAACCTCCAACAATACACATCATAGCAAGGAAAGCCCTGGGCGTTTAAAAGCACTACCTTTTCATCACTCTTCACTGTACAAAGAGGTTGGAACAAACCTTTCAACTGAAGATGGTTTTCTGTCAGATGTGAAAGTTGTTCACATTTCTCCTTCAATTCGGCGCCTGTACTAAGACAAAACATCCCCCATGAGGCTGGATGCTTCAAAACCTTGAAATGCTGACATATAGCATTCTCCACCTCAGCTGGCACCCCTTTAATGGCTTTGTGAATGCAATTCTCAGGATATCGCACTATAATAATATCAAGCATTACAACTGTATTATTGTATAAATTCTAATTGAGATGTTTCTTTTGTTAGTGCTCAATTTAGGGCAGAGACGAAGACGTACCATCAAAATTCTCCTCGTCCTGGGTATGATCAGACTCTGCGTCCGAACACTTTTTCTTGGAGCCGCTCATTTTGTCACCAAAGCGATTCTTGTTGGCAAACTTCAACTTCGCCTTCAAGTCATCCACCTTCCGTTCGGCGGCCTTGCGCTTCTTCACCTCGGAAGCCAAGCTATTTTTCAGATCTTGCAGTTCTGACAACACGGCATCAAGCTTTGATAACCGAGCATCATATTCCTTCTGCTTATCCAAAAAATCCTGGAGTACTGCATCACGGGCACGAAGACCTAAATCAGCCTCACGGACACGCTCAGCCAAATAGTTGATATAACGTTTTTGTTCTTCTGCTGTCATACCTTCGCTATAATCAAGAGCGGGGCGCGAGATTGATTCTCGCGCCAGAAGCTCTTGCTTTTGTTCTATGATATGTCGCAGTTCGATCATCCGCTATGGAGACATGACAATGAACACTTCGCCATCATCAGGCTCACGATGAAGTTGTTCGCGTATGATGGATAACACACGGCTATGCTTGCAGCGCATGTCGGTGAAATCACGGAGGTAATAGAAACGGTTTAATCCTGTTACCTTAAGCATAGGTCCTCCAACTTCTCTATCAGTCGCTTCAACTCCTGATAGTTTAGGTTCTTCTGGGAGATATGCAACCCGTTGGTCATCCGCAACTCCACAAGGATACGAACACAAGAGGGTTTCGTCTCTGTAGAGGATTGCTCCGGTGAACGATTGGCCTCCTTCGGATCTTTTTGACAAGAGGCCGGAAGACCATCCACCTTTACTTCCACAATCTTGTTGCGTGTATCCTTAGATAAGAAAGGCTGCACCTCAGCAATTCAAGCAAGCTTGATTGTATTCGATTTACACTTTCTTTGTACCATTTGTAGAATATGTTATAAGGTACTTTATTACGGGATCAGAACTGTTCAATGGAGATGCCCTTCGGCATTGCCTCCGTCTGGTACTGGAAATAGAATCGCTCCAAATCTTCGCTGCTGTACATAAATCAATGTTTAATTTTTGGCAGCAAAGTTACAACTTTCAAAATTGAGCCCTAATTTGAGTGCTTACCTTTTACCAAACCGATTGTTTTATCGTTCTGTCACAATCACCTTAAACGTTTTAAAGATCAATTTTATATCATAAAAGAACGAATGGTTCTGCACATACTCCAAATACAGTTTTATCTTCTCCTGCATAATCACATGGATGTAATAGTCCTCAGGATCCTCCGCTTTCTCCATCAGCTCATTTTCATTACGAAACATGATACTTGCTGGATCTGTGATACCAGGGGTAACATCCAACACATGCATCTGCTCAGGTGTCCAGTAATTCACATAATGACGCACCTCTGGACGAGGACCCACCAAACTCATATCGCCAATGAACACGTTTATCAGCTGTGGCAGCTCGTCAAACTTATATTTGCGGATATAATACCCCGACCGAGTAACGCGAGGGTCACGCCCACCAATTGTGACGAGCGACCCTTTGTCCGCCCCCACTCGCATAGACCGAAACTTGAATATTCTGAAATCCTTATTGTTTCTACCCACGCGCAACTGACGATAAAAAACAGGCCCCTTGGAGTCCAGTTTAATCCATATAGCAAGTATTAAAAAAAGTGGGCTCAGTACGATCAGACCAAGCCCAGAAGCAACGACATCAAATAACCTTTTCATATTTACAAAGAAGAAAGCCTGGAGGCAAAGCAACAGTATCTTTGCCTCCAAGCCCTTAAATGAATATTACAAATGAGAAACAATATCGACGAAGTTCTCGATCACATACTCCAGATCCTCGTCCGTCATTTTTGTATTCAACGGCAACGTGATTTCGTTCTCAAACAAATGATAAGCATTCGGGAAATCCTTGATGTCAAAGCCCAACTTCTTGTAGGCCGTCATCATCGGCAGCGGCTTATAGTGGACATTCGTGGCAACGCCCCGCTCCGCCATCTGCTCTATCACCCGGTTCGCCTCCTCGCGCGTCTTGCCCAGCAAGCGCACCAGATACAGATGCCCCGAAGAAGCATAATCCGCACCATAGTGATGCAGCACCGCCACGTTCAGCGATCGGAAAGCCTCATCATAGCGTGCTATCATCTTGCGACGACGCTCCAGCATCCCCTGATAGCGCTCCATCTGCACCAGACCAATGGCAGCCGCCACATCCGTCATGTTACACTTATACCACGTCCCGATGATGTCATACTCCCAGGCACCCACCTTCGTCTTCGCCAGTGCATCCTTGTTCTGACCGTGCAGACTCAGCAACTGCGCCTTGCGATACAGGTTCTCGTTCCACGTCTCGCCCGCTATCTCCGGCACACCGCTAAACGTGTTCTCCACCTGCTTGTCCAAGTCCTTCACCACCTGCTCGTTGCCGAAAGGCAGATGCCACGTCAGCGCACCACCCTCCGCCGTCGTGAAGTTCTTCACGGCATGAAAACTAAAGGAAGAGAAGTCAGCGATCGATCCTACCCGCTTTCCCTTGCGCGTAGCACCGAAGGCATGGGCCGCATCACAACAGATCGCTATGCGCCCCAGCATCCCCTGCAGGTCCGTCTTCGGAACAAAGAGGTCCCTCTTGCGCTCCACGATCGCAAACAGTCGGTCGTAGTCACACGGGATACCCGCCAAATCTACCGGGATAATCGCTTTCGTCCGCGGCGTGATAGCCCGTTCCACGGCCTCATAGTCCATTTCCAGGCAGTCCTTCTGCACATCCACGAAGACCAAGGTAGCCCCCACATGCGTCACCACCGACGCACTCGCCGTATAGGTATAAGCCGGGACGATCACCTCGTCACCCTCGCCAATTCCCAGCAGCCGCAGGGCCATTTCCCCACACGCCGTCTGCGAACCGAGGCAGACCGCTTTATCTACCCCTACAAACGCAGCCACTTTCTTTTCCAGTTTCTTCGTACGCGGTCCGGTGGTGATCCATCCAGACAGTATGGCGTCGCGCACTTCCGCAGCCTCCGCCTCCGTCATATCAGGCGGAGAGAAAGGCACATTACGCAATTTCATTGACATAATATATATTGATGATTAAAAATTCAGTTTTTCCACACACTCTTCTTGCCCCACTTCCAATTTACCCAAGAGCGAATTCTCAACAAGAATCCCATTAAGTGATTTTCTTTGCTATATACCAACTGATACTTCCAGCGATTTTTGAAGTATCGTTTTATCTTTCTTGGCAAAGAATGTACATCCCCAGATGTTGGATTTAGAATTTCAGCAAGCATTCGTTCTTCTATATCCTTATACCTTGGCCAGTCAGGGAAACATTCTGAAAAAACACCTATGTAGTCCATACAAATTCCATTCAAACAGCACAGGAATTTGAAATAGCCACCTTCAATAGCCAATACCTTAACCTTATCCCAATCTATTTGATGGATATTAGAATTAAGATTCGCATTCCTCACCACCAAAGCATAGTCAACAATTTGCCTTAGATTAGCTCCACCATAAACAAAGTGTCCAGCAAAATGTAATGGTAGAAATACAACATTAAACATTGTAGAAGGCAACCAGCAACCTGTTTCCTCATCGAGATGAGAATTTGTATTAAGGTCTTTCTTTAAGTATTCTTCTACCTTCAATAGCGAGAAGTGCTCTTGCTCACAAATTATAGAAGCATGATTCTCAATATGAATACCATTAAAAATATATACGCTATGCTTCTCCTCGTTCTGTTTTACCTCTATACCCTTATCTTTTATCAACTCATCTGCATATTTACCTTTACCACAGAAATAAATATCCAAATCACCACATCCTCTATGTTTGGCAACAGGATAATATTTTGATATACCATAACCTTTCATTAGCACCATTCTCAAACAGTGTTTTGAGAAAAATGAAGATAGTTCTTTTATGGATATTTTTTGTTTTTCATACACATTCTCCAAAGTCATCACATTGCCAATCCACTTTATCAATATATTCCGTGGAGGTAGTGCTTCATTAACCATCAGACTATCAAAGCCATCTAAACATAATCCAAGAACAGATTGCTGTTTGGCTATTTTCATCAGCTTAAACCAATCGGTTTCTGATAAAGAAAAAAATAAAGCCGTATCTGTAAGGTTCGTGTGTATACTATTATGTAGGAGTGATAAAAATCGTTTTTGATCCATGATTGGAAACAGCTGCTTATTCTTGTTTCTTCACATACCACATCTTCTTCCATCCATTACCCACAACATTCATCAATGTCCAGAACGTAGCCATCAATGGGTTCATCCCTTCTGCCACATGGAACAGTGGATAATGTGCCCAAATGCGTTTCCACAAAGGCTTGGGTGTGATGCTCACTTTACGTCGGCGATACCTTGCCAGATTTTCCTTCAACAGATAGCATGGAGCCTTTCTCACCACCTTAAGCCATAGAGCCGTATCATTATTCTTACGTACATCCTTTATTTGCACCAATCCTATCCGCTCCCTGTCGTACATCACAGCCAGGCATCCAGGCCAGCAGCACATAAACATAGCCAACTTACTCACTTTCTTTATTCCCGACACATACACGCCCAAGTCTTTGCCCTCCTCGCTCATCTCCGTATATTCATGATAAGAGAAGGCATAGCCATTCTCCACCATAAACTTCAGCTGATGTTCCAGTTTCTCTGGCAACCACAAATCATCCGAATCAAGAAAAGCAATCCATCTGCCCTTTGCCCTACGCAAAGCATTGTTTCGGGTTATTGCAGCCCCTGAGTTCTCAGGGTTACATTCATACTTAATACGTTTGTCAGCCTCCATAAACGGCTTTACAACCTCCAACGTATTGTCCTTAGAGCAATCGTCTTGAATAAGAAGTTCCCAGTTCTGATAAGTCTGTGCCTGTATACTTTTGATTGTTTCTGCTATAAAAGCAGCACACGCCCAAGTGGGAGTGATAATAGATACCAATCCGTAGTCTTGCATAATATATTAATTATGTCTAAAATAAGCTTGTAGTAAATAATGCAGAATAAAAGAGTCCTTCTTATCCATTTCTATATTTTCTGCTCCACCTTCACGATATTTGAATCGTACATTGTTCTGTTGATAATTACCAATAAGTGAATATTCAAACAACGCTTGCATCATATCTTCTCCATTTTTCTCATCAATTCCTTCATCTATTATAAGATCTAAAAGGAAATCAAACATGAACGGTTCTCTAGGAGTTAACCTCTTTAGAGCCCTAAAAGCCGACTCTATGTCATCACTACAAAATCTTAGCGAAAACTCTCCTTTTAAATCTTTTACCATAGCGGTTGCATACCGTGGTAACAAGGCATTCTTTATATCATTCTGACGAAGTGGCAATTCTAATTTTAATGTATTTATATCTTTAAAAAAAAGTATTAAGTCTCTTGGTCGATAAAAAGTATGATCTATTACATATTTAAATCCTGTTTTTCCATAAAAAGATTTTTCGTCAACAAACGATGTCCATGGGTCTGACTTGTCGTTTATTTTATATCCTAACTTATTATAGTTAACTGATATTCGCTTATTGATGAATTGTCTAAGGAATGATTTTGTCTCATCACCTCTATATATATCTTCAAACCAATTTAATTCAACAGAGTAACTATTTAATAGTTTTCCCATATCTGCTGTATATAATATTGACTTAGCTATATCACTCCTGAGAAGAACAAAAACCTTAGAATCTATACCATTACGAGCAAAGAAATCGACATTAAAATATTTAGCCATACGCAATAAATCAGCAGTTGTCTCAATATCGTTAGGATTGTCTGTATGATACCCAATATCCAAATCATCAAAAATAACGATATACTGATTATTTTTATCGCATTTCAAAATATAGCTTAAGATAAGTTCAAGATTAGGAAGCATCTTGTAGAAATCTGCTCTTCCACCCTTTATCTCACGTTCTTTGTGCCCTATTGCAGATACTGCTCTATTCAAATATTCTGCACCAACAGTAAGACCACTCTTTATTACCGTCTCCCTTATTTCATCTTTTCTTATATCAATAAAGCCCCTGTTTCTATCTACAAATTGTTTTACAAACTTAATTGCAGGATGCTCAATGGCTGATTGATTTTGCAATATCAAATCCAGCAAATGCGTTAACATAATCCACTTATACAAAAGACTTCTTTCAATAGAATAGCCTTGTTCTTTTCCTGTTTGAACAATATGTTCTACATCAATATCAGGTTTCTTGATGAACTTACAAAATAGATTCGGCTCTCCATGGGCTAAAGCAAACATATGCTCGCCTATGGCTGACTTTCCAGAACCTTTACGACCTAAAACTATAAATTTTTCATTGTTCAATTGACTTAATATATCGAGATAATCTTCAAAAAACTGATCAAGAGTAATTGGAGTAATTGTCGCTTCAGACTCTGCTTCTGGACTTCCTATAAAAAAGTTTTCAGTAGTAGGCCGGCAAACATCTCCATTGTTCCTTTTTTTGTTCAAATATTTATCAAATACGCCCATAGTAATTATTTCATTAAAACAAATTTAGCTCCGCCCGATGGTATCGCACCATATCGCTTCATGCGACCACTTGTGCGGACGGATATACCATTACCTACTTCTTTTTCAGAGGGAAATCCTTTATGCTGAACTTCTCACCAAGCATTTTGTTGAATTCAGGAGTATAGAAGTCCATAAAGCCACCTTGCGAAGTGAAGGTCAATTCGCCAAAGTATATTTTTCCGTCTATGTTGTATAGATCAACACGAAGTTCTGGGAAACCCTTTGACAGTTTTTCCGCTATCTCCACCATTTTATCGAAGTTCTTAGGCTTAGGAATGATGTCTCCTCTTAGATAATCAGAATTGAATACAGAGAATTCAGGATGTGCATTCCAATCCATATCATAAGTCATCACATGGGCACTGTTGCCACCAGCACTACGGTCATTGCATATCCATGTGTAGTAGCACTTACCATTAAAGCACCACATCTTATAGTCAGTCAAAGATGTAGCGCCCTTTTCTAATGGCAACACTTCTTCCGCAATCACACAAGGCTTCATATTCTTGTAATGAGGTTCTGCATGAAGCGCACCAATATTCTTGCGACTCAACCATTCCCCAATCATTTCTATATACTCAGCCTTCTTCTCTGGAGTGAGGTCAGCCTTGCGTATAATCTTGTTTGTACCCTTACCATCACCATTATTAGCCTTAATGATAAAAGTATCAGGGAGCACATCAAAATTTACATCCTCTTTCTTATACCAGGTGGCATAGAGCTTCACCAAAATGTCGCCCAGACCAATTTTCTCCACATAGTCACGCACCGTTCGCTTATCAGCCAATTCTGTCCATCTTGAAGTGTCAGAATAAAGCTTCGCCCACAGTATTTTCTCATTTAATGTCTGAGGATTCTTAAGGTTAAGCGGTTCTTTAAACACATAGCGATAACGGATTTTCAACAAAGTCTCTGGAAAATGATTACCCATAAACTCTGTAAACTTAATCAAAGGCCAAAACATAATTCTGCCTGATTTACTTAAAGTTGGATGAAATGCCATATTTTATTGTTTGTCTTATTTGAAAAAACTTCTTGAAGATTACATTATATACAAAGTTGTCACATTATTACTCCTTTTCTCTTACCATTCCCAACATAAACAATACATGAAGTAATCTACCAGCACAACCATATCCAAAATATTGAGGGGCTACAATACCATGACACATGAGATTACGAATGTTCAACCCAATTTGGTTGGTTAAAACTAATCGTAAAAGATAAGCACCATCATATGTAAAAATTTCCTCTACAGGTTGCAATCGTAACAATTCATCAAGTGTTTTCAATTGAAACCCTTTTCCGCTCTTTTGAGGTTTAAGAACACTCATACCTGATTTCTCTATTATGGCACATATCGCATTTTCTATCTGCGGAACAATCAAGTGGGAGAAAAGAACATATTTTCCTTCTAAAAAGAATTGGAGAGCTTCACGAATAATATCATATCTGTTTTCTTCAAATATTGGACAAGAATTAATTATATTGTCCATAAGTTTATCTACAGTAATAGCTTCACATTCTAACATATTATGAATAGCCATTTCTAAGAAATGATTATTCAACTTCATCCTTTCCACAATATGCAAAACTAAATTCCCTTCAAAGTCTGATTCCAGATTACCAATTTCAGACATAGGCCTGCCTTTTGTGTCCAAAAGATGAGTACCCATCATAAATCGTAATGGGGTTTCCTTTGCCAATTCTTTCAAACTTTCTTCCTCTTCTTTTTTGTTCGGAATAAAATATAAAGTAAAGTTTTTCCAACGTTCATAATCATCCTTTGCCTTTTTCCCAAACATTATTTCTGCTTGCTCAAAACTCTCCTTGGGTATATCAAACTCGATTTTACGTTGTTGTATTTCTTCATTTGCCTTAGCATAAGCATTTTGTACATCCACCATCATTCGTGTTGCCTCAGAATCACAATTATAATGCCTATACAAGTGCTGCACATTTTCAAGATTTCCTGCATACTGGAGTTTCATCATGTTTGACTCCTCATGACGGAAAGAATCCTCAATTATTCGCAATACGCGTTTTACGTCCTCTTTTTGAGACTTTGAGACATAGTAATCAGCTAATAAACAAGCTTGATTCTGGATTGTCCATGGATTGATTTTTCCATCAGTATTTGGAGTCATCAATCTTGACAAACGTTCCTCATGCTCTATAATCAATTCTTCTTTCTCTTCCTCAGTAAAACATTTTTTGTTAGAAAGCATCAACTGCATACGTGAAGACCAATAACGTACAGCATTGTCTTCAGGATGACGCTGTTCAAAATCCTTATAAGCCTTCTTTACTGTTGCAAGGTCTTCAGAACTCTTATTGACAAAAGCAAACAAATACTCCAAAGCATTCACGGTCAATATCGGATACCTGAAATAATCACCATTACATACTTCCAAAGAATCATCAACTATATTTCTATACAATGTTCCATCATTTGGTTGGTGGCATATAGAAGGCTGGAAATCCCATACCAATGTGGCATAACGAAGTTTCAATAAAGGATTATTGCTATTAGTCAGCCTTTTTTTCCAATACTCTACAACTTCAGGAGTTATTTCATCTATGGCTGGAGAATAAATAGGCAATCCTTTAGCACCTCTAAAAGTAATTTGAGGACCATAGTAATAATGCCCCCATGGGTTGTTTCCATATTGTGGCTGGAGCCTGAAAGCTAATTGTTCATATAAATATTCAGGTTTAGCCTTTTCTGAATCATCCACGGAATTAAAATCCTCTAAGACATCATTATAATCAAAATCTTTAAAATCACTTTGGCTATATTTAGAACGCATTTCTTCTAAAATCATAGTTATTCCATTTTATAGACAAAATATAAGTGTCTCCTTAAAATAGGGAGCTCTATTAAAAATACTTTCTTAAAATTTTCTTAGCATTGTCTGCATGATATTCAACAGCTCTAAGTCTTGCGTAATCTTTCAGACGGTTCAACTTTTCTGTATCATTTAGAAGTTCCTCACAAACAGAGTTGAATATTTCTTGATTATCTTCAAAAGGAATGATTATTCCGGTTTTACCATCCTCTATCAATTCACGTGCGTATGTCCAATCAGAAGCAATTACAGGAATTCCTGATATATATGCATCAATCACACTTCCTGGAATACCCTCTGTAGGGTAATGTGTGGGGAAGAGCATCGCATCATATTTTTCCAAAGCTTGGGGAATGTCGCTTTGCTGCGCCACGCCTTTATATGTCACGAATTTATATTTTTCAATTTGTTTTTCAAAATAGTCCTTGTCTTTGGGATCCACCATGCCATAGAAATCAATTGTCACATTGTTTCTTGACTGTTTTGACAACCAATCTGCATAACCAAAAATCACATCTATTCCTTTCTCCATTATTATTCTAGCAAGAAAAACCAGATGAAGCTCACCATTGGTATGATACTTCTGGGGTGAAAAAGACACAAACTTTACGTTTGGACAGTATTCAAGATTATTAAAACCATGTATATCATGTAAATAATTACCTAACATATGTGTTTCATTAAATACACATTTTATTCTTCGCATCATCCATCTATGAATAGGAAGTGACTTTAAATAAATATGCAGACGACCACCTATCGTGAACAAATAAATATCATATCTAAATAGTTTTGAGAAGACAAAAAGAATAGGGAAAAAAAACTTTAAATTATGATAGGCAGGCAATAGGCAGAGCTTCTTACATTTGAACAACTGTCGAATCATTTTAAAAAATGCCAACTTATCGTATCGAAACGATTCTGTGTCAAACTCTTCTACGTTACATCCCATTTCTTTAAATAGGCGACTCATATTCCTTGTCTTCACCGACTGTCCTTCTTGTATATTGCTTTTTTTTCCAAAGTACCCAAATACAAGAACACTTTTCGTTGTTAACATATTTTTATTTTATATTAAGCATTGTTATTTGTATTCCTTTAGTTTCTAAGACTCTGTAAATATCAATAAAATGGAAGCAAGACATAGTTAATGCATGAAAAGATTATCACCTTCTATACTTTATTATCTTTGCAGACACGCCACCTACAACAGCGAAATCAGGTACATCTTTTGTGACAACAGCACAAGAACCTATTACTGCTCCATTGCCTTCTTTGACACCAGGCATGATGACAACTCTCATTCCTATCCAAACGTCATTACCAACGACAACTTCTGCAACTCTCATTCCTTGCTGTCACATTGGAATATCTGTACGTTCGATGTTATGCGTGTGAGTTAGGATTGTTACCTCTGGCCCCATCATAACATTGTCACCAATTCTAAGAGGTCCATGAACAGAGCAATTGACACCAAGACCACTACCTGAACCTATTGAAATCCCCCCCCCGGTTGCAAAACGGGCACCACTTTCAATATTTACATTATCACCACATTTATCAAAAATAGGACGACAGATTATACGCCTGATTTTTCTGGTCCAGTGTGTCATCGGACTTGTTGAGGCAGGCAAATACTTTGCAAATCCGTAATATACAACCAAGCATAAGAGTTTCTTTATCTTCATACTTTTATTCTACTATATTATTAACATACCCCTCCGTCGCCCAATCCCTATGCTTAATAATGCAAGGATTGCCAAAGACTACAGAATGGGAGGGAATGTCTACATTTACATAACTGTTAGGTGCAATCATCACATCGTCGCCAATGGCTACATTTCCTACGATAGCAGAATTGATACCTATCCACACTCTATCGCCAATAGTTGGACAACCTTTATGGAAGCCTCTATTCGCTTGTCCTATAACAATACCTTTATGAATGTTACAATTGCGACCTATTTTAGCTTTACTATTGATGGTTATATTATATGCGTGACCTATATAAATACCCCCTCCGATTTGATTATTTGCTGTTATTTCCAAACCTCTTCTATTTGACCACAGACGGAACAAGACCTTGTATAATAGCCTCATTGGCAGGAAAGAAGCTTCAGATGCTTTTCGATAAAGGAAATGGAAAATCCTAATATATGTCTCGGGCTTTCCACCATATCGAGCAATATCTGCATTATATAATTCTTTGAATTTACTCATTGCTTTATAATTTTTCTATCAGTTCAACGTATGATTTTAAGAATGCTTCTTCTGTATTGCGCTTCAAACAAAGTTGACGATTGCGCTTACCCATTTCCAGTCTTTCTTCGTGTGTTAAGTTTGCCATTTTGTTGATGGCGTCAGCAATCGCTTCAGGCTTCTTTGGATCAAACAAAAATCCATTTATTCCCTCTTCTACTATATATGGATTCTCATATACATTGCTACAGAGAATCGGCAATTCGCATGACATAGCTTCTGCCACAACATTAGGATAACCCTCAAAAAGACTTGGGAGGCAGAAAATGTCCGCTTTGCGATATTCCTCCTCTATCTTCTGATTGGGTTCATGCAACGTCAGAAAATCAGCAATGTCAAGCTTTTGATATTCCTTTTCTATTTCTGCAAAATAATCAGCATTATGCTTCTTGTCTCCATACCAATCGAAATGTACATTTAGTCCCATGTCTTTTACCATACGAATGGCTTTCAAGTAAGTCAACACATTTTTCTGTTGTGTATAGCGAGCAACGGTAACAATACGAAGTGTTTCATTTCGTACTGGAGTTTCTGATGGCGTAAAGCGATTAACATCAACAAAATTGATAATAGGGTGTACCTTCTTACTCAAGAATGGAAAATTATTGCGGATGAAATTTCCTTGACTGTTGCTATTAGGAACTATTGCGTCAGCCATACGATAAAGGTTGAACTGTACCTTATCACTACGAGTAATGCAAGTATTATTATTTCGTTCCGACACCACTAACTTAGCCCTGAAAAACATCTTTGCAAGACACATCGTCTTGTTGACAGATGGCAAGAATGAAATAACAACATCAGGCTTATACTGACGCACATACTTTGCAACCTTAAAGACACGAGTATTCTTGTTCCATAGCTCAGGCACAAACTGATAGTCCACACCATTTTGGCGAAGATGAGGCTCATAGAACTGATTCTCTACGTATGTGATTAATCGGCAAGGAAATCCTGCCTTGGTCAACATCACAGCCAGTCCGCATATTTGCCGCTCCGCACCACCCGACCCGAGGCCTTCGGTAATTAAAAGTATTTTCTTCATTCTCTCAAATATAGAATAATACTAATCATCTTTTGTAAGTAAGGAAAGAATATATTATTTGACTGTCAACAAACTACCCAATTTCTCATCCCATTCTTCAGGAACAAAAGGTAACATACCAGAAGCAGGATGAAAAGTGAGCTCACCAAAATATATTTTGCCTTTAATGTTATACAAATCCACTCGCAAGAATTTAAATCCTTCAGATAGCTTTTCTACTATAGAAATCATCTCGTTAAGATTCTCTGGCACTATTTCAATATGATTCGGATCAGGTTCGAGCCCTTTTTCTCCGACTGGCAACAACTGGCCTTCGGGAGAATAATAATTGGCATGATGCTCCACAAACCGTCCAAAATCAATCTTGAAACATTTTACCTTGCCGTTAAAGCAGAAAAACTTATAATCTTTTAAATCTGCGGATGGAGATTCTTGTTCTATCTTTATAATCTCATTATTGAATATTAGGATTTTATCCCCCTAAAGTAACTTTTGGTAGTTTTATCAGACTCCCGAGATATGCGTCCATATCGTCAGGGGTAATAGCTTCTAACCCACTGGAATCGAACATTGTTATTTCACCGAACATTACATCTCCAGCCACATTGTATAGGTCTATACGCGCATGAGGGATACCTTTCGATAATTGCGCCGCCACTTTCAACATTTGTTGCAATTGCGCTGGTCGAGGCAATTCCTTATCGGGGCGTGGTGCGCCCCATGTAATGTCTACAGCCTTCCAATTTATATCGTAATAACCAAAACGCTTGTCGCCAGAAAAGCGACCGTCGGCTGTCATTATAAGTTTAGGCTCACCATTAAAGCAGTATATCTTATAGTCAATTAAGTCTTGCTGTCCTTTTTCTGGTGCGATAAATTTCTCTGCTATGATACGATGTGGCACATTTTTGTAAGGCCACTCACGCAATCCGCTATAGATATCACTGCGCATAGATTGGTTGAGTTTCGCAATGGCATCAGTACGATTGAATGTCTGCTTATCCTTGCAGATTACCACTCCTCCTCCACCTCCGCCATGCGTAGTCTTTAGCACAAACTGATTAGGAAGACTATCCCAGTTTATCTCCTCAGGTTTGTCCCACACACCTAAAGTAGGAATAATGTACTCCTCACCAATAATGTCAGCTACATATTTCTTTACCGCATATTTGTCAACCATGTTGGTATATTCAGGTCGGCGGTTGTAGAGCTTAAGCCACTGCAACTTCTCAGTAAATGTCTTGGGATTTTTCAGGTCGAGCCTATGTCCCATCTTAAAGCGGTAAAGCAACTTCAGATAAGGCTTATCTGGAAGCCATCTAAAGAAGTTTTGGACAATGGCTGCCATAAAAGCTCCTCGATCTTCTTTTAAAAAACGTAAGGCTGATTGTATTTTGCTCATATATAGTGTGATTATTTATTAATTCGGTTTATTGATAGTTGCTAAGGCATAGCCAAGTGGAGCAGTCGCCACGAATGTCATGTCACCATACGACATCGAAAACCATGTCTGAGCAAAAAAGACAAATAGCATTAGGGCAAGGATGGTCTTTGCATCGGTGTTAGTGGCACTCTTCCATGTCTTGTAAAAACCAAGAAAATATAATACATATACCACGAGCCCTAAAATGCCTTGATTCACTGCTATTTCAAGCCAGTCATTGTGCGCATAGTTGTAGTAGATCTCCAATGTTCCATTAGCACCACGCCCTATTAGGTAATGCAGTACATCTGCTTCATCAGAGAAATAATGCCAGAAGAAGGAATAGAGATTATCACGGCCACTCGAATTTCCCTCCATCGTACTTTCTAAGCGTTGCTGCATATAATCGCTGGTAGCCATCTCATGGATAAAGAAATAGACTACACCCACACATATAGCAACAGACAAGAATATGAATAAGAAGCGTGTATTGCCTCTCGAACTTTTGATGACTCGCCACATGAAATAGATAGCAGAGATAGCTCCGATGATTATCGCACCACGCTTCATACCAATTATAAGAAATGCCATCACGAAGGCGAAAGTAGCAAACTGTAATAACGGTTTTTTCTGGTATATCACCAACATGGGCAGAATAGAGAGAAATAGATAACCCGTATTGTTGGTCACCTCTTCAACACTTGAGCCTTCCTCTACCAATTGAGCCAAAGCTTCGCGTTGCATACGGAAATACGACATTGTAACTGATGCTAAGAATATCAAACCCCATATACGCAAACGCTCTGCTGTGAGATATCCCTTCTTCGTGTAATAGTAGAAAGGATAAATAGGTAATAGCGACAGGTATATGGACTTGATATAGTTGTATGACGGCATTTTCATGCCTGACAGAGGATAATACAATGTCGATGGACTTGAGACAATCAATGCGAAACCATAGACCGTAAACAAAAGTATCAGCATATTGAAGCCTTTGAAATAGACTGGGGCGTTTCTCCACTGTAATACCTTGATGGCGCAATTTGCCGATACCAGTAGGGTTAATCCAAGCAATATAATGGATATAGCGCCACCTTCAGGATATACGATACCCTGAAGATAATAGAGTACCCATGCCGCCAAAAACATGTCGCATCTATTCATGCGTGAAATTCGAAATGATACCATTTATTTTATTCTATGCTTTTAGATTTCTATTAACGTATCTTTCATTAGCGATATTTTTTTGCTAAAAAATAAGAGCCAACTCCTAGCATTCCTCTACATAAAAGCACTGTAATAGCAGCACCAATATAAGAGAAATTATAGACCAAAGGTATTGCAACACCCATTCCTACTATAGATGAGACGAAGGTTAGGTTTCGTAGAGGTTTTTCTTTATGATTAATTATCAAGAAATTTGTTCCATAAGTATAGTCCATAGCGAGAAAGACAACAGAAAAGGAAAGAATCTGCATAACAACAATCGACTTCTCAAACTCATTACCTAACATTATCTTAATGAACAACGGTGATAATAAAATAAGAAAAACAGCTCCTATTAGCGCCGATGCGATATTTAACTTCGCATAAAAAGAATGTTTATCTGGCCGTCTTGACAAAAAAGGATAAAACGCTCTTGACAGTACAGATTGAAATTGATAGAAAATAACAGGAAACCTATTTCCTCCATCATATATGCCATTGGCCGTAGATCCCCCAAAGAATCCAAGCAACATAACAGAAAAACTATTGTAGAGATTCGGCATCAAATTGTTAATAAACACATCTGTGCTATTTCGTATCGTCTTAAAAATCTCGCCCCATTGCGGCTTATATAAACTATAACCCCATTTTTTGAAAATCAGATACAAGGCTCCTATACCACATAATAGATAGCCGATGGTGGTCAAAAGAGGCTGTATTAGATAGTCTTCTCTTTTATGTATGAAAACAAACACTGCTACTGTGAATACCAACTTTAAAAGAAGATTGAAAAGTGTGGTATATTTCATTTTTTCTATTGCTTGAAAAAACCACTCGGGAAACAGAATATAACCAGGAACTAACAAAAATGTGACAAAAATAATATCAGCGTTCTCCCTTAAGTATGGAACCAACAAAACTACTAGCAACAGAATTATGCCTGACAGCAGAGTTAAAACACTTCTTGCCCACAAAACATTACTGAAAATTCTAGAAACCAACTCTTTGTTATCCCTATTTTGCGCTACATCACGGGTTGCCGTAAGGTTGAATCCCCAATCGGAGATTGTCTGAATCCAAACAACAATGGCTGAAGCAAAAGCTATCTTTCCAAAGCCATCCGCGCCAATCACACGAGCAAGATATGGCATAGAGATTAAAGGAAACACATAGCCAGCTACTTGCAATAAAGACAGATAACCAAAATTGGCAAATACAGTCTTTCCATCCTTGCTTTTATTTATTTGTTTTTTAATTTCCGAAATCCTTTTCATTTACTATTTCATAATCAAGTTTATCCTAGAAGGATTATAGTATTTTCGATCCCACTTTAGTTCTTCTTAAAAATATAGTCAACATTAATGACATAAACAATGCGATTAAAAAAGTTACCCAAGGATATATATATGGACTTAAATTTTTAGAGAGTTCTGTTCGTTCTACAAGCATCAAAACGAACTGTTGGAAAATATATACTCCAAAACAGCAATCACTAAGCTGTACCAAAATCATTTGCTTTATACCAACCTTCGTTTTTGCCAATTTTAGGGCAGAAATCATCAGTAGATAAATTCCAAACACTGCACAAAGAAATCTGCAAAAGAGGGTCATAGTAACATTAATAATCTTAACTAAAACACCCCCCTCAACTAGGTAAAACGCATTCAAGTTGAGCTTCAGTATAAATACTAATACAAAGCACACTGCTATGACAGGAATTACCATTTTAGCCTTATAAGACCAATTCAAATTATACTTTCTGACACAATAGCCTCCCCAAAAGAACGGAAAGAAATACATTGCACTCTCCAATCTAAATGGCAATGGTAGTGCTGACAAACAGATTAGCAAAGGAGTAATTATCAACAAGGTTCTGTTTGACACCTTTACCCTCTTAAATAGATACACAAACAGAAAACACCAAAATAACATTGGCAAAAACCACATGTGTCCTGCTCCAGAAAGAACCTCATATATGGTTGGGAGTGCTAACCAGTCACCTTTATCAAACATTAGTATATAAAGGACACTAAACAATATTGACGGCATAAGAAGCCGCTTTATCTTTTTTATTATGAAGCACTTTGTGTGTATGTATTCTTCTCCTTTTTTACCTACTTGATACCCCAAAATATATCCAGATATAAATACAAATGTTTCAAGTAAACATGCGTAAGATAATTTATCCATTATACTATACACCTAAATTTTAGGGTATCCGGAAATAGGTTCCCAAGCCCCTGAAAAGATAGCAAAGGCATGATAGAAGACAAGGGTTGTTATCAAAAAAAGTCGAACATAAATAACCTCGTACAAGGTATTATTGAATGAATTTGCTTGCATATTAGTATCCTTATTTTAGCCGAGCTGATAGAATAAATCACAATCCTTTTTCATCTTTCGTAGCCAGGAACGAAGATTGATCAATAGTATTTTGCATACCATTCCGCAAAGCACCTCAATCCTTCCCTCAGACTTGTGTTTGGCTTGAATCCAAAGTCCTGCTCCAGAGGTGTTGTGTCAGCGTAGGTGACGGGTACGTCGCCAGGCTGCATGGGCACAAGCTCCTTATGGGCCTCAAAATCGTAGTCTTTGGGTA
>OLFV01001534.1_pt1 | contig 21332 bp, 19 predicted proteins | sample 1605551 | NCBI WGS metagenome assembly OLFV01 (sample SAMEA3888922, study PRJEB22519) | human gut metagenome | biome: human gut; feature: human-associated habitat; material: faeces | place: Denmark | collected 2011
TTGGAGGCGGCTCTGGACGACGCCTTCATTGTCGGCTGACTTCATTCAGCCGGAGTCTGCAAACAATTTTGCGCATAAATCTTGACGGCACCATTTAAGCTCCACAGTGAAGTGGTCCTCCCAGACGATGATTCGCTCAAGCCAGCGCTTTACCAGTGCTTCATCGAAGGTTTCCAGATGTGCGGGCTGTTGCTTGATAAAATCCTGCAGTTCATTGATGCGGGTAATCTGTGCGTCTCTGGCAGCGGTGTCAACGGTGCATTTTTCGCGCTGTTCCCGGAGTTTGAAGATCTCATCGGCAATCTTATCATAGGCCTCTTTGTTATTGGTTTTTTTGAGAAGCTCTTTCTGAAGCTCCTGCAGTTTTTCGTCAATGCCATCAGCGGTTTTTTGCTGAGCACTACGGATCACATTTGCGATGTTCTGCTGGAGCTGCGCCTGGTAGGTTGACTTATCGCCAAGGAGCGTGTTGATTGCCTGAACTACCACATTTTCCAATACCATCTCATTGACGATTCTTGCGTGGCATTCCTGTCCGGTTGGCTCCAGTCTACTGATGCAGCGCCAGACGATGGATTTGCAGCCGCGATTGTTCCAGTGAATTCTGCGGAACATTTCACCGCATTCGCCGCAAATGACAATCTGTGCAAAGCAGTGGTTGCAGCTGTAGGAGCGCTTTTTGCCATTGGCACTGGTTTTGACCACTCGCCTGCGTACCAGCTCTTCCTGTACCCGCAAGAAGATGTCCTTTGGAATGATTGCTTCGTGGTTGCCCTCCACATAGTATTGCGGAACAATGTCATTGTTCTTCACTCTGGTTTTATTCAGGAAGTCTATGGTGTAGGTTTTCTGTAGAAGCGCATCGCCGATATATTTCTCATTGCGCAGGATCTTGTTGATGGTGCTGGTCCACCATTTTGTTTTGCCAGCGCCGGTGAGGATGCCGTCTGCTTCCAGACATTTTGCAATCCGGTCCATAGAGTAAAGGCATTGTCATAAAGTAGCTCCTCGGTTACCGCCGCTGTTTTCAGAAGCTGGACGGCACCTTCCGGCCCCCTGAACCCAAACCGGAAACGGATGTCCCGCAATCGGGGAATGGTCCCGGAGTACAGGCAGCGGAAGGCGAATTACCTGATTTGAATGAAATATCCGATTCCGGTAAAAGCAGACAGAGAGCAGATATAGCATACGAAGAACCCTTGGCGCAGCCTGAATAGGCTGCGCCTTTTGCATATAAAAGCGGACAAAGGCGAGCGCATCGGTTCAGATGCGCCCGCCTTTTCTGCATTTATTCTTGCTGCTTGGCCCGCTGCTTTGCAACGCTTGCGTGATGCTTTGCTTTGGATGTTTCCCCATGGGGCAGGTCCCACGGGGCCCCTCGATTTCACTCAAATTGCCCGAAATGAATCTGGGCAATTTCAAGGTGTCACTTTGCGAAACGCTTGTACGCCGCATTTGCGGCGGCATGACCATGCCTCAGAACAATCCGGTGATTTTTCCATCCTCGTCCACGTCGATCTTTTCGGCAGCAGGGACCTTGGGGAGGCCCGGCATGGTCATGATGTCACCCGTGAGGGCTACGATGAACCCGGCGCCGGCGCTGACCTTCAGGTTCCGCACGGTGACGGTGAAGCCCTCGGGCGCACCCAGCAGAGTGGGATCGTCGGACAGGGAATACTGGGTCTTTGCCATGCACACCGGCAGATCGCCGAAGCCCAGATCAAAGAGCTGCTGGGCCTGCTTCTGGGCGGCGGGGGTCAGGACGGCCTGCGCGCCGCCGTAGACCCGGTTTACAATGGCGTTGAGCTTATAGATGAGAGAGGTGTTGTCGGGATAGGCGAAGGTGAACTCCTCCGGGGTGGGCTGCTCCGGGCAGGGCTCCTCGCACAGGCGTACCACCTCGGCAGCCAGGGCCTTGCCGCCCTCGCCGCCCTTGGCCCAGACCTCGGACAGCACAGCGCGGACGCCCAGCTCCCGGCACTTGTCCTCTACCAACCGCAGCTCGGCTTCCGTGTCGGTGGGGAAGGCGTTGACCGCCACTACGCAGGGCAGGTGGAAGGTGTTGCGGATGGTGTCTACATGATGGAGCAGATTGGGCAGGCCCTTTTCCAGCGCGTCCAGATTCTCGTGGTTCAGCTCGGCCTTGGGCACGCCGCCGTGGCTTTTCAGTGCCCGGACGGTGGCTACCACCACCACGGCACTGGGCCGCAGACCCGCCAGACGGCACTTGATGTCCAGGAATTTTTCCGCGCCCAGATCCGCGCCGAAGCCGGCCTCGGTCACAGCGTAATCGCCCAGCTTCAGGGCCATGCGGGTGGCGGTGACGGAGTTGCAGCCGTGGGCGATGTTGGCGAAGGGACCGCCGTGGATCAGCGTGGGCGTACCCTCCAGTGTCTGCACCAGATTGGGCTTCAGAGCGTCCTTCAGCAGGGCGGTCATAGCGCCCTCGGCCTTCAGATCGTGGGCGGTGACAGGCTTGCCGTCATAGGTGTAGGCCACGATCATCCGGCCCAGCCGTTCTTTCAGATCGGTGATGCCGCTGGCGAGACACAGCACCGCCATGACCTCGCTGGCCACGGTGATGTCAAAGCCGTCCTCCCGGGGAACGCCCTGCATTTTGCCGCCGATGCCGTCAATGATGTGGCGGAGCTGGCGGTCATTCATATCCACGCAGCGCTTCCAGGTGATCTGCTTTACGTCAATGCCCAGAGCGTTGCCCTGCTGAATGTGGTTATCCAGCATGGCGGCCAGCAGGTTGTTGGCCGCGCCGATGGCGTGGAAATCGCCGGTGAAGTGGAGGTTGATGTCCTCCATGGGGACCACCTGAGCGTAGCCGCCGCCGGCAGCGCCGCCCTTGACGCCGAACACGGGACCGAGAGACGGTTCCCGCAGAGCGGCCACGGCGTTTTTGCCCAGCTTCCGCAGACCGTCGGCCAGACCCACGGAGGTGGTGGTCTTGCCCTCGCCTGCCGGGGTGGGGTTGATGGCGGTCACCAGGATCAGCTTGCCGTCAGGCCGGTCGGCCCGGTCCATCAGCAGACGGTGATCGATCTTGGCCTTGTAGCGGCCATACTGCTCCAGATATTCCTCGTCGATCCCCGCGGTGGCGGCGATCTCCGTGATGGGGCGCATCCGGCACTGCTGGGCGATCTCAATATCAGTCAACATGATCCGTGTCCTCCCGTTCTCAAATGTCAAAATACTTCTTCGCAGACTGGAACAGCTTCATATCATAGCAGCCGTCTACATTTTTGTAAAGACCGTCGGCCACACGCTCGGAGTGGCCCATCTTGCCCAGTACCCGGCCATCGGGAGACATGATGCCCTCCACAGCCCAGATGGAGCCGTTGGGGTTTACGTCCACGTCCATGCCGGGGACACCGTGCTCGTCCACATACTGAGTGACGATCTGGCCGTTGTCAGCCAGCTTCCGAACCAGCTCCTCACTGCACAGGAACCGGCCCTCGCCGTGGGAGATGGGGACGGTGTAAATATCGCCCACCTGCGTCCCTGCCAGCCACGGAGAGCGGTTGGAGGCAACGCGGGTCCGCACCAGACGGGACTGGTGGCGGCTGATGGTGTTGAAGGTCAGGGTGGGGCAGGTCTCGTCGGTGTCGATGATCTCACCGTAGGGGACAAGACCCAGCTTGATGAGCGCCTGGAAACCGTTGCAGATGCCCAGCATCAGGCCGTCCCGGTTTTTCAGCAGGTCCATGGTGGCGTCCCGCACCTCCGGGTTGCGGAAGAAGGCGGTGATGAACTTGGCGGAGCCGTCCGGCTCGTCACCGCCGGAGAAACCGCCGGGGACGAAAATGATCTGGCTGTTCCGGGCTGCCTTGGCGAAGCGGCTGATGGAGTCGGCCACGCCCTGAGCGGACTGGTTGTTCAGCACCAGGATCTCAGGCTCCAATCCGGCCCGCTGAACGGCACGGGCGGAGTCATATTCGCAGTTGGTGCCGGGGAATACGGGGATCAGTACCTTGGGGACCGCCACGCCGGCTTTGGGAGCCGTACGGGGAGCGGCGGGGGCGGAGAGCACGGGGACCTCCGCCGGATCGGCGATGGTACGGCTGGGATAGACAGATTCCAGAACGCCCTCGTTCAAAGCCAGAAGCTCGGAAATGGGGGCGCTGTCACCGGCGATCCGCACCACAGGCTCGGCGGTGGTGACGCCCAGGCGGACGGCCTCCACCGTGTCCTCGGTCAGTTCCGCTACGATGGCGCCGGGATACAGGGTGTTCCAATCCAAGTCGGCGTTTTCGGCGGCGAAGCCGATCTCATTGCCAAAGGACATCTTCATCACGCCCTCGGCAAGACCGTTTTCCACGGCCCACGCCGCCCGGACCTTGCCGGCCAGCGCCAGATCATGCAGCCGCTCCCATGCCGCCTTGACGCTATCTGCGTCCGTACCGGAGAACAGGTAAACGGGATGCCCCGCTTCCTTGAATTCGGGGGAGAGCACCTCGCCGGTTTTCAGCGGCGCAATGGCGAAGGAGATCAGCGTGGGCGGCACGTCCAGATCCAGGAAGGTGCCGGACATGGAGTCCTTACCGCCAATGGCGGCGGCGCCCAGCTCCAGCTGCGCGTCCACAGTGCCCAGCAGAGCGGAGAAGGGCTTGCCCCAGCGCTCCGGCTCATTGCGGAGCTTTTCAAAGAACTCCTGGAAGGAGAGATAGGCTTTTTTATAGTCCGCACCGGCGGCCACCAGCTTGGCCATAGAGGTGTAGACCGCGTTGTAGGCTCCGGTGTAGGGGTCGGTGCAGGTCTGCTCTGGGTCGCAGCCCCAGGCCATGACGCTGGCCTGATCCGTTTCCTGACCGGGCAGGACGGGGAACACGGCGGCCATAGCCTGTGCCGGGGTGCGCTGTGTCCGGCCGCCGAAGGGCATGAGGATGGAACCGGCACCGATGGTGCTGTCGAACCGCTCCACAAGGCCGCGGCGGGAGGCACATTTCAGGCTGGAGGCCATCTCCCGGAGGGACTGGAACCGGGGCTTTGCCAGCTCGGTGCGGTCCTTCTCTGCCACGCGGACCCCAGCGTGCTTCACAGCGCCGTTGGTATTCAGGAAGTCACGGCTCAGGTCGGCGATGACCGTGCCGTTCCACTCCATGATCATGCGGGCTTCTTCCGTGACCACAGCCACCCGGTAGGCTTCCAGATTTTCCGATTCGGCGGCGGCGATGAAGGCGTCCACATCCTCGGGGGCCACCACCACGGCCATGCGCTCCTGAGATTCGGAGATGGCCAGCTCCGTGCCGTCCAGACCGTCATACTTCTTGCGAACGGCGTCCAGATCGATCCGCAGGCCGTCCGCCAGCTCGCCGATGGCAACGCTGACGCCGCCGGCGCCAAAGTCGTTGCACCGCTTGATGAGGCGGGTCACGGCGCTGTCCCGGAACAACCGCTGGATCTTGCGCTCCTCCGGGGCGTTGCCCTTCTGGACCTCGGAGGCCATGGTGGAAAGGGATTTCAGATTGTGGCTCTTGGAAGAACCAGTTGCGCCGCCGATGCCGTCCCGTCCGGTGCGGCCACCCAGCAGAATGACCACATCTCCGGGAGCGGGGCACTCACGGCGGACGTTATAGGCGGGAGCCGCCGCAACCACCGCGCCGCATTCCAGGCGCTTGGCGATGTAGCCCTCGTGGTACAGCTCCGCCACATGGCCGGTGGCCAGACCGATCTGGTTGCCGTAGGAGGAATAGCCCGCGGCGGCGGTCTGGCACAGCTTCCGCTGAGGCAGCTTGCCGGAGAGGGTCTGGTCCAGAGAGGCACGGGGATCCCCTGCGCCAGTCACCCGCATGGCCTGATGGACATAGGCACGGCCGGACAGGGGGTCCCGGATGCAGCCGCCGATGCAGGTGGCCGCGCCGCCGAAGGGCTCGATCTCCGTGGGGTGGTTGTGGGTCTCATTTTTGAACATCAGCAGCCAGTCCTGGGCTTCGCCGTCCACCGTGGCGGTGACGTGGATGGAGCAGGCGTTGATCTCCTCACTCTCGTCCAGTTCCGGCAGCAGGCCCCGCTTTTTCAGGACCTTTGCGCCGATGGTGGCAATGTCCATCAGGGTCTGAGGCCGCTTGGCGGCCTTTTCCTCGCCGTAGACCTCCACCCGTGCGGCCAGATACCGCTCGTAGGCGGCCTGAATGGCCGCGTCATGAATTTCCACCTGGTCGATGTGGGTGGAGAAGGTGGTGTGGCGGCAGTGGTCGGACCAATAGGTGTCTACCACCCGGATCTCGGTGATGGTGGGGTTCCGCCCCTCGTCATCCCGGAAATAGTCCTGCAAGAATTTCAGATCGTCCAGATCCATGGCAAGACCCAGCTCGTCCCGCAGAGCGTCCAGCGCGGCAGCGTCCATGGAGGTGAAGCCCTCCACGGTCCGGACGGTGGTGGGAATATCGTATTCCATCCGCAGGGTCTCCGGCAGCTCCAGAGACGCCTCCCGGCTCTCCACCGGGTTGATGACGTATTTCTTGACGGCCTCGACCTGCTCCGCCGTCAGCTCACCCTCCAGGACGTATACCCGGGCGGTGCGGACCGTGGGCCGCTCGCCTTGGGATAAGATCTGGATGCACTGGGCGGCGGAGTCCGCCCGCTGGTCATACTGGCCGGGCAGATATTCTACGGCGAACACCGTGTCTCCCTGAGGCACTTCACTTGTCACCGTGTCCAGCTGGGGCTCGGACAGCACCGTTTGAACGGCGTAGTCGAACAGCTCCCGGCTGATGCCCTCCAAATCATAGCGGTTGAACAGCCGCAGACCTGTCAGGGACTGAATACCCAGAAATGCCCGCAGGTCCTCCAACAGGGCGCGGGCTTCGTTGGCCAGCGCTTCTTTCTTTTCTACATATACTCTGTAAACCATGCCTGCCCTTGCTCCCTTCAGTGTTCCAGCGCTTTCAGGGCGCGCTGGCCGATGTCATGACGGTAGAAGGCATTGTCGAAATGAACGCTCTCCACCCGCTCATAGGCTTTTTCAATGGCGCTTTTCAGATCCGCCGCCGTGGCGGTAACGCCCAGCACCCGGCCGCCGCTGGTCAGCAGACGGTCCTCCTCCCGCTTCGCTCCGGCCACATAGGTGTGGGCGGCAGTCTCGGCGGGCATGGTGATGGCGAAGCCCTTTTCATAGTGCTCCGGATAGCCGCTGGACGCCATGATGACACAGCAGGCGGCACCGTCGGAGAACTTCACCTCAGTTTCTGCCAGCGTTCCGTTCCGGCAGGCCTGCATGATCGCCAGCAGGTCGCTTTCCAGAAGCGGCAGGACCACCTGCGTCTCCGGGTCGCCAAAGCGACAGTTATACTCAATGACCTTGGGGCCCTTCGGCGTCAGCATCAGTCCGAAGTAGAGGCAGCCCCGGAAGGTACGATTTTCCGCGTTCATGGCCTCCATGGTGGGCAGGAAAATGGTCTCCATGCACACGCGGGCCATGTCCTCGGTGTAGTAGGGGTTGGGGGCCACGGTGCCCATGCCGCCGGTATTCAGACCCTCGTCATGGTCATGGGCCCGCTTGTGGTCCATGGAGGATACCATGGGGACCACGGTCTTGCCGTCGGTAAAGGCCAGCACGGAGACCTCCGGGCCGGTGAGGAATTCCTCAATGACCACCTGATTTCCGCTGTCGCCGAAGGCGCGGTCCAGCATGATGGACTCCACGGCGGCAACGGCGTCCTCCCGGGTCTCAGCGATGAGCACACCCTTGCCCAGGGCCAGACCGTCGGCCTTGACCACCACGGGCAGGGCGCAGGACTTCACATAGTCCATCGCGGCGGCAGCATCGGTGAACACCTGATACTCCGCCGTGGGGATACCGTATTTTTTCATCAGGTCCTTGGAAAAGACCTTGCTGCCCTCAATGATGGCGGCCTTCGCCTCCGGGCCGAAGCAGGGGATCCCGGCGGCCTCCAGCGCGTCCACCGCACCCAGCACCAGCGGATCGTCCGGCGCCACCACGGCGAAGTCAATGCTGTGGGTCTTGGCAAAGTCCACCTGCGCGGAAATATCCTTCGCGCCGATCTCCGGGACGCACACAGCGTCAGCGGCGATGCCGCCGTTGCCGGGAGCGCAGTAGATCGTCTCCACAGCGGGATTCTCTTTCAATTTTTTGACGATGGCGTGCTCACGGCCGCCGCCGCCGATAACCAGAAGGTTCATGGTTCCCTCCCTGAATGAATTTTGGATGCTGCCCCGCAGACGTCTTCCGCAAACCGGTAAGGTGTTTACGGGGGAACGTGCGGGGCAGCGGAACGGATCTGCGTTTGCGTCTGTGCGGACGCGGAAGCTTTGAATTGTACGGCGGCTCAGTGATGGAACAGCCGTGCGCCGGTGAAGGCCAGCACCATGCCGTATTTGTCGGCGGTGGCGATGACATGGTCATCCCGGATGGAGCCGCCGGGCTCGGCAATGTAGGTCACGCCGGACTTTCTGGCCCGCTCCACATTGTCGCCGAAGGGGAAGAAGGCATCGCTGCCAACAGTGACGCCGGCCTGCGTGGCGATCCACGCCTTCTTTTCCTCCGGGGTCAGGACCTCGGGGCGGACCTTGAAGGTGTTCTGCCACACACCGTCGGCCAGCACGTCCTCATACTCGTCGGAGGTGTAGATGTCGATGGCGTTGTCCCGGTCAGGGCGGCGGATGTTGTCTACGAATTGCAGACCCAGCACCTTGGGATGCTGGCGCAGATACCAGTTGTCCGCCTTCTGACCAGCCAGACGGGTGCAGTGGATGCGGCTCTGCTGGCCTGCGCCCACGCCGATGGCCTGGCCGTCCTTCACATAGCAGACAGAGTTGGACTGGGTGTATTTCAGAGTGATGAGGGCCACGATCATATCGATCTTGGCAGCCTCCGGAAGCTCCTTGTTTTCAGAGACGATGTTGGTCAGCATCTCCCTGTCGATCACAAGGTTATTGCGGCCCTGCTCGAAGGTGACGCCGAACACATCCTTGTGCTCCACGGCGGCGGGGACGTAGTCTGCGTTGATCTGGACCACATTGTAGCCGCCCTTCTTCTTGGTTTTCAGAATTTCCAGCGCCTCGTCGGTATAGCCGGGGGCGATGATGCCGTCGGACACCTCGCCCTTGAGGTACTGGGCGGTGGCGGCGTCGCAGACGTCGGAGAGAGCGGCCCAGTCACCGTAGGAGCACAGGCGGTCAGCGCCCCGGGCGCGGATATAAGCGCAGGCGATGGGGGAGAGCTCGGCGGCGTCATCCACGAAGTAGATCTTCCGGTCCACCTCGCTCAGGGGCCGTCCCACGGCGGCACCGGCGGGGGAGACGTGCTTGAAGCTGGCGGCGGCGGGCAGGCCGGTGGCGGCCTTCAATTCCTTCACCAGCTGCCAGGAGTTCAGCGCATCCAGCAGGTTGATATAGCCGGGCTTTCCGTTCAAAACGGTAAAGGGCAGGTCAGAGCCGTCCTGCATAAAGACCTTGGACGGCTTCTGGTTGGGATTGCAGCCATATTTCAGTTCCAACTCGTTCATTTCGGCACCTTCTCCTTAATCTCCCAGATTTTTGTTGAACAGGCGCACCTCGCCGTTCACGTTGGTATAGAGGGACACCTTGTTGTCTCCGTTCAGAGCGGCCCAGACCTCCTCCGGCTTCGGAACGGTGACCTCCAGAGGCTCACCGGCAAAGGTGGGCAGAGGATTTCCGTCGCCCTGATAGGTGCTGATGAAATAGCCCTGATTCTCGTCGCAGCCCTCATAGCAGAAGAATTCCCGCAGGCAGAGGCCGTTCTTGTGCTTCAGAATGGACATCTCAAAAGAGCCGTCGGCATTCAGAATGGCGGAGATGCGGGGGGTCCAGTTGGGCTCGTCCGGCTCGTATTCCCGGGTCATCAGACCCTTGCGGAAATCGCCGTGCTGGCAGATGGTGTCCGTCTGGTCGCCGTTGGTGACCACCAGCGCGTCGCCCATGGTCCGGACGGGATGATAGATGATGAGGCTGGGGTCCTCCAGCTTGGCGGGATCATGAGCCTCGGTGCGGATGCCGTCCTCCGTTTTCACGAAGATCCGGTTGCGGCTGTTGGCGCTGCGGCCCATGATGAAATAGTAAACGAGGTCCCGGCTTACAAGGATGCCCCGGCCGGGGTAGGGATCCTCCCGCAGAAGGGTCAGAAAATCAAGCATTGCTCTTCTCCTTTACGATTTGTTCCGAGACCAGCTCCGCTGCCCGAGGCAGAAGCTGCCATTCGGCCTGCTCCATGACCCGGCGCTGAAGGGTTTCGGGGGTGTCATCCGGCAAGACCTCCACAGCTTTTTGCAGCAGGATCTCTCCGCCGTCCGGGATCTCATTGACAAAATGCACCGTGGCTCCCGTGACCTTCACACCCTTGGCCAGAGCGGCCTCGTGGACCTTCAGACCGTACATCCCCTTGCCGCAGAAGGCGGGGATCAGAGAGGGATGCACATTCAGGATGCGGGAGGGCCAGCGGGCGGTAAAGTCCGCACTGAGGATGGTGAGGAAGCCGGCCAGAACAATGAGGTCGATCTCATGCGCCGCCAGCAGGTCGGACAGGGCGGACTCAAAAGCCGCCTGACCGCCGCAGCGCTTGGGGGAGACCGTCTCGGCGGAAACGCCGGCGTTGGCCGCCCGGGTCAGGGCGTAGGCTCCTTCATTGGAGGAGACCACCAACGCGATCTCTCCGTGGGGCAGCAGTCCCGCCGCCTGTGCATCCAGCAGTGCCTGTAAATTTGTGCCGCCGCCGGAGACCAGCACGGCGATCTTCGCTTTTTTCATAGTCATGATTTCTCCTTTGCCGCCGATGCACCGATTCCTTTCAGCGCACCGGAGCAGTATACGTCAGGATACCGCGGAAAAGCGGGACAGTGCGTACCGGGAGCGGTTTCACTCAGCACAAAACAACTTTTTCTTCGCCGGCAACGATCTCGCCGCAGACATAGGCGTCGATCCCCTCTGCCTTCAGAGCGGAGAGGGCCGCGTCGGCGGTCTCGGGGCTGACGATCACCGCCATGCCCATGCCCATATTGAAGGTGTTGAACATATCGTGCTCGTCGATGCCGCCCTTTTTCTGGAGCAGACGGAAAATGGCGGGCGTTTTGACAGCGGCCTTGTCGATCCTGGCGCACAGGCCGTCGGGGATGCAGCGGGGGACATTCTCATAGAAGCCGCCGCCGGTGATGTGGCTGACGCCCTTCACGTCCGCGGCCTCGATGCAGCGGAGGACGGGCTTGACATAGATGACGGTAGGACGGAGCAGGGCCTCGCCCAGGGTTTCACCCAGCTCGTCATCATACCGGCCCAGATCGGCGTTCTCCACGTCGAATACCTTGCGGACCAGAGAGTAGCCATTGGAGTGGAAGCCGGAGGAGGGCAGAGCCAGCACCACATCGCCCTCCGCCATGCGGCCGGAGTCGATGACCTTGGGCTTGTCCACCACGCCCACGGTGAAGCCCGCCAGATCGTAGTCATCGGCGGCCATCATGCCAGGGTGCTCGGCGGTCTCACCGCCGATGAGGGCGCAGCCGGCCTGGACACAGCCATCTGCCACGCCGGAGACAATGGCTGCCACCTTTTCCGGCACGTTCTTGCCGATGGCAATGTAATCCAGGAAAAACAGGGGCTTCGCGCCGCAGCAGATCACGTCGTTCACGCACATGGCCACGCAGTCGATGCCGATGGTGTCGTGCTTGTTCAGCAGCTCAGCCAGACGCAGTTTGGTGCCCACACCGTCGGTGCCGGAAACCAGCACCGGCTCCGTCATACCGGTCAGATCGGGGGCAAACAGGCCGCCGAAGCCGCCAATGTCAGAAACTACGCCGGGGATGTGGGTACGCTTGACGTCCGCGCTCATCAGCTTGACGCCCTTGTAACCGGCAGTGATGTCCACACCGGCTGCCGCATAGGCGGCGGAGTGAGATTTTTCCATGTCGATCATTCCTTTCCGTTCCAGCAGTAGGTACAGACCTTATCCCGGTCGATGCCGATGGCTTCCAGCACGCCGTCCAAAGACTGATAACCGAGAGAATCAAAACCGAATTTTTCACAGATGGACTTGAGCAGGCACTGACCCCGCTCCGTGGAGGAATCGGAGTACTCGTCCAGATGCTTGTGTCCTTCATCACCCTCCAGCTCCTGAATCACCCGCCGGGCCAGCAGCTCCATATCGGAGTTGCCCCGGGAGAAGTTCAGGTACTTGCAGCTATACATAATGGGCGGGCAGGCAGAGCGCATGTGGACCTCTTCCGCACCGGACTCATAGAGGAAGTCCACCGTTTCCCGGAGCTGGGTGCCCCGGACGATGGAATCGTCCACAAACAGCAGCTTTTTCCCCTGAATCAGCTCGGAAACGGGGATCTGCTTCATTTTGGCCACCTGATTGCGGACCTCTTGATTGGCAGGGGTGAAGGACCGGGGCCAGGTGGGGGTGTACTTTACAAAGGGGCGGGCAAAGGGCTTGCCGCTGCGGTTGGCGAAGCCGATGGCGTGGGGGACGCCGGAATCCGGCACACCCGCCACATAGTCCACCTTGGGGAGCCGGCCCTGGGCCACCTCGTCGCGGGCCATGATCTCGCCGTTGCGATAGCGCATGACCTCCACGTTGACGCCCTCATAATTGGAGTTGGGGTAGCCGTAATAGGTCCAGAGAAAGCCGCAGATCTTCATTTCCTTACCCGGAGGAGAGACGGTTTCATAGCCGTTCCGGGTCAGGGCCACGATCTCACGGGGACCTAACTCGTAAACGTCCTCATAGCCCAGCTTGTGATAGGCGAAGGATTCAAAGGATACGCACAGGCTGCCGTCCGGGTGCTTGCCTACCAGCACAGGCAGGCGGCCCAGCCGGTCGCGGGCAGCCAGAATACCGTCCGGCGTCATCAGCAGGATCGTGATAGAGCCTTTGATCATCTCCTGCGCGTACAAAATGCCCTCCACCAGATTTTCCTTCATATTGATGAGGGCGGCCACCAGCTCGGAGACATTGACCTTTCCGCTGCTCTGGGCCATGAACTGATGCCCGTGGTCGGAGAAATAGGTATCGATCAGCTCGTCGATATTGTTGATGATACCCACCGTGCAGATGGCGTACAGGCCCAGATGGGAGCGCACCAGCAGCGGCTGGGGGTCGGTGTCGCTGATGCAGCCCATGCCGATGTGGCCCTTGAACTCATGCAGCGCGCTTTCAAATTTCGTGCGGAAGGGGGTGTTTTCAATATCGTGGATCTCCCGGACGAACCCGGTCTCCGGCCCGTAAACCACCATGCCGCCCCGGCGGGTACCCAGATGGGAGTGGTAGTCCGTGCCGAAAAATACGTCCAGTCCCACATCCCGGTGGGAGATCGCTCCAAAATAACCGCCCATTACGCGAAGAACAGCTGGGAGAGGGTCATGGGATCGATGTACTGGCCGTCCTTATAGACCCGCATGTTGCCGCTGGCCACCTCGTCGATGAGCATAACGCTGCCGTCGGGTGCATAGCCGAACTCAAACTTGATGTCATAGAGGACCATGCCCTTTTCCTTCAGATCATCGGCCACGATCTGGGTGATCTTCTGGGTCTCCTCCTTGATGGCATCATACTGCTCGGCGGTCATCACGCCCAGAGCAACCAGCGCGTCCTTGGTCACCAGTGGATCGCCCTTCTCGTCATTCTTGAAGGTGGTCTCCACATAGGCGGGCAGGTCGGCGCCCTCAGCGATATACTCGCCGTAGCGGCGGATGAAGGAGCCGACGGCCTTGTGACGGCAAATGACCTCCAGGCCATGGCCAAAGACCTTGGCAGGGAGGACTTCCATCGTGGTATTATTCAGGTCGGCGCTGACAAAATGGGTCTTGATGCCGGCGGCGTTGATCTTCTCAAAGAAATAGATGCTCATGCGCAGGTTCACATCGCCCACGCCGTCGATGGTCAGGCCCACGGAGTTCTCGCCGGGATCGAATACGCCGTCCTTGCCGGTGCAGTCATCCTTGAACTTCAGCAGATAGTTGCCGTTTTCCAGAGCGTAAACGTTCTTGGTCTTGCCAGTATAAACGAGTTCCATAGTATTGTACCTCCAAAATGTTTTGAATATCGGTTTTATCAGGAAAAGATCAATGCTTGTGTGAACAGCTTAGTGGGCCAGCTCCGCCTGAAGCTTGGCCTCCTTGGCGGCGATCTGCTCTGCCATCTCGGAGCGCTGAGCGTCCAGCTTGGCGGCCAGTGCGTCATCGCTGACGGCCAGGATCTGAGCGGCCAGCACAGCGGCATTCTTCGCGCCGTTGATGGCCACGGTAGCCACGGGGATGCCGCTGGGCATCTGGACGGTAGCCAGCAGAGCGTCCAGCCCATCCGCAGCGCCGCCCTTCATGGGGATACCGATAACCGGCAGGGTGGAATTTCCGGCGAAGGCGCCCGCCAGATGGGCCGCCATACCGGCGGCGCAGATCAGCACGCCGAAGCCGTTGGCCCGGGCGCTTCTGGCGAAGTCTGCGGCGGCGGCGGGGGTGCGGTGGGCGCTGAGAATGTGGGCCTCATAGGGGATGCCGAAGGTCTCGAGCTGCTGGCAGGCACCTTTTACAACGGGCCAGTCAGAGTCGCTTCCCATAATGACTGCTACTTTTTTCATGCGATCCTCCTTAAAAAGATAAAAATGCAAATAAAAAAAGGGTAAACCGGTCCCCATGGATCTCCATGGAGAACAGGTTTGCCCAGACGGTCGACAGTACGTATGACAGCAGGCTTCCATGTGGTGCTCCACGTTCCGTCAGTTGCCTGTGCTTCAATGTAATCATTATCTCAGACGCGACAGAAAATGTCAATTCCTGACACGGCTTTTTCCGTGGGACCTCGCCACAAAATTTTGAAAAAATTGTTGCGATTTTTGCGCAATATGTTAAAAAAGTATCTATTTTAAACGAAATAAGTTATGCTAATTGGAGGTATTACCTATACTTCTTCTGGGGGCCTTATGCCTTTCACAGCTATAAGTCGGCGTCTGCCTGTCTGACCGCTGAAAAACCCTTATGAACAGGGGAAACGCACCTCTTTGCTCTTGCACCGGGGCGGGCGCGCAGGTATAATGATGAAAAAGAGCATTAACAAATGACGGAGGTGGCTTCATGTACGAAAACGGGAAGATCTATATGGGTTTGGCAGGCGACAAGCGGGTGGAACTGGCGCTGAATATGTGCAACCGCCACGGATTGATCGCCGGAGCCAGCGGTACCGGCAAGACCGTCACCATGAAGGTGATGGCGGAGTCCTTTTCCGACGCCGGTGTGCCGGTGTTTCTGTGTGATGTGAAGGGCGACGTGGCGGGCATCTGCGCGCCGGGCCAGAGCAGCGAGGGCATGGAAAAGCGCGTCGACAAATTCGGCCTGCGGGACCGCTTTGTCTACCAGGGTTATCCCACCACCTTCTGGGATGTTTATCAGGAGGGCGGCCACGCCGTCCGGGCCACCGTCAGCGACATGGGACCGGAGCTTCTCAGCCGGATTTTGGGCTTGACGGCGGTGCAGGAGGGAATTCTGCACATCGTGTTTCAAATTGCGGATGACAAGGGGCTGCTGCTGATCGACCTGAAGGACCTGCGGGCCATGCTGACCTATGTCAACGAGCACCGCACCGAATACATGATGACCTACGGCAATATCACGCCGCAGTCGGTGGCGGCGATCCTGCGGGCGCTGCTGCCGCTGGAGCAGCAGGGCGGCGAGCTGTTTTTCGGGGAACCGGCGCTGGACATCCGCGACTGGATGCGCACGGCTGCTGACGGCCGGGGCATGATCAATGTGCTGGACTGCGTCAAGCTGGTGCAGAATCCCACGCTGTACGCCAGTTTCCTGCTGTGGATGCTGTCGGAGCTGTTTGAGATCCTGCCGGAGGCTGGCGATCTGGACAAGCCCCGGATGGTATTCTTCTTTGACGAGGCCCACATGCTGTTCCGCGATGCGCCCACTGTGCTGCTGCAAAAGGTGGAGCAGACGGTGAAGCTGATCCGTTCCCGGGGCGTGGGCGTATACTTTGTGACGCAAAGTCCAAGCGATATTCCCGACACCGTGCTGGCGCAGCTTTCTAACCGGGTGCAGCACGCCCTCCGGGCCTATACCCCCGCAGAGCTGAAGGCTGTCCGCGCGGCGGCGCGGGCCTTCCGGCCCAATCCCGCGTTTCAGGCGGAGGATGCCATCATGGAGCTGGGCGTGGGCGAGGCGCTGACCTCGTTCTTGGACGAAGCGGGCGTACCCGCTATGGTGGAGCGCACGAAGATCATCTGCCCACAGAGCCTCATGTCAGTGCCGGAGCCCATGGTCCGGGCCAAGGTGATGATGCATGACGGTATGGAGAAGTACGATGAATTTGTGGATAACGTGTCGGCCTATGAGGTGCTGACGGCGGAACGGGAGGAAGCAGAGACCGCCAAACAGGAGGAGGCCGACCGCAAGGCCCGTGAAAAGGAGGAGGCTCAGGCGGAAAAGCTGCGTCTGAAGGAGGAAGAGGCCGAACGAAAACGTAAGCAGAAGCTGGAGGACGAGGCTCGCCGCAAGGCGGAGCGCCGGGCGGCCAAGATCGAGTCCCAACTGATCTCAGCAGGCGGTCAGGTGCTCAAGCGGGGCCTGCTGGGTGTGCTGAAAAAGTGGTAACGTAGCTTTTAGCGGAATGCCTATGAACAAACATGAAAAGGAGAACGTGATATGAAAAAGAGAATTTCGATCCCCATTTTAGCGGCTGTGGTTGTGGTTTTGATTGCGGTGATCGTCATTGTAAAACCCTTTCCCCAAAAGGCATCGGCGGTATTCCCGGAAAAGCTGTTGGAGCTCTCCTGCACCGTGGCGCGGGAATCCATAGACGGCGCGGAAAAGATTGATCTTACAAATGACCAGAAGGGAGCCCTGTTGAATGAACTGGAAACCGTTCAAGCAGTACGGCTGGGAACCTCTGACGGCAAGATCGGTCCCTACGATCGGTATGTGTACCGCTTCAGCTTTGAAAATCAGCAGGAGATCTCAATGGATGATCGCGGAACGCTCTATACGCAGAGGGGCGGCTATACGATGACCGGGGATATCTCCGGTGTGCTGGACCTCTTGAATGGCTGGTTCTGAGCTGAGCACCGGAGCCGGGCAGAATAAATGGCAAATAGAGTCTTGCAGAGTGCGTATTCATAAATGCTGATTGAAATAGCGACAGATAAGAAAATGCTCTGCAAAAGCCTGCCTTCCATTTGGAAGGCAGACTTTTTTCGCCTATCAGCCGGTAAGGGTCAGGCTGCGCTGAACTCCTCCCGCAATTCCTCCATGGCCTCGGACACATGATCCGCAGAAAAGCAGAACCGGCCATTTTCATCATATACCTCAATGTGTCCCATCACATACCTCAGTTCAAATCGCTCCATTTTTATAACCCCTTCCGTGGTGTGTTGTTTTCTGATTACATGCTCAGTATACAATACATACTGTCCTATAAAACGGACACTGTCACCATCTGCGATCTCTGTACGGCGCATTTTCCTCAGATCGATCCGCGGCTCAGAGCATGATACTGCCGGTTTCTCTGCCGGCCATCGCGGTATTCAGCAGCGTTTCCTTGCAGACGGCGGCGAAATACCGACTTTCTTCAAATCTGCCCGGGTAGTGCTTCTCAATGAATGTCAGAGTTTCTTTTAGCTGCAACATGGCGGCGAACATATGCTTGCAGGCGTAAGTGCAGAAACAGTCGCAAACCAGATTCCTGATCTCGCCGTCGATGTAGTCACATTCCAGCTCGTAGGGCTGTGTCCCTTCCACAATGGCCTGCACATGGGTTTTATCCAGAGAGATGTACCGCACCCGGTTTTCTCTGTAATAGTCATGTCCCCGCTCCGCAATGGCGTCGCTGATCTTCATGGTTTGCAGATCATTCAACTGAAAGCCGCTGCCGTCCTGTTCGGAAACAATCTCCGTATCCTCCTTCTCAGGTGCCTTGAACCAGGTGATGACCTGTTCATAAGGGAGTGCGCTGCGATCAAAGGTGACGAAGTGCGATCCGGCAAAATGGAATTCACCGTGGACCTTCGTATCGGCGACGCTGATGACCCGCTTGTAGTCGGACAGCTTGATCTTGAAGGTATAGCAGACATCCACCACATGACCGCGGAAACCTTCCAGCTTTCCATCCACAAAGACCAGATCGCCGCAGTGGAGATCAAATTGATCGTTGTAGTAGGAGAGCGTCATGTTGCGAGCAGGGAAGTGGATCAGCACCAGGGATCTGGTAGGCTTCGGCTTTCTGGAAATAACAAACCGCGCGGCAGCCTCGTGCCTGCTTCCCTTTTCAGCGGCGGAAAAAACGATCTTGAACTTCATAAAACCCCTCCTTCAAAATGATCGGGTTTCCTTCCAGTGTCATCATTCTACATCTTTATCTGTCCGAAAAACCGGACTGCGACGAAAAAACGGCTCTGACCGTAATGGTCAGAGCCGTTTGATCTGAATTTGATTCAGTTTTTATGCCTGCGGGCCGTAAAGCGCCGCAACGGAGCCGATATGCGCCTTCATACCCTCCACGACATGAGCGGGTCCCACGATCTGCGCCTGAGGGCCAAAACCCAGCACCCACGCAAAGAACTGAGGGCTGACCACCACGTCCGTCCGGACGGTGAAATGGGCCGGGCCGTCGGGGACGATGAATACCTCGCTGCCCAGCCGGTCCAGAACGGCGCCTACCAGGTGATTTTCAAACCGCATCTGTACCTTGATCTCTTCGCCGGTGAACATACCGAAGGTTTTGCGGGTGTAGACCGCCATGTCCAGCGCCTGATAGACCTCCTGACCGTCCCGCTCCTCATCCAGCGTGGAGATCTTCTCCATCTTGTCCACGCGGTAGTGCTTGATGATTCCAGCCTCAGAGTCATAGGCCACCAGATAGTAGTTTTCATCGTCCCAGGTCATGGCGAAGGGACTGACTACATAGTACGCGCCGCCGTGGCGGTACTGCCGCTCCTTGGCCACATTGTACTCAAAGTACAGAAACCGGATCTTCCGGTTATTGGAGATGCCGTTGTGAATCTCATCCACATTGTAGTAGATGGACTCGTTCATGGTCTTGATGCGGTTTTTCACAAAGACCTGCCGGTGAAGAAGCTGGGCGCTGTGTACGCTGGCCAACGTCTCGATCTTCTTGATGAGGGACGCAGTCTTTTTGTGGGTGATGAATTTGGAGGACTGCACGCTGTCCACCAGCAGCTTCAGTTCCGGCAGCTCAAAGGTGCGGATTGCCACATAATAGCCGAACACGCGGCCCCGCTTGCATTCCTCAATATCCACGCCGAAGGTGCGCAGCGCCTCGATGTCATCGTAAATGCTTTTGCGCTCTGCGGCGATGCCGTTGGACTCTAAGTATTGAATCATCTGATGGACCGTGACCGGGTGCTCCTCGTCGGAGTTCTGAAGCAGATAATTCATGACATGAAGTAATTTCAATTTCTGGAAAGAGGATCTGGCCATATATGTTCCACCTTTCTGCGCCCGGATCAGCAGGCGTGAACCTGCAACCGGATTGCTTCATATTCAGATGGCGTTCTGCCTTGTATCGCGCAATGTCTTTACGTTCATTGTAGAATGAAATGTGAGCTTCTGTCAATGGATAGACGTTCTAACGGCAGAATCCCTTTGCTGTACCGACTATACAAGCGCACCCGACCGTGGTATACTATTAAAAAATTCAATACATGCAGATAGAGGAAAGAGAGGCAGATGGAAATGAACTACACCTCCGCACAGGCCAATAAGCTGCTGAAAAAACTGAATGACGAGTATACCGCGTTGCTGGACAAGGAGACCCGCAGCCGGGACTTCCGGGCTGCCATGGGGGAGGATGTCGAGTCCGTTCGGCCTGTCTACGATTACGCTGAAACGCAGATCCGTCTCGCAGAGTTGGAAGCGAAAATCCGCAAGCTCAAGCACGCCATCAACATTTTTAATGCCACGCAGACCGTGGACAGCTTTGACATGACCATCGACGAGCTGCTGGTCTATATTCCTCAGCTTACCAAGCGGAAAAGCAAGCTGCTGGAAATGAAAAGCCGACTGCCCAAGGAGCGTGTGGAGGAGCAGTACGGCCGCCAGTCCAGCATCATCGACTACACCTACGCCAACTATGACATCGCGGCGGTGGAGGGAGACTATGAGAAAGCTGCCGATGAACTGTCCCGTGCCCAGCTTGCGCTGGACGCGGTGAATCAACGGGAAACCTTTGAGTTTGAAGAATGACCGCTTTCCGTCGCTTCACACGAATGTCCGACCATTTTTGATCCAATCACGATCTCTGCGTGTGTTTAGCGTTCAGAGACAGAGAATCGGTTATTTTGATGGTTATCCGTTATGCAGCCCGTGTTTATGGATTACGGGGAACATTTATCGGCAGCATCGGTGAAGCGAGAAAACTTTTTGGGGCCGAAGTACGGTTATAGGCCCTGACTATTTACAGTGGGGAAATGTTCGTTTTGCGGAACTCCAAATTGAGCGTGAACTGTCCAAAATGGCGGAATCATGTTGAACAGTGAAAATAGGAGGCAACGAAAATGAAATGGTTTATGTTCTGCGTCGCAATGAATTTTATAGCAGCCATTGTACTGATTGGAGCCGGCGCAACGGAACTGAATAATTTAGGAACGAGTGTTCCGGCGCTTTTGTGTATTGCTGCCGGTATATGCGGACTGATCGAAATTAGAAAGAACAAGTGATGGAATTACAATCGTTTGCTTACCGGACGCTGTCGCTGCCAAGGCACTCAAACAAGCGGCAGCCTGTTTTCACAAGGCGAATTGAACACAATACGAAAAGAAAAAACGAAAGGGGAGAGGAATATGACAGTGATTGGCAATATTCTATGGTTTCTGTTTGGTGGACTGATCGGCGGACTTGCGTGGGTGCTGGCCGGATGCCTGTGGTGTGTGACCATCATCGGTATTCCCGTCGGACTGCAATGCTTCAAGTTTGCAAGTCTCGCCTTTTTCCCTTTCGGAAAAGAGGTCATATATGGGGGCGGCGGGGTTTCCTTTCTGGTGAACCTGATCTGGATCGTATTCTTCGGCCTTGAAATGGCAATCGGCTATGTCATTCTTGGCTGTCTCTGGTGCATAACACTCCTTGGTATCCCCATCGGAAAGCAGTGCTTCAAGATGGCGAAGCTGTCGCTGATGCCCTTCGGCGCGTCGGTGATCTGACCGGGACCGGACAGGATCGACCGTCTCTCTTGCATTGCCAGCCGCGCCATGCTATAATACTCCTACAAAATTTGTGACGTGGGGTTTTCAAGGCGTTTGATATGCTGCTTTTAACCACGCAATTGTGCAGAACAATTGCGTGGTTTTGTTGTATAAAGAAAACCACCGGCAATGCCGGTGGTTCCAAAAAGCTTTAGC
>OLFV01001535.1_pt1 | contig 21329 bp, 12 predicted proteins | sample 1605551 | NCBI WGS metagenome assembly OLFV01 (sample SAMEA3888922, study PRJEB22519) | human gut metagenome | biome: human gut; feature: human-associated habitat; material: faeces | place: Denmark | collected 2011
AAGTGTTCGATAATGCTGAACTTGCAGAAATGATGACCGACTGCGGTAGTTTTGCTCCTGACGAGGCTGGTGTTAGGGATGCAACTGTCAACGACCTTGATACAACGACTATCAAGCAGTTTCTTGGCAACCGTTTTGAAAGAGTTTTGGAAAAGAAAGGCTTGACTGGTGACGCTTTTAATGAAGCATCACTTGATATGATATGCTCTGCCATCGCTAAGGGGCATGACTGTGAGAAGATACTTCGCAATCTGCGATTTATCCGTCCCGATGGCACACTGACTGTTGCTGCCATGCTTCTGTTTGGCAAATACACCCAACGTTGGTTGCCAATGATGACAGCCAAGTGTATCTGTTTTGCAGGCAACAGCATCGGCAGCAAGGTTTTTCGTGATAAGGTGAATGATGCAGATATGGAGGGAAATCTGCTTCATCAGTATGACACGATCATGGATTTCTTCACTCGTAATCTGCATAATGTGCAAGTGGGAGAAGAATTCAACAGCATGGGTAAGTTGGAAATACCTTATACAAGCTTGGTTGAGTTCACGGTAAACAGCCTTGTACATCGCTCGTTGAACATGAAAGCCCCTGTTCGCATTTTCATTTTCGACAATCGTGTTGAGATTCACAGTCCGGGTGCATTGCCTAACGGACTCACTATTGATGACATCAAGGCAGGAACTTCCATGCCTCGCAATATGTTCCTTTTTAACAATGCCATATATTTGCTGCCATACACTGGTGTAGGTAGCGGCATCACTCGTGCACTTGACGAAGATATCAATGTCACGTTTATGAATAATGACAAGGCACAGGAATTTGTCATCACGGTTTGGAGAGAAGAAAGTAACCAAGTCGAACAAAAAAGTAACCAAGTCGAGGGAGAAAGTAACCAAGTCGAGGGAGAAAGTAACCAAGTCGAACAAAAAAGTAACGAAGTCGAGGAAAAAAGTAACCAAGTCCAAGACTCTGACACTCGACTTAGACACTCTAACACTAAAAAAGTGTCATTGTCTAATAAGCAAAGGGATATAGTCAATTTCTGTTCAGTTCCTCGAACCACCGCAGAGATCATGGAACGCCTTGGTTTATCTAATCAAACCAAAAACCGAGAGCGTTACATCACCTCCCTTGTTGCAGCAGGATATTTGCAGATGACTAATCCTGAAAATCCAACGGCAAGCAATCAGAAATACAAGAAAGTAACAACAAAATAGCAAGAATTCAGCGCACTAATGGCTTGTACAAACGATTGATAATTAGAAACATTCTCAATATATCACATTGTCGCTGGAGCGCAAGGGCGTAGCCTGTATGTTTCAATTTGTGCCTTGGCACAAATTGAGTAATGTATATAAATAAGTATATTAAAGTGTATGTCATGTATGTTCTCGCGCTAAGCGACTATAAGTAGATGTTCAAAGCATGCTGCTGCCGCGGGTTACAAACCCGCCCCCCAATTAGGCAGACAAATAAAACATTTTACCGACACGATTCGTTACAGCGCTAAAAAAAGACTACCTTTGCACTTGCTTACGGATAAGGGAAACAGGTGAGAATCCTGTGCAGTCCCGCTGCTGTATGTTCTTTTTTACTCCTATTGCCATTGTGGCCATTGCTTAACGCCTACGTGTATTAAGCGAGAAGGCGGCAAAGAGAGAGAACGAGCCAGAAGACCTGCCGTAATGCCACAAGCAGTTTGGAGTTTAATGAGTTTAGAAGTTTAATGAGTTTAATAAGTTTAGTGAGTTTAATAAGTTTAGGAGTTTATAGGACTCATTAAACTTACTAAACTTATTAAACTCACTAAACTCCACACTGCTTGTGCGTTCATGCTGACCCGAGGAGGAAGGGTGAACACTCCATTCTATAATACTCCATAAGATTTGCTAACACTCATCGCAACTACATGGCTGAGCAGCGCACTAAGCGTGATTGCTCCGCCTGACTCGTTAGGCATCGCAGATGTTACCGCACAAAGGCGCGTAGCTGGACTTGCTACACCCCAAGCGCTGCAGCGACTTACTACTACTGACTTGCAACAACGCGGCGTGACGGATATAGCCGATGCACTGCGACGCTTCTCAGGCGTTAACCTACGCGACTATGGTGGGGCGGGCGGACTTAAAACCGTTAGCGTGCGCGGACTCGGAGCTGGTCATACGGCCGTTAGCTACGACGGACTCTCTGTCGCAGACACGCGACAAGGACAGATTGACCTTGGACAGTTCAGTACCAACCGCTTGGGCGACCTTTCGTTGCAAAACATGGGTGAGGGACAACTGCTCTGCCCTGTGCGCAATATGGCGGCCGCCGTGGTGAGCCTTCATACGCCTTGGGCACCACAAACGGACGCTCTGTGGCATGGTTCGGCCACGCTGCGCCAAGCTGCTTTCGGCACTTACGCGCCTTCTCTCAGCGTGCAGAAACGTGTGGCACGCCACACTTCGTTGGGCATAGGCGGTGATTATTTCTTTGCACACAACGACTACCCTTTCTACGTCGAGAATGGGGTGGCCAGCGAGACGCTTCGTCGCACCAATAGCCGTATGCAAACGGCCACGACGGAGGTCAATCTACACCAAACGTTGCAGCACGACGGACAAATTACGGCCAAGGCCTACTTTTATCACAACTATCGGCGGTTGCCGGGTATGGTCTACCTCTACGTCAATCATAACGATGAACGACTGAAGGAAGAAACGGCCTTCGCTCAAACTCGCTGGACACAACGTTTTGGCCGCTTTCAGCTACTTGCAGCTGCCAAATATAATTGGCAGATGAGCCGCTATGCGGACGTGAATAAGCAATATCCTAATGGGGCTCTGCGCCAAGACTATTATCAACGCGAAGCGTATGCCACAGCTGGGGCAGCCTACGAACTTAATTCATGGCTAAAGGCGGCCTACGTTAGTGACTATGCCTTCACTTCGCTCAATAGTAATCAAAAGACCGACAACCACGTGAGCCGCGACACTTGGCTGCAAGCCTTGTCATTGCAAGTCCGAACGCAACGCCTCACACTGCTACTGCGTGGACTTTATCACCGCTATTGGAATCAGCAGCGCGGCAGCAGCTCGGCACGCGATGCACGAAGGATTACGCCGACGGCTACTGCATCGTATCTGGTGATGCGTCGCCCTTTGTGGCTTTACGTGCGTGCGGGGTATCAAGAATTGTTTAGAATGCCTACCTTTACCGAGAGTTATTATTACCACTTGGGGGCGAAGACGTTGCGCCCCGAACTTACGCGTCAACTCTCGGCTGGACTTACCCTACAAGCCTCCCCCACCAGCGCATGGCCACTACTGGCCTTTACGGCCGATGGCTATTATAATAAGGTGACGGACCGCATCGTCTCTATCCCTTATAACCTTTATATATGGCGCACGGTGAATATGGGTGATGTGCGTAGCGCAGGGCTTGACCTTACTCTCCAGAGTCAATGGCAATTGGGGCATCGAGGCCATCAATTGCTCCTCGCTGCGAACTATAGTTACCAACACTGCACCGACCACACTTCGCCCACCCAAAGCACGTGGCACAAGCAGTTGGCTTATACGCCTGAGCACAGTGGCGCGGCTTCGCTTACGTGGCAATCGCCGTGGGTATCGATCGTGGCGCACACGACTTTTGCCTCGCGCCGTTGGTGTACAAATAATCACCTCCCCACTACCGACCTGCCTCCTTACAGCGAATGGGGCTTTACGGCACTGCGCTCCTTTCGCCTTGGCCAGCGCCTGCACCTTGAATTGCGGGCCGACCTCGTCAATGCCTTCAACCACCATTACGAGGTGGTAGGCAATTATCCTATGCCGGGTCGTGCGTATCGCGTGGAAACGAAATTAATATTCTAAATATATTGCATTATGTTCAAACACATCAAATTTGCAGCCCTTGCGCTGCTTCTTTCAGCAGGTTTTGCTGCTTGTAGTGACAGCGATGATCCTCAGCCATCGCCCAATCCTGTACGTGGCGAAGCGGGTATGTACGTCATCAACCAAGGCAATCAAGGCACTAAGTTGCCAAGCTCGATCGACTTTCTCTCTGTCAACGGCACTGCCAATGTGAGCAGTATGTTCCAAGCAGCCAATAACCAAGCCTTAGGTTCTACTGCTCAGAAACCCATTATCTATGGTTCAAAGATGTACATTCCGATGTATGACAACGACCTCGTTTGGGTGGCCGATGCCAACACCTTAAAGATTGTAGCAAAAATCGAGACGAATGATCCTGAGGCTGTATGCGGCAGCGAGGGCTATGTATTTGTCAACAACAACGACGGCTACGTAACTCGTGTGGACACTACTAACTTCGCTAAATCTCAAATCGAGGTGGGTCCTAACCCTGCTTCATTAGGCATTACTGCCTACGAGGGTAAGGTGTACGTTTCGGTTAGCGATGGTTACAACGGCCCAACCTATGCCAATGGCAAAAAGGTGGCTGTAATCGATGCAAAAACGTTTACGAAGGAGAAAGACATCCCCGTAGGACTTAACCCTGGTCAGATTACGACCGATGCTTACGGCAACGTGTTTGTGGTATGCATGGGCAACTGGGCTAACGTGTTACCCGAAGTATGGAAGATTGACCACGCTACGAGCGTCGCTTCAAAGTTCTGTGATGGTTCGTTTATCGCGACACGTGGTGCTCAAGATCGTGGTTCACGTGCTCAAGCTGCTGAAGATGCTCTTTACGTCATTAACTCTGTAACTGATTGGAATACTTACGTTACCACACTTACGAGTACCGTTTATAGCACCACAACAGGAGCGGTAGTACTTGAGTCATTCCTTCCCTCCGACAATCAGCCTGCAGCCATTTCGGCTATTGACATCAATCCTTCAACGGGTGACGTTTACGTATGTTCTGATGCTGCCCAATTCGACTACACTTCACCGGGCTACATCAACGTTTACAATGCCAACGGCACCTTCTTGCGTCGCTTGTCAGCAGGTGTTCACCCGTATGGGGTGGTATTTAAATAAAGGGTCTCTCTGCCTAATTGGGGGGCGGGTTTGTAACCCGCGGCAGCAGCATGTTGCTTATAGTCGCTTCGCGCGAGAACTATAAGTAGATGTTCAAAACTTGCTGCTGCCGCGGGTTACAAACCCGCCCCCAATTAACCCGCCCCCCAATTATATAGAGATTTTATTTACAATACTTAAATCGATTGTGCGTCCAAAGGTAGAGTTCGGGATGAGCGGTTATTTCCGCTTCAAGTAGGGCGAAGTAACGATTGGTGAGTTCGAAGTCAGGCACCTGCTTTACGTTTTCTTCCTCGTCCGACCGTAGCAGGGGTATAAATTCACATTCATAATAGCCGCGCTTCACGCGTTTTACACGGCCAAATATGGGCCAATAGTCAAAGTGTTTGATTGTCTTCTCCGTGCCCGTCAGTACGGGCGTATTGTGATGTAAGAAAGGGATAAAATATTTTGCTACGCGTCGCTTGGGTGATTGGTCGGCAATGAAACCAATAACGGTAGGCTTCTCCTTTTGTTTTGCCTCGACCATATAGCGCACCGTATCGCGCATCTCAACACAATCATTTCCGCCCATGCGTTCGCGCAGTTCTGTCATCAAACGGTTCATCGTCTTATTCTGCAATTTGTGAAAGATTTGTGCCTTGTTAATACCTGGCTTGAGCCATAATCCGAAGGACGAGATCCATTCCCAATTACCAAAATGGCCTAAATAAAGCCCCACGGATTGTCCACTCTCCAGGCGTTCGTTTACCACTTCTACATTTACAAAGCGCATACGCCGCATCATCTCTTCCTTCGAGAGCGTCAACAGTTTGCAGGTTTCCAATGCCACGTCGAGAAATGAATGGTAAAAACGCTTTTCTATCTCAACAATCTCGCGTTGCGACTTGTTGGGAAACGACTCCGTTAAGTTTTTGCGTACAATGTGTCTACGGTATCTCACAAGGTAATAAAAAGGAACAAATAGTACGTCTGACAATCCATAAAGTATTCTGAATGGAATGCTACCAATTAGTTTGATAATATAATATATCATGAAGTTTCTTCGTTATACACTGGGCAGTGAGTGTCCATTAATTTTACGATAAAGGTCAAGAGCATAAACGTCGGTCATGCCACTAATATAGTCGAGTACGGCCATGAGTCGGTCGCCCTCACGCACTGCGTGTACCTCATACTGTGTGGGCACTTGTGCTAACAATAATTGCGAATAAGCCTTCTCAGGTGCCATTACGGCTTGCGTAATCAGTTCTAACAGCGTATAGATGATATGATAACCTGCCAAGTCTACATCGATTACTTCATGGCAGCGGTAAATCTTGGTTGCCGCCACCTCCGCGCAGTGCTTGTAAGCCTTGGCCAATAAGGGCGGCAAGTGGTCAATCAGGCTTCCCTCGAACTCGCCCCGCAAGATGGCCTCTTCATGCGCTACAAATATGCGCACACAAGCCCTTTCGAGGGCATTGATAACGCACGAGCGGAAATAAACGATTTGGTCGTCAGCATCGGTATCGTGTGCATAGCGGCTACGCAGTTGCTCCGCCTCTTGAGCGTCGAAGAAGGCCAAGAAGAGCTCCATCGTCTCCGCATCGGAGAGTAGACGAAGTTTGTGTGCGTCCTCGATGTCCATAATCTCGTAACAGATGTCGTCGGCGGCCTCGACAAGGTAGACCAATGGGTGGCGTGCATAGCGTATGACCCCTTCCTCATCGCGATGGGACAAGAGTCCGAGCGACTGTGCTATGTGTTCGAACGTAGTGCGTTCTGCCTCGAAGAAGCCAAACTTCGGTTTTTGCCGTGCCCCGTCTGAGGCGTAAGGGTACTTTACGATCGAAGCCAACGTAGCATACGTCATTACGAAGCCTCCTCGGCGACGGCCTTTAAAGTGGTGGGTCAAGAGTCGAAACGTGTTTGCATTGCCGTCAAAACGCGTCATGTCGTTCCACTCCGCCTGCGTCAGTCGTTCACCCTCTGGGCTTACCAATTGATGAAGTTCGCGTCCAGGGCCTTCACTAAAGAAGGTACGAATGGCGCGTTCGCCAGAGTGTCCAAAAGGTGGATTTCCCATGTCGTGTGCCAAACAAGCGGCACTCACCACGGCCCCGATGGCTGGGAGTTCGGTAGCCTCCAGTTCGGGGTGGAAGGCGATGAGTTCACGGCTCACGTCTGTGCCTAATGAGCGTCCCACACTTGCCACTTCAAGACTGTGGGTCAAGCGGTTATGAACAAATATACTTCCTGGTAGGGGAAACACCTGCGTCTTATTCTGCATACGTCGGAAGGCGGCCGAAAAGATCAGTCGGTCGTAGTCGCGTTGAAACTCCGTGCGTCGTTCTTCTAACGGCCGTGGTGTATTCTCTTTCCCCAGTCGTTGTGATGATATAAGTTGTTGCCACTGCATAGCGTTCATTTTTACTTGCAAAGATAGTGCAAGGCGAGTACAACCCAAATGAAAGTCAAAAAACTTTCATTTGGATTGTCGAGCCGCAGCCTATCTTATGCAAAGATAGTGCAAGGCGAGTAAAGAACAAATAGAAGAATACAAAGTATTGGGAAGTTACGGCTTGATAAACTGCAAATTGTCTTCCTAATTGGGGGGCGGGTCCTAACCTGGGGGCGACGCGTCCCCGCGTCGGCATTTGTTAGTCAAGGCTCGATGCCTTGACTAACAAATACATGAATATCACTAATTCAAGTATTGCCAGCTTGGGACATCGAGTCCCAAGTTGGCAATGCCGACGCGGGGACGCGTCGCCCCCAGGTTAGGACGCGTTCCCCCAATTAGGAAGATAATTTGCTGTTTGTTAGTCTATGTGCGAAAAAATGTAGTTTTGTGGCAAATGTTCGTGCGAAAAAATGTAGCTATGAAGCAAATGTTCGTGCGAAAAAATGTATCGTATAATAATAAATCCCCTCCTTAACTGTAGTAGTAAGGAGGGGATTTTTTGAAGTCGTCTAAACTTTTCTGTCGAAGATTATATTTAAACTTTTATATCTTCTAAATTCAATCTTTACCTTTCTTTTTGACCGCTTTTTGACATTTCATCGGTCGTGTAGCTCGCTACACTCCCTCTTCAATGCCAAAAATCGCTTCAAAAATAAAGGCAAATCTTGAACTTCATAAAAGTTTAGACGACTTCATTGTGTTTATATGTACTTATGCGTTGTCAGCGTGTTATGCTTTTTCGCCTTGTTGCTTGCGGCTCAAAGTGCGGTAAGCTATAGGAGCAGCAAGGAAGATAGATGAGAGTGTACCGAAGATAACACCCAATATCATAGCGAATGAGAATGAACGAATGCTGTCACCACCTAAGATGAAGATGCACAACAATACGAGCAAAGTAGTGAGTGAGGTCATCACGGTACGCGTAAGTGTGCTGTTGAGTGACATATTGAAGAGGTCGAAGGGCTTCATCGTGGGGTGCAAACCGAGGTTTTCACGCATACGGTCGAATACTACCACCTTATCGTTGATAGAGTAACCAATTACGGTCAGGATAGCACCGATGAAGGTTTGGTCAACTTCGAGTGAGAAACCAATCCAACCCCAACAGATAGAGTAGACACCGATTACGAGCAACGTGTCGAATACGAGGGCTACGACAGAACCTACTGAGAAGGCTACGTTGCGGAAACGTATCAAGATGTAAACGAAGATAGCTGCCAATGAAAGCAATACGGCTACAATAGCACCACGGGTCATGTCGGCTGCTACGGTAGGTCCTACCTTTTGGGCTGAGATGATTGAACCACCTGTGTGGTTGTCGCGGTCGATGAAGGTGCTATAATCAGCCTTGATGAGCTTTGCATCGTGGAGGGCATCGAAGATGAAGCGTTCTACTTCTTGGTCGATGTTCTCATCGTCGTCGGCAATGCGGTAGTTGGTTGAAAGGCGAACGGCCTCGTTGCTGGTTGTGGTAATGGCAATGGCACTAACGATGGCGTTAGGATCCTTGGCGTTTACCTTCTCAGCTACAGCCTTCTGTACTTGTTCGGGAGTTACACCGCGTTGTTCGAACTCAATTACGTAGTTACGACCACCAGTGAAGTCGATACCGCTTGAGAGGCCACGTGTGCAGAGGAAACCGATAGCAATGACTGCACCTACGATGAATACGTAGATAGAGCGCTTGCCCATCTTCATGAAGTTGACGTTTACGTTATTCAAGAAGTTGCGTGAGAGGCCTGTAGTGAAGGTCAATCCGAGCCACTTGTCCTTATTTAAGAAGTGCTCAAATACGATACGGCTGATCCATACGGCAGTGAAGAATGAGCAAACGATACCGATACCGAGTGTCATGGCGAAGCCACGGATAGGACCTGTACCAAAGTTGTAGAGGATAACGGCGGTGATGATTGACGTCAAGTTAGAGTCGAAGATAGCAGAGAAAGCGTTGCCGTAACCCTCAGCGAGGGCTGTCTTGAGTGCCTTACCAGCCTTGAGTTCTTCCTTCGTACGTTCGTAGATCAATACGTTGGCGTCAACGGCCATACCTAATGAGAGCACCATACCAGCAATACCACTCATGGTCAAGGCTGCTTGGAATGAAGTCAAGATACCGAAGGTGAAGAAGAAGTTGAGGATAAGGGCCATGTTGGCTACCATACCAGGGATGAAGCCGTAGAAGCAGCACATGAAGATCATCAACAATACGAAGGCTACTACACAAGCGGTGAAACCAGCTTGGATAGAGGCAGCACCGAGGCTCGGGCCTACAGTCTCTTCTTGTACGATCTTAGTGGGAGCAGGCATCTTACCGCTCTTGAGCACATTGGCGAGGTCGCGCGTGTCGTCAGTGGTGAAGTTACCAGAGATCTGTGAGTTACCGTCTGTGATTTCGCTCTGTACGACAGGGGCACTGTAAACGTAACCGTCGAGTACGATAGCAACGCACTTCTTGAGGTTCTTCTTTGTCAAAGCGGCCCAATCGCGTGCACCGCTGGTAGTCATCGTCATGCTAACGATAGGACGGTGGTACTGCTGTTCGAACTCATCCTTTGCATCAGCAATCACGTCGCCCTGCATAGAGGGTTGACCGTTGACAGCGCGGAGTGCATAGAGTTCGAATACGTTGGCTTTCATGCCGCTGGCGCTCTTTACGCCCCATGCCAAACGGAGGTCGGTGGGGAAGATAGCGTGAGCTGCTTCGCTCTGGATCATTGCGTTGATAGCAGCGGTGTCCTTAGCAGTAGCATAACCTACTATGCAGTTGTTGCCCTGCATGCCTTGTATTTGTGCCAACTTGCTGAGCAAGGGGTGTTGGTCGACTACGCTCTTGGCGCTCTTGGCCTTAGCGTTGGCAGCCTTTGTTGTGTCGGCAGCAGTGGTATCAGCATCATTGCCGGCAAGACGCTTGTCGAGGGCAGTGAGTGAAGGCATTACCTCAGAGAGGGTGTAAGTCTCCCAGAACTCGAGGTTGGCGCTACCTTGTAACAACTTACGCACACGCTCAGGTTCTTTGATACCTGGCATTTCGACCATGATCTGACCGATCTGGCCTTTGCCTTTAAGGACTTGAATGTTAGGCTGTGCTACACCGAAGCGGTCGATACGTGAACGAACGACCTTGTTAGAGTTTTCAACGGCTACAGCGACTTCATCGTTCAACACCTTCTTGACGTCGGCGTCAGTAGAGTTGTAGTTGATGTTCTTGTCGCTCAACTTTGAAGCGAAGAGGCCCGCGAGTTTGTTCTTGCCGTTGAGCTCTTGGTAAGTGCTTACGAAGGCGTCAACGAAGTCAACGTTGCCTTTCTTAGCTTCGGCAACGGCCTTTGTGTAGGCTTCCTTAAACTTGGGGTCGTTGGCGCTCTCGCCGGCGAGGTTTTTAACAACGTCGGGTACGCTCACCTCAAGCACTACGTTCATACCGCCCTTGAGGTCGAGGCCGAGGCCAATCTGCAGGGCTTCGCAGTCCTTGAGTGTTTTGCCGAGCCATACGGTCTCGTTGCGCATTGAGTCAAGGTAGGCTGCGCCGTCTTTGCCTTGTGCGGTCATTTGCTCAGCTTGTTGCTCGTACTTATGGGTGGGGTACGAGAAACTGAGGTACATGAGGCAAATCAAGGAAAGCAGCACTGCAATTACTTTAACAAATCCTTTGTTTTGCATGTGTTTGTTTGTGTTTTATTGTTTTTGTTTTCGTATTATTTCGTGAGAAGGTGGCGCTTTTAGCCACTATTGAACGTGCAAATATACGCAAATAAATTGAAAAACAAGTGTTTTCGGGGGTTAACACCATTTATCGTGCAAACGAGAATGAGCTATGACGTATAATTAACGGCAACATTTTAAACATTAATGGACATTAAGGCGCGCTTCGCGCTTTTTTTTAAACATTAATGTCTCATTAATCGACCATTAATCTTGTTCATTAATCTTTCCATTAATCTATTCATTAATCTTGTTCTATAGTCTACCATTAAACAAATACTCTTCTTATGTCTTTAATGGAAAGATTAATGGTCGATTAATGAGACATTAATGTTTTTAAAAAAGCGCGAAGCGCGTCTTAATGTTGCCATTAATTATGAGCGGCTGACTTGGAGTCCTTTGCGTGAGATGCTCATGTCGACAAATCGAGAGTTGGTGGTGAGCGGGTGGTCGGTCAATAACTGCTTGATGCGTGCGGCAGCTTCAGCGTCTTTGGCTACCATGTACATGAAGCCACCACCACCTGCACCGGGGAGTTTGTAACCATAGCAGAGATCGTCGATCTGACGGCAAAGGGCATCAATGGCGGGCGGATTGGTGCCAGCGTCTAAGGCTTTGTTCTGTTCCCACGTGGTGCGTACCATGCGGCCGTAGTGTTCGAGATTGTTTATCTGAAGGGTGTCGAACACGGCCAGGGCGTGCTGCTTCATACTGTCGAGCAGATGAAGGTGGCGCGAATTGTTGAGAAACATGCCCCGTACAATCTCAGCTAAGATGTTTTTGGCCGTGCGCGTAATGCCTGTATAGTAAAGTAAGTGGCAAGGACGCATATCGGGGTCGGCAAACAACGTTTCGGGCAGCCAACGTGCGGCAGCGTTTTGGTCGAATCCCGCGGTCGTCTGTAAGAGTTTGATGCCTGGGAGTACACCACCATATTGGTCCTGCCAACCGCCCCCCGTAGTGAGCAACTGCTCTAAGACAAGGGTGCGGTTGCAGATTTCGTTCTTGTCCCAACCCAAACCGCAGAAGTCGCTCAATGCGGCCAATACGGTGGCGGCTAAGATGCTACTTGTGCCTAACCCCGACCCTGCGGGAATGGCTGCCAAGAGCGTAATCTCTAATCCGCAACCGAAGGCTTCGAGCTGTTGACGCAAAGATTGATATTGCTCTACACCGAAATTGGGCATAAAGCCTGCCAATGTAAGGGCGGCCTTGGGGATAGAGAAGGGCGACCCAACCTTATTATATTGTTGCAATTCGTCGTATGTCTCGATGCGTTCCATGGCACCGAGGTCGATTGAACGACAGATGATGACGGGTTCTTTACAAGGCTTTACATAGACCTGAAGAGGTGGTTGTCCATTGAGGTTGATTGCCATATTGACCACATTGCCACCTGAGGTAAGGCTGTAAGGAGGCGTGTCGGTCCAACCGCCCGCTACATCGATGCGCACACTGCTGCGTGCCCATACGATTTGGTCGGCAAAGGTCGTCATGTGAGGTTGACTCTTATGGCGCAACACGTTTTCGGTCAGTCCTTCACGTAGGAGGTCGAAGGCTCGTTTGTCATACGCTGCAGTTTGCTGGCTATCAGACTGACGCAGCGCCTCTGAACGAAACATGGCATCATGAATGCGCGTCATCAGCGGTGCAGCCTCGGGCAATGCTTTTGGCAGCGGCCAACCGTGTTGTGCATATTTCTGCGCCATGTCTTTGAGGTTGGTTTGGTAGAAGACGCTGCGCTGCCAGTTCTGTGCGACAATGGGTATGGTCTGAGCTTGTAAAGCGTTGCGCTGCGCGAAGAGGCGGGGAAGATTGGCTTGCGCTGAGAGTTCGTCGGCTGAGAGGCGGGGCAACTTTCGCCACACCTCGGTCAGTGCGGGTTCGGGATAGTCAGTAAGGAACCACTCCGCCAAACGCCCCAAGAGGTCGACATCGGTCGAGAGGGGGAAGAGGCGCGCTGCTTGTAAGTCGTCGGTGCGTCCTAACTCTGTGGGCTGAATGCCGCGTCGACTCAGCCATTGGGTAATGGGTTTGCCAATAAAGAGCGTTTCACTCTCTGTCACGTTGCCTCTGAAGGCATCGTCGAAGCCATAGGGGCGCACAGCATATAATGTATCGCCAACGGGCACGATGTCGATACATTGTCCTTCGGCTAATGTCAACTGCCAATGGTTGTTGGGAATGCCCGTGATAATATTGCGACTGGTGTAGTGCCAACCTGCGGTGATGTAGGCATTCTCTATCCACACTTGCTGGGTGTGGGGGGTGGGACGGTTGATTAGAACCGTGTTTTGCGTAAAGACTGATGACTGTGGTTTTACGCCTTTCTGTAGAATAAGGCGTTGGTCCTTGACCAAATTCTGTATCGCCACAGAGGATTGGATCATGTCAGGGCCTGTGCCGTAGTGGTAAAATTCGCCACCTGGGAGGGGAAGTATGGCCACCTTGAGTTCTTTTAAAGCCTCATCGGGGAGTGAGGGGTGACAGCCTAAGGCACAACCGAACTCGCTATAAAGGTCGTAGCAGGTGGGTACGCTCAGTGCATTTCCGCCTGGCGTATTGAGTTGCTGAGCCGAAGCTTCGGGGGCGGTCTTTTGCATCAGACATCTCACGGCCTTATCGCTGAGGAGCCACACACCGATGTCCATCAGCATGAGGTGGGTAGGCATCAACTGTGCTTGTTGCTCCGTAGTGGGCTTTTGGAGCATGAAGTCCAATTCTGTGGGGTGTTCGCGGTTCATCATAAACACGCCGTGATGGGAAGCCTGTTCGGGGCTGGCCCACAGGCCGTAGCAAACGACATCGGCTTCGGGTATCTCTTGCAGCGGTTCGGTAGCGCGCATCAAGACGTCGCCACTGGCTATGAGCGTATGGAGCGTGTCGGGTGCTTTGCGCATGATCTCGCGGTAGAGAGGCATCTGTAGGTCGAGCAGTGTTTGGTTGATGCGTTGGCCGCGTGCCCAACGGAATACGGGTATGGGAGTCAGCACTTTGCCACTGGGAGCATAGGCGGGTAAGCGGCGGCTTTGTCCGCCTGCGTGGAGCAATATGCGCTTTTCACTCCCTAACCATTCGTCGAAAGTGCGTCCGTTGCCTTCATCGGCATGAGCTGAAGCTAAGAGCCAAGCAGTGCCTCCGCCCGAACCGAGTTTGTGATCAGCGGGGTCGGAGGTGCAATAGTACTCTTGCGCCGAGAGTCCGGTTATATCATGAAACGTCTCTACCACGTTAGGGGGCAGAGAGAGTAATTTCTTCATACTGAATGCGGTTACGTTGATTAATGGTGCAAAGGTAACAAAAATGGACATTAAGGCGCGCTTCGCGCCTTAATGTTGTTCAGTTTATCGTTCGTCATCTGTTTCGCTATAGCGGCGATTGGGAGGCGTAATTTCGTAACTTTGGGAGTTGTAATGCGTTCCAAAGCTGAGGTTGAATCCTGCCCGAAGTAATTGTTCGGCTAAGGCAGGTTTGCCTCGAAAGCCATGCACGGTCCATTGGGTGGTAGGATTTAATTGCTTCTTTAAGCGCAATAAGCGGTCGAAACAACGTACGATGTGGAACGTGACGGGTTTGGTGAACTTTTCGGCAAATGCTATTTGTGCGATGAAGATGCGTTCTTGCTCTTCAAGTGATGCCCCTTGTAGGGCATCTAATCCACACTCTCCTAAGGCTATTACTTGTGGGAGAGAGAGCAGTTGTGGTAGATTGTGCAACATTCGTTCGGTCTCGTCCTTGTCGTTTGTCCACCAAGGGTGAATGCCCACGGAATAGGTGGCCTCAGCGCGTGGCGTATATAACGCTGGACAGAGCAACCACTCTTTAGGCATATTAATAATGGCATCGGTGGCCATGAGGTTGTGGGTATGAAAGTCCATGATTTTCTTCGTTCTTTTGTTGACGGGGTTGACGAGTTTTTAGTTGACGAGTTGACAAAGAAGTTGCCTTTAAACAAACTTACCTGTTAACTTGTCTACTTGTTAACTCGTCAACTAAAGAACTCATCAACTAAAAAAACTCTTCTTCAACACCAATCGGCTTTCAGGCCCCATATTAAAGAGCAAGTCTGCGATACTGAGATTAGGTATAAAGCCTGTACGCTCTTTAAATACTTGGTAATAAGGTGTGGGGCGGAAGGCTGTGTCGGCTTCAAGGGATTGCTTTGGTGAAATGACGGAACGCAAGTCAGTCATTTCGGGCGTTGGGGTGACATATTCGTTGCTTGGTGTGATGTTTTTATCAAGACTGAGCAACGAAAGCACCGTTTGGCGCAAAGCGTCGTTGAAGTCGACGAGGAAGTCAAAGTGTTGTTCGTAGAGTGGCCGAAAGTCGTCGGCATAATATTCAAAGTAGGGACTGCTCTCGTAAGCTGAGGTGAGCGCGGTCCAATGCAGGTGTTGCCATTTGCCGTGGTCGGAGAGGCGAATATCGCGCACAGCGGTGTGGACGGCACCATCGCGTACAATGGGTAGTGTAAGGGGTTGTGCCCCCGTAGGCGTAGCGATGTAGCATCGGTTGCGATAGGTTTGCTTTACGTAATGTTCGCCTCTGTCCTCTATTGTCTCATGGGCAGCGTAAAGGTGGGCATAATATTGTATGGGGGCTAAATAGGCGGTGCTGAGGAGTAACATCTTTGTAGACAAGTTATTTTTTTTGTAGAGGTTGACAAATTAATGAATTGACGAGTTAACGGGTAAGTTTGTTCTTGGTGACGAGTTTTTTGGGGGAGGTTGACAAGTTAACGAGTTGACGAGTTAACGGGTAAGTACGTTCTTGGTGGAAAACTTACCTGTTAACTCGTCAACTTGTTAACTCGTTAACTAAAAAACGACTCGTTAACTTGTCAACTAAAAAAGTACCTTTCCCACCAAATTGTCGTGGGGAATGAGTAAGAAGGAGTCGGGACGCATCTCTATCCAAAAGTAGTCGCGTAGGAGGCGGACGCGTGACAGAGTTTGGCCGTCCATCTCAAGTTGGCCAAAGCGATTGACGCGCACATTGTTGCAATGTTCATAATGTTGCATCAAGTAGGCCAAAATTCGGGCGTTGTAGGGGGTAACGCGAATGCTACTGTTGTGCGCTGGAATACGAATGGGTCGTGCATCGGGCGATGTGCGTCCTGGAATAACAATCTGGCGCACGGGGTCAATCCATATCGTTTCGCCTGGCCCCGCTTGGCAACGGCCCGTAAGTGTGAACTCGCGGTCACGCGTATCGGAACACGTAAATACGACTTCGTCATGCTTCGCTGGGACGCGATAGCCCCAACGGTGGTAGCCCCACATTTGTTCGCCTGGCACACGGAGTCCATAGTAGGTTAAACTCACTAACGCGTGTCGATTGCCTGGCAACACAATGGGTGAGATGATGAACAAACGCAGGCAGACAATCAGGCAGATGAGCACCACATAGGGTCTCACCCACCGCCACACTTGCCTTGCACGTGAAGGCACGATAGCATTGTTTGTTGTATTGCGTTTGAAAAGCATCTGGTTAATGTGCAAATGTGCAAATGTGCAAATGAGAGAATGCTTGGGGAATGTGCAAATGTGAGAATGTGAGAATGTGCAAATGCTTGGGAAATGTGTGGGAAATGTGCAAATGTGAGAATGTGAGAATAATATAATGCACTTATAAACTCAACAAGCAAAGGCGACAATTTGCACATTTGCACATTCTCACATTTGCACATTAACCAAACATTTGCACATTAACCAAGTTATTTTATATCCCACACGCGCTTAAAGAAACGGTTCCAGCGCACGTGGTGGCCACTGAACCAGCCGTAGTCGCCATCGAGTGAGAGCCAAACGAAGAGCGGCTTGCCCACGATGTGGTCCTCAGGCACAAAGCCCCAGAAGCGAGAGTCGGCAGAGTTGTCGCGATTGTCGCCCATCATCCAATAATAGTTCAAGCGGAAGGTGTACTTATCCGTCTGCTTACCATTAATATATATCTTGCCACCGCTCACTTGTAGGTCATTTCCTTCATATACGCGAATAGGACGTTCGTAAATGGGCAGGTTGGCCAAGGTGAGTTGCAAGGTAGCTCCCTTCTTCGGTATCCATACGGGACCGTAGTTGGCCGTCGTCCACGACTTCACCATATTCTGCGGATAGAGCCAATCGGCAGCAGGCTGTGCAGGACGAATGCTGCTTACGATGTCGGGGCGACGCTGCAGCGCTTGCTTAGCGACACGCGTAAGTGGCATCCACACGGTCTGACCATTGCGAGAAGTGTAGAGGTCCTCGTCGGTTATGCCGAGTTCGAGTTTTAGGTCCTCAGGCAAGTCTTGCTTAAACGTTACCTCGTAGGCGTACTGCACATTCTCGGGTTCGCGATTGGGCTTACCATTCAAGTAGACCACATTATTGCGAATTTGCAGCGTCTGTCCAGGCAGTCCCACACAACGCTTTACGTAGTTCTCGCGGCGATCGGTAGGACGCGAAACGACTTCGCCAAATTGTTCGGGCTGGCTACGCATATAGCTCGTTCCTGCCGCATAAAGTTTGCGAAAGAAGTTTTGCTGCTCGTCGTAGCTCATGTTAGGACGCAACGAGGCAGAAGCCAACGTGGGTTCTGCATCGGGCGTAGCTGGCTGCCCGCCCAACATTTGGTCGCCCAACTGATAAGCCATGCGGTAGTAGTCTTGATTTTGCTGATTGAGGGCTACGGTGTCGCCTGCGGGATAGTTGAAGACTACGATGTCGTTCAACTGTACATCGCCCAACCCCTTCACGCGACGATATTCCCACTGTGGCCATTCAAGGTAGCTGCGACAGTTGAGGATAGGCAACGTGTGCTGCGTAAGCGGCATCGTAAGGGGTGTTTGCGGTATGCGAGGGCCATACGATAGCTTTGATACCAAGAGGTAGTCGCCCGTGAGCAACGTCTTCTCGAGTGATGACGAAGGGATAACAAAGTTTTGGAAGAAGAACTGATTTAAGAAATAGATAGCCACCAATGCAAATACAATGGCGTCAACCCAACTCATCACAAAGCGTGTGGCGGGGCCTACTTCGGGTTCGCGCCACCAGCTCCAGTTGATCTTACGTGAGATGTAAAGGTCGTAGATGAGGGGCATCACCAAGAGTCCCCACCACGACCCTACCCAATATAAGAAGGCAAGGTAGAGCACCGTTGTGATGCCAAAACTTATCCAAGCGGGCTTTTTATCTTGTTTATTTTGTTGCTTATTTTCGGTCATGAAAATGGTTAGTTAATGTGCAAATGTGAGAATGTGCAAATGTGCAAATGTGCAAATGCGGGGTTAATGTGCAAATGTGAGAATGTGAGAATGTGCAAATGGAGCATGTTCGCCTTTACTGTGGCTGCGTTTAGGTTATAAAGGCATTAAGCCTTTTACCCATTTACACATCGTATCAGTTTTAGAATTGGAAAAGGTCGTCAGTAGAGAGCAGTCCCTCGTGGGTGGCAGTAAACTCTGCTGCTAACACGGCACCTAAGGCAAATCCGCTGCGGTTGTGGGCGGAGTGGGTAATCTGTATCATGTCGGCTGGTGAGTCGTAGGTCAAGGTATGAATGCCTGGCACTTCACCCTCGCGAATGGCATCAATGCGAAGGAGATTCTTGGGTTGTTCCTTCGAACCCGTAGTTGTGCCGTCAGCGTTGATCACTTCTCCCTTTACCCAATCGTCCTTACGATCTAACTCGGCACATACTTGTTCGGCCAAGGTGATAGCCGTTCCGCTGGGTGCATCGAGCTTATGAATGTGGTGGGTCTCTACCTCGCTCACGTCGTAGGTGGGGTAAGCATTCATGATGCGTGCTAAGTACTTATTGACTGCGGAGAAGATGGCTACACCGAGTGAGAAGTTTGATGCCCAAAAGAGGGTGTGACCTTCTTCCGTACAAGCACGGCGCACATCGGTTTCGTGTTCCTTCAGCCAACCTGTACTGCCGCTTACTACCTTTACGCCTTGCTTCCAAGCGCGCAGGTAATTGCCGTAGGCTGCTGTAGGATTGGTAAACTCTATGGCCACGTCAGCGCTGCGAAAGGCTTCGCTCTCGAAGTCGTCCATATTGTTTATGTCGATGATGCAAACGATCTCGTGGCCGCGTTGGCGAGCAATATCTTCTATCATGTGGCCCATTTTACCGTAGCCAATCAGTGCTATTTTCATTGTTGTGAGTTTTATACGTATAACGTTATTACGTGCAAAAGTAATGATTTGTAATAAATTAGGTAGGGTTAGAACGAATAAAATTACGGCCTCTCCCCCTAACCCCCTCCCCGACCAGGGAGGGGGAACAAGTTACTCTTTCCTCTTGAGTTCTCTGCTGGTTTTCAGTTAGAAACGCAGCAGGTAAAGGTAACCTGTCCCCCCTCCCCGGTCGGGGAGGGGGTTAGGGGGAGAGGCCCCAGTTTACATCCCTATCACCACGCGCTGCATGTAGTAGCAGATGATGCCGGCCATATAACCAACAAAGGCTATCCACGTGATGTGCTTCATATACCAACCAAAGGAAATCTTCTCTAAGCCCATTACGACTACGCCAGCTGCCGAACCGATGATCAACATCGAACCGCCTACGCCTGCACAGTAAGCCAACAACTGCCAGAAGATGCCGTCTTGCGCGAAGTCGCCCACTTCTGCTACGGGGTACATACCCATGCAGCCTGCTACCAAAGGTACATTGTCAACAATGCTTGATAGAACGCCGATGATACCAGTCACTAAGAAGTGGTTGCCGTCGAACACGGTGTTCAAGCCCGTGCCTAATTGCGTTAATACGCCAATCGTCTCAAGGCAGGCCACTGCCATCAAGATGCCTAAGAAGAAGAGGATTGTGCCCATATCGATGCGCGAAAGCATATTCGTCACGCGCTTCTGCATAGCTCCTTTTTCTTCGGTGTGACCGAGGTGGCGATAGAATATTTCTGTTGTCGTCCAAAGTACACCGAGTACGAGCAGAATGCCTACGAATGGTGGTAAGTGGGTGATACTCTTAAAGATTGGTACAAAGATCAAGCCGCCTACACCGAGGAAGAATACTACCTTACGTTGGCGTGCCGTTAAGTCGTCGGGCAGTACGTTTTGACTCGTCGTCTTATTAAACTTTAGCTCGCCCTTGAGCGAATATTGTAGGATAAAGGCGGGGATAACCATCGAAACGATAGAAGGAATGAGTATCTCTTTTATCACGCCAGGAGCTGTGATAAGTCCTTTGTTCCATAGCATAATCGTCGTCACGTCGCCAATGGGTGAGAAAGCTCCTCCAGAATTGGCTGCAATGATTACCAATGAGGCATATATAATACGGTCTTTGTGATCTGACACCAACTTACGTAGGATCATAATCATCACGATACTCGTCGTCAGATTGTCGAGAATGGCGGAGAGGATAAATGTCATAAACGCGATGCGCCACAGTAGACCGCGTTTGCTCTTCGTGCGCATCATGTCGCGTACAAAGTTGAAACCTCCATTTTGGTCGACCAATTCTACTATCGTCATCGCTCCCATAAGGAAGAAGAGGGTCGTTGCCGTCGAACCTAAGTGATGTTCTATCACCTCATTCACTGCCTGTGGTATCTTGTCGCCAATAGCTGAAGTGATGTACTGTGCGGGGTCGAACATAAATAGTGTCCAACAACCCACAAACATAAGCAGTGCTATCGCTGCCTTGTCAATTTTCGTTAGGCTCTCGATGGCTATCATAAAATAGCCAAATACGAACACCGCTACAATCAGAATCGTAAGTGTTGTCATTCAGTTGTTAATTATTTAAGATTGAGTTTGCTGCAAAGTTGCGTAAATTAACCGAAGCAAACAAGAGATTGACGAAACGTTTAACGAAAAAGGTACTTAATGCAGAATGAACAAAAGATTTAACGAAGAATATTAATGAATAATTGATGATAATGGCTCTGTTACGAATCGTGTGGGTAATCTGCCTAATTGCAGTTTATATTTGTTATTAAAAGCCCTAAAGTGCGAAGCACATATAAACACTGCGGAAGTTGTTTTTACACGTTACTAAGGGCAAAATGTGAAGCAAGGCTTTTTTAGTTTGCGCTATCCACCCCCAAAAAAGTTTTCTCTGAAAAGTTTGCGTGTTAGAAAGGGTTTCTCTACTTTTGTTATAAGTTTTATCCTTCTAATATTAACGACAATGCGACAGACAGAAGAACGATATATCAGCCTCCTTACAGATTTTGGCTTCAA
>OLFV01001536.1_pt1 | contig 21329 bp, 16 predicted proteins | sample 1605551 | NCBI WGS metagenome assembly OLFV01 (sample SAMEA3888922, study PRJEB22519) | human gut metagenome | biome: human gut; feature: human-associated habitat; material: faeces | place: Denmark | collected 2011
CTGAAATATCAAAGTAAATCTCTAATTGTTAACAAGTTAATTTATAGAACATCCCATAAAGGAAATATAGGCCGTGACTTTCCGGACGGCTGTCAAGCAACTGCCATGCGTAGCCTTTGCGGCTCTTACCTGGAGTGTCGGCTATACGCCATGGCACTTCATCAATCTGAAGATAGTCACTGCCGAGTATGTCGTTGCGCAAAGCTTCGTAGACCGGGTCCAGTTTAGATGCTACGGCATGCATCCAGTCATTAAGCGTGGAAGTTGGCAGCTTCACTCCAAGGTCGGCATACTGTTTGACTTGACGGTATTCGGGTAGATGATAGCGATATTTGTCTATGACCATCTGCGCCAGCATGTCAGCTCCAACATGGTTACCACCGATTACTGCCTGCGGTGCTTTTGCCTGATATATATGTGGCTTTGGACTGTCCTTGTCTGCTTTCATACGTAGTATGGGGCGTTCAATGACCTCTACCCATACCTTGGCAGGCTCACGATGCAATATTCTTGTCACATCCTTGCCTATTATATCACACTTGGCGGCATCCACTCCCTCAGGCATTACAATGGTCGTGCGCTCCTCTAAGTTTGCATATTGGTATTTCGACGGACGTGAAGGTTTCTTCCCGGCACGTGCTCTGCGTTTGTTTGCCTCGGCTTCTATGTCTTTAGCGGTCTGCTCTATCACGGCAGCCTTCTCGTCCATCGCCTCTTTGAAAAAATCGTCAAACAGCCCTGGCTGGTCATCCACCAACTCACGTGCTATACGGTCAGACTTTCTGCCGTAAAGCATACGTTCAAGGTAGGCGATACGCATCCGTAAGGTCTTCTCGGTCTCCTTCATGGTTTCCGCTTCTGCCTTCATGGTTTCCGCTTCTGCCTTCATGGACGCATTTTCTGCCAGTAATTCTTCATATGTGAGAGCTGTTTTCATGCTATAAAGGTACTAATTATTTTCGAAACAGCCAAATATTTTGAGTATTATTTTCTTGGCTTTCAGTACTTTTTGCAGTTTTTTCGTAGCGATGTCTGCGGGCAACTATGGGGGATATTCCTTCCATCAGTAGCCCCAGCTCATCCCACCGCATAGAACGAAAACCTATACCTTGCCGAAGAAAAATGCGAGGATGGAAGCGACCTTGTTCTATACGTTTGTAGTACATCACATAACCTCCGCGCTCCCAATGAAGCAACTTCATTGTTGTGCGGCTTTTGCCTACGAAGATATATACATCACCACTGCTGGGATCAAGGCCTACTCGCCTTACGTGGCCACACATACCATTCACTCCAAGACGCATGTCTACTGGGTGTTGCGCCATAACTATACGGTTGTCCTCATTCAAACTGAACATTGTTATTCTTTTTTTTGAGGACAAAGGTATACTGTATTTACGACATGTAAAAGTCGGCAGATCTCGGATGGTTACAAAACAACAAAACAACAAAACAGCCAGGCAACAAGAGTTGTCTGGCTGATTTGTGTACTGTCAGGAAGATAGACTGTAAGACCACTAAACTACCTATGCGCACTTTATGATATTACTCATACATACTTGCTTTCTGCTCCTTGATAGCTTCATCATAGATGTAGTCATCATAGGTCATGAGCTTGTCGATGGTTCCCTTTGGAGTCAACTCGATGATGCGGTCGGCTACGGTATTGATAAACTCATGGTCATGGGAAGAGAAGAGAATATTGCCCTTGAAGCCTACAAGGTTATTGTTGAATGCCTGAATAGACTCCAGGTCGAGATGGTTTGTTGGGGTGTCGAGAATAAGGCAGTTGGCATTCTTGAGCTGCATACGCGCAATCATACAACGCATTTTCTCGCCTCCAGAGAGCACATTTACTTTCTTCTCTACTTCTTCCTGCTTGAAGAGCATACGTCCAAGGAATCCCTTCATTGCCACTTCGTTGCCGGTGCCATACTGTGAGAGCCAATCCACGAGGTTGAGGTCTGACTCAAAGTACTTTGTATTGTCGAGTGGCAGGTAAGCGGTAGTAATAGTGATGCCCCACTTGTAGGTGCCGCCATCAGCCTCGCGATTACCGTTGATTATCTCGAAGAGTGCCGTCATTGCCTTTGGATTGTGAGACAAGAAGACGGTCTTTTGACCTTTCTCGATATTGAAGCTTACATTGTCGAAAAGCACAGTTCCATCAGCATCGACAGCTTTGAGGTTCTCCACTTCAAGGATCTGGTTGCCTGGCTCACGATCCATAGTGAAGATGATTCCAGGATACTTACGTGTGGAAGGTGTAATCTCTTCGACATTAAGTTTCTCAAGCATCTTCTTTCGTGATGTGGTCTGCTTGGACTTTGCGACATTGGCAGAGAAGCGTCTGATAAATTCTTCGAGCTCTTTGCGTTTCTCTTCCGCCTTAGCCTTTTGATTCTGTGCTTGTTTGAGGGCGAGCTGTGAAGACTGATACCAGAATGAATAGTTTCCGGCAAAGAGAGTCACCTTACCGAAATCGATGTCCACTGTCATTGTGGAAACAGAGTCAAGGAAGTGACGGTCGTGAGAAACAACGAGTACTGTCTGCTCGACGTTTGAAAGGTATTCTTCCAACCATCCTACAGTGTCAAGGTCAAGGTCATTGGTAGGCTCGTCAAGGAGAAGGTTGTCAGGATTGCCAAAGAGGGCTTTTGCCATCATTACACGCACCTTCTCATTGTTAGAGAGCTCTGACATCATCTTGTAGTGACTGTCCTCCTTGATGCCCAGACCAGAAAGCAACTGCGCAGCATCGCTCTCAGCATTCCAGCCATCCATCTCAGCGAACGCCTCTTCAAGTTCTGCCGCACGATTTCCGTCAGCCTCTGTCATTTCGCTCTTGGAATAGAGGGCATCGCGCTCCTGCATATTATCCCAAAGTGGCTTGTGGCCCATAAGTACCGTATTTATGACGGTATAGTTATCATATTTGAAGTGGTCCTGCTCAAGTACGGAGAGGCGTTCTCCAGGTCCCATTTCGATTGTTCCCTTATTAGGCTCAAGGTCACCGCTGATGGCGCGGAGAAGGGTTGACTTTCCGGCTCCATTAGCACCTATCACTCCATAAATGTTTCCTGCTGTAAATTTAAGATTTACGTCCTTGTAAAGGACGCGCTTGCCAAACTGAATGGCGAGATTGGTAACTGTTATCATTTCTTACTATAATCGATTATTTCAAATTTGGGTGCAAAGTTACTAAAAAATATTGACTATGAGAAATTTAATCGTTGCTTTTTGATTATTGTCAATCATAAGTGAGTCGTTGTTTAGTTGTTTGGTTGTTTAGTTGTCTGGTTGTTTAGTTGTTTGGTTGTTTAGTTGTTTGGTTGTTTAGTTGTTTGGTTGTCTGGTTGTTTAGTTGTTTGGTTGTCTGTCTGGAAGACAGTACCGAGCATATAGCGAGAGTAACCCGGGACGCAGTCTCGGGGGTATGGAAATGAAGGGGAGGGCTGTCTGGAAGACAGTACCTTAAGAATGTTGTTTGGTAGAAGGTCAAAGTTTAAGCGAGTTCTACAAGACAACGAAACGACAAGACAACGAAACGACAAGACAACGCATTTCCATGGTAACGAATCGAATCCCCCAAAAAGTTTTTATTCCCGCTTGGCGGAGATTGGAACAAAAAAAGGAGAGCAATCAATGCTCTCCTTCGTTTTCTTTAGTCGTTGTTGTGACTAATTGTATATTGTTGCCAAAATAATTATTTAGACAATGCCCTGAGCCATCATAGCCTTAGCAACCTTCATAAAGCCAGCCACATTAGCGCCCTTGACATAATTGATGTAGCCATCAGGCTCTGTGCCATACTTCACGCAGTTGGCATGGATGTCGTCCATGATGCGGTGGAGATAGTTGTCCACTTCTTCTGAAGTCCAACGGAGGCGCTCAGAGTTCTGAGACATCTCGAGTCCGGAAACAGAAACGCCGCCAGCATTTGCAGCCTTACCAGGAGAGTAGAGAATCTTAGCATTCTGGAATACCTTGATAGCATCAGGAGTGGTAGGCATGTTTGCACCCTCGGAAACAGCGATTACGCCATTAGCTACGAGAGTCTTTGCAGCCTCTTCATTGATTTCATTCTGTGTAGCAGAAGGAAGGGCGATATCTGCCTTTTCAGCCCAAGGCTTTGCGCCTTCTACATACTTACAGCCATACTTCTCTGCGTATTCACGAATACGTCCGCGCTCCACATTCTTCAGTTCCTTTACGAAAGCGAGCTTTTCAGCATCGATGCCGTCTGGATCATAGATATAGCCATCAGAGTCGGAGAGTGTCACTACCTTTGCTCCGAGCTGGATGCACTTCTCAGTGGTATATTGAGCTACGTTTCCAGATCCAGAGACGAGGACTGTCTTGCCAGCAAGCTCGATGCCGCGTGTCTTCAGCATATTGACGAGGAAATAGACGTTGCCATAACCAGTTGCCTCAGGACGAATGAGTGAGCCGCCAAATTCGAGGCCCTTGCCAGTAAGCATACCAGTAAACTGATGGGTCAGTTTCTTGTACATACCAAACATATAGCCAACCTCACGTCCGCCAACACCGATGTCGCCAGCAGGAACGTCTTCGTCAGCACCTACGTGACGATAGAGCTCGGTCATGAAAGCTTGGCAGAAACGCATAACTTCAGCGTCGGACTTGCCACGTGGAGAGAAGTCAGAGCCACCCTTTGCTCCACCCATTGGGAGGGTAGTGAGTGAATTCTTGAATGTCTGCTCGAATGCGAGGAACTTGAGAATACCGAGATTTACGCTCTTGTGGAAACGGATACCGCCCTTGTAAGGACCAATCACGTTGTTGTGTTGGATACGATATCCCATGTTGGTCTGAACATTACCCTTGTCGTCAACCCATGAAACGCGGAACTCTATCACGCGATCTGGAATACAAAGACGCTCAATAAGGTTGGCACGCTCGAATTCTGGATGCTTGTTGTACTCTTCCTCAATTGTAGGAAGTACCTGACTTACTGCCTGGATATACTCAGGCTCATTAGGAAATCTCTGCTTGAGATTTTCAACAATGTGTTGTGCGTTCATAAATGTTTGTTTTAATTTGGTTTATGTATGTTGAAAATATTATCCTGTAGTTATTTTTTTTTATAGAGGTGGGCTCTAAAAATTCACTTCGTATTATGGGTTGTCCTAAACAAAGTGGAAAGTAATTTTCAGAACCCACTTCTGATTATATCTTACTTGAGATGAGACATGAACCAGTCAGAAACCTGGCGGAGAAGGTGATTACGCTTGTTGCCGCCACGGATGCCGTGATTACAGTTGGTGTAAATAAGTTCACGGAAGTCCTTGTCTGCCTCTACGAGAGCATCAGTGTAAACGAATGCATTCTGTGGGTGAACATTATCGTCAGCAAGTCCGTGACAGAGGAGCAATGCACCGCTGAGATTCTTCACGCGTACAGTAGGGTTGATATCATATCCGTCAGGGTTCTCCTGAGGAGTACGCATATAGCGCTCTGTGTAAACGGTGTCATAGAATCTCCAGGCTGTAGGAGGAGCGATGGAAACTCCGCAAGAGAAAACCTTACGAGTATCGCTCATGGACATCAGCGTATTGAAGCCACCGAAACTCCATCCCCAGATACCGATACGATTCTTGTCAACGTAGCTCTGCTTACCCAGCCAAAGTGCTGTCTCTACCTGGTCCTTTGATTCGAGATCGCCCATACGCTGATAGATGCACTTCTCAAAGTCTGTGCCTCTGAAGCCTGTACCACGACCGTCAACGCTAACGATGATGAATCCGTTTTCTGCGAGATAGTAGTCATACATACCACCTTGTCCCATTGAGCCGATAGCCCAGCTGTTTACTACCTGCTGGCTTCCAGGACCACCATACTGGTGCATGATAACTGGATATTTCTTATTTGGGTCAAAGTCTGCAGGCTTGATCATCCATCCTTCGAGCTCTACGCCTTCAGAAGATGTGAATGTGAAGAACTCCTTCTTTGTGACAGGGTAAGCCTTCAGCTTAGCCTTGAGTTCGCTATTGTCCTCCATTACCTTGATGTCCTTTCCCTTTGCATTGCATACAGCGAATGTGTAAGGATTGTCAGCATCACTCCATGTCTTGAGGAAATATTTGAAGTTGGAAGAGAACTGAGCAGAGGTAGTACCAGCCTGAGGAGTCAAGCACTCCATCTTACCATTAGCGCGTGAAACGAAGATCTGACGGTCCTTTGGAGTAGGGGAAGCACCCTGGAAATATACGTCACCTGTCTTATCGTCAATGCCATACACCTCAGTGATGTCCTTGCCAGGAAGGGTGATAGAACGCTTGAGATTGCCTACGTGAGTATAGACATTGGCAATGATATTGCTTCCTGCATCGTTAGGCATGAGGATGTACTTTGGAGTAACGAACATATTGATGTACGCATTCTCCTTAATATATCTCTTGTCTTTCTGCTCTATGATAACCTCAGACACAGTGCTGCGTGGATTGGTAGCATACACTTTCAGATTATCCTGATGACGATTGAGCGTGAGGATGAGAATCTTGTTGGCATCCATCGTAGAGTAGATGCGAGGGATGTAGCCGTCAGCATCGAGAGGCACATTCATCTGTCGAGTAGCATGGCTCTTGATATCGTAGCTCCATGCAGAGACAGTAGCGTTTTCATCACCAGCTTTTGGATACTTATATGTATAGAAAGAGGTGTTGAAGCCATTGAACATCTGGAGAGAATATTGCTTTACGTTAGTCTCATTATACTTGAGCCAGCAGATCATGGTTCCATCGGCATTGAAGCACATAGAAGAAGAAGTGGTAAATTCTTCCTCATTCACCCAGTCAGGAATACCATTGATAATCTTATTGAATTCACCGTCTTTGGTAATCTGACTTTCTGCTCCATCATAAAGCAACTTAACCAGGAAGATATTGTTGTCTCTTACGTAAGCGACAAGGTTACCATCGTTGCTCCAGATAGGATTCTGGATATTACCCTTAGAAGATAGTGGGGTAAGTCTGCGTGTGGCAATATTATATACATAGTATGTGGCACGAGTAGAACGTCTATATACAGGTTCTGTCTCAGTGCGGATAAGCATCTTGGAACCGTCAGGTGAGAGGATGTAATCATCGAAATAATTGATACGTTCACCAATGGTATTGTTCACGTCAAACAATATTGAAGCTTGCTGTCCGTTTTTATAATAGTAAGACACGATTTGCTTTCCATCATTGGAAATTCTTGCATAGGTCTCGCCATCAGGCAGTGCTCTCATTCCTGTGACATACTTAGAGGAAAACACTCCACTGGTGATGTCCTTGATTGTAAACTTACCTTCAGCGAATGACGACATAGCGACAGACAGAAGGAGTGAACACATGACAAATAAAATCTTCATTTGGCTGTTGTTTTTTAATTGCGGTGCAAAGTTATACATTTTTTCGTATATTTGCAACTAATTTCAAAGAAAAAGTAACAATATAATACAGAAAACTTAAAAATGACTACAAAAAGATATTATGAAATTATATAATGACTATGGAAATTGGATTAGAAACAAGTTCGGGTATAGAGTGCAGAAGATCTCTATAGATGCTGGTTTTTCATGTCCAAACAGGGATGGAAGTATAGGTAAAGGAGGCTGCATATATTGTAATAATGCAAGTTTTAGTCCTTCCTATTGTTCAGATACTGCTAACAGACAATCGCAAGAGGAAATGCTGAATCTCGAAGCTGACAATATCCGCCGTCAGTTGAGACGAGGCAAGCAATTCTTTGACCGCAAATATCCTGATATGAAATATATCGCATATTTTCAGTCGTTTACCAATACCTACGGTCCTATCGCAAGGCTAAAGGCTCTATATGAGGCTGCCTTAAACGAGAAGGATGTAGTAGGAATCAGCATTGCCACTCGCCCCGACTGCGTTTCTGATGAAACGCTCGACTATTTGGAAACTTTATCAAAGAAAACGTTCCTCACCATGGAGTATGGAGTAGAAAGTTTGAATGACAAGACCCTCCAGATTATCAATAGAGGGCATGACAGCTCATGCTCTATAAATATAATAAGGAACACGCATGCGCGAGGAATCACGACTTGTGCTCATCTCATATTAGGGCTTCCTGATGAAGACGAGGATGAAATCCTTAGTCAGGTGGATATAGTCAACTCTCTTCCAATAGATATACTGAAGCTGCATCAGTTGCAGATTACTCGCGGCACTCTATTGGAGAAGGATGTCAATCTTCAGAAAAGATGCACACTTTACTCACCAGAAGAGTATATTAAGCTGATAGGAAAGTATATTAAGAAACTACGTCCTGAGATTGTGCTGGACCGCTTTACGAGCCAGTCTCCTTCCGACTTGCTCATTGCGCCAAGATGGGGTCTCAAGAATTATGAGTTTACTAATCTTTTGAAGAAACATCTTTCACAGCAGGCTTTGTAGTTTTCTTGCGGCTTGTTTTAGGTCGCTTGTTGCCAGTTGTCAGAGATTTTTGTTCCGAGCTGTCTTCTTTATCCTTCCTCAACACGGGGTCCGGATTCTTCTTTTGAAGACTCTTAGTGTTGCTTTTTTTGGTACGATTCTTATGGTTCTCATTTTGATTATTTTTGGTTTTGCTATTTCTGCTGGTTTTATGTGTGGTCTTTGAGCGTGTAGGTTTGCCTTTCATGGTATGAATGACTTTATATTCAGGAGCCTCACCTAATCCTTCCGGGATAGGATTCTTGGTTATTTCACGCTCAAGGAATTTCTCTATATTCTTGAAAAGGTAGATTTCATCGTCGCTGACGAGAGTATAAGCGATGCCGTCGCGATCAGCTCTTGCTGTACGGCCGATGCGATGGACGTAGTCTTCTACGTCATGTGGCACGTCATAGTTTATGACCATGTGGATGTCATCAATGTCAATACCGCGTGCGACGATGTCTGTCGCTACCAAGACGTCGATTTCACCACTTTTGAAACGAAACATGATATCGTCACGCTCGGCTTGTGAAAGGTCAGAGTGCATTTCTCCACAGTTGACCTTCATCTGTCTGAGTGCTCTGTTTATCTCTTTCACTCTCTGCTTCTTACCAGAGAATATGATAACTCTCTTGAGGTATCCAGCCTTGAATATAGAACGGATAATGCCATTCTTCTGTGAAGGATAGCATACGAAAGCCGACTGCTGGATTTTTTCTGCAGGCTTGCTGACAGCGATTTTTACCTGAACAGGATTTTTGAGCAGTTTATTGGCTAAAGCCTCAATCTTCTCTGGCATTGTGGCAGAGAACATGATTGTCTGGCAGGATGCTGGCAGGAGTTTTGCTATGGATAGAATATCTTCTGAAAAGCCCATGTCGAGCATTCTGTCTGCTTCATCAAGAATAAAGAAAGACAGACGAGACAAATTCACATTGCCCATCTGAATATGAGAAATCAGACGTCCCGGCGTAGCGATTATGACGGATGCTCCCTCACGCAGAGAGTGGAGCTCCTGATCGTATCTGTTGCCATCGTTTCCTCCATATACAGCCACAGAACTGATGCCGTTAAGATAATATCCAAAGCCTTGCATAGCCTGGTCTATCTGTTGGGCAAGTTCACGTGTAGGACTCATGATGAGACAGTTGATGGAATCCTCTGGGAAAGCCTTGTCATGTGCGTCGAGTCCATCGTCAAGAAGGGAGAGGACAGGGAGCAGATAAGCCGCTGTCTTGCCAGTGCCTGTCTGCGCCACACCCATTATGTCGTGACCTTGGAGTATAGGCTTTATGGTAGCCTCTTGTATAGGAGTACATTCTTCGAATCTCATGTCATAGAGAGCATCGAGAATGTTGTCGTTTAATGCTGTTTCTTCGAAATACATAATTCAATTGGGTTAATTGAACAGTGAATGTGAAAACTAAGGCATTTTATCATTATTATCTTTAGTGATTCTGCCTTATTGCTTGGAAATGTGCTTGTTGTCAGCCCCGCATATCCCAGTGATTAGTGATATTCCAACAGTCATGAGGAATACTGCGGTCTGGAGATATTACCTTGGAGCTTTTCTGTAACAGAAATATGCTACGATGGCAAATAATATATTAGGCATCCATGCGGCAATTATTGGCGGTGAACCTGCATTGATAGCGAAGGACGCTGATATGGTCTGGAGGAGAATGTAAAAGAAACTGAGAGCCAAACCAATTCCGAGGTACATTCCCATGCCGCCTTTTCTCTTGCGAGATGATAGCGACAGACCGATAATAGTAAGGATGAATGATGCAAAACTGGATGCTATTCTCTTGTGATACTCCACTTGATACCTTACTACGTTGCCAGAACCACGATTGATCTGCTTTGAAATGTAATCATGCAGTTCAGGACTGGTAAATGTCTCCTGCTGTCCTTTACTATAGACGAGGTCAGTCGGTTCCATAAGGATAATGGTGTCCTTTTTCTCACCGCTTGTGATTTTCTCTCTCATACCTTTCATCTCACGGATTTTCCAGTTCATTGCTTTCCAATGGAATTTCTCATCAGAGATGGTGTCGTATTGTATTTCCATCGCTGTCATGTGAGAGACGAGTTTCTTGTTCTCAAACTTATCGAGGCAAAACCCATATCCTTTCTTGTAATTATTGTCGTAATGCTGGATATAGGCTATCACTCCGCGGTCCACCTGAAGCTGCACATTCTCTGCCGAAGTGTTCTTCTTATTGTTCTTGTACATGGACTCAAAGTTCTGCTTGATTACAGTGCCATGCGGAATGACATAAGCGCTGAGGACATAGGACATACACGAAATCAGCACGCATGAAATCATATATGGTCGCATCAGTCGCTTGAAACTAACGCCTGCCGCAAGGATGGCGATAATCTCAGAGTTGCCTGCCATCTTGGAAGTGAAGAAGATTACGGCAACGAATACGAACAGAGGCGAGAAGAGATTGGCAAAGTAAGGGATAAAATTAAGGTAGTAATCGAATACTATTGCCTTTAGCGGAGCATGATACTGTGAAAACTTTGCAAGATTATCATTGACGTCGAATACTATTGAGATAGATATTATCAGAATAATGGCAAAGAAGTACGTGCCTATGAATTTTACAATAATATACCTGTCCATCCTCTTTATGTAACGGAAAGGATTGAGGTATTTCAGCCATCTGAACCATTTTGCCACCCAGCATAAGGCAAGCCATATATATTTCATCCAGCTGAAATACTTAGCGAATCTTTTCAGCGGACGGAATAATGCTTTTGTCATGTTTCTCATTTTAGAGAAAGGCTTAGCCAGTGCTTTTGTCTTATTTCTGAATATTTTCATTTTTAAGTTTTGAGGTTAAAACGGCTGTTGTGTCGTTCGTTTTTTCAGAAGAAGCCTTATATTCTTCTCATCATATCATTCACTACGCTATTCTTCCACGTGGTGAAGTCGCCCTGCTCAATATGCTTGCGTGCATCGCTGACAAGGCGAAGATAGAAAGCAAGATTATGGATGCTTGCAATCTGTGGACCAAGGTATTCCTGTGCTTTAAAGAGATGATGCAGGTAAGCCTTTGATGTTACGAGGTCAACGTCGCATCCGTCAGGGTCGATAGGGGAGAAGTCATCCTCCCATTTTTTGTTCTTCATATTCATTGTGCCCTGATAGGTGAAAAGCTGCGCATTTCTTCCGTTTCGTGTCGGCATCACACAGTCGAACATATCCACTCCTCGCTCTATTCCCTCAAGGATATTCCAAGGAGTGCCAACTCCCATGAGGTATCTCGGCTTGTCCTTAGGCAGGATTTCATTGACTATCTCCACCATCTCATACATCACCTCTGTAGGCTCGCCTACGGCAAGTCCTCCAATGGCATTGCCATCAGCACCTTTGTCGGCAACGAATTTAGCGGACTCCTGTCTGAGGTCCTTGTATTTGCATCCTTGCACTATAGGAAAGAGAGTCTGATTATATCCGTACAACGGCTCTGTCTCATTGAAACGCTTGATACATCTGTCGAGCCAGCGGTGAGTCATCTGCATAGATTTCTTTGCATAACTATATTCAGCCTCGCCAGGCGCACATTCATCAAAAGCCATGATGATGTCAGCCCCGATGATTCTCTCGGTATCCATCACATTCTCAGGAGTAAAGAAGTGCTTGCTTCCATCGATGTGTGAACGAAACTCGCATCCTTCCTCTTTGAGTTTTCTGATTCCTGTCAACGAGAAGACCTGAAAGCCGCCGCTATCTGTGAGGATAGGCTTCTCCCATCCGTTGAATTTATGCAGTCCGCCAGCCTTGCGTAGAATGTCAAGACCTGGGCGAAGATATAGATGATAGGTATTGCCTAAAATAATCTGAGCCATCACCTGACGGCGCAACTCTTCGAAATGAACGGCTTTTACCGAGCCTACAGTGCCTACGGGCATGAATATGGGAGTCTTTATTTGCCCGTGGTCTGTAGTGATAAGTCCAGTTCTTGCGTTTGAGCAAGAATCTGTATGTTGTAGTTCAAATTTCATATATAGTCGATAGATGCTGTTTCTTAGTCCTTTTTGTCTTTATTGTCCTCAATAGTAAGGTCCACTGGATTATTCACCTTTTCATCAAGCAGTGCGAAATCCCATACGTCTGTCACATTATTAACGTAATGGAATGTCAAACCTTTGAGATAAATCTCTGGAATTTCCTTGATGTCTTTCTCATTGGCTTCGCAAAGCATGATGTCCGTAATGCCAGCGCGTTTTGCGGCAAGAATCTTCTCCTTTATGCCGCCTACAGGAAGAACTTTGCCACGGAGGGTAATCTCTCCAGTCATTGCGACATTCTTTCTCACCTTGCGTTGCGTGAGTGCAGAGGCAATACTTGTAGCAATGGTAATTCCGGCAGAAGGACCATCTTTAGGAGTTGCGCCTTCCGGCACGTGTATATGTATATTCCAATTATTGAAAACGCGATAATCTATGCCAAGATAATCCACATGAGCCTTTACATATTCCAATGCGATAGTGGCGCTTTCCTTCATCACATCACCAAGATTTCCGGTCAGAGTCAGTTTTCCTGCTGTGCCTTTACTTAGCGAAGTCTCGATAAAAAGTATCTCGCCTCCGACACTGGTCCATGCAAGTCCAGTGACAACGCCTGCATATTCATTGCCCTGATAGATGTCGCGATAGAATGGAGGATTGCCGAGAAGCTCTTCCACAGCGACTGGCGTGATGGAAGTGTAAGGCATCATTCCTGACAAAGCATATTTATAAGCAAGTTTGCGTAGGAGTTTTCCGATTTGCTTTTCGAGTTGCCTTACACCGCTTTCACGAGTATATCGCTCGATAATCATCTCGATGGCATTCTTTCTGAATTTGATATCTTTTCCGTTCAGTCCATTTGCCTTAATGTTGTTAGGAATCAGATGGCGCTTTGCTATTTCTATCTTTTCCTCTGTAATGTAGCCGCTTACCTCTATCATCTCCATTCTGTCGCGCAGAGGACCAGGAATGGTGCTGATATCATTTGCAGTCGCGATAAACATTACTTTCGAGAGGTCATAGTCCATGTCGAGGTAATTGTCGTGGAAAGCATTGTTTTGCTCTGGGTCAAGCACCTCAAGCAGGGCAGATGATGGGTCGCCATTATTCGTATGCTGTGTCACTTTATCGACTTCATCGAGCACAAAGACCGGATTTGACGTTCCTGCCTTTTGTATTCCTTTTATGATTCGTCCAGGCATAGCTCCGATGTATGTGCGACGGTGTCCTCTTATCTCTGACTCATCATGCAGACCACCAAGTGAAACCCTGACGTATTTACGGTTCAGAGCCTCAGCAATGCTTTTTCCAAGACTCGTCTTTCCTACGCCAGGAGGGCCGTAGAGACACATTATAGGCGACTTCAAATCTCCGCGAAGATTCAGCACGGAGATGTATTCGAGAATGCGTTCCTTGACCTTTTCCATACCATAATGGTCTCTGTCCAGTTTCTTTGCAGCGCGTTCGATGTTCAGATTGTCGTCAGAATATTCTCCCCAAGGCAAGTCAAGTATCTGGTTGAGGAATGTGAGCTGGACATTATAGTCAGGACTCTGAGGCTGGAGCATATCAAGCTTAAGGAGCTCTTTGTCAAAAGTTTCACGAGTTTCCTTATTCCATTTCTTCTCTTTTGCCTTCTTTGTAAGTTTCGACCTCTCCATATTCTGGAGGTCTCCGCCCAGTTCTTTGCGGATACTCTTCATCTGTTGGCGCAAGAAATATTCTTTCTGCTCTTCGTCAATAGTCTGCTGTGTACGATGACGAATGTCATTTTTGAGTTCAAGATACTGCAGTTCGCGACTGAGAATGCTGAGCAATTCAAATACTCTCGTCTTCATATCATTGACAGCGAGCAGCCTTGCCTTGTCCTCGATAGGGAAAGGCATATTGGTACACATGAAGTTGACAGCAAGGATATCATGCGAGATATTGTTTACTGCAAATTGAGCCTCGTTAGGCATATCGTCGTTGTTCTGCACGTATTCCACAGCTCTTTGCCTCAAATCAGCCAATGCCATAGAGAATTCCTGGTCGTCTTTCTCTGGCATTATCTCATTGTCTATTTTTACAATGCCTTTCAGGTATGGCTTCGTCTTAGTCACAGACTCAAGCTTGCAGCGAGACAAGCCCTGAACTACGACAGAGAGATTGTTGCCCATACCTGGCAATTCGAAAATCTTGACAAACTTTCCTACAACGCCATATTCATACAAATCATTCACGTCAGGTTCGTCTATGGAAGAGTCGCGCTGGCAAATGACTGCAAAGGTCTTTTCTGGGTGCTTTTTCAGCTGGTTGATTAGTGAGAGGGTGGAGTCCCGTGTCACCATTATCGGAATTAGTACTCCAGGGTGCAGCACTATGTTTCGAGTAGGAATTATTGGCATTTCACCATCCTTGCATATTGAGAATAATGAATTGATGTCGCCATCAAAATCTGCTACCATTTGAATGGAAGCAGTTTGTCCTCCATTCATATAAATATCATTGTTCATATAAGTTTCTTTCATTTAGAATGCAAAATTAGTAAAAAAAAATGAGTTAAACACTATTTACACAAAATTTAATGACTAAGAAATAGAAAATATCGTGTATATGCACTTTTGATAATGAATAAAAAATACTTCAAATATTCGATTATAGTTCTTTATATTGAATTATAAACATTATTTTTTACTAATATGAATAAAATTAAGGAAAAATAATTAACATAGATTTCTTTTTCTTCCGCTTTCTTTTTATCTTTGCAAGCGGAATACAAGGCAAGCAACTTTGCAAAAACAGAGCAGCCTATGCTCAATGCGTACAATCAGCATTGCAGTTGCATACTTACATATTCTAATAAGAAAAATATAATCAACCCAAAAACAATGAAGAAATCAACTATATGGTCCATAGCTCTCATAATGGGTTTTTCCTTCATCGTTCTGCTTTTCCTTCAGATTTCATACATCGAGGAAATGACAAAAATGAAGCGAGAGCAGTTTGACGAATCGGTAAACCGAGCATTGTATCAGGCTTCTCGCAATCTGGAGATGAACGAGACCCTGAGGTATCTGGAGAAAGATGTCAATGCAACAGAACGCCGCGCTTTCTCTGTGGACTCCGTCTATACCAGTGGAGGAAAGGTAAACGACAAAATTCAGCATTCCCATCAATATGCAGTGGCTGCAGACGATGGCACCATATATTCTTCTTTCGAACTCAAGACATTCGAATTGAAGCCTTCCCAGCTGCCGAAGTCTATGCTCCTCAATCGCGACAAGAATTCTCTCTCTGAGGCTTCCAAGTCCTTGCAGGAGATTATCCGTACACGATATGTCTATCAGAAAGCTCTGCTTGATGAGGTAGTCTATAATATCCTTTACACAGCTTCTGACAAGCCTTTGCGTGAACGTATCAATTTCAAGCAGTTGGATCAGGATATCAGAGCGGAACTTCTGAATAACGGCATTGGAATTTCCTATCATTTCACCGTTACCACAAGCGATGGAAGAGAGGTTTATCGCTGTCCTGACTACACGGAAGAAGGCGAAGAAAATAGTTACACTCAAGTTCTCTTCCGCAATGACCCTCAGACGAAGATTGGTCTCGTGCATATACACTTCCCGGATATGTCCAGTTACATATTCTCAAGTATCAAGTTCATGATTCCGGCTCTTGTCTTTACTGGCGTTCTTCTCATCACTTTCATCTTCACCATCTTCATTATCTTCCGTCAGAAGAGGCTCTCCGAAATGCGTAATGATTTCATCAACAATATGACTCATGAATTCAAGACCCCGATTTCCAGCATATCTCTTGCGGCGCAGATGCTCAAGGATGACTCAATCAAAAAGTCGGAAACCATGCTTTCGCATCTTTCCACTGTCATATATGATGAGACAAAGAGACTCCGTTTCCAGGTGGAGAAAGTCCTCCAGATGTCTATGTTCGACCAGAAGAAAGCAACCTTCAAGAAACACGAGATTGAATTAAACGAACTCGTTGAAGGTGTGATAAATACATTCACGCTGAAAGTGGAAGCAAATGGTGGCGTAATCAATAGTCATCTCAATGCGAAGAAGTCGAAGGTCTATGTCGATGAAATGCATTTCACTAACGTAGTCTTCAATCTGATGGACAATGCAGTGAAATACAAAAGAGACGATACCAATATCATGCTTAATGTTTCCACTTGGAATGATGACAAAAACGTCTTTCTTTCCATCGAAGACAATGGCATTGGTATCAAGCATGAAAATCTGAAAAAGATATTCGAGAAATTCTATAGAGTACATACAGGCAACCGCCACGATGTAAAAGGATTTGGCCTCGGACTTGCTTATGTAAAGAAAATGGTGGACCTTCACAAAGGCACTATCCATGCTGAGAGTGAGGTCGGCAAGGGCACTAAGTTTATTATCAAACTGTGCTTTTGATAGGTAATAAAACGACTTATAATCGAGAAAATAAACAAAAATAAAGTATAAACCAGGAAGCACTTCCGAATGATAGCTATCCTATCATATCTGGAGACTTCCCCCAAAAAGAGATTAAACTATGGAAGAAAATGTAAAGATCCTTCTTTGTGAAGACGATGAGAACCTCGGTATGTTGCTCCGCGAGTATCTTCAGGCTAAAGGTTTCCAGACCGAACTGTGTCCTGATGGAGAAGCTGGTTTCCGCGCTTTCCAGCGTGAGAAGTTTGATATCTGTGTTCTTGATGTCATGATGCCTAAGAAAGATGGTTTCACTCTTGCATCAGACATTCGCCAGAGCAACGTAGATATTCCTATTATTTTCCTCACGGCTAAGCAGCTCAAGGAGGATATCCTTGAAGGCTTCAAGCTGGGCGCAGACGACTATATCACAAAGCCTTTCTCTATGGAAGAGCTCGTGTTCCGTATTGAAGCAATACTTCGTCGCGTTCGTGGTAAGAAGACAAAGGAAAGCAATGTTTATAAGATTGGACGTTTCATCTTCGATACACAGAAGCAGCTTCTCACCTTTGGTGACAAGCAGACCAAACTGACCACCAAGGAGAATGAACTTCTCTCTCTCCTCTGCAGTCATGCTAACGAAATCCTCCAGCGCGACTTTGCCCTGAAGACCATCTGGATTGATGACAACTATTTCAATGCTCGCTCTATGGATGTTTACATCACAAAGCTTCGTAAGCATCTCAAGGACGATGAGCAGATAGAGATTATCAATATCCATGGCAAGGGATATAAGCTGATTATTCCAGACGAGGAATAGGACTAAACCTTTCCAAGTCATTAACTGTATGATTTTGTCGTTTTGTCGTTTGACAGTATGTCTTGTTTTTCTGGCAGACAACTGAAACGGTGAAACGGCAAAACTTTTACATAGTAAAACAAACACACTGCTATGGCTGAGCATAACGAACTCGGAAAATGGGGCGAAGAGCAGGCTGCACTCTATTTGCGCAGCAAAGGATGGTACATACGTCACCGCGATTGGCACTGTGGACATAGAGACGTAGATATTATAGCTATTGATGAGGATTGCAGCATAGTGATTTTTGTCGAGGTAAAAACTCGTGCCACAAACCAATGGGGCGAGCCTGATGAGGCTATAGACCTGAAAAAGCAAGATAGCATTATAAGAACCGCTGGCACATATATCAGAAACTTCCGACTTGAACATTGCGAAGTGAGATACGATACGATTTCTATCGTAGGAACACCAGCTACGGGCGCAGAAATCACACATAAGGAAAATGCTTTCGACCTTACGTCGCGATTCTTTTATAGAGAAAGGATAAGACATCGTAGGAGTAAGCGTCCCGGCACTTGGTAATGCTCTTTCTTGACGCTTCGGCTCTTGCTCTTTTATGCGTCCTAAAGTTTATATCCAAGCTTTGCCAATGCTAAAAGTGTTCAATTTTTCCTATCTCCCCATTATAAGGAGAATGCCTCTGTAACCAATTGATTAACAGAGGTTTATAAAAGCATAGATATTAGGGTGTAAAAGCATAGTTATTACAGCCTAATATCTATGCTTTTACCTTGTAATAACTAAGCTATTAGAATGTGAAAGCTTAGCTATCGTAAAATAAGGGTAAAGCATTCATGTTTTTGTTTGTTTTTTCCTGTGGTTGCTTATCAAGAATATGGGATTAAAAAGACACTGCTTATTCGCTTTTTTATCGTTCGTATTGCGGAAGTTGGAATAAGTATTTTTTTCGCAATTCTCCTTTTTTTCTTTAATTCTCCATTTCCAATTTGTCTTTTTTTCAAAATAATTATCTCTTGCCACAATGAAAGGTCAAAAAAGCAAAGATTTATTTGCTTGTGTCATCTCTTTTTCTTAATTTTGCAGATAAAATATTAACTCCAAAGAAACATGAGTCATACAAGAGAGGAAAAACTCGAAGCTTTCGGACGTCTTATTGATGTGCTCGACAATCTCAGAGACAAATGCCCCTGGGACAGAAAGCAGACCAACGAGAGTCTGAGACCTCACACCATAGAAGAGGCTTACGAACTATGCGACGCGCTGATGAAGGATGAAAAAAAAGAAATCATCAAAGAACTCGGTGATGTCTTGGAACACGTCATATTCTATAGTATTATAGGTAATGAGAAGGGTGATTTCGATATTACCGATATCTGCAATAAAGAAGCAGATAAACTGATTTTCCGTCATCCACATATCTACGGTAACATGGTGGCAGAGACTGCTGATGACGTCAGCAAGACCTGGGAACAAGTCAAGCAGAAAGAGAAAGACGGAAACAAGACCGTCCTCTCTGGAGTGCCAAGTTCGCTCCCGAGTCTTATCAAGGCTTACAGAATTCAGGACAAGGCTTGTAACGTTGGCTTCGACTGGGAAAAGAAGGAAGATGTATGGGCGAAAGTGCATGAAGAACTTGCCGAACTGGAGACAGAACTGCGTAAGGAGGATATGGATCATTCGGAGGAAGAACTCGGCGACTTTATCTTCTCTGTCGTAAATGCAGCAAGGCTTTACCACATCAATCCTGACACTGCCTTGGAAAAGACCAATCGGAAATTCACCAATAGATTCAATTATATAGAGCAACGCGCCCAGGAAATGGGAAAGTCTCTCACAGATATGACGCTGGAGGAGATGGATGCACTATGGAATGAAGCAAAGAAATCAGAGAGACAATAAATATGAAAAGAATTTATGTTCCAATCATTATTGCCCTGTTTGCAATTATTTCTGTCGTTTCATGCAAGGATAAAAAGACAGACAATGCTGAGGCTGGCAGTGATACACTTATCAGTGAGGTTCCAGATTCTGCTGTGTATGGAAAATGTGGTCAAGGCACTTCCATGCACAATCTGGAGATAGTGACGGACGATGGCAAGACGATGGAGTTCCTCATAGACGAGGAACAGGGAAGCGACGTGCAGGGAGGACTCCTTTGCGGAGACCGAATGACTGTGGCTTATGTCGTGACAGAGGATGGTAATGTGGCCACGAAGGTCATAAATCTTACCACTCTTCTTGGCAGATGGACCTCGCTCGATCGTAATTTCACTATCCAGGAAGACGGCAATGTGGAGTCGAATGTGCAGACGGAGACACGACCTTACACTGTTTGGTCTGCAGTCAACGGCAATATTGTACTCAATTCAGATACGTTCTCTGTCCTGTATCTCGGTGCTGACAGCATGATGCTGGAGAGCAACAATGGAGTCTTTGCCTATAAGAGACAAAAATAAAAAGCATTATGCAACCATTCAAGATTCATATTTTAGGATGCGGGTCGGCTCTTCCTACTGCCAAGCATAACCCTTCTTCGCAAATCGTGGAGATAAGGGGAAAACTCTTCATGGTCGATTGCGGAGAGGGAACCCAGTTGCAAATCAGAAAGTCAAGACTCAATTTCTCTAAACTTTACGCCGTATTCATAAGCCATCTTCACGGAGACCATGTGCTCGGACTCGTCGGTATGCTTAGCACTTTTGGACTGAATGGCAGAACGGCTCCTCTAAATATCTATGCGCCTGGCGAATACGAAGAACTGTTGAGGATGGAGTTGAAGATGTTTTGTAGCAATCTCGACTATGAGATAATCTTCCATCCCGTAGATACTCGCAAGCAGCAGATTATCTATGAAGACCGATCGCTGACCGTGGAAACGATTCCTCTACATCATCGTATGCCATGTGCAGGCTTCCTTTTCAGGGAGAAACCTGGTGACCGCCATATAAGGAGGGATATGATTGATTTCTATGGAGTGCCCGTTTCACAAATCAATAATATAAAGGCGGGTATGGACTGGACAAACTCTGAAGGAGAGACAATTCCAAACGCATTGCTCACTTCTGACCCTGACCCACAACGAGCTTACGCTTATTGCTCGGACACAAGGTATATGCCTTCTCTGGCAGAGAAAGTCAAAGGCGTTGACCTCCTATATCATGAATCCACTTATACGGAGGAATTTCATGACAGAGCTGAGAAATATCTACATTCCACTGCCCGTGAGGCGGCTATGACCGCTCGCGATGCAAATGTCGGAAAACTCCTTCTAGGGCATTTCAGCAAGCGTTTTCTCGATGAGAAACCACTGCTCGACGAAGCAAGAGCTGTCTTTCCTAATTCATTCCTTGCCAAGGAAGGATTGGTGATGGACGTCTAAAGGCAAACTTTCACAAAGCAGTATGACTCAGTAATTTATCGTTTACTGATTCCTCTGCTGTAAGTCCTCGCTTTCTGTAAGCTCTAATCCTGCAAGCAAAACCAAAATGGTGAGGCACACTCTATCCTATTTTACCAAAGCATTAAACTATTACCTAATAATATTCAGAATGAAATTAAGACTGACAATCATGAACTTCCTGGAGTTTGCTGTCTGGGGAGCGTATCTTACCT
>OLFV01001538.1_pt1 | contig 21305 bp, 20 predicted proteins | sample 1605551 | NCBI WGS metagenome assembly OLFV01 (sample SAMEA3888922, study PRJEB22519) | human gut metagenome | biome: human gut; feature: human-associated habitat; material: faeces | place: Denmark | collected 2011
CTCAGCTGGGAGAGCGCAAGGTTCGCAATCTTGAGGTCAGGGGTTCGATCCCCCTATGCTCCACCAAAACAATATAATCCGAACCTTTTGCCAATTGGTCATGGGTTCGGATTTGTTGTTTTAATGGAAGAAATTGAAGACTGGTAATGGAAAAGCCGGGAGGACTGCCGATTATGGCAATCCTCCCGGCTTCTTTATGTAGATGCACAGTCCGTATTCTCTTTCTTTGCTTTCCATTCGGCAAATACCTTTTTACCGTCTTCACTTTCGTAGTACTTCTGAATTACCGGAAGCAGACTCCGTGCCAGCGATTCAAAGACATTTTCCGTAATTTCGGCTGCATCAACACCAGTCTGGATATTGGCTTTTTCTGCGTTCACTTGATCCCCCCTTATCGCTTCTGTAGGCGCATAGACACGCTTTGCTGAGTTGTTATGGGAAAAGATATTCCTCTATGATTTGCGCTACTTGCAGAGCAAAAAATCCTTTGTTTTCGACCTTTAGCTGGACGGTTTTGCACCATCCTCTTTCGGCTGAATGAGTTTTGCGTCCACCGGGTAGTTCAGCAGGATGAGGGCGGGCTTGCCCAGGCCCTGCTTGCGCCGAACGATCAAATCGCTGTACTCCAATTCCCGGAAGATTCGCGTGGCGCTCTAGCGGCTGCGATGGAGCTTTGTCTGCGCCTGTTCCAAGGTGAAGTACAGCCGGATCGTGCCGTTCTGCCAGGAAATGCTGGCTCTGTCCAGCAGCAGCGCGTAGAGCACCTTTGCGTCGTTGCTGATGTCCCGCAGGGCTTCGTCTTGGAGAAGAAACCTTGGGAGCAGTACATAGGATGCCGCCGGGCTCTGCGTCGTGAGCTTGCAAAAAGTTTTCATCTGACCTCCTGTCCCATCCATCAATCCATTTTTGTGTTGATTGATAGATTGATTCTCTTGTATCTTAATTTATTTCTTATTAGTTAGAGGATGAAATCCAGCCCCGATAAGCGTCACGGAAACCGTCGTCCTGAAATCTAGGTGGAACGCTCCGGAGCGTCAGCTTATCCATCGTCCGGAAAACCGGTGACGGAAAAAAAACACACGGCCCCCCCCGTTGTGGTCAAAACTCCTCCCTCTACTGCACTTTCAGCAGCTCCCATACGTCAGCCATCCGTTCTTTCAGCTCGGCAACATCGGCATCGTAAACGTGTCCGGTGTTATTGATGCGGCGGCAGACGTGGTTGATGTTTGTAGCAATCTTGTTGACGGCGGCAGCTAACTTTTTCTGCTCGGTGTAGTCCACCTTGATAATGTAGCCGTCGATCAGCATCTTGCGGGCGTAAGCGCCGAAGTTGTGCGTTCCCAGCTGGCGCATCTTGTGCTGGATGAGATTCAGTTCCTGCTCGTTCAGGCAGATTTCTTTGCGGATGGATCGTGTGCGGTCCGGCATATCAAAGAACGCCTTTCACTTTACAGCGGACATTTTTAAGCCAAAACGCAGGTATCGAAATGAGAATTTTCAAAAAATATGCGCCCCTGCTTTTGCAAAAGCGGGAGCGCGTTGTATCTGCGGATATGAGATTTGGGAGAGTAGCAAGCACATCCGGTGTCCGTACACACCGGAAAAATGAGCGGTTCAGCCCTGCGTCCGAACTGCTCATTTTATTGTTGGAGAATCCCCACATCCCTTTCATGTCTGAATTGAAAATACTTCCTGAACTTTTCAGAAAGCCTTTACTTTTATTCGCTTTGACGATTATAATTATACTGTGATTTTATAAGAAGACGCAGAACGGAACTGCAACAGGAGTACCGCCATGAAGTATTTATCTATCGCGCAAACCGCCGAACGCTGGGGTATCTCCACTCGCCGTATTCAGATTTTGTGCGGCGATGGGCGCGTCCCCGGTGCGATCCGCATTGGCACGGTCTGGGGAATTCCGGAGGACGCAGAAAAGCCGGCGGACGCGAGAATCAAGAACGGCAAGTATATCAAAAAGCCTGCCGAAAATGAAAAATGAGCCGCATCATATCAGCGACTCTAACTCGAAATAATGGGGGCTATTCCACCTCGCGGGTGCGAATGGGCGCACTGACCCCTTGGTTACGACTCTACCCAAATCGTCGATTCGACAAACGATGACGGCGGTAGAAATACCCTCATTTGAAATGAGGATAACACGATTACGGAGGAAATCAGCCATGCCAACACTTGAATGGATTGGAAAAAGCAAGGTGATCAATCACCATCAGGACGTGCCGTTTCGGGTGTTGGAGCGCAAGTACAGCTTTGATGAAAACGGGCAGCACGACAAGGACAACGGCAGCGAAAACATGATCATCCGGGGCGATAATCTGGAAGCCTTGAAAGCGCTGCTGCCCCGGTATGAGGGGCGCGTCAAGTGCATTTACATCGATCCGCCATACAACACCGGCAACGAGGGCTGGGTCTATAACGATAATGTCAACGATCCGAAGATCAAAAAGTGGCTGGGCGAGGTTGTCGGCAAAGAGGGCGAGGACTTGACCCGCCACGACAAGTGGCTGTGCATGATGTACCCACGGTTAAAGCTGCTGCAAAAGTTGCTGGTGGATGATGGCGTTATTTTCGTTAGTCTTGATTTCCATGAACAGCCCTTCATGCGACTTATTATGGATGAAATATTCGGAGCAAGTAACTACGTTTCAGAAATCGCTTGCGTAAACAAGCCTTCTGGTCGATCTGATGACAAATATATAGCCACAGCGCACGAAAGTATTATTGTGTATCGCAAATCTCCGCTGCTCACGCTTGGCGGATTTGAGCCGGAAGAAAAGATTACTAAACGTTACAATAAGCGTGACACTGACGGCAGACTTTATCGTGAAGAAGATTTGCGAAAGAGAGGTACACATGACGAAAGAACTGACCGCCCAAATCTATTCTATCCATTTTTCTTTAATCAGGAAACCGGTGAACTTATTGTTGGCGATAATGATGAGAAAACACCAGATGGTTTTATACGCATTGAACCAATGAAATCTAAAGACGTTCAGGGAACGTGGCGTTGGGGACAAGATACAGCGAATGCTCAAAAAACATATATACACCCTCGCTATATGCCCAACAAGCAACAATGGAGCTTGTTTGAATGGGAATATCTTGATGAACGCGGGGCAACTAAACCAACTACGCTCTGGAATTTCAAAGACGTAAATAGTGAGAGAGGCACAGAAGTATTCATTAAGTATTTAGGCTTCAAAAAAGAAGATTTTCCGAATCCGAAGCCCGTTGGAACAATTCAGAGAATTTTGCAAATTGCGACTGCGGGTGATGACATCATCCTCGATTCCTTCGCCGGTTCCGGCACCACTGCCCATGCTGTCCTCAACATGAACAAATCCGACGACGGACACCGCAAGTTCATCCTCGTTGAGATGATGGACTACGCCGACAGCATCACCGCCGAGCGCGTCAAGCGCGTTATCAAAGGTTACGGCGAGGGCAAGAACGCCGTGGAAGGTACGGGCGGCAATTTCAGCTTCTACGATTTGGGCGAGCCGCTGCTTGTGGGCGATTGCCTGAATGAAGCGGTTGCTCCAGAAAAAATCCGGGAATACATCTGGTTCATGGAAACCAAGCAGCCCTACGCCCCGCCCAGCGGCGGCAATCCGTATTACCTCGGCAAGCACAACAGCACAGGTTATTACTTCTACTACGAGCCGCAGCGCGGGACGGTGCTGGACTATGCGTTCCTCTCCACCATTACGGAAAAAGCCGATGGTACGGTGATCTACGCCGACCGCTGCGCCATCAGTGAGGACAAGCTGGCAAAAATGGGCGTCACATTCAAGAAAATTCCGCGCGATATTAGCAGATTGTAAGGGGGCGCTGTATGGAACTGAAATCATATCAGAAAAAGGTCATAGCGGACTTGACCCGCTATCTGGAACTGCTGAACGAAACAAAGAGTGACGCGGCGGCGTTTCGCCTGTTCTGGCAGGAGAAATCTGCCCTGGCTTTAGGGTTATACCAAAACGTGATACCCGGTGTTCCGAACCTCTGCTTCAAGGTGCCGACGGGCGGCGGCAAGACCTTTATTGCCTGCAACGCCGTTCGCCCCATCTTTGACACGCTCCCCGCTGCCAAGACAAAGGCGGTCGTGTGGCTTGTTCCCTCGGACGCGATTCTGACGCAGACGGTAAAAGCCTTGAAAGACACGTCCCATCCCTACCGTCAGAAAATCGACGTGGATTTCGGCGGACGTGTGGAGGTCTACACCAAGCAGGAGCTTTTGAACGGGCAGAACTTCAACCCCACCGCCGTAACGGAGCAGTTGTCGGTTATGGTGCTGTCCTATGACTCCTTCCGTGGGCGCGGCAAGGAGGTCTTGAAAGCCTATCAGGAGAACAGCAACCTTGCCGCGTTTGCAAAAGTGCTGGGCAAACCCGACAGCCCCATTGAAAAAGCGGACGAAACCGCTCTGTTCCAGATCATCAACCAGCTTAACCCGCTTGTCATCGTGGACGAGAGCCACCATGCACGGTCGGAATTGAGCCTTGAAATGCTGGAAAACTTCAATCCCTGCTTTGTGCTGGATTTGACCGCCACGCCGAAAAAGGAGAGCAATATCATCTCCTATGTGGACGCGGTGCAGCTGAAAAACGAACACATGGTCAAGCTGCCCGTGATCGTCTACAACCGGGACAGCCAATCTGAGGTGCTGATTGACGCGATTGACCTGCGGAACAAACTGGAAGAAATTGCAGATGCGGAGTACACCAAGACGGGCAAATATATCCGTCCTATCACGCTGTTTCAGGCGCAACCGAAGGGCAAGGAGGACGCGACCACCTTTGAAAAGCTGCGGGACAAGCTGGTGGACGCTGGGATTCCCGCCGAACAGATCGCCATTCGCACCGCCGATGTGAATGAACTGAAAAACACCGATTTGATGTCTCCAACCTGCCCGATTCGCTATATTATCACAGTCAATGCGCTGAAAGAGGGCTGGGATTGCCCTTATGCCTATATCCTTGCATCCCTTGCCAATAAGACAAGTCAGGTTGACGTAGAGCAGATTTTGGGACGGATTCTCCGTCTGCCCCATACGAGCCAGCATACGCAGAGTGCACTCAATATGTCCTATGTGCTGACTTCTTCCAACGACTTCAATAACACCGTGGCGCATATCGTCAAGGGCTTGAACAGCGCGGGATTCAGCGATAAGGACTATCGGATCGGTGAGTCCGCAAAACCGCAGATTCCCGAACAGGCAGCAGAGCAAATCACGCTGCCTGCCCCGCAAGGAACTTCCAAACCGGAAAGCGCCGAGGACGATTTTTCGGGGCTGGATGGGAAATTGATCGGGGCAGAGTTGGAGCGGCGCAAAGAACAGGCGCAAACGCCCGAAATCGCCCCGAAAGCCGATACCATGCTGGACGCTGCCGCAAAGGTTGAAAAGGCATATACAGATGCTATCCAGCAGACCAGCAATGATCCAGTGATGGACAATCTTCCGTGGGAGGTGCGGGATAAAGTGAAATCATTCCAAGTAAATCCGCAGTTCCGAGAGGATATTGAAACGCTGCAAATCCCGCAGTTTTTCCTGAAAGTTGAGCAATCTTTGTTTACGAACGGTTCTTTTGAACTGCTGGACAAGGAAATGCTGGCAGAGGGCTTTACCCTCAAGGGCAAGGCATACGATATTGACTTTGCCGCCGCAGACGATGAAATCCGCGAAATCGACGTGCGGGAGCAGGACGGCGGTTTGCCGAAGGTGTTCAAGATGGAGAGCACCGAGCAGCGGTACTTCAAGGAGTGGTTCAACAATCTGCCACCAGAAAGTCGGGTGCGTCAATGCAAGGAAATGATGTTCAATCAGCTTAACAAGCTGAATATGGTAGACGCCGCCGAACTGAAAGCCTACATAAATCGTATCGTGGACGATATGGACAAGGCGCAGCTCGCCGCGATGGAGAAAGCCCCGCTGGGCTATGCGGCGAAGATCCGTGACAAGATCGAAACGCTGCTGGAAGCCCACTATCGGGAAACCTTTGAAAAGTGGCTGGAAACGGAGCGTATTGTCTGCACGCCCTATTTCCGTCTGCGCCCCTCTATCCATCCTGCCACATATACCGACATATATGCCCGTTCGCTGTACACGGCAGAGGATGGTGATATGAACAAGCTGGAACAGAAGCTGGTTGTGGAATTGACCGCCCTGCCGAATGTCCGCTGGTGGCACAGGAATATTGCAAAGCAGGATTTTGCAATCAATGGCTTTATCAAGCATTATCCCGATATTCTGATTATGACCCAAAGCGGCAAGCTCATCTGCGCGGAAACCAAGGGCGACCACCTGAAAAATGATAACAGCCGGGAGAAAATCGCACTGGGTCAAGCGTGGCGCACAGCAGCGGGCAAGGATTTCCGCTATTACATGGTATTTGAGAATGAGGAAAACCTCTTGCCGGGTGCGGTGAGCATGAGACAGTTTATCGACACGGTTAAGGCGCTGTAAGGGAGGTGCGTGTTTTGAAACTGCCGTATGAAAACGAACTGTATGAGCTGCGAAAGTGGATAGACTTTACAACCGCAAACTTGCAGATGCAGTTTCTCCACACACCTCAGGAAATTCAGCGCGTCCACCAATGGATCAATGCAATTACGAGAGGAATACAAGCGGACTATCCTTTTTATGCGACTACGCTCCCCTGTATTGCAAATATACTCTTTCAGCAAAACGAGATGGGTGCTATTTCCCTGAATCCTGCGGCATTTGGCGAGTTGGTAGTAATTGTTCGCCATATCGAAGCAGAACCCGTTGTTGTCCAGTTCTGGTCCGATATTCACCCGCGAATTGCGAATGTCTCCCATGAGTTATATGCAGATGGTCACTACTCAACCGCAGCAGAAAAGGCGGTCAAAGAAGTAGAATCTCGTCTGCGTGAAAAGTTTTTGGAATTAAAAACTGGCGTAGCAGTTCCCGCGAAGATTGGTGATGTGATTGGCGCACTTATGAGCGAGAACGGCGCTTTCAAATTCTGTGACACAACTACCACCAGTGGCAGGGACTACCTACGCGGAATCTACTCTCTGTTTGAAGGAATCATGGCAGCCTATCGCAACCCTGCGGCTCATGCTAATCTTCAATATGAAAAACGTGAGGCTATAGAGCAAATTATGCTGGCAAGCCAGCTGATGTATGTGTTGGACAAGCCGCAAATCTAAGAAGGTGAAATAAATTATGTCATATACTGTAAAGTCATCAGAAAAATTGCGGAAGTCCGGCGCGGAAACTGAAACAAAAGCATTATTATATTTAATGAACTTCAGATCAGACAGTGATGATATACACTATTTCGTTGTTGACTTCTTTAACGATTTAACCGGCATGAATAACATGGCGACACGTTTATGGGACGTACAGTCAAAAGGAAATCATAATGTTGGTCCCAAAGCTATAGGTAGAGAACTGGTAACGCTATTCAAAAATTACATGAGCGAATTTACATTTGAGACCTATATCCTTTTCGTGGGTAGTGTTTCGGGTGCGCTTAGGAAGGATCCATCACTCACAGTCTTTGGAATTGAAAACGCTAAAGATACCGCAGTTAAGCTGATTAAAGAGGGCCTTGTTGAAGAAGGTAATGCTAAGGAATATATAGATAATTCCAGTCTTACAGATACAAATATTGATGCTTTCTTGAAGTCGATTCAATTTGTGATTGACGATGATAAAGAGCCACGTGAATATGTAAGAGCAATTATAAAGCAGCATCCAAATATCGTTCCCGAGGACAAGGTTCTGGATGCAATATTTAATGAAATACGAGATAAACAATCAAGTAAAAAGAATATATCCGTTGTCGAGGGTGTCGTTATTGAGACTACCGATGAAGCGCTGAATTATTGCCGCCATCTGACTAATAATGAAATAAGACTGATGACACTTCAACGTATTATTAACAGAGATCCATTGAGTCAGGGTATTCCCACCTCTTTTATCCCGATTTATAATTCTTGGCCACCAGAGAGACAACGTGAAATGTTTGAAGACTGTCAAGGTAGTCTATGCAGGGCGCTGTTCAACAAAAATGCAGCCGATGGGTTCTGGTGCCTTTTTGAAAACACATATCAGTTAATCATAGCGCATCCCGATGAACCAGTACAACAATTATTTGTACATCTTCAGGCATTGAGAGATTGCGTCTCGCGTTGCCCGGATTTTGATGTCATTTCGCTAAAGTATTTTATTTCCGTTGTAAAGGATGGTATCCAACAATGAAAATATTGAGGGTTGCTGTAGGTAATTCAAAAGAAGCGTTTATTGAAAGCCGATTCACCGAAGGGCTGAATATTATTTCCAGTGATGATAATAACAAAGGGAAAACCATTGTTATTCAGTCTATGATGTACGCGCTGGGGAATGAACCGACCTTTCCCACTTCTTTCGAATATCAGAAATACTATTATTATGTTAAATTTGAAGAACACGGGAAAAATTATCAAATATGCCGTTCTGGGAATGGATTTGTCCTGAGTCAAGGATCGTCCATATTGATTTTTGATAATGTTGCAGAACTCAAGCGGTACTGGTCAAAACATATTTTTTCACTTCCAGCTATAGTAAAGAATCAGCTTTCAATGATTGTTGATCCTGTACTATTTATGCAGCTTTACTTTGTTGGGCAGGACAAGAAGGATACTTCAAATATCGCACATCATGGTTTTTATAATAAGCAAGACTACATTGAAATGCTCTATGCGTATGCAGGATTAGGTGGCGAACAGCTCTCGCAAGAACGAATTGACGAGATTAAGCACCGAATATCTGAGCTTTCCGATGAAAAGAAAGTGCTTTTGCAACAACACAAAATATTGAAGTCCAAGAAGGCTCCCGTATCATATCTTAGTGCGGAAAGCGATCGCTTGGCATTTGGCGAAAAGGTTGCGAATTTAGAGAGGGTTCGGTCAAAAATTACCGAGCTTCGGAAATCACGTAATGCTTCAACTATTCGGAAGAGCAAATGGGAATATACAATTAATGAGCTACGATCATTGAATCGTTCTATCTCATGTGGTGAATTGCGATGCATGGACTGCAATTCTACTAATATTTCATTTAGCACTGGGGAAATATCTCAGACATCATATTCCTTTGATGTGTCTACAGTAGAGATGAGAACTGAGATAATCAACTCAATCTCCGAGAAAATTGCTGCATACGCGGAAGAGATTCAACGTTTGTCCGCAGAAATCTGTGCCGAGCAAGAAAAAATGCAGTCTTTGATGGAAGACGAAAACGTTTCTCTTGAATCTATAGTCGCATACAAAAAAGATATTTTTTCCGCGTCAGACGCAGAGGGCAGAATCAAAGATATTGCAAATGAAATCACTTCTCTGAAAAGCCAACTTGTAGCTAACAAGAATTCGTCTCAGGAAACGCAGGCGCGGAGGGTTTCTCTGCTGACCGCAATTTTAGGCAAAATGAACGAGCTATACCATCAAATTGATCCAGATGGAAATCTTACGTACACAAGCCTTTTTACTCAGCGAAATGAGGTCTATTCCGGAAGCGAGGCAACCGTGTTTCATTTAGTGAAGCTTTTTGCCTTACAACAAGTTCTGAGGCACAACTGCCCGATCATAATCGATTCATTTCGCGCTGAGGACCTATCAACAGGAAAAGAAAAAACTGTGTTAGAAATATCAAAGTCTATTAACAACCAAGTAATATTAACAACCACGCTTAAACATGAAGAATTAGGTAAGTATGATTCTATTGAGGGGATTAACCATATTAACTACATATCACATATACCAAGCAAGATACTCAATGGCAGATATGTGACAGATTTTTTAGGGCTGTTATCTGCGTTATCCATAAAAACTCAAAGCTAATCTATAATAAATTTACAATTCATAATTAAAATCCGGGTTGAAATCTGCTCGGATTTTGACTATGCTATGCTTAACCCGAATCGGGGGTTAAACTGCATGAAACAACTGGGTATGCGCCTTCGCGCATTGCGGGAAGGCATTGGCTTATCTTAATCAAAATTCGCCGACGTGATCGGCTCCACACAGTCCAGCATCAACCGCTATGAAAACGGTCAGGCAACGCCGACCGTTAAGCTTTTGCGCAAATATGCGGATTATTTTGACGTTTCAATGGACTATATCTTTGCCCGCTGTGATGATCCGCATGGCAAGTTGTATGAGGTAAAACCTCCGGTTGACGCAAATAATCCTGAACTGAGGAAGTTTGTTGAGATGTGCTTCGATCCGGAATCACCGATGAATGAAAAGCTGAAAGAAGCAATGCTGAAAATGCTTGAGGAGGCGAAGATATGAGCAATGAATTAACCCATAATCCGGGACAGTTTGACGAGGTCATCCATATCATCGATAATGCCCGCAGCCGCGCCATGAAAGCGGTCAATGCAGAGCTTATTCAGATGTATTGGAGCGTCGGTGCGTATTTGTCAGAGCTTTGTTCTGCATCAAGCTTTGGCGATAAGATCATTGACGAAGTTGCCTCATACATTGCGCAAGAGAACCCCAACATCAAAGGTTTCAATCGTCGCGGTCTCTATCGTATGAAGCAATTCTACGAGACTTACAAGGACGATGAATTTGTGACACCACTGGTGACACAAATCAGCTGGACAAACCATCTGCTTATTATGTCTGGCTCCAAGACGGCAGATGAACGGCATTTTTACATGGCACTCTGTGCGAAGGAACATTATTCCAAACGCGAGTTGGAGCGTCAGATTGGCACATCGTACTATGAGCGTTCAATGATTTCTGCCAAGAAGCCGATACCTGAATCCGTTTCGCATGATGTGCGTGAAAGCATCCTCGATACCTATGTGCTTGAGTTTCTGGACTTGCCGGAGCAATTTTCTGAAAAGAATCTCCGTAAAGCAATCATCGAAAATCTGAAGCAGTTTATACTTGAATTTGGTCGGGACTTTACCTTTATCGGTGAGGAGTACCGTGTTCAGGTCGGCAATACAGATTTCTTCATCGACTTGCTGTTTTATAACCGTGCGCTTTCCTGCCTTGTCCCGATTGAACTGAAAATCGGAAAATTCAAGCCGGAACACATCGGGCAGATCAATTTTTATCTCGAAGCACTTGACCGCGATGTGAAGAAGCCAAATGAAAATCCAAGTGTAGGCGTTATTCTTTGCGCCAGCAAGGATGACGCGGTTGTCGAATATGCTTTAAGCCGCAGTATGTCGCCCACACTTGTTGCAGATTATCGGCTTTGTCTTCCCGACAAGACGCTTCTACAAAACAAGCTGCGTGAACTGGCAGAGCTTGCATTGGAAAGCGGCGAAGGCAACGAGGGTGATGAAGAAGGACTGCGATAAGAAAGCAGTCCGCAAGGACTGGATTGAACGTGTTGTCGTCCGCTTGACCATGCAGCGCGTCATGGATGAAGAGAAGATTAACAGGCTCATCGATGCAATTCTTGTTATGCAGGAGCAGGAAGACATAACAACCCCTGCGCTTCACTCACAGCTTGCGGAAACCGAGTCCTCCATTGGAAACATTCTGAAAGCAATCGAGCAGGGCATTTTCACGCCGTCCACTAAACAGCGGCTTGATGAGCTGGAAGCACGGAAAGAAGAAATCCTTGCGAATATCCAGACCGCCGAACTGCAAAAGCCAAAGCTGACCCTCGAACAGATGACGGCACGGTTTGAGCAGTTCCGTCATGGCGATCCAGCAAACCGTGATTTTCAGAAACGCCTGATTGATACATTTGTAAACGCTGTGTATGTGTTCGATGATAAACTGGGCTTGACCTACAACTATCAACATGGGACGCAGACGATCTCGCTTGAAGAGATCGAGTCGGCGTTGAGTTCGGATTTTGATGGAGCTACTCCACCAATAAAAAACGATCCATGGCATGACTCCATGGATCGTTTTTTATTGGTCTAAAACCCGCAGCACCTCTCTTTTATGATGCACCGCGCTTCTATTTCTCTTTCAATGAACCATCGGCAGTGTCGATCCACCGACAGGAATGACGTAAACGCTCGCCTTCGCTCCCCTCTTTTCCAGCGCCTGATCGACAGCCTGCTGAAGGTCATGGAAAGGCACCATATTCGCTTTCCTGACAAGGGCATCGTCCATATCGGTCACGAGATAGATGGTACATTTCTGCTGCACAAGGCCGAGCGCCGCCGATTTGTGACCGCCGAGCTCGAAGTGCTCGTGAATGGCCGCGATGCGTTCTTCCGGTGTCGGATAGCTCTCGATCCAGCGGGTGAAGGGCGCGCTGCCGTAGCCTTCGTGGCAGGATGCGGCAACGATCATGATACCGCCCTCTTTCACAGCGTGCTTCGCATTATCGATGGATTTCTGTGCCTGATAGAGATTGATATCCTTCGGATAGCCGCCAGTAGAAACGATGACGACGTCAGCCGGTTTCTTGATATCCACTCTGTAGAGGTCATCCAGGAAACGGCAGGCGTCACGATGCGCTGCAACGGGATCTCCGGCTGCGGCATAGGCGATCTTCTTATGATCATCCAAGACTACATTCACGATGAAATCGGCAGGGCAGTACGCAGCCGTTTCTTCGATGTCCTCGCGCACCGGATTTCCATCGAGATGCCCCGCATACGCACCGGGGCGGATCATATTTCTGTGATTCGACTGGATCGAGGCAAGCGAAGCGCAGCCCGGCATGATGGCTTTCATGCCGCCGGAATAACCGGCGAAGTAGTGGTACTCGACATTGCCGAGAAGGATGCGGCGGTCGGCTTCCGCAACCGTGCGGAAGATATCGACGGAGGTCCCATTCCTGCAGGTGCCAAGATGCACGCAGTCTTCCGGATCGCTGTCGATGCATTTCACTTTGTGATACGCCCATTCACCGGCAAGGCGCTCTCGCTCCTCTTCTGTCAGATGGCGATGGGAACCCAGGGCAAAGACGACGGTGATATCTTTCTCGCGGACGCCCGCAGCTTCCAGCTCTTGCAGGACACAGGGGATCAGAAGCCAGGAAGGCACGGGGCGCGTAACGTCGCTCGTGATGATCACGACCTTTTCCCCCGCCTTCACGATCTCAGAGAGGCGCGCCGAGGAAATCGGATGAGCAAGCGCCCGGCGGATTTCCTCTTCTTCGATATCTGCCTCTTCGCAAGGATGAGGGAGAAGTTCTTTCACCGGATGGCTGTCATCTACATGAAAGGAAATATAGTCTTTGAAGTATTTGATACTGAAATCCATGGTTTGGCTCCTTATACATGAGAAATGAAGGCAGCGGCTTCGCCGCCCTATAAAAACGGGCGATGTTCCTAGGGAAACACTGATTAAATCGTTGTCAGATTTTACTCTTGAATTTTTTATGCATAGCGAGGAATAACCTGACGCGAATAGCGAGCTATTTAAGGAAGGTTATGACGAAGCTATGTATAAAAATTCTTGTAAAATCTGACTCTGCGATTGAATCAGCGTTTCCCTAGCTCTTTTCTTCCATTATAGCTTTTCGGGATGATATGGCGAATATCAAGTAGGCATGAGTCAGTATGGACATCATGCATTCATTCGATAGGAGCGCGGAGATTAGGGATTAGGGATTAGGGATTAGGGATTAGGGATTGGGGATTGGGGATTGGGGATTAGACGTCAGACTTCGAACTGCTGACTTCTGACGTCCGACATCTAAAGTCTCTTAGTCTAACGTCTCAAGCGGGTATCGCCATTATTTATACTTTGCGGCGCTTCCATATTTTTATGCGCCGCACCACCATTTCTCATTTCTCATTCCATCGAGGCTTTCAAACGTAATCAAGGGGCGAGCCGCCCCAGGGGCTGACTCCGAATCCCATATTTTCCTCTTGACAACTTCCCCGCCTCGTTCTATAATCCAATCATACGAAACAAGCGATGATGAAGAAGGGTGCTTGAATCTTTTTCAGAGAGACAGCGGTCGGTGTGAGCTGCCAATGGGACAAGGACTTTCCACTTCGGAGATAAAGATGAAGAATCTTTCGGGATCTGCCCGTTACAGGAGACTAAAGATGGCCGGAAGGCAATTTGGGTGGTATCGCGGGTGCTCTCGTCCCTTTGAGGATGGAGGGCGTTTTTTATTATCCGTATACTGACTGATGCACCGGTTAAATTGGGTGGTACCGCGAGAAAAGAGAAGCTCGTCCCATGGGACGTCTTCTCTTTTTGTGTTTTTTAAGGAGTTTTCCATGAAACGAGTCTACAACTTTAACGCCGGTCCCTCCCCCATGCCTTTAGAAGTTTTGGAGGCGATGAAAAATGACCTCACCGATTTCAAAGGAACGGGCATGGGCATCACAGAGATCAGTCATCGTTCGAAGGAATTTCAGGACATGCTGGATGAGACGAAGGCTCTTCTCCGCGAGCTGATGCACCTCGATGATGACTACGAGATCGTATTCATCCAGGGCGGCGGCACGATGCAGTTCCTGATGACGGCGTATAATTTCCTTCATACCCGCGCCGCCTATGCCGACACTGGAGTGTGGGCGCACAAAGCAAGAAATTCTGCCGCCTTTTTCGGAGAAGCCTATGATGCCAATTCCGCAGCGGACAGAAATTACTCCTACATCCCCGACACCTATGAGGTGAAGCCGGGGACGGACTACCTGTACCTCTGCGCCAACAATACGATCTACGGCACAGAGTACTGGAAATTCCCGAAGGTCAATGTACCTCTCATCTGCGACATGTCGTCAGATATTCTCTCCCGCGACATCGATTTTGGCCAGTTTGACATGATCTGGGCAGGCATCCAGAAGAACCTTGGCGCGGCAGGCGTGGCGCTCGCGATCCTGAAGAAATCTCTCCTCGCCACGGCACGGACGGATATACCGGAATTTCTTCAGTATCAGACCTTCGTCAAGAAGGACTCGACCTTCAATACACCGCCGGTCTTCTGCATCTACTCGCTGAACCGCATGCTCCACTGGATCAAAAATATGGGCGGCCTTCCTGCCATCGAAGAAAGAAACAAGGTCAAGGCCCGGCTCATCTATGATGTGATCGACAAGAGCGATGGCTTCTACAAAGGGCATGCCGAAAAAGGAGCCAGAAGCCGCATGAATGTGACCTTCAATCTGGCGAATGCCGAGATGGAGGCCGACTTCGTAGCCAAGGCAAAAGCCAATGATTTCATCGGTGTCAAAGGCCATCGACTGGTCGGCGGCCTCCGCGTCTCTCTCTACAATGCCGTCACACCGGAAGCGGCAGAGGCTCTAGCTGACTTTATGAAAGAATATATGAGAGTGAATGGATAAAAGTGACTAGGGATTGGGAGTGACTAGTGACTGGTGACGAGTGACTGGAATACTATTTTCGGGCATCGCCCTATTTATACTCCGCGGCGCATTTCGTCATCCTGAGCGGAGTGAAATGTCGGATGTTCGATCATGTAAAGGCAAAGCAGTGAGAACTGAGTCGAAGGATCTGTCGCCGCACCGCCATTCCTCATTCCTCATTCCTCATTTTCCTGAACATCAAGCATCAACCCGCTGCATTTAATCATATAAGGAGCAAAAACTATGTTTAGAATTTTCATCACAGCAGACGTTGCCAAAGAAGCGAAAGAGATCCTGGAAAAAGAATTTATCGTCGACATTCAGCCGAATATGAAGGAAGAAGAGCTGTGCCGGGTGATCGGAGACTATGATGCCATCATCACAAGAAGCCAGACGAAGGTCACCAAGGCCGTCATCGATGCAGCCAAGAATCTGAAGGTCATCGGCCGCGCCGGTGTCGGCATCGACGGCATCGATATCGCCGAAGCCACCAAGAAGGGCATCACCGTCGTGAATACGCCGGAATCGAATACGATCGCAGCCTGCGAGCACACCATCGCCCTCATGCTCTCGATGACCCGTCATATCCCACAGGCACACCAGTCCATCATGGAAGGCCGCTGGGACAGAAAGAGCTTCACCGGCATCCAGCTCCTGAATAAGACCGTCGGCATCATCGGTGTCGGCCGCGTCGGCTCAAATGTGGCCAAACGCCTGCAGGCATTCAATATGAAAACCATCGGCTACGATCCCTATATCACCTTAGAGCGCGGCAAACAGCTCGGCGTCGAGCTTGTCGATCTGGACACCCTTCTCAAAGAGTCCGACTACATCACCCTGCATACCCCGCTCACGGATGAGACGCGCGGCATGATCGGAGAAAAAGAACTCGCTAAAATGAAAGACGGTGTCCGCCTTGTCAATGCGTCCCGCGGCGCCGTCGTCGATATCAAAGCACTCGCCAATGCACTGAAATCCGGCAAAGTGGCCGGAGCCGGCATCGACGTATGGCCGAATGAACCGCTGAAGCCGGAAGAAAATCCATTCCTCGGCATGACGAATGTCGCACTCACCCCGCATCTCGGCGCGTCCACGAAGGAAGCGCAGGCCGGCGTCGCCACTGACGTCGCTGTCGGCGTCGCGCAAGCGCTCCACGGTGAACCGGTCGCTACCGCAGTCAATGCTTCCCCGATTACGAAAGCTACTCTGCATGTCATCCAGCCGTACTTCAACCTCTGCGAACGCATGGGCAACATCGCCATCGATCTCGCAGGCGGCCGCATTTCCACCGTCAATATCGAATACACCGGTGAACTCACAGATACCGAGACCGCACCGCTCACCACGGCTGTCCTGAAGGGTCTCCTCTCACCGGTCCTCCAGCAGACCGTCAACTTCGTCAACGCCCGCGGCATCGCAGAGGAACGCCACATCGATGTCCGTGAAGTGAAAGCGAAAAAAGGTCACTACTATACGAATACCATTTCCCTCACCATCGACACCGACAAGGGTACACACCGCATCACAGGCTCCCTCTTTGACCGCAAGGATGCCAAGATCGTCTCCCTCGACCATTTCCGCGTAGACTTCGAACCGAAGGGCTGCATCATCATCGCTCCGCATGAAGACAAGCCGGGCATGATCGGTCAGGTCGCTTCCGTCCTTGGCAGTGCAGGCATCAATATCAACGGCATGCAGGTCGGCGCTTCCGCAGACAAGGGCACGAATGTGATGGCCGTCGCCGTCGATAAAGATATCCCGACTGCGATCCTCCCTGCCCTCATGAATATCGATGGCATTCACGATGTGAAGGTCATTCACTGCGAACATTAAGGGGAATGGATTCAGGGTTCAGGTTGAAAGCGGGGATAAGTGACTGGTGACTGAAATGCCACCTTCGGGCATCGCCCCATATATATTCGCGGCGAAGCCGCCACCACACCCCTGAACCCTGAACCTTGAACCCCCAAAAAGGAGAACACTTTATGATCCGTATCATTCTTCTTCGCCACGGAGAGACTACGTGGAATATCGAAGGCCGCTACCAGGGACAGGAAGACACGCCGCTTTCTCCCCGCGGCATAGAGCAGGGAAAAGCGGCCGCGCTCGCCCTCAAGGACATCCATATCGACCGCGCGATCTCCTCGCCCCTCTCCCGCTCTCACGACACCTGCCGCTTCGCTGCGGACTACCATCATCTTCCCGTCGCCAAAGACCCACGCCTCACGGAGATCAGCCACGGCCTGTGGGAAGGCATCCACGCTGAAGAGATCGAAGCGCGCTATCCGGAAGAATTTCACCTCTGGCACACCCACCCTGAACGCGTGCAGATGCCCGAGGGGGAAAATCTCGAAAACGTCAGAAAACGCGCCCGTGAAGCCTTCGATGAATATGCCAGAAGCTATGATGGTGAGACTGTCCTCGTCTGCGCGCACGACGCCGTGAACAAAGCGATCCTCTGTGACCTGCTGGGGCTTCCGATGAGCCACTTCTGGCAGATCAAACAGGACAATGCCTGCATCAACGTCATCGAGTGTGACCACGGCATCTGGCGTCTCGTCACCTTGAATGCCACGACCCATCTGGGCTACCTCGTCAGCGGCATCGAGCAGAAGGGGCTGTAGTGATGGTTCCGGTCGTCGGGTTCAGGGTTCCAGGAAAAAGGCGAGGAGATATCAGACTCCCGTATCGTCATTTCGAGCGGAGCGAGAAATCTTCCTTGCAGACCGATAAACGATGCACTTGAGACGCATTTCCCCACTCTCTTTCATGCCGCCAGTGCCCTATCCGCCCCTTCTGGGCACCTTCCCCTCAAGGGGAAGGCTGACGATACGAGGGAACCTGCTATCAAGAGCCCTTCGGGCATCGCCAGTATTTATACTTCGCGGCGCTTCCATATTTTATGCGCCGCACCACCATTTCTCATTTCTCATTTCTCATTCGAGCAAAGCTTTCATCCGCCATCCATGGGCGAGGCGCCCACGGGCTAACCCGCCCCCTTGAAACCGCAGCGAAAGCTGCGGTTTTTCTTGACTTTCTCCTGAAATAGTGTAATATGTAGGAAGCATTAAAAAGTGTATACTTATTAGCGAGGCACAAGCGCTCGCAGAAGGAGAATCACATGGAATTTTTTATCGATACCGCTGATGTGGAAGCCATCCGCAAAGCCAATGATATGGGATTTATTTCCGGCGTCACCACGAATCCGTCTCTGATCGCCAAGGAAGGCAAAGACTTCCACGCCACCATCAAAGAGATCGCCTCCATCGTGGACGGCCCGATCTCCGCAGAAGTCCTCGCCGATGATGCAGAAGGCATGATCGCAGAAGGCAAAGTCCTCGCTGCCCTTGACCCGCATGTCGTCGTCAAGATCCCGATGACCGCAGAAGGCATGAAAGCGGTGAAGGGTCTCGCAAAGGCCGGTATCCGCACCAATGTCACCCTGATCTTCTCTGCCAACCAGGCTCTGCTCGCTGCGCGCGCCGGTGCTTCCTTCGTTTCCCCCTTCGTCGGCCGCATCGATGACATCGGATGGGACGGCGTCGAACTGATCCAGACCATCTCCGAGATCTTCGAGCTTCACGGCATCGAGACGAAGATCATCGCTGCCTCCATCAGAAAGCCGCAGCACATCACCCAGTGCGCTCTCGCCGGCGCTGACATCGCGACCGTCCCCTTCCAGGTCCTCATGGATGCGATGAAGCACCCGCTGACCGACAACGGCATTGCCCGCTTCAAGGCTGACTGGGCTGCCGCTCACATGAAATAATTGAGGATTTCGGTTATAATAGAAGCAGTTGCCAAGAGGCAGCTCCTTTTTTCGTAGTCTTTTTTACTGGTCTGAACCAGCAAGGATTTTTCAAATATACGATCCCTATGTCTATCAATCTTTCTCATCTCAAAAAGCTGATCGCGACAATGATCCCGATCCTGATCGCCCAAGTCTCCACCGTCGGCATGAACTTCATGGACTCGACCATGTCCGGTCACGTCAGTGCAAACGATCTGGCCGGCGTCTCAATCGGCGCTAGCCTCTTCCTTCCCATCCAGACGACCGCGATGGGACTTCTCACCGCGGCGACACCGATGGCCGCACAGCTCATGGGGAAGAAAGAAAAGGAGAGCATCCCGATGATCATCCGCACGGGACTCTACCTCGCACTCCTGCTCTCTTTCCTTTTCGCCCTTCTCTACTACCTCCTCATCGATACGGTCCTCGAAGGGCTTTCCCTTGCCCCCGCAGTTTCCTCCATCGCCAAGGACTACATGCTCGCACTTGTGGGCGCATTCCTTTTTGAAATGCTCGCGATGCCACTGCGCTCACTGACCGACACGGTGGGAGCGACGACGATCTCCATGCGTCTCTTCCTCCTCGCCCTCCCGGTGAACGGCCTTCTGAACTACGCCTTCATCTTCGGGAAATGGGGGGCTCCCGCCCTGGGCGGTGTCGGAGCCGGCATTGCGACTCTTCTTGCCTACGTCTTTCTAGTCCTGCTCTTTCTTGCTGTCATCCTGTCTCAGAAGCCATTCATGGGCCGCGCGCTCTTTTCCTCACCGGAAAGCCGCCTCTTCGTCTGGAAAGAGTACATGGCGCTCGGCATCCCGAATGCGCTCGGTGTCTTCATGGAAACGAGCCTCTTCGGCTTCATCATCGTATTCATCACGAAATTCGGCACAGAAACCATCGCGGCGCATCAGGCAGCGCTCAATTTCTCCGGTATCATTTACATGATCGCCATGAGCTGCTCCATGGCGATGACCATCCTCGTCGGCTACGAGGTCGGAGCGCGCCGCTATGACCTTGCCCGCGAATACTCCCGGCTGGGGCTCCTCACCACACTCACCGGCGCAGCCATCACCATCACCGCGACGCTCCTTTTCCGGAAGGAGATCATTTCTCTCTACAGTACGGATCCTGCCGTCATTGCGCTTGGCAGCCTCTTTCTTGTCTACTGCGCCGGATGGCAGCTTTTCGATGACATCGCGGCTCCCATCCAGGGGATCCTGCGCGGCTATAAGGACGCGAAAGTCCCCTTCTTCCTCATGCTCATCGCCTACTGGTTCGTTTGCTTCCCCTCCGGTCTTTTCTTCGACTACGTCCTCTCCCACGGTCCCGAGTCCTACTGGCAGTGCATCGACCTTGGCGTCGGCACCTCGGCCCTGCTCCTCATAGGACGGTTGTGGTGGATAGAGAAAAAAGTGACTAGGGATTAGGACTCTGCGCTTGAATCAGTGTTTCCCTAGTCCCGTCCCCTCCTTTGGTGCTACAATAGTAACAAAGGAGGTCTTTTTATGAAACGAATTTCTCTTTTACTGATGACCCTTGTCTTCTGCCTCAGCTTCCTGCTTCCCGCGAAGGCGGCGGATCCGGCGGTGAATCGGAGTCTGGGATACTTTGAGAATACGCGCACCGTGCTCCTGCTACGGGCACGATACAGAAGCGGTGAGGAAGCCGCTGCCTACGTGAACCGCGAAATGGAAAGGATCTTCCGCTATCCGTATTACCGCACCCTGGATCCGATCGAGTACGAGGCTGACCTCTACTCGGCCTCCCAGCTAAAGGAGCTCGCCGAAAAAGCAAATGCAGACATCGTCGTCATGCCTGTCATCACGGAGTGGCGGCAGGTCGTCTATCACCGCTCCTTATTCTGCGACGCCGATGACATCATAGAGACACGCGCCGTCTTCGATATCTATTCCTATAAGAAAGGGGAGCCGTCCGTCCGCGATGACCGCGCGACCTATTGGAATAGCGAAGAGGAGGGCACCGTAAGAAATCGCTATATCTTCGATGACCTCATGCAGGATATCCTGAAGACCTTCCCCTACCGCCGCGTACCGACGGATATCGCAAGAAATCTCACCGGTGATCCCGATCGGACCCCTCTCGCAAAGATGGGAAAATAAATCGCACTCCGATGGAGCCAAGATGAGCCCATGGGACGCTAAGCCTGCGCCCCAACAAAAACAGGCGATGTGAAATAACGATCATCTCATTTTCGCGTTCCATCTGCCGCGGGGGAC
>OLFV01001548.1_pt1 | contig 21190 bp, 21 predicted proteins | sample 1605551 | NCBI WGS metagenome assembly OLFV01 (sample SAMEA3888922, study PRJEB22519) | human gut metagenome | biome: human gut; feature: human-associated habitat; material: faeces | place: Denmark | collected 2011
GCATAATCGTATCGTGCTGTATGTGATACAACAAAGATACAATTATTTTTAGTTTCATGCAACATTTAGATGTTACAATATACTAGTTTCAGGCTGCACGATCCTTTACTCTGTGATATATTCCCATTTAAATCCTTTGTATTGAGATCGCTCTCCGCGGCAAACTCGTGAAATGCTCCCAAAAGAGAAACCAAGTTCTTCAGCGGCAGCACATGCTGATACATATTCTTTTACTACTTCTCCTTCCATGGTGATTTGTCGAACCGGCTTGCCATTCATTCCTTGATGCTTGATATGGTATGCATCTTTGTATCCGGGTCGAGACCATTGTTCGGTCATTCTCTCACTCTGGCGTTGGACTACTTCAGGTTTGCGCCATCCTGCCTTACTTGTCTCGCTCATACGTTTGCGACCCTCAGGGGTCGAACAAGTTTGACTAAGCTTCTTTCCTTGACGTTTTGCTCTTTCTGGATCTGCGCCGTGACTTTTCTTTTGGACCTCGCTCGTTTGTTGGTGTGCCTCCAGGCGTGAATAGCGTTTGAGCAGTCCGGCGCTAGTTTTTTCGTGTGCTTCCGGATGGCTGAAATACTCATTCATCCCTTCCTTTTGGCGTTGTTTGAATGCGGGATCTCTGTTCAACTCGGTGCTTAATTGGCTCTGCCACGCCTTGTATTCTTCCGTATGTCTATACCCATTAGCACCCCCACCACCCAAGGTATGGTTATATCCCTCATAAAAGGAGTTATATTTTTCAATATAAAAGACCTCGAGTTCATTGAGCCGACGTGTCAACTCGGATTCAGACCTTGAAGTAACTATCTCCAGGACTTCGTATGAGAAGTTCTCCGGCCCGTATTTTTTGCGAGCATTCTCAATTCTAAGCCCGCTATATTGCAACCGCAAGTTCAGAAAGTCGGCATTCCTCTTATCCGGATCACATGTTTGGCCGACATAGGAGACTTCTTTTCCTTTGTCGTTGATGATATAACGCCTATATATGATTCCTCGATAAGTCACTTGAACAGATTTGCTTAACTCATTGGTACAAAGATAACCATAGTTAGCCATAGGACGAAAAAAAGTATTTGATCTTTTATCCGAAAAAAGATAATCCAGAAACAGTCTCCCCCTGGTTCAAAAGAATAAAGACCAGGGGAAGGACAAATTTTTCTGTTTAGAAACGGAATCCCAGGTGGATTGCGAATTTGCCAGCCAGGACGTGGCGCATTTCGTAACCCGAGCTGCCGAGGGTGGTGTCGAAGGCTTCATAATCGTAGCCAATGCCGTTGTAGCCCAGCATGACATAGATGGCCTGCTTGGGACTCAGGGCAAAGTCGCAGCCGAAGCAAGGTTCAAAGTAGAAGCCATTGGCCATCTTGATCTCATTGGAACTGAGACCGAAATTGGCGCCCAGATCCACGGTAAAGAAGGGCGAAACCTTGGTCGCAGTGAGGTTGGCCTTCAGACGACCAAAGACCTTGATGTTGTTGCGAACATCATCGCTGGTGCCATGGTAGGAGTTACCAGCGCCGCTGTGGTACTCGTAGCTGGTGTAGTAAAGGCCATCGAGGTACTCGTAGCCCGCACCTGCGCCGACGAAGAAGTAGTCGTTGATGCGGTAGCCACCGACGAAGTTCACACCGAAGGAGAACTTCTGGTACTTGTCAAGGCCGATGCCACCGGTGGCCTCGACGGCCTTCTCAAAGCCCTTATTCTGGGCAAATGCGGAGATGGATGCCATAGCGATGATGGCGCAGAGGATGAGTTTTCTCATTGTAGATAAGGTTATTGGTTAAACATATGAGTGCTATTAGCGCTTCTCGTTGAAAAGCTCGGGGATGAAAGCGAGACCGCAGAGGATGTAGACAATGATGAACATAATAATATACCGCCAACAGGGTTGTTTTCTGTTGACGGTACAAAGGTATTATTGACCTGTGCAGTCAGCCTGCACAACAAATCCGATGTGTTACTTTACGTCAGGAAGATTAACCATTGGGTTGTATACAAGAAGGAGATCTTCCGTGCCTGGTCTGGGTCGACGTAGTTCTGCGATATAATCGTCGTAATCGACATAAAGTAAATTGCAGTCGTAATCCCTGGCGAAAATGGAAGCAGCTCCCACCATAGACTTTTTGCCTCCGGTAATGTCAACATAATACTCCCGCGCAGGATGAAGAGCCATCTGTTCTTTCATGACGCCATATATGGTATCAAACGAAGCATCTTCAAATTCGACCAGTTCGTAATTGCTCGTTAGATACTTTTCTAAGTAAGGTGCAATTTCGTTGTCGAAATGCTCGCCATTCTTGGTGAAGAATATCACATGCTTCTGCGGTTCAAGTGCCCTTTGCGTGAGGATTATCGGTTCAGGTGTGTACCCGAGTATCGAGAATAGTACGCCCCCTTTCTTGAATCGACCTTCTGTCCGGGCCTTGAAATCTTCAATAACAGCGGCGAAAAGACTTTCAAAATAGAAATCTTTTGCTTCCTGAAAATGACCTTCTTGGTTGAGTTTCAGCCATTTCTCAACGTATTGTGTTGATGTATTTGCCATATTATTCTCCTATTAGTTTTTGTGCATATTCACGTGCTTTATCAAGGTCTTCTCCCTGAAGGATGCAACCCACTTCAAAACCTGATTTCATCCCATGTATTCCATCAATGTTGGCAGTAAAGACAATCCCTTCAGAGTCGCTAATTACACATTTGGAATGGTTGTTATCGTCACCCCGGGATTTACATCCAATGAATTCCAGGAATTCAATCTGGCGAAGAGATTCTTTTTGCGAGAAATTCTCCTGTTGTGTATTGGAATACAAGGATACCCAAACACCACGATCGATAGCCCGTTTAATGGCGTCCAAGAACTCGGGGAGTCTGTTCAAGGCTTTGAAATGCCATGTGACGATATATACGAACTCCTCGGCACGATCTATTATCCCAATGATGTCATCATAGATGCTATGAACGTCGCAATAACGAAGATTTGTAGCCTTGGGACTATCTCCGTCGGCATCACTACATTGAGCTACAGTTAAACGAAGGCCGCTCGTTATATGTTCAGAATCGAAAGCTGAGCGGGAAACCGGAGACTTGGCGCGGATACTTTGGTGTCTGTTGTCGGATTCCTGGAGATAAACATCGGAGTTGATATACAGAATATCAAAAGTATATTCAAGTTCCTTCAGTTCTTTATTCTCCAGCAGCAATCCGGTCTCGACATTGTTTTCAAGGCTGGTGGGTGCGAAATTAGCACTCATCAATACGCCTCTTTCTCCGTCGGCGATAATGAACTTTGCATGAAGATCATCCAGCGACCTGCAGTGGGCTCCTTTTCGATGTAAAGTCTTCAAATTGGTGATATGGGTATTGACTCCTTCACCTTCCTTCTGACGTGATGCATCCCTTTCGAGTTCAGAAATGTTCGACAGAATGAATACGGCAACGCCACGGCTCATCGCTTCGATGAGTTCACCAATGATAACCTTATCCTGGAACAGGAAATTACCAGTCTTTATGTATTCCCGGGCACCACGAATAGTGCTCCGTATTTCATCGGTCAATTCGTGGTACGTCTTATCATTTATCAAGTAGTTACTCATTTTCATAATAATTGATAAACTGGTCAATGTCGATTTCCTCCAGTTCCTCATAGCATCCGAGATAAACCAGATTCTTTCTCCAATCAGGGATGGAGGCAAGTTCCTGCTGGACAAACGCCCGATTTAACCGCCCCTCCCACTTGGCCATTTTTGAGAATAATGATGTGTACTCGGGGACTTTATCCTCGACATGGATGTTAAAGAAGCCTATTTCAACATTCTTCATTGCACCGACACGCAGTGTCTCACTGATTGTTCCGTTGATAGCGTCAATGATTAGGCGTTTGCGTTTCTTTACACGTCCCAATAGATTCCGTGTCACCTTAATGGAGAGAGGATAAGGGAAGTTCTTGTCGGTTTTCTCTGTATACTTGAAGTCGGATGGCAAAATCTCTGAAGCGTCGTATCGCTTCTGCAAGTATGCGGCAATTTGCTCGGCCGAGAAACTGAAGAACGGGTCGCCCTGGCGAGGATGGTATCCTTGGTTATTGTAGAATTCTCCTTCGTATACAGAGAAATAGAACTTTTGCGCCTCTTCTGTCAGCTTCTGTATATTCAAGACTTTGCTCTTGTATAGAACATCTCTCCTACAGAGTCTCGTCTTGTTGTCTGAAGAGAATACCACAAAGACATCGTCCAAAGATTGAGCATCGAAATCTGTGACCTCATAGTCATGCGAAGCCGCTTCCATGCAATGGTCGGCCTTTTCTTCCGGCGACATCTTCTCCAGTTTCTTGAGCGTCTTCTGAAGTGCTGGGTCGTTCGTCCCGAGAAGTGCCATATGAGGCAGTAAATCGGACTTCCTATCAAGCAGCCAGGCCTTGTTCTGGTAGAATGAGATGTCCAACAACCCCAGTGTGATGCCATCAACCACAAGGTTGCCATATACTGTGCGGTCGGGCTGAACAGGATCTTTGGCCAAATACTTCCGTTCGCCATTCTCCGTCACAATGTATTCGGTGTCCTTAAGGGCCAAGAAGTTGGTTTCCATCAGGGTGTGAATCCGCCAACGGACGAAGGACTCATCCAGTCCAATAAGTGCAGAAAGATACACATAGTTGATGTCCGGCTGCATTGTAGCATACTTCACGATAGCACGATCTATAGGGAAGTACGGATCTACATCCTTTGTCAGCATCTTCAAGTGCAGATTGTACACAGGATACTGAATCTTCACCGCACCGTGTATAGTACGGTCGGCGTTTTTACCGAATTCTTCAAATGACTCTATCCTCATACAAACTTGAAATAAACGAACTTGTTATAATTATTGATGCCGGAAATCTCCACTGGATACTTTTCATCCACCTTAACGCCACGCCTCCATGTACGGGCCTTTTCGACTACACCGCAGTAATCACCCACCTCCACATAATAGTAGTCTTTGTCTTCAGAAACGACAAGGCCGTCGTATTTTGTGTTCCTCTGGTGGCTCTTGAGGAAGTCCTCCATATAGTGGTTGTGGAGTTTACAGTCACCATTTGAGAACTTGATCAGATCGTAGTACTCATCTTCAATGGCTGTATGCCAAAGGATAGGGCAGGAAAGCGTAACTTCCGACTTGTCCTTGAACTGAAACACCACCATAGGGTAGTCCTTGATTTCTTTGACGGAAGCATTAAAGAAGGTGTAACTTCTGCCATCAGATTTCAGTTGTTCGGCTTCAGAGAAATGAGGACGGAAGAAAATACGCTCCGGTTCATCTTTATAGTGATCAATCCGTACAAGGAGCACTGTCCCCACGACCTCGTATTCCGGATGCTTCTCTTTCAGGAACGGTGCAATATCCAGCCGGTCCTCATAACCGTCAACCGTAACGTATACGGTCTTCCCTCCGTCTTTCTTGTTGTAAATCCGCGAGATTGTGCCTTCGTATGTTTCTCCTTCTTTATGACTCTGCAGGAAATTGTATAAATCTGCCGAATCAAACTGAGGACGTCCGGTAGCATCATATCCCGACAAGATTACCTCGACGGCTTCTCCATCTTCATATCCGTTGAAGCCCTTCGGCGCAACTCTCGAAGCGAAGTCAAAGTCATCAAAGTGGATGATAATGTAGGATGTGCCATCATCGTGGTACTCACAATCACTGAAGATGTGTCCCTGCTCAAAACCACAAGCCATAAACTTCTCAAATGGAGAGAGCTCGCCGAATCGTTTGACGCGGCTGGCAATGGAAGAAAAAACTTCCACAGGGCTGACCATGCCGGGAATCGGTGCGTCTATATGGGAGTCGGGATTCTGAAGGGTAGGCAAGTGGCCGACAAGGATCAGTTTCTTCTTCGCTCTACTCAGAGAAACGTTTAGACGACGCAAATCGTCCAGGAATCCGACTTTCTTGTTTGAGCGACTTGAGAATGCGCGAACAAATGAGAAAACAACAATATCGAATTCACTTCCTTGTATAGAGTCAATCGTATAAACGCTATCCTTGAACCGAGTTTCCTTCAGCGCTTCACGAAGCTTCCTATATTGAGCTTTATAGGGCGTAATAATACCTACGGTTAGGCCTGGATTGGAATCAAGGGCTTCGCTGACATTAGGCAACACCTTCTCGCAAATATCCTTGACCTCACGCATGTTATAGACACTGCCATCCGGAGATTTTGTTTCTCGCGGATCGTTTTCCTCCGTAATGGTATGAACGTAAGTATCGATAAATGTAACTGGATCAGCATACCCTTCAACGGTGACGGTTTGTTTCTCCGTTCCTTCGCCAGAAAAAAGTTTTCCGGCATAGAACAGATCGGAAATATACTGACCGATCTGGGGATTCATCCTGAACTGATAATTCAGAGTCACCTTGTTTGCTTCAGGGAAGAATTGGTGGTCAAAGAAGTCGGAGAACAAAGATTTGTTCATCGCCTTTTCAATTTCTTGCTGACTATAATTCTGCGAATAGGCGTCATTTCTGACTTTCTCCCGATAATCGGCAATCTCTTCCCGGTCAAAGTAAGGAGGCAACTGTCTATGGTCGCCTACAAGAATGAACCGATCGCCCAACTGGAGCGGAACAATGGTCTCAGCCAAGTTTGCCTTGCCGGCTTCATCTACTATCACAGTGTCAAAATGAACGGCATCTTTGTCCCTCATAACAGGGTCCATACCGATTCCAATACATGTTCCCAGAATAACGTCTTTTTCCCTATAGACCTGAGCCTTAAGAAGGTCTGTGTCAAGGTTGCGGGTTTCACTCTTGAGCCGATCCAAAAGGAAGGTGATATTCTGCGGAGGTATATTGGAGATGACCTCTCTGTAGTCAATGACGTGATGATGCTTTTTCCTGAAATCCTTAGTCCTCTCAGGTGTTTTATATGTGAACGAATCTATAAGTGCGTCAAGCTCTTCTTTGGAGGCGCCCCTGCGGCAATTGCCTATTACCGCCATATTGTTCTTTAAGAACTGGGTGTAGGCTTCATCATCGAAGTTTCTTGCTGCAGCCGTTACTTCATCCTTATCGTCGAGAGCCAGCAAATCCATGTCCGGGCGCAACAGGTGCAGACGGTCGTAGATGTTTTTTACAGCCGCATGAGCCTGGCTACATACGAGAACCTTTTTTCCCTTGGAAACAAGCTGCTCGATGATTTCTACGATTATCGTCGTCTTACCAGTGCCCGGAGGGCCTTGAATCAGAAGAACGTTCTTGTTGCCGAGAGCCTTTCTTACCGCTTCAGATTGAGTATTGTCGCCGGCTGACGAGCGGAACAACGGATTGTGGAATTCAATGCCATCTGCCTTCTCCATATCCGGAGTCTCCAGACGATTGTTGATGAGGTCCTGATATATCTTTAACGAATCCCTTTTGATGAAATCCTCAATGGCGTTCATCTGGATCTGAATATGCTTAATATTTGCCCTCTTCTGCAATCTTATCCCAGAGTGAAGGAACTCCGTCAAATCGATATGGTCACGATCAAACCGGAGGACAAAATCTTCCCCTTCAGTGTCCAGCACACCTGTCAGTTGCTCTTCGCCGTTTTCATCTACAATCGCAACATGAAGCGCACCTGTATCTTCCTCGGTTTCTCCAATCAAAGAATCCACCTCATTTTCGAATAGTCTGAAACGAATGGAAGCTCTGTCTCCGATCCGAATTCCAGATGCTGTTCCAAGGCGCCCAGGAGCGATGAAGACGAAATCGTTTTCTTTTTCGAACTCCTTGTTCCTTTGGTACTTCAAGAAAGAAGACAAAATGCTGTAATCCTTGGCGCTAAGCAGAGTCTTTTCCCGAATCGCTTCATGAATACTCGGTATGATGCTGCTATTGAAGTCATATAGTTTCCCCAAGAAATCGATTACTTCTTCCGTATTGTAATCTGCTGGAATGGGGTCGTATTTCGTGACAAAGTGCAAATTGGAACCAGCAACTTTTAAGCGGGTTCTCTTATTGTACTTTTGAAGAATGTTCTTGGTGAAGTTAGTCTTGCTTGAATCAAAGTTATCGACCGTGAAGACATCATCACTGAATGCTTTCAGCTTCACAACAACTGTGGGGCTCTCCGTGAACAATGCGATAGACGGATTCTCTTCATCTTCTTGATTAACCGAGACCCAGAATGTGTGCTTGGTGAAATAGTCTGGCTCTTGTCTAAGAAAGTAGTGTAGCCGGCTAACCTCAGGAATACGGCAGTAGAGTTGTATGCCTGTTATCTGATCTGCCTTCTTGCGCTTGAGATCCGGATAACGAAGGAGAATCGAGCGAACTATGTCCAGGTCCTCCGGCGTGATAGCATCTAATTCCGGCTCGGTCAAGAAAGATTCAACGATAGGATCAATGTCATCGACAGCAACTTTTGGGGTGACGGCGATTGGCTTTACAAAACGGGCAAACTGGAATGGATTCTCCGGCTTTTCGACAAGCTGCAGTCGAATATTGCCGCGCTTGTCCATATCAGCCCCGTCTTCAAACTGGTTCTTGAGAACAAGACCGCGAATCTGCGTTCCGACGATTGCTACAATGAAATAGTTGTTCGATGTTCCTATCAAACGAACCGGGTATTTCGCGCCAGGTGCAACCGTTTCAAAGCCATCCAGGCCAGACAGATTGAAGCCGGATATTTCACAACTCAAGTAAGCGATATGTCTGTCCGGAGACGTCCCGACCAAACGACAATGGATAATGTCGCCAACACGAAAACGGCTATTGATGAGCGCTTCGGCGTTTGCGATGGCGATTGGCTGGCCTTTATACAGAATATCTTTGGGGAACAGAACACCGGCTTTGAAGCCATCAAATCCATCGGTAATGATGCGATGAGGGCGATTGATGGCCTTAATCTTTACACGTTTGGCATACTCCTTTTGCGGAGCAATAGGAATCGTTGAATTCTCCGGTTTAGGAGAAGGTTTTCGTGTGCGCTGCGTGGAGATGGGCTGATGCTTCTTTTCCGGAGCCACAACTTTCTTTTTGCCCTTATTATCACCCACAATGGTGGAAATCCTGACGGCCGTCTTAGATGCAGCCTCAGCCATTTCCTTGTCGTGTCCAAACTTCTTGTGAAGTGCGGGCAAGACGGTATCTGGGACTTTGGCATTCGGGTGCTCTTCAACCCAGACTCCTTGCGTACGCAAAAAGCTGACGAGTGTGTCCAGTCCAATATTGAACTGTCTCATCAGTTTATTGACTCGTATTTCTGCCATAAGTGTTGGATCTTCGAATATGCTTTAATTCTTGTTTTCGGTGCGAAGGTAAGGTTATTTAGTGCAGCCAGCCTGCACATCAAAATAGTTCGCAAAAGCACTTTGAACCTTTTCGCGTATCCGATTGCGGTAAGATTCCGGCTCCAGCACTTCTACATCAGTACCAAAAGAGAGTATTAGAGCATCGGTCTCGTTGTTTGGGATGAGTTTGAGTATTATGATTCCGGATGCAGGATCTGTGCATACCTGAGACTTGTGAAGGGGCTTTGTGAGGACATACTGGAGGCGAGATGGTGTGAATCTCAGTTTGATAGTTTCCAACGGTGCATCGGGAATGGTTACTCCGATTACGTTGTCGAAATAAGAGTCAAAGTCCGTCTCTGAATTCTCTATATAGGGGATGTGTACTGGCTCCAAGTCATCAATGCGGTCGAGAGGAATTGTAGAAAGGTCATTAAATTCAGGGTTGAAGCCGATCAAGAACCAGCGGTTATTGTATTGCTTGATATAATATGGATGAATGGTCCAGACAAAAGCAGTTTCGTCAAATTTGCGGTAGTCAACTTTGAGGGGCTGCTGGCCGATAACGGCGTCAAAAATATCCTTCAGCCAATCAATGCCGGAATACCCGGTGTTATCCTCATAGTCGATTATATTGCCCACCGAAGTCTTGATGGTGAGTTTGTCTTCCAATTTGCTGACCAAAGAATCCATCCAGGCAAAAGAAGGGAGGCCCTTGAAGCGTTGGAGGGTCTGGATGTTCTCCTTGAGGGTGCGAAGATCCTCTTCGTTAAACCCTTTGGTGAAGAGAGAAAAATCTTCCTTATCATAGCGGTAGTATTTCTTCCTGCCGTCATTGAGCCGGAGGATTTCCACGCCGTATTCACCGACGATACTGTCCAAATCATTCAGGTCATCGAAAAAGGTGCGACGGCTAATGCCGGCATCGTCAGTACCATAGCGCTCGGCCAAGGCCTCGTTGCATTTCTTAATAAGGTCTTCGGCGTAATATTTACGCATTTTACTGCTGAAACAGGCGTCTAGTATCCGATATCGGGTAAGGGCGTGTTTATTTCCGGCCATGGGGCATTCTGCTTTAATAGACAAATTTACGAAAATAAAGCGAGATAACGATAAGAAAACATAGATAAAGTGCAAACAGTCTGCACTGTATTTCGGAAACGCTTTGTGTGTAAAGAAATCTTCCATCAATTGATGGAACTGATGGAAGTGAGGAAATGATGGAAAAACAGTCCGGATTCATCATTCTGACATAATCGTGCTGGGCCAATCGAAAAATATCCGTAAATTTGCCATAATTATGGATGATGACCGATGGCCACTGAGTCTGTTCATATCACCCCGAACGCCGGAGAGAAGCCCTCACAATTTGCGGAGAGGGTTGGCAGAGGGTATGCGGACGCCTCTGTCCAGAAGGATAAGAAGCATAAGGGACAGTTCTTCACGCCACTCGCCATTTCCCAGTTTATGGGCAATTTGGCCACGCCATGCAGAAAGAAGTCTGTGTCTGTCCTGGATCCAGGTTGCGGACTGTCCATCCTTTCTTGTGCATTGATTGAGCATCTCGCTCAGGAGGACGCGCCGGAGCATATCTCCCTGACGCTTTATGAGACCGACAAGAACGTCGTGCCGCTTACCAAAGAGGTGCTATCGTATCTGAAGATATGGTGTGGAGAAAAAAGGGTGGCGCTTGATTACCATTTGAACGAGTCAGACTTCGTCTTGGATAAATGTGAGTGCCTGGACGGCGATGATACCATCTTTGGAGAGATGAATGCCGGAGAGAAGTATGATTATATCATCTCGAATCCGCCTTACTTCAAGCTTGCCAAGGACGATGTACATACGCGGTCGTGCGCCAGTATCGTGGATGGGCAGACCAATATCTACGCTCTTTTTATGGCCATCTGCGCCAAGATGCTGGAAGAAGATGGGCAGATGATATTCATCACCCCTAGAAGTTTTGCTTCCGGCAGGTATTTCCAGTCTTTCCGCGACTTCCTTTTCCGCCACGTTCATATCGACCTAATTCACTTGTTCAATACCAGGAAGGATACTTTCTCCAAGGATGAAGTTCTTCAGGAACTGGTCATTATGCGGATGCACCCGGCGCACGAAGTCTCTACCATCACGGTTTCATTCAGTCAGGGCATCCGGGATCTTGGAGAGCCCTATCAGAAGGATTATGCTGCAACAAATATAGTGGATGTGACCAGTGTCGAGAAGATTGTCTATCTGCCGGTTGACGGACGCGATGAGGCAATCTTGAGTCTGTTCCGTTCTTGGGATGGCAATATGGAGAAGTATGGAATCAAGATATCCACGGGGCCTGTGGTAGCATTCCGGGCGTACGATTCTATTGTCAGCGACCCCGCCGAGGATACGGTGCCTCTCTACTGGCTGCATAATGTTGTGAAGATGCTGTGTGATCATCCGGTGCAGAAGAAAGACAAGGGGCAGTATATCAAGGTCTCTCCGGAAACGAAGGCAGCTCTGCTTCCCAATAAGAATTATGTGCTGCTGAGGCGTTTCAGTTCCAAAGATGACAGCAGCCGACTGGTCGCAGCTCCTTACTTCGGCAATATGTCTCAGTATGAAGCAGTTGGAATTGAGAACAAATTGAACTATATTTACAGGCCGAAAGGTCACCTCCGCAGAGACGAAGTTATGGGGCTTACTGCTCTTTTGGACAGTGAGATGTTTGATGCGTATTTCCGTACTTTCAACGGAAACATCAATGTGAGTGCGACGGAGCTTAGGATGATGCCCCTTCCTCCGATTGAAACGATACGGGAGATAGGAAAAAAGATTATTTTGAGAAACAATTATTCCATTGACTATATCAATGATTTAGTCCTGGATTATTTTAAGATTCAGTAGCTATGAGCAAAATTACGGAGGCACAAGAGATTTTGAAGGCATTAGGATTGCCGGCTGCGCAGCAGAATGAAATGTCTGCGCTGACTTTGCTGGCCCTTTGCAGTATTAAGGAGGATACGCCTTGGGCAGATGCCACACGTACCAGCCAGCGTATTACGAAAGAGATAATGGCTTTTGTAAATGAGAACTACAAAGCTGACGCCCCATACGCACCCAATACCCGAGAGACGTTCCGCCGTCAGGTGCTCCACCAGTTTATTCAAGCAGGAGTTGCCAACTACAATCCCGATGATCCTACGCTACCGGTGAATAGCCCGAAAGCGCATTACGCCATTACACAAGAAGCACTTGAAGTTGCTCAGTCGTATGGCACAAAGAATTGGGATAGCCGTACGCAACAGTTTGCCGTAGAGTATGAAATATTACGCGACAGATATGCTGCTGAACGTGACATGCACCGCATTCCTCTTGTTATCGAGGGGAATGAGTACTATCTATCTCCCGGTGCTCACAATGAGGTCCAGGCGGCAGTCGTTGAGGAATTCGCTCCCAGGTTTGCTCCCGGCGGGAAGCTGCTCTATATCGGCGATACCGAGGATAAAGACCTATATGTGAATCCCGCCGGACTGGAAGCGCTTAATCTCCCCATCACAGAGCATTCAAAGCTTCCGGATATCGTCATCAGCGATGACAAACGAGAGTGGCTGTTCTTGGTTGAGGTCGTAACCTCTCACGGACCGGTATCGGCGAAACGTGTGGTTGAGCTGGAAGAGTTCACCAAGGATTGCCCCTACGGAATTGTGTATGTGACGGCTTTTCCCAATGCAAAAGAGTTCAAAAAGCATGTGGACGATATCGCCTGGGAAACTGAGGTGTGGCTTTCGGATACGCCTGACCATATGATTCACTTCAACGGTGACCGATTCATCGGACCGAGAAAGTAGATCTTTTACTAGTCAATTACGTAAAAGGCTTGTGGCGTCATCCGCAAGCCTTTCGTAGTTTTGCTGGGCCTATTGTTCAACCATTTACATAATCGATTATCCCCCTGACGTGTAGGTCGATGATGGTCTGGCGGCCGGGGGCGGATTCGAGGAAGGCGAGGTCATCGGCATTGTCATGGAAAAGGTTCTCGCTGAGTGCAGCGGCGCATAGGGTGTTCTTCAGGATGTAGAAGTCGGATTCCCAGTCCGGATCTCCGTCTGAGTAGTCTTTCCTAATCTTATGACCGGGAAGGTGGAGGGAGGCGGCTTCATAGAGGCAGGTGGCAAGACGGTCGCCGGCAGTCTGGCCACGAGAGGTGTAGCAGCACCAGCCACGGGCGGTCATCCACTGCCTACCGTTGCCGGCGGCGTTGGTGTGGATGGAGATCAGGCAGACATTCTTCTTGCCCAGCTGACGGCACCAGGTGTTGGCACGCTCGACGCGGGTACGGAGGGAGACGTCGTAGTCTTCGGGGACGAGGAGGTCGGCATCGTAGCCGGCGTATTTCAATTGCCGGACGATGGCGGCGGCGATTTGCCGGGTGTAGCTCCATTCGTGGTAACGGCGGTCCGGGGAGCATTTGCCGGGGGTGTTGGAGCCGTGGCCGTTGTCGATCAATATTTTCATGTGCGGGTTGTTTAGATTCTTCACTTCGTTCAGAATAACAGGGTTAGGTGGTCTTTTCGTAGTAGCCTTGTTTGATGCGGTGGAGGAGGCCGTTTTTGCACCAGGCGCTGATGTAGCGCTCGGCGGTGGGCTGGGTGATGCCGAGCCGGCCGGCGAGCTGGAGGAAGGCCTGGGTGGAGAAGGTGGCCGGGAGGGATGAGAGGAACTGCTGCTGGCGGTCGGAGCGTTCTGCGGCGGGCTTGCCAAGGTCGGCGCTGGAGAGTTCGCGATAGACGCGGACGGTGTGCCTGATGAGCGCCCGGGCGATGGCCATTGCGCTCCTGAAGTCTTCGTCGTCACAGATGAGGGTGGTGACGACTTCGCCGGTGTCGTGGAGGCGGAGGGCGCTCAGGACCATCGCGAGACGGAAGGTGATGAGGCCGAGGCGCCGGACGCTGCCGATGATGTCTTCGCCGAAGAGGTAGTAGTACTGCTCCTGGGTGCTGCGGTAGTAGTCGTGGAAGGCGCTCTGCTGGCCGGGGGGTCAGGGAAAACTCCAGTTCCGGCTGCATCTCCAGGCGCTGGTAGAGTTCGAGGAAGCCGTAGCCGATGTCGTCGAAGATTTCTTCCAGGGTGGTGTTGCTGGTGCGGGCGAAAACGTCAATCCATTCCAGGCGGAAGTTGAGGTAGTAGAAGATGAAGCGGCTGAACAGGCCGTTCTCCGCATCCGGGATGAGGGCGGAGATCTGTCGCGGTGTTCCGGAGAGGACGGCGGAGAGGCGCGGCCGCAGGAGTTCTACAAATTCCCTGTCTTTTCGCCGGGTGTAGGAGATGGGCTCGTGGTGGAAGGCCTTCCGGAAGCCGTCGGAGTAGTTGCCGTAGTCGGAGGCGAAGACGTTGGCCAGGGTGTCTCCTTCGGTTTCGAACATCAGGCCACCTCCTCCGTTGTCGGAGAGGATCTGATAGACGGATGTGGAGCTGGAGTTGGCTGGAATAATGAGCATCCGCAGGGGCGGCTCTTCGGGCGGTTCCAGGTCCGGATTCTTTTTCTTTGCCTGGTCGAAACGGGCCTTCTGGACGCGGTATTCGTCCATATCGTCCCGGTAGAGCTGGCGGAGCTGGTCATGGATGGGCTGTGCGAGACGTCTGCAGAGGGAGAGCCTGCCTTTACCGGCGGAGGCCGTGGCCGTGACGTAGAGGAAGAGGTTGGGATAGACTTTCTTGTTGTCATAGACGCCATAGACTTTGACCAGGCAGGCGGACCAGGTGACGAGGGCTCCCAGGATGAGGACGTCGGCGTCTTCGTCGGAGCGGGCATTGCGGGCCACTTCGTCAAGGAGCCCCGGGAGGTGGCCGTAGAGTTCCCGGGAGAAGGTGGGCATTGATTCCGGGGCGGCAATTTCCATCATTCCATTAGTTCCATCATTTCCATCAGGTGATGGAAAGTCCTGCTGCGGTTTTTCGGCCGGGAAGCTGACGGACACGCCGTTCTCTTTGGCCAGGTGGAAGAGGGCGCGGATGGTGATGCCGTGGCCCCGGGCGCGCATGCATTTGTCGTACTGGGCGTCACATTCCTGCTCCGAGTAGCCGGGATAGAAGCGGCTGAGGCGGTGGTAGTAGCTGCGGCCGTTTTCTCCCAGGGCGTCGGTAAGGGCGAAGCCGAGGTCCCGCCAATGGTCGTAGCCTGCGGTGATGTCCGTGCCGGTCGCCTCGATGCGGGCGGTGAGGCGTTCAATCAGGTCGTCGAGCGTGGCGGAGTAGGACGGATAGGCAGCGGCCGGCCGGGCAGGCTGCTTGGTTTGCTCTGTCTTCGGGGGCGCCGGTGCTGCCGGTCCCGGATCCTTCCAGTCTTCGGGGTTGAATTTCTTTTTGCTCATAGGGCGCGGCTGTAATCGGGGTTGAGGTAGGCCTGCGGATCGTGCGGGAGGAAGCAGGCTCGGCAGACGTCTTTGCCTGACTGGTCCACGGGGATGCCGTAGGTCTGGACGACGTAGGCGGAGACGGAGCGGAAGAAGGCGGTGTGGCTGCACTCGGTGAGGTCCGTGGGGATGATCCATTTGAGGCCGTCGCCGGAGGGGCTTCGGAAGAGCAGCATCGTCTCGAAGTATTCGTCCTGCAGGAGTTTCCGGAAGAGTTCCTCAACGTCCGGGAGGTGGTCGAAATTCAGGCACAGGAGGCCGGAGAGGTTGAGGAGTTTGTCTTCCCTGCGGACGGAAAAGGTGCCGGAGAAGGTGCAGTAGTCGAATTTCTCGGCTTTGAACATCCTGGCTCGTTTGGGGTCGCGGATGAGACGGAGCTCCTCGGTGCGGCGGCGGGCGTATCGGCCGGTGATGTAGCGCCAGGTGTCGAGGAGGGAGATCTGCTTGTAGGGCGTGACGTTGCGGACCGGTGCCTTGAAGAAGGAGAAGTGCGGCTGCGCGATGAGCGGGGTCTGGAAGAGGACGCCGCCGGGCTGCTCTTCTCCAAGGTGGAGGTGAAGTTCGTCGTTGAGGATCTGCAGGAGTTCGTCGCCGGATTTCTTATAGAAGAGTTCGGCAAAGTCCAGGAAGGTGCCGTCGGGGATGTGCCCGGAGGCGTCGTGGTGCCTGGCGATGCGGCTGCTCAGCCGGGCGTCGGGATCGACTTTCTCCATCCGGACGTGGAGGCTTGGGGCGGAGTTGTCCCAGGGGTTGCGGTTCCAGCCGCAGTCGTCACCGGATACCCGCATCAGGAAGTCGGACGGGTAGAACTGCCGAAGGATGTGGGAATATACATCGGATCCGTAGAGCGTCTTGGCGATGACGTTCTCTTTGGTGAGTCGGCGGTCCATGGGTCAGCGGCGTTTCCTCGCGCCGGGCCGGTTGTTGGCAACGTAGGCCTGGGCGATTTCGGTGATGTTGTCGGGGTTGACGGGACGGCCGTCGGTGTTCCAGCGGATGATGGCGCGCTTGACGAAGAAGAGGCGCTTGCCGCGCTTGATGTAGGGAATCTTTTCTTCGGATACCCAGCCGTAGATGGTCTGGACGGCGGGCTTTTCGGGAAGGAAGGCAGACAGTTCCTCAACGGTCATTTCGTAGTCCGGGGCGAGGTCCTCAGGCTTGAGCCGCTTGAGGAAGCCCCAGAGGGCTCCAAGGTAGTAGAGCATCCGGGCTGCCGTGAGCGGCAGCTGTTCTTCGGGAATGGGTTGGAGGGCAGCATAGCCCTCTTCAAACTGTTCATCAAGGGTGCGTGCCATTTCGGCTTCACGGATGACGGACTCGTCCAGGACGAGATCGGTTGGTTTCTTTTTGGGCATAACTTGACTGTTTGTGTCGCTGCCCTTTTTGTCCCGTGGCGCCTGTGGGGATAAAAAAGCCAGCGACGGTTGTTTCGCTGGCAAATGTAGAGGGGGCCTATGCCGCCCGGGCTGGGTTCGGGATGCCCGGAGGCAGCCCAAATGTTATATTTTCTTATCGTTGTCTATCTTTCGGGCGATGGCCGGGAAAAGTTCCTGGACTTCCGCTTTGACGGTGCCGAGGTCTTTCTGTACCTGCTTGTTCTCGAAATCGAAGTCGAGTTTCTTGCGCAGGGTCTCTTCGCTGTAGCCGGTGATGAAACTCAGGAGGCGGGCCTAGGCTGACTTGTCGGAGTTGGTGAAGTCGATGCCGAGTTCGTTGAAGAGGTAGTAGAAGAGGATGCCGATCTGCCGGCCGGTGGCTTGCCTGGTCGCGCCGGGCTGGCCGGACGGTATGGCGTGGGTGTTTCCGGCGTCGTTCCCGGCCTGTTCGGCCTTGGTTTCGGCAACCAGGACGTCGTACCGGGCGGTCAGGATGCCTCCGAGGATGTCTTTGAGGCTCTCCCGTTCGCCGAGGAAGGTCTGGATGAGTGCGTCCAGGAAGCGGAGCCGTTCTGCGGCAGGCTTGCTCTCCAGGGCGCGGTCCACGGACTCGAGTACGGAGTGCGCGATGGCGTAGTTGGTGAGCATCATCCGGGGTGTGGGCGGCATCGGTTCCTTCAGCTGCCGGAGCGGCGGGATGGAGGCGATGAAGGTGTCTGCAAAGAGATAGTCATCGGCGTGGAGCAGGAGCCAGTCTTTGTATTGACGGAGCTGATCTTCATTCAATGCGCCGGAGGCTTCTGCAAGGTATTGGACGGCGGCGATGACGGCGCAGCGCTGGGCGCCGGTATGGGGGCAGCAGTACGATATGGACTTCGAGCGTCTGCAGACCGTCCCGATGAAAGATTATATGAATATGATCGGCCTCAAGACGAGCGTGCTCATTGCCTGTGCGGCCAAGATGGGAGCCATCATAGCGGGTGCTCCGGAAAAGGATCTCGACTGCCTCTACGACTATGGCTACAACCTCGGGCTGGCCTTCCAGGTGGCTGACGACTATCTGGACGCCTACGGTGACGTGAAGGTCTTCGGAAAACCTATCGGTGGGGACATCCTCAACGAGAAGAAGAGCTGGCTGACCGTCAGGGCTTTCGAGAAGGCTGACGAAAAGGTCAAGGCGGAGCTTCTGGAGGCCATGTCCATGAAGGCGGAGACTGACGGAGAGAAAGCCTCCAAAATCGGCAGGGTAAAAGACATCTACAACACCCTTGAAGTCGGAGAGGACGCCAGGAAAGCAATCGTTGAACTCACCGAAAAGGCACTCGGATGCGTCTCAAACATCTGCGATGGAGAACGTCTCGGCATTCTCAAGGATTTCGCCGACCGTCTTGTCGGACGTACCAAATAATTGAATCCATTCTTAGGGAAGGTCAAGGCTCAGGGACCACAAGCTCAGTGACTGGGGAGAAGTGTAAAGTTTTTGACACCCTGCTGTAAATCAGTCGTTTATAGGGTGCGTGGTACAAATGTGATACAGCTAATAGAGCGGTTTTCGTAATGAAATCCGAGCAAAAATAAATGTGTTTGGGGCCGAAAAAAATTCAAAAAACTTCAATTTTTTTGTCCGGTCCGTCAAATAGCATAAGAAAACCCTCCGGAATCTCACGACTGCGGAGGGTAAAAAGTTTAGGTTTGGCGGAAACGCCAGAGAGAGTTTCGACTACGGCTCACCGCCACCGGCCGCGGCAGCGGCCCACTTGACTTCTGCCAGCATGGTGCCGGACTTCTCGTCGGTGCTGGAGTTGACGTAGTAGTAGCGGAAGAAGATCTTCGGGGCCGCAGCGCTGGGGGCGCCGTACTTGGCCACGTAGTCCGCACGGATGTCGATGGCATCGGCGGTGGGCTCTTCCACGAGCTTGATGCCGGATGCCTTGGCATGGGCGCGAGTCACACCGTTGGACTGACCTTCGGTGGCCTCGATGACCAGGTAGATACCGCCGTTGTCGGCGAGGGCCTGGTCCAGCTTGAAGGTGAAGGTCTCACCCTGGCAGACGATGGTGGCGCTGGAGGGGTTCTCCACACCGACGAGCTCGGGAGGAGTCACGGAGGGCTGGCCACCGCAGGCGACGATCCAGTAGTTGAGACGGGTGAACAGGTTGGCGCCGCTGATCTTGGCCTTGGAGCCCAGGACGCTGCCGCTCATCTCCTCGAAGGCGATGGAAGGAATGTACTTCATTAGCGTTTAAGTTTTAGGAAGTTGTTGAATAAAAGGGATAACAGATATAGTATTGCAATGACTATCAGATAAAGAATGCCTATTCCTAGTACTTTGTAACACTTAAAAGTTCAATATAGGATAGAGGTGCTTCAGCTTGGTGCGAGCATCGGCAGTCTTGAACTGCCAGTTCACACTCTTCTGACCGTCGTTTCGCTCGGTATGCCAAGACGAAAGTTCCTCGTTAAGTTTTTCGACACTGTTTATGCGCCTTTTTGCCAGACATTGGTTCCCGAGAGCAGCGAGTTCAGTCTCAGCTATGTCAAGCCAGCTGCCGTGCTTTGGCGTGTGGTGTATTTCAAGACGCTTTGCCAAGCGGAGAGCCTCCGCCGGTTCAAACGCCTCGTAAAGGGATGCGATATTGTGAGTATTGAGATTGTCACATACAAGTACGACCTGCTCGACATCTGGGTATCTCTCGTCAAGCAGCCACTAGATGCGTTCTGCCCAGTCAGTTCTGGTTCTCTGCCGCTTTGCTACAGCCTCACGCCATCCGGCCAGGGGTTCAGTGAAAAGGAAGATGCTGCAGGTGCCATTCCTCACATATTCGTTGTCCTCGTATCGTACACCTGTACTGTTGGAAGTAAAGCCATCCCTTGCTTCTGCCAGAAGCTGAGCAGGTTTCTCGTCCATACATACGACAGGGTGTTTGGCATCATATGGACGGCTGTACACCTCAAGGACGTCCTCCATCGCCGCGACGAAAGCCGCGTTATGGCTGGCTGGTATGCACCAGCACTTCTTCAGATGAGGCTTGTACTCGTTTTTTTAGAATGCGGCCGACCTGCGTATGAGATATAGATTCTATATACCCCAGTTTGACCGACCTGTCGGCAAGAAGACGAAGCGTCCACTTGGCATATCCCTTGGGAGGATCTCCGCAGGCGAGAGCTATGATATGAGCCTCGATGTCTCCGGTAACCTTGGCCTCTACTGGCGGCGTCTCCCGTTTCTTTCGCTGAATGGTTGCGTCGAGTCCCTTCTCCCCATAACGAGTCCTGACGTTCTGGACTGTAGTGGCAGACGTGTTGAAGGCTATGGCAGCCTCTTGCACAGTCATAGGCTGTTTCCCATTCCTGTCTACCGCGAGAAGGATGTTGGCTCTCAGGATGGTTCGCGCCGGCATATTGCCGGACTTCACAATCTTGGTCAGCTGTTTGCGCTCCTCTGCAGACAAGCTCACCTCGTACTTCTGAATAGGCATAATCGTATCGTGCTGTATGTGATACAACAAAGATACAATTATTTTTAGTTTTATGCAATATTTAGATGTTACAATATACTAGTACAACGTCAAGAATCCAACTGGAGAATTCGGCCAAACCTGTACAAACCTCGATTGGATTCGGCAGCTCTCCGGAATACTTTATAGAATTGCTTATTTCGACATCCTCTTTATAAGGGTTATTAAGGTATCCGGGGAGTTCATATCTGTATGAAGGGAAGTAGGTTAGCAAATTCTTAGCGAAAGCATCTTTAATAGCTTTGTCTGTATCATCGCAAGAGAACAATTTGACTGTATGGCTTGATTGTAAACCATTCTTGATCTTTCCGTACTCTACCTTTGTCTCGTATTTCACCAAGTCATTGTACTCAGCTTCAGTAAGCTGCCCACGAACATCAATGTAATCAATTGTCCTTTCTTCAATCTTGAAACGTATATATACAATGGACGGTTTACCTGGATCAATAGTATGAAATGAAGATGAGAGCCTATAATACTTGTACTCCTAACCTTCAAATGATCCTCGGTAATTGGGCTTAGCCATCTCATAAAAAGCATCAACAATATATGAGAGGATGGTCGTTTTCCCCCTGCCATTAATACCACATAAAACGTTTACTCCTTCTTTGAATGAAATCTCAAGATTATCCTTAAAAGGA
>OLFV01001549.1_pt1 | contig 21150 bp, 19 predicted proteins | sample 1605551 | NCBI WGS metagenome assembly OLFV01 (sample SAMEA3888922, study PRJEB22519) | human gut metagenome | biome: human gut; feature: human-associated habitat; material: faeces | place: Denmark | collected 2011
CAGTTCATTATGAGACAGCACATCTCAAACGCTCTTAATTCTCCGGCTCGATCAGTCCGTAGGTGTTGCCTTTTCTCTTATATACCACATTGACATCTTCCGTCTCTGCATTGATGAATACGAAGAAGTCATGTCCCAGCAGTTCCATCTGCACACATGCATCTTCTGGATACATCGGCTTCATGGAGAACTTCTTGGTACGGATGATCTTGATCTCCTCATCCTCGTCTGCGGCTCCATCCAGGAATTCCTGCTTAAATACAGCGGATGCATTCTGCTGCTTTGTCACCAGCTTGGTTCTGTATTTCTTAAGCTGACGCTCAATCACTTCCTCCACAAGATCAATGGATACATACATATCGTTGCTTACCTGCTCGGAGCGGATATAATTTCCTTTTGCCGGGATTGTAACCTCGGCTTTCTGTCTCTCCTTCTCCACGCTCAGCGTCACATATACATCGGTATCCGGTGTAAAATACTTCTCAAGCTTGTTCAGCTTGTCCTCTACTGCTGCCTTCAGCCCCTCTGTTAATTCGATGTTTCTTCCTGTGATCTTAATTCTCATGATGTCCAACCCCTTTGCCGTTTATTTGATACAAGATATATCATGGTTATATTATAACATATTTTGGCTTTATAGCAAGAAAATTTATGCATTTTTCATAATTTTTTCTGAAAATTCATCAACCAAGCGTCAGTGCGAGATAACCGTCGCCCGCAACCGGCAGATCTGCCATCGTCTCCGGCAGCCAGATCATGCCCCGCTCCCGTCCGTACGATGCTGCGCTGGTTCCCGTCTCTTCCATAAGCTGCGGAAGCACCTGTGAGAGAGCGTCGTCCGACAGCGTTGTCTCCAGTATCACGAGCTCTTTTTCCCGGATATCATACATCAGAATATCCCTGTCATCTTCCTGCTCATTCCGTGTGTTTTTATCCTCACAGCTGACTGCCGCCGTACCGCCGCCGCAGCTTGCCGCGAGTTCCATCGCATAGGAAACCGCATCCACATCCCAGTGTACATACCCTTCCTTCGCGCACTTTTCATCCCGGATCCGTACATACTCCTCCGGTGTGACAGGCTCCATGCATGCAACCGGCTCCGTGTCCTTTACCTCGAGCGCCGTAATGTCACTGCCGCTCACATTTTTGCGTTCTCCCTGGAATGCATTCTTAAATCCCAGATTTTCATAGTAACGGATCAGCGACTCCTCGGCCGGCGACAGAATGAGCGGCACCTGATATTTTTCTTCTGCAAAGCGCAGAATCTGTTCCGCAAGCTTCTGTCCCCGGTATTCCGGCAGTGTCGCAACCGCATACACATAGCGCGCGTCCACATACGCTCCGTTGCACAGGTACTGCACCGGCAGAAAACTTGCCATCGCTACCGGTCTTCCATCCCGGAAAATCACGAGCATATTCTCTCTCGTCATTCGGTGCTTCAGATAAAACTGAATATAATCTTCCTCGTCGCCAAAGCATTTCTGCCAGATTTCCTGAATATACGGCGCATCCCGCTCGGGGTCCGCATAGACCACCCCGCTCTCCTCCAGTTCGTATTTTGGAAGGAGAATATCCGGATAATAGGAAAGCTTTGCCTTTCTAAGTCCGGGATCGCCGGTGTCCTCCTCGCGGTTGACATACGCATACCCCTCACATTCATGCAGGACAAACTGCTGGTTGATCATCGGATACGCTCCCTGAAGATCCGGATACGCCTTTTCAAAATGCACAACAAACGTCTCCGAATTCAGCCGCTCCCCGATTGAAAACGCGACGATCTGCCCGTCTCTCCGGAGCACTCCGCCGACAAGTCCAAGCTCCTGCATATGGTCGAACGCCTCATGGAGTACCGAGATCTCCTGGTTCATCTCCTCATTCCACTTTTCCTCGCGCATGTGAATCCACGTATACGTCATCGTGCGGCATTCTTCTACATTCTCAGCGGTCATCGGCTCATAAGACCAGTCTCCCGAATCTTTAAAGCGGGCAATGTGATTGCGCTTTCCGTGCAGTTTCTTGCCGGCAAGCGTCGCAAGCTTCTCTCTTGTATAGATATAGTCATAGTCGTTCCGGTCTCCCTCGATTAAGAATCTTCCCGGGAACCACTCGAGCATCTGCGCGCGGTCCTGCTCGCTGGCAGGCGCTATCAACAGCTGGATTCCCTCCTCATGGCAGATCGCAAGCAGCTCCTCCACCGCCGCTTTTTTGTCGCCGTTTCCGACCGGAAATGAAAAGCAGTGAATCTCTCCATCTATAAACCGAACTACCAGGCAGCCGTGAAGCTCCGCCACTCTGACCTGATAGACATTTCTCCACATAAAATTATTTGCAAACGAGTATTCGCAGGCATTCCGGTCATCCTCCGCGAACTTCTGATCCATCCATGCCTTATCCTGCAGTGTTATCTCGTGAAATACTGTTTCTTCTGGTTTCATAAATACCTCAATTCTAAATTTTTAAAAGGCAAAAAAGAACCGCCAACCTGTGTTGACGGTTCTTTCTCTCAGCCCTTCATCAAGAACTTAATAATTTTCTCTGTATCTTCCGGCTCGTAAGCTACAATTTCAAGTTCTGGGATCTCTACATCAGATTTTAATAAGCTTGTCAGAGAAACATACTGGCAAAGTTTTGATTTGAGGTTTAATCTGTCTCCCTCACCTGTGATCAATTCTACTTTTCCGGCACAGGAATCAATTACTTTAAAAAATCCGTCAACATCTTTGATATTCTTGATTTTCATATCTTTTCATCCTTTCTTCTTTTGAACTATATACCTGCTTCTTATTAAATCGCAAAAACAGAAATCTGTAAATACTTTTCCAAAAAATCTTTTACATAAAACTTAGTCTTCCTGAGAAAGGCCTCCTTTTTTCGAACGTGTCTTGCTGTAAACCAAAAGCAGTAAACTGCCGATCACACCTGCTGAGATTGCATTGGTGATCATGGCAATCACACCCTGCGTAAACACGTAGATTGCCGGCTGGCTGTAGATCACGATATCTAAACAGAAAGCAGGACCTTGGGGTTACTATAAACCCTTGATCCTGCTTTTTTAATTTTCACTGTCCCTTTTTATTCACTAATAATTATTTGCTACCACTGGTGCACCACCAAGAATAATAGTTGTATTGGCAATACACATCATGGTGATGATGATTGCACTGATAATTGGCATTATATATGGATTTTTTGTTTTCTTATATATGATTCTGTCCAAAATCGGGTTAACAAATAAAAATACTATCATAGGATATAACCAGATACCTCCGATTCTGTCTCCCTCGGTTTTATACCAGGTCAATGCACCTGTCACAAAGAATGGTATATATTGAACAAGCCAATATAAAACAGGTCCAGCAATGTTGAACAAAGCTGTTACAACCGTGTTTTTCCTGCCACAAATTGTATTACGGTTATAACAGCAGGAAACTATCGACAGCATAATGTAATAAAACATAAATAATGGAATATATCTCAATCCAATCAGCACTTTATCGGCATCAAATGCTTTTAGTGTTAATACCCACAATCTGAAATCTGTCTTAAAGAAATAATCTGCAAAGAATAAAATTCCAAAAGCCAGCGTTACTGTTAAAATTGAAAGATAGATTGTTTTTACCAATTTACCCTTTTCCATCATAATTCCGGCTGCTTTTGCATTTATCCGGTTGTTTCCTGCAATCTTATTTGAAATAAGTATGACTGCCCCTAGGAATAGCCCGTTTAAAACACTCCATACACCTGACAGCAATGGACCTGCTGCAGGCCACACAGGATTTGCCTTTGAATATATGGTAATGATCATCAAGCGGTAACTTAATGCTGAAAACAATGCCCCTGCAACCATAGAAATCCAAAACCAGTTTTTCTGTCTCGGCTCAGTTATAACAACCGGCTTGACATCTGTAGATGCCTTAAGACATCCAAAATATGCAGTATTTTCAACAAGTGTTAATACAAATGCAACAACAAACATCATAATACCAACAAGCCCCAAAACATTAAAAAATTGTTTTGCCTGCCATACCTGATTTGACGCAATTATTTCATGAGGTGCTCCAAATGATTTTTCAAAAAAATCAATACCATGCTCTACACTTGTTTTCGAAAAATGTACCCATGGATGTGTTCCACCTACTTGATAAATAACTCTGAATGCCCCATCTTTTTCATAATACTTTCCAGACTCAACATCAGACATTCCATCTGATCCATTATTGAAATTTACAAAATTCTTTGCATCCGGGGTCGTCAGAAATATTCTCGGTACAGCTTCATTTCCATTTTCATCTGTTGTCCAAAAAAAGAATTCATCATATTTATCTGCAATAATTCCTACATTTCTTGTTCCAAAATCTGCACTATGATCTACACCTGTGTCATCACACCATGTAGATGCCTGAAATAGAACAGCTGATACAATTGGATTTTCCCTCTCATTATCAATTGCAATTTCCATGTCACAGGCAGCTCCACCACTTGAATGTCCTGTAATTCCAATCTTGCCTTTATCTACGTATGGCAATGAAGCAGCAAGTGCCACTGCTGCGTCAATTCCAACTGCAGATGAATAAACTTCATCTGCCGCAGTAATTTCTGTATCTCCATGTCCATGCATATCTACCGCAATAACAGTATATCCCCGACGTGCATATTCTATAGAATATAAATCCTGCATTTCCTTATTATTAAACCACCCTTCAACAGTAACAATAGCCGGCGACTTATTTTCTTCCGTTGCAGACTTTGGTTTATATAACAGCGCACTTACTTCATGACCTGTTGAATCCACAAGGCGTAGTTCAGATACTTTTACCCTTCCACCAGAACTTTGTATGACAGAAGATACTGCCATACTGACAAAGCACAAAATCAATGATATGACTAACCACGTTTTTGCTGTTAATTTTTTTCCCATAACACAATCTCCTTTACATCTGGCGAATGACGTTTGCTTCACGAAACAGTTTTCTTTTTTCCCCCCTTTTTCAAATATAAAAACATCAATACATTTATGTTCATGCAAGCAAATAATTGTAAAAAAAAGACACAAAATCTTATAAAAGATTATTGTGTCTCCGCTCTCATACAATAATTGTCATTCATTTTCTTTATTTACATACGCATTATAGCATTAGCATTAAGTTTTTTCAATATATTTTTGTACAGTTTTTGTAAATTCTGTGTATTAATTTTGTGCCGTTATTTTTTTTGTTTTTTTAATTTTTGTACATACAATGCCTGCTTATATGCGAAGTAAATTGTCATTTCATTGCCGCCCGAATCATATTCTCCGCTTCCTTTGCTTCTGCTTTGGTAAGCTGTGGCGTATCTTTTAAAACATAATCCATGCCGAGGTTGTCGTACTTGACTTTTCCCATAGAATGATATGGAAGGACTTCCAGTTTCTCCACATTGTGGAGCGTCTTTAAAAACAGCCCAAGTTCCGTCAATTCTTTCTCATCAAACGTAATGCCCGGTACGACTACATGGCGGATCCAGACCGGCTTTCCGATCGAATCAAGATACCTTGCAAACGCAAGAATATTGCTGTTGGACTGCCCAGTGAGGTGCTGATGTTCCTCATCGTTGATATGCTTAATATCAAGCATGACAAGGTCTGTTACTGACATGAGCTGTTCTGTCTTTTCCATTCTGTCTGATGCCATGTTTTCACTTATTCCAGTGAGGCTGATCTCTCTCTCACTGATCTGATCTGTTCCTGTATGTTTCTTTGGAAACATAATCCCGGATGTATCCAGACAGGTGTGAATGCCCTTTTCCTTTGCCTTCGTAAAAAGCTCCGTCAGAAAATCAAGCTGTAGCATGGGTTCTCCACCCGTTGCCGTGATCCCCCCGGTCTGATAGAAAGAACGGTTGCGCTCGAAACGGTCTATGATCTCATCCGCTGTCATTTCTTCCCCATCCTCTATCTTCCATGTATCGGGATTATGGCAATACTGGCAGCGCATCGGGCAGCCCTGAAAAAAAACGACAAACCGTACGCCCGGGCCGTCCACTGTGCCAAATGTTTCTAACGAGTGAATTTTCCCCATGTTGTTCTCCTTTTCTGATTCCTATCGCTCGCCGCGCCATTCGCAAAACGCACCTGCGGCGCTCTCCGCTGCTTCGCAGCTCCTTTTGCTCATAGACTGGCGCTCCCTCCGTCACTATCTGTGCAGACAGTCTTCCATGCAAGCATGAGTCTGTCTGCACAGATATGACGTGTGAGCTGTTGCACTACATCCGCTCGTGGAAAGTACGTGCGATCACTTCATCCTGCTGTTCTTTTGTCAGTTTGATAAAGTTGACTGCATATCCAGATACACGGATGGTAAGCTGTGGATACAGTTCTGGATGTTTCTGTGCATCCAATAATGTGTCACGATTTAAAACGTTTACGTTCAAGTGATGTCCGCCTTTGACAACATAGCCGTCTAACATTGCAACAAGATTGTTCTCCTGTGCTGCCTCATCTTTGCCCAGTGCATCCGGTACAATGGTAAATGTATTGGAAATACCATCCTGTGAATCCATAAATGGCAGTTTAGCGACAGATGCCAGAGATGCAACCGCACCATGGGTATCACGTCCATGCATCGGGTTTGCACCCGGAGCAAATGCTACACCTTTCTTTCTTCCATCCGGTGTTGCTCCTGTATTTTTACCATAGGAAACATTGGATGTAATGGTCAAAATCGATGTTGTCTGGATACCGCCACGGTAAGTATGGTTTCCTTTTACATATCCGATAAAGGTGTGGAGCACCTGTTTTGCGATCTCGTCAACACGATCGTCGTCATTTCCATATTTCGGGAAATCACCCTCAATCTCAAAGTCAACGGTCACACCATTCTCGTCACGGATTGGTTTGACTTTTGCATATTTGATCGCAGAAAGGGAGTCTGCTACTACAGAAAATCCTGCAATACCGGTTGCAAACCATCTTCTCACATTTTTGTCATGTAATGCCATCTCTAATTTTTCGTAGCAGTATTTATCATGCATGTAGTGGATAATATTTAATGCGTTCACATACACTCCTGCTAACCATTTCATCATATCTTTGTATTTATCCCATACTTCATCGTAATCTAAGTATTCGGATGTAATCGGACGGTATTTCGGTCCGACCTGTTTTCCTGTCATCTCATCGACACCGCCATTGATCGCGTAAAGCAGGCATTTTGCAAGGTTTGCCCGCGCGCCAAAGAACTGCATTTCCTTACCGATTCTCATAGAAGATACACAGCATGCAATTCCATAATCATCACCATGGACAACACGCATAATATCATCATTCTCATACTGGATTGCAGAGTGTTTGATGGATGTCTCGGCACAGAATTTTTTGAAGTTTTCCGGCAGTTTTACAGACCAGAGTACGGTCATGTTTGGTTCCGGTGCTGCCCCGATGTTGTTCAAGGTGTTTAAGTAACGGTATGACATTTTTGTAACCATATGTCTTCCATCCACACCGATTCCACCGATGGACTCTGTCACCCAGGTTGGATCGCCGGCAAAAATCGTGTTGTATTCCGGTGTACGCGCAAATTTTACAAGACGAAGTTTCATTACGAACTGGTCGATGATCTCCTGGATCTCTTTTTCAGTAAATGTTCCCTCTGCGAGATCACGCTCTGCATAAATATCTAAGAAAGTGGAGGTACGTCCTAAGGACATTGCCGCACCGTTCTGCTCTTTTACTGCTGCAAGATATGCAAAATAGACAGCCTGTGTTGCCTCTAATACATTATTTGCAGGTTTCGAAATATCACAGCCGTAAATTTCTGCCAGTTTCTTTAACATTTCCAGTGCACGGATCTGCTCGGATAATTCTTCTCTCTCACGGATCACATCTGAGTACATGATGGTACGTGTGTTGTTCAGTTGCTCTTTTTTGTCCTCGATCAGACGGTCTACACCGTAAAGTGCCGGTCTTCTGTAGTCACCAATAATACGTCCTCGTCCGTATGCATCCGGAAGTCCAGTGATGATATGTGCGCTTCTGCACGCTCTCATTTCCGGTGTGTAAGCGTCAAATACTCCGGCATTATGTGTTTTTCTGTGTGTTGTAAAGTACTCTACCACCTCAGGATCGACTTTGTATCCATTGTCCTCGCATGCCTTAACTGCCATACGGATACCGCCGTAAGGCTGGAGAGCACGTTTGAAAGGCTTGTCCGTCTGGAAACCGACAATCTTCTCTTTCTCTTTATCTAAATAACCCGGACCATGGGAAGTGATCGTGGAAATGATCTTTGTGTCCATATCCAGCACTCCGCCGGCTTCTCTCTCCTGTCTGGAAAGTTCTAATACCTGATCCCAGAGATCGGTGGTATCCTGTGTTGGTCCCTCTAAGAAGGAATCATCTCCATCGTATGGATGATAATTCTTCTGAATAAAATCTCTTACGTTTACTTCTGTTTCCCAGGCTCCGCCCTGGAAGCTTCTCCATTCTGTCTGCATTTTTCTCTCCTTCTGCCACCGTGTGGCCTTGCATGGTTCATCACACTTTTTTATGATGCTCATTCTGATTTTTGATTGATGCATGGTTAGTCTTTTCTAATCATAGTTAGGCTATACTAACTTTCATCTTTTGTCAAGAGTCACGTGCGCTTTTTCCGGTAAGTATTCGAAAAAATACAATGAGTGGTTCCTTTCTCATGCTGATGGGATTTTTTGGAAAATTTACCCTAAAAATAAAAAGAACCGCACGTCTGGACTCTTCGCCCAGACGGTCGGCATTCTTTTGTTATACTTCACGTGGTAAACCCCACTATTTCCGTCAGTCATATAACAATTGCATTGTACTATGAGTGGCAAATATTTTCAATAGGTAATTTTTCACAAACAATCCACATATGCCAGCAATTCCTCCGGTCTGCACTTTAGCACCCGTGATAGCTTCAGCAATGTCATTCCCTGTGGCAAGTAATACATAAAAATTCTTGTTTTGTTTCCCATGTTTATGTTATAATATGCCAAAGCATATTTTACAAAATCTTAATGGCGTTATGCCATCTATATTCTGGAAACGTCAGATTACCCCCAATGATCTGCGTTGTTCGTTCGTATCTATGCTTTTAATTACCCATTAACGAATTTAAAAGCAGGAGACGAAAGAAATCAGATATAGAATATATTTATTCTCCTGCCAAGACAGTATTATTTAAGAGCTGTCTTACCAATCAGGAGGAAGCCTATGGCAAAACACAAACGAAACCATAACAAAGTATCCAGAAACTCAGCAGTCAATATGCCAGCTACAAACAGAAACTACAAAGACACTATTTTTCGCATGTTGTTTTCTGACCGGAAAAATCTGCTTTCTCTTTACAATGCCGTCAATCAGAGAAAATACCTGCACCAAATTTTATCGAGTTTTACAATGGTTCGACGGCAATTGCTGACTGTACAGAGCTTCGGCTTTCCTCGGCATTTGAATGTCTGACAGGGGAACCAAAACTTGAGTTAATCGTTACGGTTTTAAATGTCAATGAAGGACACAATGCAGATTTAATGCAGCATTGCAGTATGTTAAAAGAATATGCACAGTATGTTGCCAGAGTGCGCCACTATGCATCAGACATGCCTTTGAACGAGGCCGTAAAACATGCAGTGGATGAATGCATCCGGGAAGGGATTCTGGCGGAATTTCTTACCCAGAACCGAAATGAGGTCATCAGTATGAGTATTTTTGAGTATGATAAAGAATTAGAAGAAAAAAAATTACGAAAAGCAGAGTTTGAGGCAGGACGCGAAGCCGGACATGAAGCCGGATTTGCAGAGGGTGAAAATCACGCTGCTCTTGAAATTGCCAGTCGAATGCTGCAATCTGACAAATTTTCCTTAGACGAAATCGCCAATTTCTCTGGTTTGTCTATCGCTGAAGTAAAGAAACTGTGCACCGATAAACAATAAATTTGAACGCTTTCCCTGCCCCAAAACCTTATTTAATCCAACGGTACCGCATACAGATAGGAAATCCCCTCTTCATCCCGCAGCTGCAATAATTTTTCCTTCTGGCAGACGATTGAAAATCCATAAATACGCAGTCCATCCTGCTTTACACTCTCGATCATCATATCGTAAGGAATTTCCTGATACCCATTTAAAATCTTCACAATCTCCGGATGATCGCGCAGATAGCTCAAAAGACTGATAAAATGCGTCTCCATTTTCTCTGTATCCTCTGATATATGCCAGCTGTCTGTATCCGCACGATTATCAAGCTGGCAGAGATATGGATAAGTCTCCCTGTCCCAGTCGATGCAGCTTCCACTTGGATTAATCAGCATCCCAACCGGTACAGAGTCACACATATAGCCATCTTCATCGGATGTATAGACTGCACACCACAGCTGTGCGTCCATCTCCCTGTTTTTCGCCCAGTTATAAAAATCTGCATAACCAGTCAGTTTTTCCAGGGACGCATATGCAATGTAATACGCATTATCATCCAGTTTCTCAATAGATGCATATGCTTCCTCCTCACTTCCTGCCGGTCCCCAGAATTGTCTGGTATCTTCGTCGAAAAAATGCATTCTAGAGTATTCTTCCACCTCTTTTGGCACCATAAATGTATTTCCATAAGGCATTTTGAACTCATCTGTATTATAAAGCGTCAGCTTCCCACGCTTTAGCCTGCCGTTGACGGTTGTAAATTTTCCGCCAAATGAAATCCCCTGCGGAATAGAAATATTGTATGTTCCATACCCCTCTGCCACCGCATTGACTGTGTTCCGGTAACTGCCCGGCCAGAACAGTTCGGAATATACAGAAAGGTCAAGGCTCATCCGTGTTGTAGTAATATTATCACTGCCTTCGCCTATTCCCACCACTTCATTTGGATTATAGTAAAAAGCCGATACAATCTGCGGCAGAACAAAGATCACACAGAGCACGACGGCAAGCACACCTGTTCCGACGATCGCACCCATTTTCAAAAAAGTTCGCCGGATCGTTTTCTGTATCATTTTTACAAAACGCTGTTCCTCTTCGGATTCTGCACCATTGCCCTGCACAAAAACCTCTTCTTTCTCCTGCCCTTGAAGTACTTCGAGTCCCGGAATCTCCTCTTTTTCATAGAGGTACTCACTGATAGCTTCCTGCTTCTCAATGGCATGTTCCACTTCATCTGTCTGTGCCTTGTCTAATTTTCCTTCCTGATATAATTTTAACAATTCACGATAAGTCATAGTTATGATCCTCCATGTAAGTCCGCAGTTCACGCTTTGCCCGATATGACAGTACCCGTACATTTTCCGGTGTCATTTTTAAGATCGCCGCAATCTCTTTCTGAGACAGTCCGCCAAAATACTGCATCAGCAGAATCTCCCGTTTCCGTTCTTCCAGTTCATTCATTGCCTGATAAAGAAGCCTGTTTTTCTCCTCTTTCAAAATGCCTTCCAGAACCTCCTGCGATGCGGTATTCTGTATCTGTTGCACTTCACCAAGCGGTACTTTCTCTTTTTCCCTGCGGTAATAATTGAAAAAAAGATTGCGTGCCACCAGATACAGCCATGCACGCATGTTTGTGTGGTCATCCGGCAGCGAAAGCAGTGCTTTTAAAAAAGTTTCCTGCAAAAGATCCTCCGCAAGACTGCTGTTTTTGCACAAAGAGTAGAGGTAAAGATATATTTCTTTGCGATATTTCTGATATAGCTGCTTTAATATATCTTTTTCCATGACTCCTCCTCTCCCGTATAAAAACGACCGTCCCCATTCCTGTGACTCAGCCTGCGCTTTTGGAACTTCATCTATATAACAATCCTTTTTGAAAAATGTTACACGGAAATTTTATTTTTTACTTCCAGTCGTTTTTCCCCTTTGCGGTCAACACAGCTCACGCAATACCATGAGCAGTTCCTCCTCGGTCAGATTCTTCGTCTGGATGGTAAACGTCACACCTTCCTTTGTAAAAATTGCGAGATAGCATTCATCCTCCGCTGCAAGACGTGCGATCGTCACTTCCCTATTATTGATCACAGAAGTTTTTAAATCATCATCCTCAAATTCCGTGATAATCCCGGATTCCATCGTGCGGACACCGATCTCAAGGCTTCTGTTTCCATCCTCACTCTCATACAGAAATGTATTATTATCATCCACTACCTGATGATCTTTATTATAATAAATACTTCTTTCAGCCGTGGTCTGATTTTTCTCTTTTTCCCCGTCCAATGGCTGTATACTGCTTTGTACATAGGCTGTATCTGTATCATGCTCCTCTGCATATGCCACAAGATTTTCCGGCAGATTTTTTGGAAAAACAGTCACTCCATAATACTGCTCTAATTCCTCTGCACTCATACGCTCTTCCTGTCCATTCCCCACATCGATCGCAATCGTTGTCAGTTCACTGACCTCGTTGATCGTGATCTGCTCGTCTGTATCTGCAAAAGATTCTGACTCCACACTCTCTGTCTGTTCCTCTTCCGCCTTTGCCACTGCAGTTTCGTTCCCCTCATTTGGGGCTGATGCACCTTCGTTCATCCCTTCTGCGACAGCACTTTCTGTCTCTGCGCCTGTATCTTTGTTCTGCACCCACAGATCAAATGATACCACTGCTCCAGCCAGCAGAATACACACGCACGCTGCCATTGCGGTGAAATGCTTAAGATTTCTCTTTTTCTGTGCTGCTTTGCTCCACTGTTCCGCTTCTTTTACATAAGCCGGATCGATTTTTCCGATCACATCTATCCAGTCCGTCTTTTTCATAATGCATAGCCCTCCTTTTTCAGATAGTCCAGCAATTTACCCCTGACACGAAAAAGTGTTGTCTTCACCTTTGCCTCACTGCATGCACAGCGCTCTGCAATCTCTGTAATGCTATCAAAATACCAGTATCTCCGCACAAACATCACGCGGTGCTCCTTCGGGAGATTTTTGAGGAAATGATTGATACACGCCACTAATTCCTGTTCCTCTATGTAGTGCGATGGCTCTTTTTTGTCCACCTGATCTGTCAGTTCATCAAAAATAAACTCCACTTCCCCTTTTCCTCTTTTTGCCGTATGCAGTTTCCGGTATCGGTCCAGACTTAAATTTCTTGTGATCGCACCTAAAAACGCAGATAAAATTGCCGGTCTCTCGTCCGGCATAGCGTTCCACGCCCTCAGCCAGGTGTCATTGACACATTCTTCACAATCTTCTTTATTCAAAAGAATATTTTTCGCAATCCTGCCACAATAACTGCCGTATTTCTCTGCCGTGTGTCCGATCGCGCCCTGATCTCGGTTCCAATATAAATCAATAATCTTTTCATCTTCCATTGCACGTATCCTCATGTTCCCCATTGTTTTTACACGGATTTATTTCATTTTCTCATATTTCCCTTCACCTGGAAAGACGCAAATGAATTGGATTGGTTACACAAATTTTACACATATCAAAAAATCCGCACCTTATTTTTAAGGCTGCGGATTTTCTGATCTCTGCTTTTCTATAAACTAACCAAATCTCAAGCTGTCTCCATGGTTCAAAATCGGTGCACTGTACAAAAACAACACATCCTGATATTCCGTGTCCCCTAAAAGCTCCAGTGCATACGAAGCAGAGACATACCGGAGGTCAACCAGCGTTACTTCCTCATAATACTCCGCTAAAAGCGGTGCGATACTGCTGCCAAAAGAATCCCTAAACAGCAACAGCTTCTTTCCATTATGGCACTCCGGATTCTGAATGGTCAGAAGCGCTCTTGCACCCCACAGGTAAAAATCATAATCATCCATCCCACCGATTTTTTCCGGTGCATAGACACTTACGTTCTGTTTTCTTTCATAATCATAGACCTGCATCCGCTCTATGGACGGATCTGTCCGGTAAATCATCTTATCCGGTGCGGTTTTCAATGCAGAGGCTGCCCCGTAAGCTCCGACAAAATCCTCTGTGGCAATCTGCCAGCCGTCAGATATTGTATTGGTCTGCTGTCCCATAGACTGCACAAGTGTATCTACTACATCTGTAATTTTTTCCTGTTTCCAGTGCAGATCAGTGCGGTAATAATCTTTCAGATACAGCTTATCATATAAATTAATTTTCTGTGCCGAAGAAATCTCCGCCTGTATCATCTCATCCAGCCTTGCATAATCCAGTATTGGATACTGTTTATCTGCCAGATAATAATTTTTGTCCGGGATGACTGCGACATAACAATCTGCGTTCTGAAATTGTTCTGTGCAGAGCTTCTCTATGGAATCTGCCACTCTGCCCACATTCTTTTCATTTAATTCTGCCTCCAGATGATAAATTCCATCCTCAACTTTAAAATAACCATTGGTATCCGTTTTTCCCAAAAGTGCCGTCTCCGTCTCCGCTTTCACTGTGCGCAATCCGTCCCGCACCGGAAACTGCTCGGAAAAATACGTTTCCAACTGCTCCATATACGTTCCATCCCAAAAAGCAGCCACTGTAAATATCGGTTTCTTCGCAAGTTTCCGTCTTTCCGTCTTAGAAACCGCCTGATCCGGCAGCAGAAACGCCGCCACCGGGACACAGACAAGTGAGAGCAGAAAAACAACTGCTGCTATTTTTTTCTTCCAATCCATGCTTCTGCCCTCCTCATTAACGATCCGGTGTCAGATGAATGTGGTTTCCCACTCAGTCTCCCTAAAACCGGAAATATAAAAACGGATGTACCGAACTTCCCAGCAAAAATGCCGTTGCAAGCACCAGCCCTGTCAGTATATAACAGCTCTGTAACAGCCATCCTGACTTTTTCCACATGTTTGTATTTTTTAATCTCTGAACCCACATCGCAGGAAACGGTGTCGCACCGGCGCATGCGATGAGCAAAAGTATCAGACAGCTCTTTATCTCATAAGCTACCATCGGTGTCATTGCATTTCCGTAACTTCCGGCTAATCCTAAAAGCTGTTCTTTTATCTCACGGACACTCTCCACACGGAAAATGACAAAACTAAAAAGGACGACCAGAAGAACATAACCATGTTCTATGCTGTTTCTGGCACAGATCAGAAACATATTTTTCCTGTTACCACCATTACTGTCATTATTTGCGGATATGTCTGCTATTTTAAAGGATCTTTCTTTCCATTTTTTTCCGATTAATTTCTCTGCACTTAAGAATACGCCAAAATACAATCCCCACAGCGCAAAATTCCATCCTGCACCGTGCCACAGCCCACTGAGCAGCCAGACAACGAACATATTAAAACACCATCGCAGAACGCTCACCCGGTTGCCGCCCAGTGGGATATAAAGGTAATCTCGGAACCAACCGCCCAGCGTCATGTGCCATCTGCGCCAGAACTCCGAGATACTTTTTGAGATAAAAGGATACCTGAAATTCTCCGGGAACGTAAAACCTAATATTTTTCCGAGTCCGATCGCCATATCGCTGTAACCGGAGAAATCATAGTAAAGCTGTAACATAAACGCAAGGGCAAGCACCCAGTAACCCAGTGTGCCGATCCCTGCGCCTTCCGCACGGATTCCTGTTGTCACGACTGCTTCCGTTTTTGCTGCTGTTTCAGATATATTTTGCAGTGCCGAGACAAGCGACGCAAGGGAATCTGCGATCAAAACCTTTTTACAGAGGCCACAGACGAACCTTGCCGCACCTTCCCCGGTTTTTTCCCATGTGATCTCCCGGTGTTTTAATTCCGCCTGCACGGATTGAAAGCGGACGATCGGTCCGGCGATCAACTGTGGAAACATCGTCACATATGCCGCAAAATCAACAAAATTGTGTTCTGCCGCAACCTCTCCCCGGTAAACATCCACATAATAACTGATGATCTGAAACGTGTAAAAACTGATGCCGACCGGAAGTGCGATCTGCACCATCGGAACATGTGTACCGAGAATCCTATTTACACTGTCTGCCAGAAAATCCATATATTTAAAAAATACCAGCAATCCCAATGTCATTGCCGTAAAAATCCCGACCACAAGCCTGTCATGTCCACCCTTGTATTTTCCGGATCTGTCTGCCGGATCAGCAGCACAGACACACTTCTTCTGTCTCTGATATTCGATGCATCTTCCACCCATATAGCCGGCTGTAACAGAAAAAAGAAGCAGCACACTGTATTTTGGCTCCCCCCACAAATAAAAAACGAAGCTTGCCAGAAACAGTATCAGATTTTTCACTTTTGCCGATGCCAGATAATAGATCACTAATACCGCCGGTAAAAAATAGTATAAAAACGTAATACTTGAAAAAAGCAAGCTTCGCACCACCTTCTGTATTTATTTTTTTAACGCTAAAAACGCTTCTTTTGCTGCATCTGCAACATCTTTGTCTGCCATGATGAATAAAATCACGTCGCCAACGTTTTCCACAACAACGCTCTCTGCTTCAACACATATCCACTTTGCCGGATCGGCATTTTCCTCTAAAAGCTTCTTGGCAGCTTCGATATCCTGATCTTCACTTACCCGGAGCAATACACACTGGTAAGCGATCGAGGACATCATCGGTGCAGAGTACACGGAATCCGTATAATCAATCTCTGTCGTTCCTAAAATATATTCTTCTTCTGCTTCGGTAATCTCCACGTTTTCAAAATCATCTGTGTAGCTGAAGTAATCGTCATCTGTTTTTGCTGTTTTATAAATCTCATCCAGAATGTCTGCACAGCTTCCCTCCAGATTTGCCGATGTATCCAGTTCACCCTCTGTTGCCTCTGCAGTGATATTTCCATCATCTGCAACCGAATCTCCGGTTTTATTTCCACACGCAGCAATGGAAAGTGTCATTGCCGCCAGCAGAATCCATGCTATTTTTCTCTTCATATTCCCTCTCATTCCGGCGTGCGCAGACGCCCAAAAATTCATTTTCACAATCCATTGTGATGTGACCATCATTATACTATAGATTGTTCCCTTTTCCTAATGAATTTTTTCTTAATATCCGAGGAAATTTCTGGATACTTTATGATTTTGCAGTCAGAACCGATACAAACTGAAATCTCTGAATTAAATTAACAAGCGAAATTTTTCATAAATCCCTAGTTTTGTCTATAGGAAAATCGTAAAGCGCATACCATCTTCCACAGGCTCAAATACATAGCGGAATCCCTCTTTTTTCAGCAGTTCCCGCACCACATAAAGTCCCAGTCCGTTGCCCCCGGAAGCTGCCCGCGTGTCGTCCACACGGTAAAACGGCTCATAAATATAAGCCAACTGCTCCTCCGTCAACGGTGTACAGCTGTTTTCGATCCAGATTTTGTCTGTGTCTGCGGCAATTGTGATCTGCCCGCCCTGCTCTGTGTACTGTACCGCATTGCCGATCAGGTTCGACCACACTTTCTGAAATGTATTCCGGCTCATAAACAGCATGCAGTCTTCCGGGATACTGTCTGTCACCTCCAACTTTTTGTCAGCGATCTGCATCGCATATTCCTGCAGCACTGTTCCAATTTCCCCGCCTGCATAAAGCTTCTGTTTTTCCTCTTCCTGCAGATCCTGCACTTTGGAAGTATCTAAAATATCCCTGACCATTCCGCTCAGTTCATCCACTTTGGCAACTGCTTCCGCAAGATATTTGTCACGATCCTTGTACTTTCCTATATTATACTGCATATTTTCCAGCAGAATCCGCAGTCCGGAAAGCGGTGTTTTCAGTTCATGAGAAGCGGAACGCAGAAAAACAGTCTTCGACTTTTCCACTGCGAGCATATGCTCTTTTTCTTCATCCAGACTCCGGATCGTTGCAAGCAGCTGCTCATAAACCTGATTGATCTGCTCCGCCAGAAGTCCGACCTCATCTTCGTCCTGCACATGAAATGCCGCTTCCGGTTTTAAATTTTTCATATCGTTCGTGACATTCAGCATGTGAAAAATAGGTCTTGTAATGCGTCTCGAATATAAATAAGAAAAAACAATGGAAAAGAGAATGGCAGCTCCGAACGTAAACGGCAATAAAAATGTGATCATATCCACCGCCTCTTTCACCGGCATGGCACTTGCCATCACTTCCACCTGGATTTCAATCCCATCGTCTGCTTCCATTGTTTTATTTTTCACAATAATCGATTCCGCATTTTCCAGATTGCTCACATCAAAAACCATATCGGCATCGGTATACAGTGATATTTGGAAATCCATTCCCATATAAGTAACTTCACTGCCGGCACACTCTACCGTAACATTGACATTATTTTGTTTTGCAAAATCAGAAAAAATCTGCCCCGCTTCCGCTGCAGTATTCCTTTTTATCTCCTGCTGCAATGTCTCCATTTTCTTTTCCAGCTGATCCTGCATCCGGCTTAAGTACACCTTCGGATAGAAAAAATAAATCATCAGATGCATGGATGTTGTGATAAAAAGCAGCATAAAAAACGTATATAAAAATGTTTTAGGAAATAATTTCATTTTCTTCATATTCAATCTCCTACTCTGCGCACACCGCTGAATGCAGCCTTCTTTTGCAGGCTGTTCACTTATTGATATTTTATGGCAGCTCCAGCTTATAGCCGACGCCCTTTACCGTGATAATACAGTCGAGCTGCAGTTTTTTCCGCAGATTTTTCACATAGACATCCACAACACGGTCAAAAGGGCTTTCCTCCTCACCCCAGATCCGGTCTAAAATCTGGTCCCGGCTCACAACCTGTCCCGCATTCTCCAACAAGACTGCTAAAAGTTTGATTTCTTTCGGTGTGACTGCCGCATCTTTTCCAAGATACGTTGCCCGATACCCGGAAAAATCCACCACAGCATCTTTGTATTTCCATGTATTTTCCGTCTTATAACGTGCCCGCAAAAGTGCTTCGATCCGCTTCAAAAGTAATATCAGTGAAAACGGCTTACATATGTAGTCATCAGCAAGGTTGTCAAACGTCTGCACCTGCGTTTCCTCGTCCGTGACCGCCGTCAGCATAATCACCGGAAGTTCACTGAATGTCCGCAGTTCTTTTAACACTTCGATTCCATTTTTCTTCGGCAGCATAATGTCTAACAGCGCCAGATGTATCTCTTTGCTTTTTAAAATTTCAAGTGCCTTCTCCCCATCTTCTGCACAAAAGACCTCGTATTCATTTTCTTTTAAAAACTCTGCCACGCCCTCGCGGATCGCTGTATCATCCTCTACAATTAAAATATTCATTTTATACTTTCCTTTTCCTTAATTTAGTACTTCCCTGTTAAAATGTGCTATTTTCCTATAACAATAACACTACTTTCAGTTTATTATGACCTCTAAAGATTATCAACAAAAAAAATTTTCTGATTTCATATTAATTTCACATTGGAACGTTATGATATGTCTATCAAATCAATCAGACAATAGTCTGAACAACAAAAAACAAAGGAGATTTTCTTATTATGAAAAACAAAACATTATCTATCGCAACACTTTTACTTACAGGCGCACTTCTTTTTGCAGGATGCGGACAGACCGGAAACACCACCGGCAATACTTCTTCCACAACAGCCGGACAGGAAACGGCCACAACTGAACAGACAGACAGCACTGCACAGACTGCTTCCGACAGCACTGCTTCCACAAATGATATTTTCACGAACATGGATACTACGGATATAGATGGTAATAAAATGGATTCCTCTATTTTTGCCAAAAACAAAGTAACACTTGTAAATGTATGGAATGTCGGATGTACCCCATGTGTCAATGAAATTCCTGATCTTGATAAGATCAATAGTGAATACAAAGACAAGGGTGCTGCTGTTTACGGACTTTACGGCGACCTTGGCATGGGTATCTCAGATGACGAAATGGCTCAGATCAAAGATATTATGAGTAACGCAAATGCATCTTACACACAGCTTCGTATGGATGGAACGCTTGCCACAAATGAATCCCTTTTAAATATTATGGCATACCCTACCACTTATGTAGTTGGATCAGATGGAACCATCCTTGACACGATCGAAGGTTCTAAGGACTATGAAGGCTGGAAAGCTCTCATTGACTCTTACTTAGCAGAATAGTCACATATAGATCAGGTTTCCGGCAGTTTCCCGGACTGCCGGAACTCACGAAACGAGGCGAAACTTATATGAATATCAAAAAACGCTCTGTCACAGGTATCTTACTTTTAGCTATCGGGGTTTTATTTATTTTAAATGGAATCCATCGAAATGAGCATACCACTGTACAGAATAAGTCAAATATCATCTGTCTGGAATGCATTGGCATCGGATAATAGAAAATACATTACACGAATTTACAAGGAAAGGTTTTTCATCATGAACTGGATAAAAAAACAGCGAAAACATTTACGCTTATGGGTACAGGTTCTTTTCACCGCCCTGACAAATGGATATGTCATCGGTTTTACCGAGGGAAAAATTTACCGCGGCACAAGCAAAAAGCTCTGTGTCCCAGGCTTAAACTGCTACTCCTGCCCGGGTGCTATCGGTTCCTGTCCGATTGGATCCCTTCAGGCTGTGCTCGGCAGTAAAAATTATAAATTTTCCTTTTATGTCATTGGATTTTTAATGATTTTCGGATCTCTCATGGGACGTTTTGTCTGCGGCTGGCTCTGCCCTTTTGGCCTTGTGCAGGATCTGCTGCATAAGATCCCTTTTGTCAAAAAGATCAAAAAAGTCCCATTTGACCGCTATCTGCGCTATTTAAAATATGTCATCCTTGTTGTGTTCGTCATTGCCATGCCTTTGCTTCTTGTCGGGGAAAGCGGCTATGGAAGTCCATGGTTCTGCAAGCTGATCTGTCCGTCCGGCACACTGCTCGGCGGTATTCCGCTTGTTGCAAAAAATCCGGGACTCCAGCGTGCCATCGGCTTTTTATTTGGGTGGAAGGTCAGCATCCTTGTCATTCTTCTTATTTTATCTACAATGATATACCGCCCTTTCTGCAAGTATTTATGTCCACTTGGTGCGATTTATGGTATTTTCAACCGGTTTTCACTCCACCATTACGAGATTGATGCCACCAAATGTACGAAATGCGGACTTTGTGCAAAGAAATGTGATATGGGTGTCAAGGTTTATGAAAATCCAAACAGTGCGGAATGTATCCGCTGTGGAAAATGCAAAGATGTCTGTCCAACCGGCGCTATCCATTCAGGAATACGTCCCAAAACCGGAGTTTAACTTACCGTGGAGCAGCAGATTTTGTGGTGCTTTCCTAGAGTTTGAAGGGCAGATATAAGCGTCCTTTCACAAGTCAGAATTTTATATGTTAATGAAAAAGAA